>Ga0307509_10000486_pt1 | contig 67435 bp, 58 predicted proteins | sample 10_EM_MG_FD_202245 | JGI IMG/M metagenome (GOLD analysis project Ga0307509, IMG submission 202245) | Populus trichocarpa ectomycorrhiza microbial communities from riparian zone in the Pacific Northwest, United States - 10_EM | ecosystem: Host-associated > Plants > Roots > Unclassified | place...
CAAAGAAAAATCTGTTCCCAGCTTTTAGAGATGTGCCTGCTAAACCCACCCACCCCCCAATGCCGGGGGAACAGACTTGTTACTTGAGCGAGTACATACCAAACTTGCTCACTTTACTCTCCTTTTTGGGGGCTTCAAATATGCGACTTGAAATCCTCTGATACAATTGGCCACTGTTAATATGTGCCCTAATGCACACTAATGCATGGCTGGGTGCCGATCATTTTACCATTGTCTCTCTTCTGAACTTTGAAAACCCCTAGTACGAGTATGATACAACATTTCATTTGTCGGGACTTGGCGATATCCTGCCTCATCTGCGCCGTTAGGGTTTGTGTGGAACGGCAGACTATGATGAGCTGAGAAAGCTCAGGAATTTGAACCCCGCAACATGTATCTTGCTCGCCCCCGGTTTGAGTTTTCGTACCGGTATTTAACCGCTGTGCGGCATGTGCCGGTGCTGGACTCGAGTATTTGCGATGGGAATATTGGAAACTTGAGTAAAGGGGTGCGGCAAGGCGGTTCCGAATGCGCTCGAGGAGTGTGATGCGTTAGGACGTTTACTGAGCAAAGGGCGGTTGCTTGCCACTTATCCTCCTGGCGATGTTGGTTTGCTGCCGATTGGCTTGGCCTCTTATCCTCGTGGAGCATAAGGTTCAAGATTAACTGTATATATCTAGGTATGATATCAAGAACTGGGGGAGCTCCCTATAGTCGAAGATAGTGCTCGTACTCACACGGGAGTGCGGGTAGGTTGGTACAGGCCGAGGGGAATCAACTCGAATACCTGGAGCGGTTTGGGACGGATGGTGCTGTATGTATTATGACTATCCAAATATCACAAAAGCCCCGCAACAAGGACCAAGGGGGCCTTTCCCACCTTTACCCGCGCACAAGTAACCTGAATGTTTGGAAGAAAGAGCCAATCTACTCGAGTACTGTTTGAAAGCGTAGGCCTTGTAGAGTTGTATTGCCAATATTGAAATTGCGGGTCTGCAATGACGACTGGGCCTGTCCGTCACGGCTCGGTTTCTAGCCTTTGGCCCTAACCTAGGAAACATGCTCTGGAGTATCATACCGGTCATAAGCATGATAGAGGATACATAGCTGGGAGGTGTGGGCTCGGCTAGACCCTAACCAGCAATGAAGCAGTCCTTCTTTCCATTTAAGCCCGGAGAAGGAGAGTCTGATAGAAGAAAGGAAATAGAGAGACACCAAGAAGTAATACATACCGTGGCCCAGTTTGTGTCGCTTCCTTGTGTTTCTTCTTACAATCCTTCCCACCCCCATCAGCGAGCGCACTGTATCATAAACCCCTCCCCTAATAGCACACGCGCACGTAAGAAAAAAAAAACGAATGGCTGCTCTCGCCTCTCCCCTCCGCTCCTATTTTACCCCTCTTCTCCGCCCCACTCTCTCCCATCCCCCTTCCTCATCAACCTCATTTCTTTACAGATCTCCCACAACAAAGCCATATTTTTTCATCAACACTCATAACAGCGCTCGCTTCTTTCGTCTGACTGCACCAAAAGCGATGTCTCAACCTACTGCATCTCGGTCTACTGCCTGGTTCGATATTTCTTACACTGCCCCTAATGGCACTGGTATGTTTGGCATTTCATTCTTTCGAGACTATTCCCACCATTCCGTCTCATTGAATCCCCCATCTCCCATAACATTTTTCTATATGAGATTGCAGTCACGTTATCTCATCTAGTGGATTAATTTTTCACTAACTTAATGCCACTATCACAGTCGAACAATGGGGTCGTATTAACTTCATTCTTTACGACGATGTCGTCCCGAGAACCGCAAAAAATTTCAGAGAGCTTTGCACCACTCAGGAAAAGAATTTCGGCTATAGGGGTTCCAAGTTCCATAGGGTCATTGGGGACTTTATGGCTCAGGGTGGTGACTTCACCCGTCACAACGTAATTTACCTCGATGTCCTTTAAGTGACAGGTATAGAATAGGAAACTAAAGGAATTTTTCGAAATAGGGCACTGGTGGAAGGTCTATCTATGGTGAAAAGTTTGCCGACGAGAACTTCGCTATGAAGCATGAGAAGCCGTATCTTCTCTCCATGGCAAACGCCGGACCGAACACCAATGGTTTGTTTCAGCTCGTGCTTTCTTTTTTATGAATGACGATGCTGACTTAGGTTCAAGGATCCCAGTTCTTCATCACCGTTAGTACAGCCAATTCCCATTTCTTGCTGATTGTTTAGGAATAACCCGTTGATAGTTCGTTATCACCAAACACCTTGACGGCAAGCACGTCGTCTTCGGCGAAGTGGCCGATGAAACTGGTAAGGATATCGCGAGGAGGATGGAGAACAAGTCTCTGGACAGCAGTGGCCGTACCTCCGGCACCATCACTATCTCTGATTGTGGTGGTGCTCCTTGAGTGAGACGGATTCTGTATTCATCACATCCCCCGCTTCTGTTTTTTGCAAGCCTTTAGGGGATCTGGTGGATGAGGTAGAATTGCTAGGTGCTTGGTCTAGTTTCCTAATCTAGTTGTTCTAAAAATCAAATAAAAACCATCATTGTCTTGTTTGACTCGTTGAAGGTGGGTGAGGAGCGTGAGAAGCGAAATCGAATAAATACATTTCTTGAGCGTCCCAATCTCTTGTGCCGTGCATTTCGTCTTTTTCGATATTAGATTCTTAAATATTCCTCTAGACGAGAGAATCATGCTGCTAGGTAGAAGAGCGATTTGTCTGCCCAGCTATGAAGGTTTGAGACTCCCCACCAGTACTTGTTCTGGTATGGCCTTACGGTCGGGGGAGACGCCCGGGGACTGCCATTGATCTCAGCATATAGATTGGGCGCGATTTTCGTACTGCTGTGGCAAGTGTCACTGTGCTCTGCTGGTACAGTACTCGACGCAGCCGTAGGGTAAGCGTACGGACCTGGTGGACTGCACCGATGCCATTTCTTGGAGTACTGTACCGTACTGTACTTTACCCCAAAGTAGCAGCGGAGAACGTTTCAGTCCTACATTAGTATTGGTGAAAAATGGTCATCTCCAAAGTGTCACCTCCTCAACGCTACCCCGCCGAAAACAATTGCGACCTTGACACCAGCCGGGAAACCACTCTGTGCCCAACATGTTAAAAGCACAGAAAAAAAGAGAGGCTGAATGGGGGCCCATAGTCATCTACAATGGTATCAACCGGTGTGTGCAAAAGTGACTTAAAATATTGTATGGGGGGCTCTGTGTGAAAAGGTATAAAGTTAATAGGTAGAGTACTGTACATGGTCCCCCTACTGAACTAGCATCCCCCCCCCAAGGCCAAGGCAATACAATTTCTCAAGAGTCCTGTAGAGTCCTTTTTTTATGTTTCTCTATTGTATGCGTTTTAGTGATGCGCTATGGGGGTGACGAGGTGGTAGATAGCGCTCGGCTGGGTAATTGGTGCTGCACTTTCGGAGGATCTGTATTCTTCTGTTGGGAGATTGCGTTTGGGTAGCTGGGGGGCCGGGCACTTCTCAATTGCGATTGTAGAGTTATGGGCGATTTGTAGGAAATGAGATAGAAGTGATTCAAGTGATTCAAGTGTGGTATGTGGTTTTTATAGTTCGGGGTTCCCCCCAAAGTGATCTCAAGTAGAGCTTCACTGGTTTATTGTAGAATTAAGTAATAGTAAGGATATAATAGCAGTAACAAGGTACTTTTGCTTGCCCTTCGGTACTGCGCACGTCTAGGATTGCTTTTCTCCTCCCGGCCACTAACTTGAATAATACATCGTGCGATTCGAGTGCTAGTATCAGTCCCCTTCGCTGGCGCCATTCAAGCTGCTGAATACCTCTTCCGCCACTTCGCAACTCTCCTTAATGACCCGTTTGACAGCTTCCCTCCGAACACCTCCACTGCCCCCTTCCAAAGTCCTCACGCCGACGACCTTCTTCCCACAGATCGAGACGGCAAGAACTACGTCTCCGACCGCCAATTCTTCCCTTGTGGGGTCGAAGAATATATTCTGGCCGACGTTGACAACCAACAAAGTTATGGGCGGGGGGGTTTTGTCGACGGGGTACAAGGGCAGAGCGTTACCCCAGTCATCATCAAAGACCGGGTCCTCCGCGGCCTCGGAGACCAATTTCGGCAAGAAGGTGTTACGAAGGGCAAGATATGTCGTGAGTGTGAGGAGGGTGGCGGGATGTGATAGCGGGGGTGTCAATAGTAATATCTATCCCTCCCAATCTTCGTATCAGCATATAGCATGGCAAGAGCAAATAAAGCCAAAGCAGGAAGAAGGGAGAACAAAACAAACATCGACAAAAATCTTCCAATGAAACCTCTCGCCTAGAGCCAACCTCTCCAGAACCCCAGTACCAGGGACGAGAAGGCTCTCCGCGACTGTCATACCTAGGAAGGCGTCGTCGTCGCGCTGGCCGGATACTTCCACATTGGTCTCGATCCAGTCTTTCGCCCCCCCGCTTGAAATCGAGTTCTTTTCCACCTCAGCTTTCACGCCGACTACGCACTCACCTCCATCGCCCCAGATCATACGCGCCGAGCCGTTGGTCGACGGGAGGATGTCGGATTCGGCGACTAACGGTCGGAATTGTGTCGGTGTGCGGGAGTCCGGGCGTATGGGCGGGGTTAGTGTTAGAGAGGTGTGTAGGTATGAGAGCTCTACCGGGGATAGTGGAGTTCCTGTCTGTTGGCTTGTTTGTAGGGGTGCCATGGTGCTTGTGAATTGGGCACTACTAGTGGTGGTGGTTGTTGTGGGGAGATTTTGTTTTGGTCACGATAAAGCTTGTGGGTGTTTGGATAAATAATTTTGAGCCGCAATGGGAGACTGGCACGGACAAGTTGAGAATCGGCCTAGACACCTGAATGGTCCGTTCATTGGAGAGGATCCCGCGGGGACCAGAGGTTGCCCGGCAGGAGAGGTAATCGGGGTCGACCAGAAAGTACTAGTAAGCTAGGCCAACATCTCCGCTTCGGCCTCGGTGCAGGGGCTGCACGTCATCAGTGGCGGGTGGTGCTGAGCTGTTGCAGCCATACAAGTGCTCGGAATAAAGTTTTCGCAGGGTTAACTTATGTTCGCCGGCAAAATGATCCCTGTCGTGTTCTTCTGGGAAAACATCTGCCTTGGGACTTATGCAAGGAGGGGCAATACTTGGTCCAGTAAGAAGTTACGGAACAGTTATTCAAGGTTAACAAGTCAATTATATCCCTACTTGTTCTGATTGATAGGCTCTAACCTTGTATCTATTAACGGTCAGGGCAAAAAGAAAAGATATTAACAGTAATTAGCATGTCACAGCGATACAAGTGTAAGACTTTTAACTTAATTAGAATAGGTATGGGCATAATATTATTTGGCTGGTTAGCCTTAAATAACTGTTCCATAACTTCCTGCCAGACCTTGTACCCTGCTCTTGCCAACGTTTTGACCTGCCCCTAGACCCCGATATCTATGGAAGTTTGAGATATTCCTACTTTCCCCTTATTAATGTGTAAAAGGTCATCCACTCTATCATTTGATAGAGCCATAATCCTCATTAGAGTGGTGGTTGGAAATCCTTTGGCGGTTGAGGTTGGACAATATTTTCTTGGCAAAGCACTCCGGCGATAGACCTCCCCAACGAAGCAGCTTGCAAAGAGTGATTCGTCATGAATTACCAACAAACTTTCCCTCCCACACACATTTTTTCAGACAAAGGACCGCGAGAAACGAGCCTAAGAATGCAGAAAACAACTGAAGAGTCACTGAAAAATCTCCCCCCTCCAACGGTTGCGGCATCATCCCACCTGTTATAGTTCAGCTAGGGCACACGCGCACGTAGAGTGAACAAACGGATTATCATACCTGCCATGGGGCATTCTCAAATAACGCGCCTTAGATCTTATCCAATTTTCCATCAGTGATGGCTTTCTTGCGAATGGCTAATGCCTCCGCGCCGCTGATCCATCTTCCTGTGATAGGATCATCGTAAGAGTTCCCGCAGGAACAGGAATCCCTATTTTTGCAAATCGCTGTTGTTAAGCAGACGGGCTCGGGCATGGCTTGAGTAGCGGACTTCGAGGCAGGCATGGAGTAGTGGATCGTAGGGTAGAGTCCTTTCTTTCGTGTTTGATACGCTTGTGGGATTGGGGGGGGGGGGGGATGGGTTAGTGGAGGGAAAACAGTGCGGGGTGGCGATCAGTCTCCTTTATAGATTTCCGATTTCATGGAAACCGAAAACGGTGGGCTGTCTCCCGCCACATGTGTGTTCCATTGGATGGTCCCAGTCGGCACCTTTTCTCTTTCTCCCTCTCCATTCTTCCCTGTTTCGCCCTAAGGGACGCTAAACTTGGAGCATAATATAAATCGCTTTTTGTCCACGATCTCGTACTGCTGCCGAACCCCCGGGCCCTCCCGAGGGATCGCGTTCAGCCACTACCTTCTTATGGCTGGGGAGAGAAGTTTCAAGTCTGATATGATACGGTTTTCTTGTGCTTCTAGGGTAATAATAACCTGGGGAAAACACTGTCCCGTTGCAGTGTGCTGGACTCACACCTCGCGCGCCATGGACTTCAGCCGGAGGCGGGCAATGGGGGCCTGCTTGGGTGTTCAGCAGCGGATAGGAGATTCCCAACGCATGAAAATTAATGCAAGACGGTTTTAGGGAGTCGCCTGTTGTATCAACCCTATTTCTGGGCGCCGTAATGGATAAGGAAATGTGTGCTCTTCCCTTCTCTTCTAGTGGGGTGAGATGGTTGCAGCAAGCAGTCTAGCTCCGGTGGAAGGTTCATACCTCTCTAGCCCCCATAGCTATCAAACCGCAGCGCCAATCTAGCAATCCAACCTACGCCCTCTCGTGGAATGGTCTGTATATGATAGCTGCTCCCCTCCCCTCCCCTTTCTTTTTACCTTCGAGGTGGGGTTTTGGGAGCTTGGTTTTGAGGATATAGGTTGAAGTTGGCGATCTCGATTCCTGGAGGCGCCAGACACTCTGCCAACTGAGCTAATACCGCGAATCTCGTGTGATCCACTACCCCCGCCAGACCTCTAATCTTCGTGTTCAGAGACAAAAACGCCTAAGAGGAATTGGTGTTTTCCGCACATGGTGGAGCATGAGTGTACTAAGTGTGTTAGATCTCATTAACTAGTATTTGCAATTCCAGCATGTTAAACTAAACCTATCGTAGGCTCGGGTGGGGATTGATGTAGACGTAGATTGGGTAGATTAGAGGAGGCGGAGATAGTGGATTACTGGAGCTCCATGGGCTGATGAGACCCCGCACTTCCCGGCCTTCCTGTTTTGTATGCCAAGCATGCAGATCTTGACCAAATTTGGAATTCTTTGATCGAGTGAGAATCTATGATGCCAACAATGAGTGAAGAATTCAAAATAGGTATGATTTCTACAAGCTAAATAAATATAGGATGCCAATGTAGGTTCTGATTACAAGTACTCACTTGCGAGGTGAAGCTCATGAAAACAACCACGCTTTTCGCATCAAAGTAAATTATACCTGATCATGGATGGTCTTTTGGGATACTCCCCGTGCTCCTACAATAATTCCCGAGCAGGTCGGGATCTACACATTTGGCGCATACAAAACAGAGGGGTCCGGAAAATGCGGGCCCTACAAGCCCATGGGATACGAGATTTTACATTATCCAAGGGGTAATTAGTGCTGTTCAGGTTTGCTAGCTCTGGTGTCTCCGCGCCAAGAATTGGCACCCTTTTTGGAACAGCTGCTGCTATTGGTAATAGATAGCATAGGAAAGGTAAATGGGTGATAATTCTTGGCTCAGTGACACAAGTAGAGCTATGCTTGCAACCAGCTTCCAATCCAAATCACTGGAGAGGTAATTGGCTGATAACCCCCTCAACCCCTCAACTCCCCAACCCCTCACCTTTATCGATTGTTTGCCTACTAGGCAGGATCACTTACCACTACGTGTGAGGCTATTAAATCGCCGGCTGACCATGGATCAATATCTTCCGCCCTCTGGGATTCCATGTTCACTCCAGAAAGCTGGACAATGTCCAAAAGGTGATGGATGTGAGCATGCCCACGATTTCATAGCCCAGCCTTGTCTCTCCGCTTCACAAATCGACTATCGAATGCGATTCCTCGAGGATTCTAGACCTGCTGATCGTATTGAGCGAGTTAAGAACAAACGGAAAAAAACGCAGCTTCGTCGCCTAGGGGCTCGGAAGCTCGCAGCCCCCAGTCTAATCGAGAGAGGCATTCTGCCAACCAAGAAGGCTATTAGGCATGAACTCGGAAGGTACACAGTAGGGCCACCCAACAACATTGCCCCCCCGGCTGCGAGGAGGGCTTTTGTGGAAGATGGAGAAGATGATTGTGGGGAATGGCAAACTTTAAAACTAAAAGTTGAGCGAAGAAAACGAAAGATTCTCGTGAGGAGAAACGCACAGGCTCGTGCAATGTCAAGGAGTTTAGGCGCAAATGTGTGTTATCTCTTTCTACTTGGATGGATTGGCTTTCTCTGCTATTCTTTATCCAACCTCGGCTTATGGTATTAACGAGTAGATAGGGGAACCCACCAACCGAGGAGGATATTGGAGTTAGTGAAGACACGCCAGGTACCGGTTCGCCTTCTGCTGGAGGTGCTTCCTCCGGCGACACTGCTACACGAGGAAACATGGACGTTGACCAGGAGATGGAAATTTCACGACGAGTCGAGATCATTGGGGACTTTACAGTTAAATACCCCACTTCTGTACCCTCACACCTGCAGCACAGATACTCGAATGCGTCACCGGCTGCTATGGATTCGCCGCCACTCCAAAATCAAGCACCTTACACCGATGAGGGGATAACCTATGCTCCACTAGGGGAGGCTGTGCAAGAAATTAGGAAAGAGTATGTGATAAGAAGAAGAGACCGGGCGTTGTCCTTTTGATAATTCCGCGTTGTGTACTCACTGGGTGGTATTCCGTTTTTTTGGATGACAAAGTAATGGGAGGTGTTTTTGTAAGCAAAAATTGAATAATAATAGGATGACTTATGATCAATACATTTCACTGTCGACCGTTGGGTGTCTGCATTTTAGCCTACCGGTAGCTATAATAGCCTCCCTCCCCCCCCTCCAACATCACCTAGTGAGACCAATTGGACTGTGTAGAACACAAAAGACCAACTTGACATTATTCGAGAATTCTATTTATGTAAACCATTTCGAGGAGCTAGATCTAAGCTATGAAATAAATCAAAGTCCTCTAGTAAATAGTGGTGCGTCCCTCCCTCTTATCCACAAATAGGTCCATCCCTACGAGCACATATAGCCCCGGTAGCACTCGGAGACAGTATGCTCTCTTAACTAAGAGAAGGGTAGGAAATGAAAAAAAGGCTATCGTCTAACCCATTCCAACTCTACCTCATTCCTAATCATAACCGTCAAATAACTTTTACTATTACTAATAGCAGACCTTCCTCTATTATCTGCCATACCCTGCGTCTCACCTTCCTGCCTCTTGATCCTAACCGAACAGTCACGAAACAATACGGCCAAAACAGCAGCCATTTCTACCAATGCAAAGTTCTTCCCAACACAGGCTCTCCAGCCGTCTGAGAAGGGGGCAAAAGCGCCCTTCACCGGTGTTCTCAAGTAGCAATATGGGGCGCTTTGAGTTCCTATCCGCGGCGTTTCCGGTGGTGTTATCGGAGTTTTAACTCCGGTTTTCGGATCGGTGCGCGCCCACCCTTCAGAGGAGGAGGAGGAGGAGGAGGAGCGGAGATCCCATTTTTGTGGGTGAAACCCTTCGACTGTGTCCCCCCATAGAGAAGGATTGTAATGCAATGCTGTTATGGTTATATAGGCTGATGCTCCTGGAGGTATGAGGCATTGCTTGCCTTTCCAGTCTATTGGCTGGTACTTGCTAGCTGTCCACTTGGGGATGGCCATGTGAGGTGCATTCAAGCGGAGAGTTTCATGCTTTCAATAGTCAGTATTCTCTTTTAAATATGCCAATGTACGGTAGTCCCAGCAAACTTACTATGACACAAAGTACACCAGCCATTTTCGGATAAACCTTTCCATACTCCCATTTCGAGGGATCATGATCTTCATCTTTCAGCGCTTCCTGTAAATCCGTGTAGAGCCAATCTTGCACATCAGGATTTAGCGCCAGGTGCATAATGGCGTAATGTAATGTTCCCGTGGTAGTCTCCAATCCCGCCACTGCGAATATGAAGGCGTTCCCGATAACCTCTGCATCAGTCAATCCCGGCCCTTTCCCCGGCCCATCCCCTGCCGACGCTTTGACTAATGCCCTGAGCAAGTTCCCCCCACTGGATGCCCCGGATTTCCCGCCATTCTGGGTCAATTCCTTCAAATATATTCCTAGCTCATCATACGATCGGCCGATCTTTTTCAGCGATTCTGGGCCATTTCTCAAGAGCCACTTTGGTGTGATAGCCAGGGGGATGATGTTATCCAACACATGGTTCACCGTGCTTCTATACGACATCTTGTGCCCTGGCGGGGTGTTCCTCCAGCCGAAATGCTCTGTCGTCTCACTTTCATAATCGAAGGGCAAGGCTATTCCGAAATTGCTAAGGGATAGCACATTCATTGAAATTGTGCGGAGATCTCGACCAATCCCCATGCAAGAACCCCGGCGGGCCCACACATTGACGGCAGCGCGCGCCTGTTTGACTCCCTCGCCCCATACAACCTTGTGCACAGCTTCGTTGAACGGGGGACGAGTGTACTGATTATGTCGGCGCCATTCCGCACCCTCCAGCTAAGTTATGCGTGTCAGTCAGTGAACCCTATCAGAAACAGAAAAAGTCTCCCATACTGTCAACACGTTATCCCCATAAAATCTGACATATTCTAATCCCAAAATTAGTCACCTTACTTCCCCCACTCATTCGGAAGGGGGGGTCCACAACTCACCATAAACCTTGGTAGCCTTTGGAAAGTCGCTCCTCCTTTCAAACATCTGTCTCGCAACCTCTACGCTCCCCACGTAAACCGTCACCCCCCCAGGGCTCACGGCGCAAATGACGTCCCCATATTTCTCGAAAAGCTCAAACTTCGTATGGTGGCACCAGTCCCGCCAGAAAATCTTGAGGTACGTCCACTTAGGCAAGTACTTCCAAAGCCCACGGTTGAGGTTGCAGGTTAGAATATGGAAGAGGTTCATTTCGTGCCATGGCAGGATGATATAAGGTAGGCCGCACCTTCGGACCTCCCAGATGTTGTGTAGAAGGTGGATGATAGAGCTGAGAGTGTAGGCAGTAATAGCGGCCCCAAAGCAGACGACCAGTAGGAGTAGAGCGCCCATTGCGGCTTTTTGTTGATATTATTTTCTCGATTCATTTTTTTGCACTGGGGGAGCTGAGTTCTGTTATATAACACGGCTGGCAAGGCAGAAGGTAGGGAAAGGGAGGGCTTGAAGACGGCTTCAGTACGGTATATCATGGGTAGCTGACGAGAGCGGGACTACCAGTACCGTGAATCTGAAGTGTCACTGCAGTTGACTTCCGGAAATACCGACAGCTATTGGTAACTACAGTACAGCTGCTGGTAACCGCGGTGTCTCGGGATATCAATTGGCTACACCTATACCTCCGCTCCCCAAAACCGGGGCATCGAACCACCCCCTCTCCCTCCATCTATACGGCGGCTACGCAGCTCCATTGCCACGGTATGGGCTCTCCAGAGTGATGGCTAGTAGGTCACACAGGAGCATTCATAAGGATAGTACTGGTACAACCTCCTATAGCGCACCGCCCAATTACCAATGAAGAATCACCAGACCATACCATACTTATCAATACGCAGGTCCCCGGCACGAAGAACCTGAACACTTGTGTCTGTATTTAGTACGGGCGTTCAGGTACAGACAGATAATTTGCCACACAAACTCTTGACTCCCGTATTTAGGTTCTTCATGCCGAACACCTGCGTCTACAGTATACCCGTGTAGGAAAAGCCCCCCCCAATTGTCTAACCCATTCCACAATCTGTTAGAAAGTAAGCCAGTTCGAGCGTATTAGAGGGGTGCTAGCATACGACTTCTGGAACGCTACCCCCACGCCGTGTACGGTAGTCCGGGGGGAGCCAGAATACGCTAGCAAGGGGCAAGCAAGCTCTGTCGAAGAGTTTCAAGCCCCCAGGAGATACTGAACTGCCCAAAGTGGTGAAATTCCGTTGCGTTCGCATCGATTATACGAAATGGTATTATGATACCTCTTTGAGCAAGCTCTCCTCCAAGCCACGCCCTCTAGCCCTTAAGTTACTAGCGTGCCCCGGCTCTCCCTAGATTAGGCGAACGGGCTGCTTTTGGTGCTTACAGGACTGGTGCATACCTAGATTCACTCGCTAATCCGGCTTCCACATTACAGTACTTGAGTGCTATCCCATGACTTGGTACATAGGCCCCATGCAATATAAATCCCCACTCTCTCATCCACCCTTATCCCTGTATTTCATTTATTTTTTCCCGGTTTCCATCGTAGATACTTGCCGGCCCGCCGGCTAGAGGTATCTAGAAGGGTCGGGCATAAAAAAGTGCGAGGTGGTGTTGATGTTCATTTTGGCCAAAAGTGGTGGTACTCGAGTACGCTGTGATTAGCTTGTCTAGAAAGTGAAACCTTCCATTGCTTACTAGAGCCCGGAAAGTTTTCCTTTTTTCGATTGGTATATTGAACTAGAGGCCGGTACCTCACCCATTGGCTGTGTCCCTTCAGCGCTGACCAAGGTATGAGGAAGCAGAGATCCCATCAAGGTCGTGTTTCTCAGGTGTTCCATTACTACTAACATTTCAACTGCGCACTATACTACCGGTATGACGTAAAGACTACCACTATTTTATCCCTGACCCTTGTAAAGTCAAAATCAGCACTACAGTACTCGAAGTGAGAACTTGAGATATTGTCCTAACGTACTGTACAGTACGTCAGTCAGCCATCCCCTCCTCTCTGCTGGTATTACACGAGCAAACTGGCAACACAGTATAGATAGTAGCACACCGGCTAAAACTATGCGCATACCAGTATCTTATCATGTACGAGCACTCTTACCCCGATGAAGCTTGAGACATTCTTCTGCACGCACAGTCATTACACGTGGCTTAGTAAACCATGCCTAAGGCACCAAGGCATTTCGCTACCGGTAGTCTAACTTAACGCCAGGAATGAAAAACACATTGGGTGCTGCGCGTGGCGTCTAAAATCTACCCTCATAATGCCGGATAGGAGGTACTTGTACCGCCTATACAGCACCCGTACTGTGCACTCGCGGCAAGAAAATTGCCGGGCAATTGCGGAATCAGATTTACAGAAGATTGTGTTATGGTTGCAACGGCATTGTAACCTTATGGTAACCTGACACATATTCCACTGTATCATACTCAATACCACAATGGCTGAAAATGCCTATCAGAAAGGATAGCAGAAGGAGATAAATTTATGAAGCTACAGAAGACGAGTTTTTCTGTGTGATTGAGCTACGCCAACAAGGCTACTCCTACCATCAGATTCAGCAACAAATTAGCGACGGGGGACTAAAGGAGACACTTTTAAACCCGTAGTAAAAAGTTATTTCTGCCACCGCCCGGCAACTTGCTTACCGCGAGTGGCGCGGTAGCCTAGTGGCGAATATATTGAATTCACACCATGACCAAAATCCAAGAATGAGCCAACCAGCCGTAACGACAGCAGTAACAAAGTTTCTTTTTGTGGAGGGGGGAGGACCGGTAGGGCTGAGAGTGGGTCCCTTTCATTTCCTTCCATTTCCTTTCTTTTTTTGATAAAGAGAGCGTTGGTCCTGAACTGTAAAGGGGCACTTTGAAAAGAAAAGAAAAATCGCATACCGGTATTATGATACAGAGCAAGGGGGAAAGTGAACAAGAGGATTGGCCCCCGGTATCCGGCGCCATAGCACAGTGCCCACCGGAAATCCTTCCAGCCACGCGCAACACAGACACTCTCCTCGCCTTGTCACCGATGGCTAGCGTGGGGTTCTCTTTCGTTGGTGATTACTGAACTATTATAGAAAATATGTTGGTAGAGCTATGCCACTAGTATGATGCCGGCAACGCAAGGGCATTCTTAGGAATGGCAGCTGAGAAGAGCACTTGTGCTAGTACTATTACTCGTAGAGGAGCTCTATCGTGCGAGACATAAGGGGGATATTTTCTTCGCACAAGACAGGAACTATTCTTGGGGTTAACCTTGATTAAATCCTTATTAACTTTCCAGAGAATACTCCCACTACTACTATAGCAATTCTTGAAATCCACTAACATGCCCAGCGGGCCGATCTCATACTGTGTTGGGAAAATGTGAATTCTTCCCAGGAGCTTTTGACTCAGAATCCGGAGATCGCGGGGCTACTAGAGATAGTGGATCTCAAGAGGTATCATCCGGCCGGACTTGAAATAACGCTGGAGGGGTGGAATAAACCCCGTCAAGGTACCGTGACCCAAGCTCCTTGGGACCACCGGCCCTCGTTTACAATAGCTAACCAGGCGAATGCCCCGACTATGCCATCCTGTGGCAAATTACTATTAAAATATAGCTCCCGGGGGCAACTTTCTCGCTCGCCCATCGACTCATACTTCGTTTTACTGTTCCAACGCCATTTCGAGTTTACGGCATTGTCCTGATACCCTCTCCTACTACTAATATTGTGCGGCTACGATGGCATGCGGTTACTATTCTGAGCTACCGATAACCCAACTTACAGTCTTGGCAGGACCGGTTTGACAGCTTTGGTACGGCGACATCACACAATAGGGTAACTTTCTGCATTCGGCTGCGGGCTTATTCTTGGCTACCATCATTACTGGTATGATATGATATGATAGATAGATGCCAATATTTAGAAGGGAATAAGGGGATGTTTCGGGGATGTTTCGCTTTTCCTCAATGTAGTATTTACTTCCCCCCCCCGTGTTCGGGTTATGTACTCGAGTACTTCTTGCCTGGGATGAGTAGCGCGCCGTGGATAGAAGGCACAAACCATAGTGACTAACCACGCGGATACAGTAGAAGATTCAGGTTACCTGTGATTCTGATATGCGAGGCTATTGATTCAATGTCCCTTCTGCCATCTACTACCGGTAGTACACTACCTCGGCCTATTCAATTGGTCGTGGGGATTCTCGGAAGCAATGCCGATGAGGATCGGGAGGAACTGCTACCGGACAAACTTGCTACGACGTTGGAGTTGCCTCCTTAAGTAAGGTTTGGTGCATTTACCTCTTTTGTTCCGTGCCCCCCAGAGATGCTGAACAGCCCGCACTCACTATGTTTTTCACCCCTTTTCCAGAGTAGCGAATTTTCGACACAGTAAATCGACACGTGGTCCAATTGTTCAAGTTTCTGTGATAGTCACTTTTTCTTTGGTAGCTTAGTAATACAAAGTAAATTGAGTCCCCGTAGTGCAATGTCGGTACGACAGAACAAACTGCTTTCCCCTTGAAAATACTCTACGGAGGCAAGTATTCTTAGATTATCGTAGGTTGCTGCACCTTATTCTAAGTGACTCGACTTCAATTTGTGGCGGGCCTGGTCGGGTCGGGTTCCAGCCCTACGACCAATGCGGAAGCATGCAGGCAAAGTTACCACAACCACTTTAAGCTTGGGCCTCGGCTGTTAACAACACCATTGTTCCTACCCACTTTAACAAAACTTCCCCCCCAAAACACCAAACTCAATCACAATGAGCAGGTTCGGTGTCCTAGTAGTTGGGCCAGCAGGTTGTGGCAAGGTACAGTGCCAAATCTCTCAGCCACTATAGAGACTCATCCTATCCTAACGAGGGATATAGTCAACTTTCTGCGCGGCCCTAATCTCCCATATTGCAAACACCAAGCGATCTTGTACGTACCCTCCTGCGCCACTCTTGGGTTCTTAGGAAGCTGATGTGAGAAGGTTTGTATGTGAACCTTGACCCTGCCGCTACCGACTTTGAATACGAGCCTGCGGTCGACATCAAGGACCTAATCACGCTCGAGGATGCAATGGAAGAAATGGGACTCGGTCCCAATGGTGGACTGATGGCTTGCTTCGAGTTTGTTCAAGCCACATTCCCTGGCTCACTTGTTGCATCCGCTGACTTCTTTCCACCTTCTAGATTCCTGATGGAGAATCTCGACTGGCTAGACCACTCGCTCGATGACGTTGGTGAAGATACACTGGTGATTTTCGACTGCCCCGGTCAGATAGAACTCTACACCCATGTACCAATCCTCCCGAACTTGGCAAAGCACCTCACGGGCCACCTGCAATTTTCCCTCGCTGCTTCGTACCTGCTTGAATCTACTTTTGTTATTGACAAGTCCAAGTTCTTCGCCGGCACGCTGAGTGCTATGAGTGCTATGATCATGTTGGAGATTCCGCATATCAATATAATGAGCAAGATGGATCTAGTCAAAGGACAGTTCAGCAAGAGGGAGCTCAAGAGGTTTCTGGACCCGGACCCAGGGATCATCCTTAGTGACGTGCATAAGGAGACGAATCCGAAGTTCCATAAGCTTAATGAATGTTAGTAGGCCCTCCTAAATCCCGGCATTTCTGCTCGGTCCTTCAAGGGCTGTTCTGACTAAGAATGACATGATAGGCGTCGTTGGCCTAATTGACGACTTCTCGATGGTTCAATTCCTTCAGCTCGAGAGTCAGAACGAGGACAGTGTCCAGGGAATATTGAGCTACATCGATGACTGTGTTGGCTGGTCTGAGGTGCAGGAACCCCAGATCAGGGACCAACCCGATATGGATTACGAAGAGCCAATTGAGGATTAATCCTTTCCCCCTTTGCTCCATAGTGATCTGGGGAGGGGGCTTCTGTTGAAATTTTCTGATGGGAGGTTCATAAAGTTTTAATCGCACGGCGCTTTGGTTTAATCTGTTTTATGTTGTGGGGTTAATGGCGGCGTTTTGATGGACGGATGGGGGGAAGATATCCCAATGCAGGAGCTGCTATAGATGCCATGCTCTCGCTAGAGTAATTAATGAGACTTCCAAAGCATCTTGGAGGCAATTCGACTGAAGAGACACGTCCCTTATGTTCCCACGGCATCCCGCTCCTTCCGCCATCCAGCCCATGATCTTGGCAATTTTAGCTATCCTCCACCCCTGAGCCACTGCACTTCAGCAAAGGAATCTAGATCACCCATAAGTTAGTGTTACCCGGCCTTCGGCAACCAGTAACAAAGATTATGAACCAATCCCCCACCAACCCCATTGTCTCATCTGATCTGATCTTCTCCACCCCATCTCCATCAAGTAAAACAACAATCTCCACTCACTCACTCGCTCACTGACTCCAAACAAGCTCATCCAAGATGGTTATGCCAGTACGTCACACCAACACCTTCGCCTCCCCTCCGCTTCTCCCCCCACAGCACCCTTTGGTCCCGTTTCGAGAGAGAGAGATAGAGAGACCAATTGCTAACCAAAAATTTCCCTTGAAAACAGAAGCAGGAACAAAGTGGTATTTCGTGCCATTCTTCATATGTATCCCTCGAAACGGTATAACAGTGACTGAGAAGAAGGGGATCCGCAGCGCACACTATCTCCCAGAGGATCAGGATGTTGAAGAAGATTCCTGCGGAATTGATCCCCTTGGGAATCGTTATTGGGTGAGCCTTCCTTCCTTCTTTCCTTCCTTCCCACCTCCCCACCCCCCGCCGCCCCTTGATGATGGGCCTGTGCTATAAAAAAACTAAAAAAACTAACTTTCGGGGTGATAGTGCTGGTGTCGGAAGTATGCAATTATCCTAACCCCATGGAACGAAGGAAGGAAGGGAAACGGGAAACTGGAAACTGGAAACTGGCATTGGGGGATTAGACCTGTGCTAACTTTCGTCCCTCTATCACAGTGGCGGTAATCTCCATGGGAAGGAAATTATACACCGACAAGCAACTGAGGCTTTCTCGCTCTCCCAGGCCTGAACATCATTAGAGTTTGTCGATGGGACTGGCGTGAATAAGTTGTGTAAATCGGGGAATTGAGAGTTGAGAAACGTGATATCGTGGGGCAGTTTGGTCGTTTTCACTATATTACGGCCTGATCTAGTTAGGGGTAGGAGGGATATATCCACTTTTTTCTTTCTTTTTTCCTCTTTTCTTTTAATAATGCGATGAAAACAAGAAAGACAAAAACTCCCAATGTAAAAAAGAGGAAAAGCCCATGTCAATCACCCAAGACAACCTACCTACCTACTTACTGGCAGAGGTTTTCCCATATAATACAAGTGGAAAGAGCAACGATTACCATTATCATTATCACTCCGGCTTAGGCCCCGCAACATCCAATCCCTCAAGACCCTGCATAGGATCAACCCCTTCCTTCGCCATAGCCTCCGCCTTTGCCTTCTCGGCAGCAGCCCTATCCTCCTCACTAACCTCATGTTTCGCCAACCACGATTCCTATAATCCCCCCCAACCACCACCGCCGCCACCATTAGCCCTCCTCCTCCTCCTCCTCCCTCTTCCACTAGCCCACGAAGAGTGAGAAAAGAAAGAAAAAAACCCACCTGAGCCCAAACAGCAACCTTACTCCCCAGCACCGTCCCCTCCTTCTGCGGCTTCGCCTGCATGACATTGAGCACCCGACCGGCCAGCACGGCCTGGTCCATGTTATCGATGGCGGCGAGCGCGTCGGCCGCCTCCTCGAACTCGACGTAGCCGAAGCCGCGGTGCGCCGTGTTGGGCTGGCGGTCGTCGCGCGGGAGCTGCACCTCCAGGATGTCGCCGAAGGGGAGGAAGGCGCTGTGGAGGACGTCCTTTGTCACGGCTTGGTCTAGGCCGCCTGTTGGGGTGTTGTTAGTTTGGTGTGTTGGGGGGAAAGGAAGGGAGGAGTGGAGGGAGGGAGGGTTTTGGCTTTTTACCGACAAAGATGGTGGCCTTTAGGCGGGTTGTTTCGGACATTGGGGGTTGTTGTGTGGTAGGTAGGTAGGTATTGGGGGAGGTATGATATATATTCCGGTGGAAAGGATTTGGGGGGTATGGGTGAATGGGCGGTGATTGTATGGTTGGTGGTTGGAAGTTCTGGGTTGTGCTTTATGGATAATAAGGGAGGAATCATGGAATGTATGTATGATGGAAACTCAATATCTTTATCTATTCGTCTGTCTGTCTAGCTATGAAACCCCATGCCCTAAACTCCCTCCACTCAATTAGAATAGGATAGCGAGTGAACGATCGAACTTTAATATGATAACGAAGCTCTGATCAGGTCCGGAGGGGCATCATCCCAGCACTGGTACCCAACCTATCGTACCGGTAAATTACGGTGATCCCATACCACCATCCCGAGCCTCATCCTTGGCACTTTCTCTAGCCTAAACAACCTTTCATCGCACCCAACTCCCGAGTCAACTTACTCCACAAATCTCCTTCCCCACAGCTGAGCTCCCTCTCCCTCTCCCTCTCCCTCTCCCTCTACGCCTCCCCCCCTTCCTCCTCCTCATTAAGTCATGCCAAGGGCAGTAAAAGGTACCTTACTACAAATACCCACCCCACCCTACAATTCACAACTGACTAAAAACCCACCCACCCAACCTACCCACTAGGCGTCCTGATCGAATGCGATCCCTCCATCAAAGCCATAATTCTCAAGATCGACAAGGATTCTGGTCACGGGTACATTGTCGAGGACCTCGATGACGAGACGCTGGTGGTGAAGGAGCCAAAGCTGGCGGAGCTGAAGTTGCGGCTGGAAAAGATGCTGGAGAAGACGCAGATGCTAGAGAAGGATGAGGAAAGCGATCCTGAGAACCCAGGCTAGGAGCTTGAGAGGATGTTAGGGCTGCTGAGGGAGTTGGCGAGTGAGGAGGAGAGTTCAGAAAGTGCTTCCGGAGAGCAGCAGTCTGGTATGGTCTAGATTGAGATGGACAACAACATAATATAATTCCGGTCCTTTCCTTTTTTTTCTCGATAGAAAAAAATAGAACTAAATGGCCGCGAAGTCCTTCCCGACTCCATCTTGTCCCAAATAACTAACTAACGCTTGGTGGCGTTGTCCAAGGGACTGGCGATTTACATGTTTCTTTCTTCTTTTCCCCCCTTTAAAAACTCCAGTTTAAACATCCAATGAAAGAAGCTGTCGAATATATATAGAAAAAGTCTTCCGATGCTCAAGCAGAAATGACAAGACATGAGATATCTTACGGGAAAGAAAAGTGAAGTGGGGAAATAATACTATGTTGAGTTGAGAAAAAATAAAGGGATGAAGAAACGGGTCATCAGGATCTGAGAATGTATAAACTGGGACGAGGAATGCAATGGAAAATGTGAACCAAAAGAAAAGAGGGGGTAATAGATACGGGGTAAAACAGAAAGTGAAAAAAAAACACCAATCAATTGCATTACCGTAATTCGTTATCGTGACTCATTTCCAATTCCCCCATGAATCCCTTTAAATTCCCAACAATTTCACCAACCTCGAATACCAACCTCCTAATAACTTTTGCTTCCCAGGCTTTTCTCCCAAGTTCTCCCACTTCTTTCTTCACAAAAACCACTTTCCCTCGTTCTTTCGCCTCAACCGCTTCTTCGCCAATGCTCCCATTAGGCACATTCACGACATATATAGTCATGTCCGGTCCAATGCAGCCCCGCCACACAGTTGCACACCACTGCCAATGCTGGAGCGCTGAAAGGCCGCCGGGTGAGAGCCTCGCAGAAGCAGAATCGCTTCTAGAAACCATATACCGATTCACCAAAACCATCCGTTGAGATGCGCTGTTGCTATGCATCACTGCATTCTTGATCTGCACACACCTCCTTGTCCACGAAGCAACATGTTCGAGGTATTCCGCAACCCCGAGGCCACCTTCGGTGTCTTTAAGGGCACTTGCTGGATCGAGATCGTTACCGTCACCCGTGGGCATCAATAGCCCATCGCTTATTTCGGCACTCTCCTCCAACCTGTGGGGCCGCTCCGAGATAGAAAAATCCGGTTCGTCAATGACGTCAATAGGGTCAGAATTGGATAACAGCTTTACGACTGCATGGAAAAGTTCCGATACTGCTTCAATGTCGTCGCCTTCGATTGCAATAACGGGCAGTCGAGGGAAGCGCGCACCAGTCGGAAGGGCAGTCGGAAGGGGTTTGCATATGCAATTGAAAGCACTGATTTTCTGCATTGGAGATATCGGTTTGGAGATATGGGATTCTGATAATTCTGGTGAAAAGCCGGGCATCTGGTGTGGGCCGCTGGCTAGGTTTCCGTCAGCATCCAGACCAGGCATACTTTGCTCAAAACCATTCTGAAGGAAGGGGTCGATGTTGGGATTGTGTGGCTGTGGGGAGAAATGGCCCGAGTATGGGTTGTGCTGTAGCGGCGATGTCGCCAGCACATCTGTCGTAGGGGATCCTCCATTCATCTTCTGGCGCTTGGTAGATGCTTGGAGTTCCGTAACCACGGCACTTTCGTCATCACCTTGATGCCCTAGCTCAAGCAGCGCTTCAATCCCCGCTTGTTCGCCTACCGGGCCGGCTGGACTTCCTGTACTGCCTCTGGGGACATCGTCCTCTGTGGTAGCTCGCCGTCTCTTCGGTGGAGGAGCTGAAGTTAGGGTTCGTGCACTATGGGGTAGCTGAGCTAGCCCAGGTGTCTTGGGCACAGCTGACCCTGGGGTTGCAGGTGTCTGGGGTGTCGAAAGGCTTCCAGTACGACCACCGCATGTTGAGCATATGGCAGTCTCTAGAGGCGGTGAGATAGCACCCCCAGAGGCACTCCCAGAGGCACCAGTACTCGATCCCGCAGCCGCAGCCGCGGCCGCGGCGGCATTTTTCTTGCCATTCCTGCGAGGCTGGTATCGGTATTCTGGATATCTCGCGAGGTGCTTCTTTTTCTCTTCCTAAGGTTTTGTTAGTTCAGAGTAAACAAGGAAATGGAGGTCAATGGTTGACAAACATCAGCGTGCCTTTGCCAAAGATTCTTTGCTTCCTGCGAGCTTTCTCTCCACATCTCACCAATTATCTTGGATATTTCCGGATTAGGTTTGCCGGGATGCTTTGCAACAACGGCAGCCTGGTTATGTTGACGAAAAAGAATGAAGGCTAGAGTTTCAGTTAGCTCGATATCTAACGACACATAGGTAATTGGAGATTTCTTTTAAAAAAGCAGTTTTTACCATTTCTCGGTCGCGGAATTCTTGCGGGTTGCTGGCAAAGACATATATTCGACGGTGAGACGACTGAGAGAGCTAGGTCGGAGGTTCCAGGGGTACTAGGCATTCCATTTTCTTCCTTCACAGTACTTCCTGATGGGATCTTGATAGGTGCAGTATGTGGTACAATTTGTTGTGGTAGATCTTGTGTGACAGCAGAGAGGGGTGGGGGAGTTGACGATACCGGTACTTTCTCTGGCACCTGCGGCTGCTGTGAATAAGTATCATTAACGACATGCTGTATCTGTGGGTGGCCCTGATGGTGATTCCGCTCTTCCGCAGCATCTGCCTGTTCCAGAGCGGCAGCAGCCCGGGCTTGGTGGGAGTCGGCGTGCTGTTGAGCGACCACCATGGGATTAACATCCACCTGTGAAGTTGAACCGGTAGCCATAAGTGAAGAATCTGTATTATCGATCAAACCTCGTGGATCCGGAAGGTCTTCTTCGAGCAAACCCCTCAAACCACCCGCTTCTTCGTCGACACTTGGAGCTTCAACTACTGTCTCTGCCATGATTCCTTCCTTCCGCCTTCCAAGCTCTCCCCGAAGGAAGTGACAGCAAATTAAGCTCCGGAGCTCCAACCAGCTATCTACGACAGAGCTATACTGCCCCAGGCAAAAACTTACAGCTAAGGAGGATAAGATTGGTCCCGAGGTCTGTTCTTTTATCGTCGTTCTTTGTCAATCGCGACAAGCTTCGTTTCGCGTTTAAAGCGTAAGCTAATCCAGTAGTACCCGTACCGTACCGTATTTCGCAAAAACAGCCTCCTCGGTAGCCTCTTCCGTGAATGCTGCCGGTCGTCGATAGGCTCTTCTCAGGGGGTTATTCTTCTCCCTTTTCTAGAAAATAAAATAAAATGAAGAGGAATAATAAAAAATAATTAAAAAATAATTAAATGCCGTTCCCGTTAGTTGGTTGTACTCGCACACAGGGCAGTGAAATTCGTTCGTTTCCACAAAATTCGTACAGTACGATAGAAACGGGAGGCTCCGCGGGGAAAATCCCCCAAAGAGAACAAAAAAGAAGGTTAAGAGAAAACGGGGAAGGTATTAAAAAAAAAAAAAAGGGGAGCTGCGCGCACCGCGGCCCGCAAATCTCTTTTGACGATTAAAAAAAAAAAAAAAAAAAAGAAAGAAAAAGAAAAGAGGCTACACACACGCCTCGCTCTTCCTTTGGCTTATTTTTAATCTTCGGGTCGCCAATGAATTGGTTTGTTATGTTTTCTGCAGGGAATCTGTTTGTTTGCTTCGAAGGTTGAAGAGAAGAATGGATTGTATGAGGGACAAGAGGGAAGCACACAGCGATTGTTCGGGCCTGTTGAGGGGGGAAGACGAAGAGTGAGGAACAACCCGCGGCCGAGTGTGCAGCGAGAAACTTTCGCGAGTCGCCTTTTTCGGCTTACTTAAGATCCACCGCAAGCTAAGAGTCTTGGCGTACTATCAAGCACTCGTTACCGTAGTCTTGAAGCGTTCTTAAAAAACTGCTACTACTGTGCTCCAGCAAAAGGGACAAATTTTGCGGTATATAATAGCAGTCCTTTTCAAAAACCCTTGAGCGTTACGAGTGGCAGACCCCCCCGCACCAACCCCAGCGTCCTTTTGTATGCCCCTCGAGCAAAACAGCGAGTAGAAACAAGAATAGCGAGGGACGAAAGCCTAGACAAATCTGGACCAGAGCTCTACTGGCGAGTGCTCTAGCCAGGCAGTTGATCGGAGATTGGCTAATGATCGGAGGAGTCACCATAGCTGAACCGAACATCGCCGCTGTCGGGAACCGTCTCCGAGAGGCGGGGCGAGATGGAGTTGATTCCAAATACACCCGCAGGAGGGCGGTGTCGGTGCTCTTTACTCGAGTAGAAGTAACTCGACGCTTTCTAGCAACGAGCAGCTAGAACAACAACTAGTAGTTCGTTCCGCATCCTGGCAGACGTGTGGTACCGTACGGTACAAACTGAGTATCTCTCGGTCTCAGTTTGACCGGCAGTATGGTTAACAGTCCAACCGGAAATCCTGCTGTCAATGAGGCCCTGCAACGCCTCGGCCAGTGAAATAGCACCGCTTCGCTATTCAGCTGGAGTGCCCCACAACCAATTACCAGGGACCCGTTGCTATCTTATGTCGTTTACTCGCAAGCGTTCCTCTAGCATCTGGTGAACGTGTAAGCCGCTATGATCCTCAGGCGGCCAACCCAAGCCGCCCCGGCAGAGCTCGGCCTTTTCATCTTATCTGACCGTGCCTATGCCGGTCAACGCAGGATGTAGATAGCAAACTACCTAGGAATTCCGCTCTACAACTGACAGCGGTGATACTGCGTGGCTCCTTTCGATGCGAGGTAATTCTTGTTGATTCACTTTTTTTTGAATTCAGATGGGGTGAGTTTCTCACCCTTGTCCACACCATGAACGAGCAACTCACCAATCATAAAAACTAAACCTTGAATTACCGGCATTTGTCTTGGAAGCCACAGAATCAATTCAAAATTGTGGATTTCTGCTGTGGCTTGCGTGTGGGAACGAATTTCAATGGTGTGAGCAGGGGTGACGAACTCATCCTTCTCATCCTCTCACACTACAGTTTCAAAGTTATTGCAAGAGGTGCGTTCTACTATCCATCTGCCAGCAGGTAGCGGAATGGCTAGAGGGGGCGTGATGTTCAGGTGAGTAGGGCGAGCGTCATATATGGTCAGGCTTCAGCCACAGTGTTCTGGAGGCAGAACGTGCCCGGGCGACTAGAGAGGGGAAGGAAGGAAAAGGATGGTGAACCTAGGGTAAGGGTTGTAAAGCCGGACTAAATCGTCTGATTACGAGAGCACCAGTCATTGTCCAAGGCTTCTTGCTAACAGCAGAATCGCAGTGGACAGTGGTTGATGGTAACATACTGTCGTCTGGTTTACCAATCTCACTATACTCGTCGGTTACCCCAGGTGAACTTGTAGACCGGGAAGGATTTTGTATATCATACCAAATTATACCCACGTTGGACCACCGGTAGAAGCATAGCTAAACACGCCGCGTCAACGCACACTTTTGTCCCATTTTCCAGTTACTGAAGAGGCCCCTAATATATGCTTGTACGAATGTTAATGCTTGCTTGTCCCTATTTCGCCCCGTAAATATTGTGTCAGTGTTTGCACGATAATGTTTGGGCCCATGGAGAATACTCTTTTCACAAACTTAATGCCTCAGCACCGCTATGGATAAGATGTTTCCTAGGACAGCTACCTCTGTGCACCTATTATATTACTCTCTACCTAGGTAAATTACCGGTGCCACTCACCCGTCTACAAGGCAAGGTACGAGGAACTGAGGTGGGTCCAGTCGGTATTCCTCCACCTCTCCAAATCGTTCAACCAGTCAATCCAAACTCGCCCCTGCTGCAGAAACGCCATCTCACTGAGTCCTATAGCACCCCCCCATCTCAACCCTAGGGTATGCACGGCGAGTAGAAAGTAGGTATCATATCATATCATACCGATGATGGCGAGAAGGTGCAGGCGCCAAGGTTCGGGCATGGTATCTGCGGGCGGGAAATGATCGACGGGGCGTCCTTGTGGGGCGACACCCTTGCTGTCGGAGGGGATCCGAACCTACTCAAGACGATGGTGTATCCAAGGGCTTCGCGCAAGGGATGATAAAACAACAGAAATCTTTCCATGGCCGATTGCTCAAGTATCGCAATGATTCCGGTGTATTGCGGTACTAGGAACTGCAGCCAGCACGGTGCTCTCCCGCATTGCCATATATGTGAGAGAACATTCCATGGCGCAAGGTAATGGGATCTTCAAACTGTTCCACGCCTCTGCTGGCGGCCCCTGGGCTGCAAGCTTACTCGAGGTCCCCTTAGTAGTTGGGGAAACCTTGCCGGGGCAAGGAAGATGCTACCAAGGAGTTACGAGTAGGACCAACAAAACTGAAAGCCGTCGAAAATTAGCATATCTTAGAGGGAAATTGGGGTTTTGAGAAAGCTTACTTTATTTCTCGCGAGATCGCCTTCCTATGAAAATCAAGCAAGTAGGTCACATTACCTGTCGCAATGGGTAATGCTCTTACTGACGACAGTCACTACGGGTGACGCCTGGCTATATATACACCCCCGAATAAAGAAACACTCACTCTTTCCAAACAAGTAGAAGCTCCGGTTTTTTCGGTGTACCGTAAGGTTGCTTTTGATGGCTGGGATTCTTTAACAAAGGGCTGTAAACCCGATTGAGTCTACCATATTCTCATATCACGCTTGTGGTGAAAAGCAAGGGCGGCTCTGGTTTCTGCGGGGGGAGCACCGGACTCACTGTGCTAGCCCTTGTATAGTTTTCCAAGACCTCCTCTATTCGGCCTCCCTTGGCCAATTCATCACCGCCATTTCCTTCAATCTCCTCATTCTCTACCCTCGCGGCCCATGGTTCAAATTTCTTCCTTCAACCCTTCGGAAGTGGTTATCTTTCATGGCTGTTTGCCTCCCCCCGGCATACCGGAGCTGCACATGATAATGCATGCACGAGGAACTGCGGGGTGGAACCAGAGGCAGGTCAAAGACATGTTCGGCTCGGGCAACTCATCTCATCTGAAGTGATCCACTCCCCAGCCCACTACTCCTCTCCCTCTATCAACTTTTCCGCGGCAAGCACTATCCACACTTTCAATTACTCCCGAAAGTTCATCAGGATTGTCGATATTTTTTCACTGCACACACTTTCCATCCAGAGAGGGAAGGGCTGATTCACGAATGGTCACTCGGATATTCGGCTCTTGAGCTCTCCTGACCAGCGCTCAGAGAAGCTCCGGATGCGGTTTATTCCCGGTCGGAAATACCCCCTAGTGCTAGCTCGATACCTTTGTTCAGAAATTTGGGCTCTCCAGAAGTTTTCCCTTACCCGCTGTGGACGAGGATGAGTGACTTATCGTGTTTGGAGGATCCGGCGTATATATGGCTAAGCTTATAACTTTGGCTCGTATCACATTTCTAGGGACGGGTGACTGGAACGAAGTCCACCGAAAAACCTCAATGTATCGTGCCGCTTTCCCGTTGACCAAGTTGGTTGGCTGATGTAGAAGCGTTCTCAGGTGATGTATACATTCTGATGAACCATCGTTCCATGGTTAGAACATACTCATTGAGAGCAGCACTTGATGCGATGTGTATCAGCAGATACCTGAAAAATATCGACAGTCACCTTAAACCTTCCGAGTAAATTTATGACTCGGTTCACTACCTCCAACGTGCATCTGCGAAATAAACACCGGATTACCGGATGCTGGCTGTTCTAGGGCATTGTTGTATGTAGTTGGGCGGGAAGAAGGCTGGGTTGTATGCTCGAGGTTGTGCTCATATCCTCAAAGGTAACTATCTCCACTTCGCTGGTGTCTGGGTGTTATAATTTTCTCTGGAGAGAATGGGGATTCTATGAGCTGCTATTTTTTGGGGGGTTTGTTTGCAGCTCAGAAGCCAAATAGTTACCAGCCACAGGGTGGCGTCAGGAATATTTGGGTGTAAAGCTTAAACCCTATGAGATCATCCGGGCACTTGTGTGGTGGACACCGAAGAGTAGGACTTTGGACGGGATTGTTTCATCATGATAAAGTAACTGCGTTGGGCTTGGAAGGCATTTCGCTCGAAGCAGTTAGCGGGTAAAGTTACCGGTATGTTGTGTTCACTATTCCGGGGCATGGCCGGTCACGGTGCCCCTGGATGACGCAAAATTCGCTTTGCCCTTGAGGTCTTCCGCCCCTTTTCTGCTTCGTGAGTTCAATCTGTCTTCCTACCCACTCCCGAAGCCGCCCCTTTTCTGCACTCTGACTTTTATTTCTTGAGCAAGGCCTTGAATCATTTTGGATTATTCTTTGGAATGCCTTTAAAGACCTTTCCTCCTGCTAACTTAACCTTTTTCCTAACATAGCTTGTTGTTTAGAGAACATGGCACCAAAAGCATCGAAATGATACACTTACAGCGCGTCGGTCGGAATTCCTTGATGTGGTCTGAAAGCAACATCCGCCCTGTCATACGTCGCATCAGATTTTTTTTCAACCATTCGGTTGGTTCAAGCCGTCTGGCGATTCCGGAGGGACAGCGAATCAAGTGTTGTTGCAAGTAGCGAGCTGGTGGGGGCGCAAACATTATGGCAAACAAACCACAACAAGCTTCATTCAAAATGCATAGGGAATGCAGATAGAATCTTAGAAATGCATTTCTTTGAGATACAATACATTTATTCTGCTCCGGCCGTGGGTATTTTCATATTGTGTGTGGGTTCAACGTGGCGGTGGCGGTATTGTTTGCTGGTGGCAAGTCTGGCACAATCCGTATCATTCTTGCGACGTACCTCATCAATTCATCACAAGTGGCCTTTTCATCGGCTGAGATATGTATAGGAGGAATAAGGGGGGTGCAGGAGGGAAGGAAGGAATACAAGTGGGGGGTTCATGTTTTGTTCAAATTTTTTTCTCTCTCTCTTTTGTTTTTCGTGCCATATTTCTTTGCTTGATTTCTCTCGCAACTTTTGCATGAGAGGTTTGTTGGAGACATGGTGTCAAAAAGGGGTTTATGGTACCGTAGTTATCTGCAGGAGCGAGATTCCGTGAAAAGTTTGGCCAATGGGTAACCCTGGCAGAGGGTGCTTCCCGAGAGGGCTAGGGTTGAAATGCAAGATAACCTCTTGGCCCACTTAATTGCCTGCTTGTCTCAGCCAGTGGGGCCGAATACAAAAGGAAGCGCTTTCCCACGCACCTTTTCTCTTTGCTGTCCATTTTGCGGTCTCCTGTTGAAGATTTGCATCTTATCGTTTTTCCTTTTTTTCTCTCTCTTTCCTTTATCTATTTATCATTCGATACCCGACACGAGCAACAGGAGTTTCTCACCGTGTTAAGCGGCTGATAAACTAGAGAAAAAAGCTACACGAGAGAAATTAATTAATTTATATATATTCCGGTATATTTTGCACTGCCTGGTCACTGAACTTTTGTCTTTTTCTATTGCTCTTCATTCTCTTCATTTTTTCCATTTTAACCATTTTCCTTCGTCTCGAGCCAACCCTTTTTGACCTAGGCTATTCCGAATTGGAACACGCGTGGCGCGTCCGGCAGGGATATTCAGGAAGCAGCTGAGTCATTTCGGGCTCCATCAGCTTTAAAGCACTTACCCTGCCAGCTTTTCCTTTCCTTTCTTCCTTCTCGCCCTCTTCACCGTCTCGCAACCTCACAACCCTCTCACCACTCAGCCGCCTCCGTTGTCGTGCACAACCAACTTTCTACCCATCACCACCACAACCCACAAACATCCCCTAGCAACGACACTACCCCTCATTTTTTAAATATCTTCCTGTCGCCTTGGACGCAAGGCAACAACAACAATACAGCACATATTATACATTTTCCCACGCGCGCACTAGACGCTGGTTCCATCCACTTTATCCCCGCATCCTTGCTGACTACTCACCCCGCTCATCATCCACTCTGCCTCTGCCTCTGCCTCTGCCTCTGCACCTGAAACCTATTCTCTCCCATCCCCTTAGTCCACGGTAACACAGGATCCTGAGGCTCAACTCTAGAGCAGTGGGCGCTCTTTAATACCTTACCGTAGTTTCACCTGCTCTCTCCTCTTCCTACTTCGCCCACCTCCATCACTTCATCCACCTCCACCACCACTTCGACCCCACCTTTTTCTTTTTTCTTCTTCATTCAACCCCACATTTCCCGCATTTGCTTGCAACCTCGGTATCTACAGACAGCTCTTTCATCTTCTCTGTTTCGCCCGCGAATTCTCATCGCGTCCATCCTGCAGTTGTCGCTGTCGCTGGTGGGCGTGAAGGAGGATCATCTACCTGAAACGCTCTGTCTGGCTCGTCTTCGTCTTCCATGGCAGTTATGAGCCCGCAACTATCAGTAAACACCCAATCGAGCGAGCTGAAGACCGAAGCGGCCGCTCCTGCTCTCGCTTCGGCGGTGGACGGGAGCGCTGTCTCGGAAGGGGCGATGGCGATGGACTTGGATTTTAACGGGTGAGTTTGCCCTGTCCCTGTCTGCTGTTTATCGCTGCTTTCTCTCTCCCACAATTTTGTACCGTCGTTCTATCTCGCGATGTATCTCCTCGACTGGTGTCTTGAGTGAGGATTATGTAGCTGAGACGATGTATGGATCCAATCATGTTGCACCATTTTGTTTTCTCCATCGTTCTCTTCGTGTACGGGAGTTTTTTTGTTTTTTTATTTCCATTTCATTTCATGTATTTTTTCTTCATATTTTTTTAACCTTGTATTTACCATTATTATGTCCCTCTAGTTCCATCAAACAAGATGATAGTACCTCGCCTCAATTTGCTCCATCATCTCCGAAGGATGACCACGTCAGCAACGGATTACGCACGCCGTTTGTGAATGGAAGCGGTCCGGATGCGAAGATAAATGCGCCTCCTTCACCCCCCATCCCCACCCCACCACTCCACTCCGATAACACAAACGACCTTTCTGATCTGCATATCACCTCACCCGCCGGCTTGCCTGGATCTACAGTTATGTCGTTCGAGGGGGGCGTTGGATCAGAGGATAGAGAGAAGCCTGCTGGAGAGCTGATGGATCAAGATGTGTCTGGAGATAACGCCAATAATGATGAGAAGTCTAATGAGGGCAAGGGCACCGGCTCCAACCGGTCGGAACTACCCCAGAGGTCGGAATCATCAGGCTCTATGGCTGATTCCTCCCATGATACCACTGCCGACAGAACTATGACGGATGCGCCTGCCCTCAAGGCCTCACGCAGCCGAGATGATGACGACGGCGAAGGTCCTCCATTGAAGCGAGCTAAAACTGAAGAGGAAATGGATGTTGTCTCCCCAACAACTGCCGCATCTTATAATTCTGCCGCTCCATTGACGGTATCACAGAGTAAATTTCTTCTTTCGTACATTCGAAGTTTGCGGCGGACCAAGGATGCCCGTCCTTTTACGATGCCTGTTGATCCTATAAAGCTCAATGTTCCCAATTACTTTGAGGTTATTACCAACCCAATGGATCTTCATACTATGGAGAAGAAATTGAGCAATAAGGAATACTCGTCGTCGCGTGACTTTTTAGCCGACTTCAACCTGATTCTTACGAATTGTGTCACTTTCAATGGCCGTGAGCACCCGGTGGCCGAAAGTGGACGAGCTATGAAGGCTGCGTTTGAGAATCATATGGCAGGATTTCCGTCTGCTGATTTTGTCGAGCCTCAAAAGTCGAAATCTACGAAAAAGAAGGGTGGGGGAAACACTGCTACCAAAGCCGTTGCGCCTAAGCCGCCGAAGCCGGTAGCACCCGTCCCACAAGCGATTAAAGCGACACAAACTAGGAAGGAATCGAAACGTCCCGCTCCGGCCGCAGCTATTACAGCTGCCTCCCCTACATTTGGTCTCCAGCCATCTGGTATCCCCCAGATCCGCCGGGATTCTACCGCAAACGACCGACCCAAGCGGGAGATACACCCACCAGCGCCTAAGGATTTGCCATATTCCGATGTCAAGCCTCGACGCAAGAAGACCGCATCGGAACTCAGATTCTGTGATATCGTTCTCAAGGAGCTCCACAAGAAGCAGTATCATGATATGGCATTTCCATTCTATGTGCCAGTGGATCCTGTAGCGTTGAACATACCTGACTACTTTAAGATCATCAAGAAGCCTATAGATCTGAGTACAATTTCGACAAAGTTGAAAACGAATCAGTATGACGGCGCTAGTGATTTCGAGGCTGATATTCGCTTAATGTTTTCCAATTGCTACAAGTTCAATCCTTCGGACCAGCACGTTCATAAGTGTGGTAAGGCTTTGGAAAATGTCTTTGATCAGAAGTGGGTCGAAAAGGCTTCCTACACTCGGGATAATCCTGGCAGTCATTCTCCAGTTTCTGTTTCGCCCCCTGTGGAAGATGAAGACGAGGATATGAGTGGGGAGGAGAGCGAGGATCAAGAGCAGAACATCCGTATGCTCGAACAGCAGCTCGAGGCGATGAAAGATCAGATATCAGCGATGAAGAATGGGCAAAAGAAGAAAAAGACTCCTCCTGCTACCTCTGCCAAAAAGTCGAAAGGAAGTTCTTCCCGAAAAGGCTCGCTAGCATCTGCACCCCCCCCAACCAATCCCTCTCGACCAAAGAAGGGAAAGAAGGAGAAGAAGGTTCCTTACATTACCATGGAGCAAAAGACGGAACTTTCCGAGAGGATAAATTTTCTGCCAACCGGAAAGATGGCTTATGCTCTTAAGATGATAAGAGAAAATATGCCCGACCTGGGCAATGTATGTGTCTGTATCTATCCTTACTATTTTTCTTGTTACTAACTGTGTACTAGACAGCTGATGATGAGATCGAGCTCGATATTGATGAACTGGACCCCCAAACGCTGTACAAACTTCATACATATGTTACCAGACATGCGGAAAAGAAGCCTAGCGGATATGTCCCACCGCCACCTCCCCCTGCACCAGTCACCGAACCAAAGTCGAAGTCCAAGAGCCTCCCGAAATCGAAGAAGAACAAGCCTATGTCTGCTGTAGAGCAGGAAGCCAAGATCAAGGATCTTCAAGCTAAGCTCCAGAACTTTGATAATCCAACCCCACAGCCATCTAATTCTGGTATTTTAAAGTCCCTTCTCTCAGAGTTGTACGTTGAAGGGTCTTTATGGCTAACTAACACTGGATCAGCTGCCAATGGCGATGATAGTGACTCGAGCGATGACGATGATGAAAGCTCGGGTTCAGAGAGCGAAGAAGAGTAGACCTCTGGTCTGGTTAGAGAGAACACCCTTTGCAACCAAAGCTATTACTTTAAAAGAACTTAATTGCTTGAGTCGTTTCAAGTGGTACGAGAGGGGTGGGTGGCATAAAAAAGTGCAAGCTCTATTGTTAAGCTATTATTCATGTACCCGTCTGACGAAAAGAACATGGCTCATTGTTCATTTTTGTGTTCGGGAGAGAGTAACTTGCTTGTACTGTGAACCAGCATCTGGGGATGTGAACATAAGGGGATAGGTGCGGGGTTTGTTTTAGGAAGAGAGGGGCGGAATGTTGTCCTATGAGAGACGTGGCATGGACGGAAGGCTGCATTTTTATTTTATTTTTACAATGGCGGGGTTGTCGGCGGTATCTTGGCTTTTTTTTCTACATTTTTCATTGATTGATTGATTGCATGCTGGCTGACTGACAATTCTTCCATTATAACTTGACTAACGTAATGACCTTTCGTTTCTGCTTCTTTCCTCCTCTTGTCTTTTCTAAAAATTCTCAGGCTCTTTCTTTGTTACTCTCCTCCCCCTCAATTTTTACTTTAACTTCTTGTATCTTTACATATTTTTTTCCATTCGCACAAGGGTGTTTTTTTTTGCCTCATGTTCTCTTCTTCCATCTTCACTTCCCCTCTCCTCTTCTCTCCTGAACATATTCATTCGGGTCCTTTGTGAGCATTGTGATATCCCACATCCATATCCATGTCCATATCCATATCCATATATCCATCCATCTGCCCACCAATCCATCAAAATCTCATATATATGCTCCTCCGAATGCCAAAGAAGAAAAGAAGAAGAAAAAAGTCCCCCTAGAGAAAGACATCAACCGAGTGAAAAGCATTATATCATCGCCCTAACAAAAACTCGGAGCCCAAACATTGAACCTTTTTATCTTTTTATATATTTATTTTATTTTACTCTGTTTATCATTTTCATTAAATTTTCTTGTATCATATTATGATGATTCTTCACATCCATCCGGGTGGCTTCACAATTCTATCTAGTCTTGGAAACAGTTATATTGTATGGTAATATTCATATTCATTTACATTTACATTTACATATTTATTTATTTATCCCTTCCTCCTGGTTTAGTTTTGTTGTCTCCGGTCGCTTTTATGTTTTTTATTTTATTCTATTTCTATTTTCAATTGTGCGTTATTGTATCATAATATTATCATACCATAATATTATTAGTCTTAAATATTATGATGAACCTCTTTTTTTTTCCGCCCTGACCTGAAGTTAAGCTTATCCTCCTTTAACCTACCTCCGATGTGGTATTACCTGATCGCAGAAGGTCTTGGAGGGGGGGGGGCGGGTAAAGGTTTACAAGGGAAGTGGGCTCGATAAATTATGGGTGATAGGGAGATTTTTTGATTTTTTTATTCACTATTTTCTTCCCCGTAGTTGTCAATGGTTCGCTGGATTGCCCTATATACGTTACGTTAAAATGCAAACTGGTGGATCTAACCTAGCTTCGCGCTTTTCTGGCAGATGTCAATCAAGGGATGGTCTATCAGGGGCATTTCAGGTCAAGTTGAGATGCAGATCTTTTATCCATTCACAGGAGCAGGAGCACTAAACTAAGCCTGACAATATGAGAGTAATTTTAACCAGTATCATAACTGTGAGGTGATGCTCTTGTCGATATTTACTAACCAACATCCCGAGTCATGTGACAGCATTACACCTCTATGAAGTCGAATCTGCTAATCAAAGAAATACGCTAATTTCGCTAGTGTCTCTTTAGCACGATGTAGGGAAACCCGACACTAACACTGCAGGGGATAGTCTATTGGTTGACGGATGCTGTTGCTGGGTATTGCTATGTGATCATCTGAGTTGGTTGTGTTTGGAAAAAAGCTAACTCAAGTGCATTGGTAGGATTGAATACAGGTAGTTTAGTACAAATATTACAGGAGGATAATCAATTGAGACGTTTACATTAAGCAAGATTCAGAAAGGAGTAGGAGCCAAGTAAGAAAAGGGAGAATAAGAGAAAAAAATATTGGGTACAGCGAAGCGGTGAAAAGAGAAGCTGGTCAGTCAGGAGGAAAAAAAGAAAGAAAAAAAAGAAAGCAAGGGAAGGAAAAGGAATCGTGGTACTTGAGCTCCAAGTAATTTATGCACCAAGAACCCCGTTTTTTTCAGTGTTCGATGGCGCATGAGTTAGTTCGGGCTCAAGTACAGTAGGGGGTAGAGCGTATGGTGGACCTATCCTTTCCACTTATTGCATCCCTTCATACCTCTCCTTCGCCTTCTCCTTGGTCCGTTTGACAAAGTCGTTATATCCACCCCCACCGCCCTTTGCAACCTCTTCAACATCTCCAACCTTTGCCCCTTTCATTCCCAATCCAACACCTTGAGTGTACATTTCGGCAATAACGTGCTCCGTCCTTCCATCCCCGCTCGCTCCCAATCCTTGCCCAGATGTCCAACCCATCTTGCCTAGGAGCGCAGCCCCTTTGCTGGGCAGCACAGGCTCGGGCTCAGGCTCGGGCCCCTCCTTCTTTTTCTTCTTAGATGAGGACTGCGGGGCGGTAGACTTTCCGAATACCTGCCTGCGCTCCTTCGCACGATCTCTGTACTCCGCCGTGTCGTTATTAGGGGTTGGCGCGATTCCGGCTTTTGTCAATTTCTTCATGGCAGCTTCCCGTAGTTTAGGATCCTTGAGGTTTTGGAGGTGAAGGTTGCTGACCCTTTCATGTTCATATATCTTCTCCGCGGTTTTGAACTGCCGGCTACAGAGGAGGCAAGCGAGCTTCTTTAGGTCTGCGAAGGACTGGGGGGTCTGCGCTTCATCGGCTTGATCTTCAGCCTTACGCTTCTTTGCGGATAGACCAGATCCGTTGTTGTCGCTTCCGGACGTGGACTCGTTGTCGCCTTTGTTTTCTTGTGGTTGTGTGGGGATCCCGTGAAGTTCCGAGTGTCGATTCTGCCAGAATTGAAGATGCGCCGGAACGGACTTCTTGGTTACAGGCACAGCCGCTCCGATTACCTCCTTGTCCGCCTTTTTCTTTTTCCCTTTTCCCTTTTCCTCACTGCCTTCTTTTATGCCTTTCTGCTTTTCTTTAATTGCATCATCCGATCCAACACTGGTTTCCTCCGGCTTTGACACGGCGTGCTCGGAGACAAATCCATCGTCGTCCCAATACGCCAATCTCAGCCCATTACCGACGTGCGCACTCATTGCAGTAAACGTGAATTTGTCTGCACCTTTGGGTGCGTTGTAGACTGGTACAAAGACCCCAGGATGTATGTAGGATACAGTGACAGGTTTACTACTAATGGTAAATTTTTCCAGCTTGGCGTAGGCAGTCAACGCAGCCTGGGCGTCAGATGGTGTCGAGAATTCAGCGAACCCATATCGCCAGGACTCATTTGTCTTTCTGTCACGTACTAGTAAGACACGCCTTAGGGAGGATTCCTTTGCACCGCTCGGTCCAGTTTTTGACGTTTCGGGGGTTTCGGAATTGGGAATCGTGAGTTTGAGCGCTCCTTTGGCGAGGAGCTCTTCATTTACCGAAGGCTCAAGATTGCGGAACAACAGAAATTGGGAGGGTGGTGATGCAGCCATATCGCGCTCCCCATCATTGGTGAAGTGTGTGGGAGTGGGGTGAGTCAAAGTCCCGGTGACACTCAACTCTAAAGCTTTGCTTAGAAACCAATAGAGTGTTTGGGTATTCAAGGCGGATCGTACCTGATTTTGGAGTTTGACAGCGGAAGCACTCTTGACGACGCGGATAATTTACTAGAAGGCACTGTATTTGTCACGGTCAGTATTTAGAGGTCTTGATAATAATGCTCTTGGGACAGCATCCTCCCGGACAAGAGGATGGGGTGTGGAAACACGTACAACTCTGCATTTCCATTCCTCTTCGTCATCTCGTCTGCGGCTTCTCCGATCATTTTCATCACGTTCTCTCGAAAAGGCAATACGACATCTATCAGCTGCGGGACCTAAACTAACAGTAGGATAATACTGCTCCAAAAAGGCTCTGGACTGTTGAACTGTGGTGAAGTGTATGAAAGCAAACTGCCGTGATATGCCTGGATTATCAGACCCCCTGTTAGTTCTGATAAGATATACGCGAGCCTACGGGGTGTTTAGGTACCGGTTTTTCGCTCCCTAATAACAGCTACTTTTTCAATACCCTCAACATGCAGTTCATGTCTGAGTTCTTTTATAATCTGCAATCCCCTCGACGGCCGTAAGAGACCCCCCAGGCCAAACTTTCAGCAGAGGTCCATCTAAAAAGTGTGCAGAAAAAAAGGAGAAAGCAGTCAAGCTGTGAAAATCAGGGTGACGGCAGTGATTGTGGTGATGATGGGCGATTATGCCCAGAGTGCTGGCACATCAGTCCAAAGGGGAGGGTTAACAACGTATTCGTCATCCATCTCCGGCCCAAGTCCTTCTATTATGACATCTCTACTTGCTGGCCCTCCGTACCACTCCCGATCTCTGCTCCCACTTCTGGAGCGAGGCGCATCGCGATCGTAATAACCTCCCCCTCTTGACTCTCGCCCACGATTACGTGCTCTGTCTGGGGATCGGGAGCGCGATCGGTAGCCTGACTGTTGGTGATAGCCTCGCGGTCCTCTTGGGGCATCTCGGGGTGGCGAACGACGGCGAGGGGAACGGGATCTAGAACGGGAGTCCCCCCTGTAGGCTGGAGAGTAGGATGAGCGATGAGAGCGATGGCGGTCTCTCAAGTCTCTGTCCCTGTCCCTGTCCCGCCCATGGTCTCGAACACTAAGGGTTTGGCGATGCGGACGGTCAGCATAGTAAGGATCTTCGTGCTGGTCCTCTTTGTATCTTCCCTGGGGCGAAAGCGGTTGTTGATAGTAAGCCATTAGTAGTTGATGGTGCACAACAAGTGTACGCAAAATATTATGCTCTGTCCAAATGTCGGAGGAGTGGCAGCCGTTGTGTGTTGTGTATGGTGGGGAAACAGAAAGTAAGAGATGAGCTTGGCCGCGACCCGAAAAGAAGCGTTTTGTCATTCGTTGCAGGCTTGGCAAATCAGATGAGGCGGCGGGAATTTTGAAATGCAACAGGCTTCTCAAGTTGGGGGCTATCATGCAAACTAAGGAATACAACAGCGATTCTGGGATAGGGGGTTCCATGACTGGCCGTCTATCGGGATAATTGTGTAAACAAAAATAGAAGCAGAGCCGCACTAGTTTGTCATAGGATCTCACTCGAGCGATTGTCATTGGCTTTTATAAACAAGTCGGCAACAAAGTTGGTGGATCACAGACTATACTATACGCTCGATACCTATAGGTTCTAAAGCGCTAGGGAGAGCCCAAAATTGTTGAGGAAATTTGAGGGCCCATTCTGTTTTCCCCACATTCCTACCAAGTTGTATCATACAAAATATCCAAGCCCTACTCAATATAGTCGAGGAGTGGTTGAACAATATGCTAAATCAGGATCCCGGGGACACCTGCTCCAGGAATTCGAAGCATCGGACCTTGTGTTAAGGCATTGGGGTCCCCTCCCTCGGTGAGGTTTGGTGTTTCTTTTTCTCTTTTTCTGGGAAAGTTGGTTTTTTTTGCGTGCTTTCCGCCCCTTTTCCAGAGGAGGAAATTTGGGCTACCTAGCAAATGGCCCGTTCACCCGAGCTCTTGCAGTTGTAGGGCTGTATGAGGACAGCATTGGCGGCGGCTTTCCGTAGGTAATGTATCGCCATTAGCTATGGGCGACGAGATAACATATTGACCCCATGGCCCTCTTTTCACAGGGAAATACACTATTGTAGGCAGTTTTAGTACATTTCGCATAAAGTGAGAGCGTCTGGCCGCCGTCAAGCTACGGTACTGTCGGCGTGGCTAGTATCCATGTGCATAGGAATTGAGGGCACTATGAAGGAAGGCTTCTATCTTTAGATATTTTGTTGCCTGTGAAAGGTTAACAGAAGAGTGTCTTGAAAGCCCTTGAAGTGCTCCCTCCGTGGGAATCATATCACGCCCTTCGCATTAAACCCTTTTCACAACAAGCTATTATATCATACTTAGAACACCAATGGGCAATTCGAAGTGCTCATGAGGTCCGATAGGGCTCTCTTTTGTGCTGTAGCCCGACTTCAGCGAATCTCTTTCATGAGGGCTGGTATTCCGGGTTATCATATATACGGTTAAGCTCAAATTTAGGCTCATGGTGGAGCCTTGCTCAACTCAGCTCCTGCAGCTTTAGCCTCGCAGTTACCGATTTGGTCCTATTAGCTTGCGTTTGCTTTCTTCTGGGATTTCTTATTCTCTCTCGTGTGACATTGTCTAGGTGTTTGCTATAAATTATTCTCTATTGCCTAGTTCTCAGTGTGTCTGAGGGATCCTCTAAGGCCCACCCCCGGCAGTCTACGGATATATCTAAGCCTCGGCCTACAGTATTCTACCGTACTGTAATTCTGGTTCTATGACACCTACTGATCCTGATTTACGATAGCTCACTGGTCCGAACCTTTCCGCAGAGGGGGAGGGGGGGGGGGGGGCTGGGCTTAGTATTCGCCTGTTCTGGGCTGAGGGGGCCACCCGCTGTCTTACTCAGCGTAGGGACTGTTATGAGGACTGTGTGCTATCGGCCCATACATAGAATGAGAATAGGAGCGGACGATGGCAAAATAGAGTTTGTTTTTAGGGAGCTGGGCAGGTGGGGTAAGTCAGGACGAGGTGTGGTTATTACGTTACAATACCTCGAGCGTCTCTTAGAATCATCCTGGGAATTCGGAGGATGGCTTTCTGATCAAAATAGAGTACGATACAGCATACTGGCAAAAAGCCTCCTCCAGGGTGCTCAACATGTATGAAGAAATAATCGTTTCTTATTGAGTATATTGTATTTCGTAAAAATATAAACCAATTTCAAATTGAGGTGTAAATACTTAGTTCATAAAGTTAAGTGTTTCTGCATGTCTGCGTTCAGATTGCATAGGAGAAATGCTTTGCTGAAGGTAAAGACACTAAGAGTATACTTTTAGCATCATCACATTTACGATATCAGCTAAAATACAATAGGAATAATGGCTTCATTAAGTATCTGGTCATCTGATGACAGAAAGTTAAGGGTGTAACTACTTTGGTACCAGACATCCCGTTGTCAAAGCAGGAGTTTAACTTCTTCTCGGGCCACCTTTTTGATACGGGCATGAATGTGATCACTCACCTGCTTTGCCTTGTTGCATCATCGGGTTCTTGGATACTAGGGATTACCTGTTTCTGTTTTGTGGATACTTCTGCCGTGATGTCAATCAGTGTATTTTCTAGTCATATCTGGTGCCGAGTTGGATTTACAGCACTGCACTGTATAGGAGAGGCAAGGAGGCAGGGAGCGCAGCTTGGAGGATGTGCTGGAAAATTCTACCATAGAAGCTCTGTGTGGCCCTGGGGATAACTCGTTAGCACCATGCCAGAAGTTCTCTTCATGAGTAGGCCTTTATAAATTAGTGGCTTTAAAAGACAGCAATGACAGGAGGGCAGAAGAGACCAGAGTCCCGGCATTAGGGATACGGTACCTACCTAGTTTTCACTATTTCAATCCCTAACACCCCCCAATCTGGGCGTGGTGTGGTGGCAGCTATCTAAGCTCTTCACTTCGCCGCTCTGCACAACTTTGACTTCAAGAGTAAGAGAACCCCAACGAGAACGATACCAATATCGCCGTCAGAGCTTCGGTGTGTGTAATAGAACTGTGAAGAACTGAGTCTGAGTTGTTACAGAGAACTGCTGATACCGAGGATCAGGCCACCAGACCGCCCCTTCCCTCCCTTCAGCACAATACAATAAAAGTGCCGATTATGCTATGATACCCCCCAGGGAGTTTTGAAATTTGCGGTATAGCCCAAGCTAAATACATGACACACCGCACAAATAAGGGGATCCCGCTTCGAATGCCACTTGAATAAACTCCGACTGGGGCAAGTATGCTGGTTTGATTTTTTCTTACTTTATAAGTGCTATTAACCCGACCCAAGGGTATCAGGGTTCGCTACCGACTATTGCTTAACTTATTTGCTATCTTGATGTAACAGAATTTTGCGCCATCTGCGCCCAACCGGATCTGCCTGGCGTTGTATGGTAACTAGATGGCGAGGCAGAGCAATATTTTCATATGATCTTGATAGACCGGCAACTATTCTATGGATTTGCCTTTCCTTTTTTGTTTCTACTATCTTACACTTCCTAAATTCCTCAATTTTGTATTGTACACTAGGCAAAGCGCGGCTGGCTTCATCAGGGGGTGGGAAGTGAGTCGGTTGTGCTTCTGCGCTCAGGTTGCCATGAGTCTCCTTGCCAATCATATACTAGACGGGTTCGAAGTTCTCGGGGTGGTGGAAGGTGCGTGTATTTAGTGCACTGGGCCTGGGGACACTGTAGATACCTGGCTCCTCGATATGATATATGGCCCTGGATAACCAAAACCGGCCCTTGCAGCCAGCCTAGCTTAAACCCTCTAAACTAGGAATGGCTTGTTTTTGAGAAAGTAATGCAAGTGTAATACAATCATAACAATATACAACACAATTTCTTCTTGTGAAATTGTTTCTAATTGGATAGAACTTTGTTGATAGAACCCCTCTCACCCATGGATCACATACTAGAGCTGTGGAATAGACCTGAAGTGAGCCTGAGGACTACTATAATAGTACAAGTTACGGGTATATAATATGATACCCGAACACTAGCCAGCAGTCCCAGCGCAACATTTGGCGGGAATTGACCCAAGGGCATTACCAACCCTAGACCTACCCCCCAGCAAAAAAGTGGTTCGCCGAGCATTTTTTAATGCTCGACTACTCCACTTGCCCCCGGATTCGAACTCATGATGGTCCCTGTTTCAAATTAGCAGACCAGTCTCCTAAGCCATTAGGCCATAGGAACTGGCCGATGATACCCATTCTTCTTGATCTTTTAACTGCTTCTTCAGAAAATATACAGTTCGGGCGCCTGATACTTCATCTTTGGTAAAAAGGACATTGGTATCCAGTCATAGTACTCTCTCACGCTATCGATAGAAGGAGGAACGGGGGGGTTCCGGTGTACATCTGTGCTCTACCTCCGAAACACTCGCTTTCTTTGTCAGAGGACAAATGTTACCCGAATTCCATGGCTAGTATCATATCCCCGATGTAACTACTCTTTGGTACGGGAAAGGGCAGGGAGAAAACTTTTGTATGGTAAATTATCTATGCGTATCTGACCGCCTATACAGACTCAAGTGTTCTGGTTCTATATGCCTGTAACTTGTACCAGTAAGTTTCAAGGCAGCCAACTACTTAATGACATAATCAATACAGAGGGAGTGTGTTGTACCGTATTATGCCTTTTTCTTGAGTATGATACGAGAAAAAAGTGAAAATCAATCAATCGGAAAACAAGTGTTAGAGACACCGAAATCCCTTGCCTCGAGTTGACAAATGCTCTAACCAGAACTTTAGAGTCCCTTGCCACGTTTCCTAATTTTTTTTTTCCTCACCGGCTGTACCATCAGGAGGTCAAGAGTGGCTAAGTTGCGGATGGTGAGGAGGATTTTGTCAGATTACCTCCACATATATTATAATGCGAAGTCCCGTTCGACATCTTACCGCCTCCCTTAGCTAATGTTGAAGTAGCTTTCGTACCGCACTAATTCAGGAACCCAGCTCATAGTGAAGTTGTTTGTCAGAGAGGTCTAAGAAGTTGGCTCGTAAGATGGGGTATTTATTTTGCTATCCGCCGAGAGCCTATGCTTGGACTCGTCCTCATTTAGTGTCCGGTATCGCTTCAGTAGGAGGTTTAGGTGACAGGGTGGAGGGTAGAACAAGTTGTTGATATATGATATTATCATAGCGAGGAAATTATTTCCCTTCTTCTTCCCACTTAGGTCACTATCCACTGGAGATGGGTAAACATTTCACTTGTATAATTGCCTGTTATATCGTACAAAATGAGAGTATCAGCATGAGCAGCATGCAGTCCCGACACTGCACTTAATTCTTCACAGCTATTTAAAGGCGTCAAATCTCTGGTTGTTGGATGGTGGTCGGAATATGCAATTGCCTTAGTATTAAAAACTTCGGGCGCTATAATACTACTCGGGCGAGTTTCCTTCTGCTTCAGGAGCAAAGGTGAGCGCAAGGAAAACTCATGCACAATGAGATTCTTACGGGTGCCAAATAAGCAAAGATAGTATCGAGCTGGAGTTATCCTAATAATATTATGATACGAGTTTATTTTCTTTTCTTTTCTTTTATTAAGCTCCATTCTAGCGGTCCATGTCTTCCTAATAACCTCACTTGAGTACTTTTCTCACTCTGTAAATCCTAGGGGCTCCTATTTTGTCTTTGCCGTGTATATATGTTCCAAGCCTGACGTAAATTATATAAAACTCTTGCCATAGTACCTTCATTTTCATTTTTATTCCTACTTCATATTATTATGTTCAAGCAGCGCGGAGGGAATTTCTAGAAAAGAGTGACCGCGAATGACTAATCCCTGGCTTTGGAATCGAAGCTAGGCTGGGGATTATCGGCGTAGCGAAATTCACCCAGCGGAGGTACCTATTACCAAGTAATAAAGTAGTATCTATGTCTAGCTTAAAAATTAGTTAGGGTGCTCCCACAATTTGTTCTGACGTATGATACTTTGGGTAAAGGGGACAAGAGGGGTTGATATTCTCTTACCTCGCCTATCTATCTATTTCTAAAAATACCTCATATATCCTGAACATGCCCGTCCTGCGCCACATATTTACTGCTTCTCGACGACCGATCACCACTAAGCCCAACCAATATATTTGATATTAGCACAGAAACTGGGATTCAAGCAACCCTCTCTTATCTGCCCTCATGCCATTTCAGGCAGAAATGCCTTTGACACTATTCTTAGTAAGATTAAAAAATTGGACATTTGAGGACCATGCGAAGAAAATCTCCCCAGAAAGCGACCCTGACAACAAAATACATTACTTCTCAAAAAGCCTTGGGAGTTTGGAAAACAGGTTTTTTTGGGTAATTAAGACATACAAAGCAAAAATCCATGCCCCTTAGACTTTTGGTAGATCCTCTTGTTCCGTTGAGATCTCATGCTTACCCGTGCTTTAGGGGTATGCTGGTTAATAATCTCACCTAAAGTAAATGGAGCCTGCTAGACGACATTCTGCGGTAGAGGCTGTAGGAATAGGCTTCGCACAATTTAGCCAGTCGTGTATGTTAGCGACCTTCAAATAGGTGGAGAGATTACCGGCGAGCAGGGGATCGTGAGGAGCACGGGGGGGCTAGTACCATATCACACACCAGATCACCACCGGGCGTCCACTTCCTAGTGGGCAATGTGGAGGGCAGGCGGTCATTTGAAAGGTTCCTTTGACTTGAAACGTGCACGACCTTTGGCTAGTGTCTAGAAATGGACTTGGGAGCACTGTTCGTTCAAGAATTCAAGTGAATAGCAGGAAATTGAGGGGAGGAAATAAACCCCCCTCTTACACCCTCACCCTCACCCTCCCACTCCCCCCTTCATCACCAACCTGACTGACCCTATCCTTAGGGTGTAGCCACTACAAACTAGGCGGTTACACCGGGATGAAAGGGCACAAAACGAAGCCCTGCAACGGCCACACCACCATCCGCCAGGGCCTATCTATCCGGAAACCCCACGACCCGGTGGACGCCGGGGATCGGAACCCATCGTTGAGAGGGCGGGGTCCATAGACGTTCAGCACGAGCCCATGAGACTACCATTGGGTGTGGCCCGGCTAATCGGAAGGGCGGGGAGGTCGGGCTATTTGGGAACATACTTGAATGTGGATGCAGAGTTCAAGGCCGCGGGGTTAAGACGCATGGCCGAGATTGAGGGATTGGGCATGGATATTCTCAGGACTTGGTGGGGTAGGCGAGGAAAGGGAGCTCATACCGGGAATATCCACTCTTATCTCGAGCAGATGATTTGTGGTTATGGGGGATTATTATTTTTTGCCAATTATTTGGTATGGCAAAGGGCAAATTTGATACGCGGTGAGCCCAGCCGGAGGAGAAGCATCTCTTTTTTCGTAAAAAAAAAAAAAGAGGGGGGGTGGGGGAGCGGGTCCAGCAGTTTGACAGCGGGAGAGCGAAGGCCCGAGATAGACTCGGAAGCAAAAAAAAGGGTAAAAACCTCGATCGACCGGCCACCGGATATTTGCGGTATTTGTCCCTGGATCATCGGTAATCGTACCGCGCCGAACCTCATGTGATCCCCAATTCAGTAGGATAGTGCGGAAGCAAAAAGTAGGCAGAAAAAGAAGGGAGGGAAGGGAGAGAGAAAAAGGAAAATAAATAAAAATGAAACCCAATGATCTGGGTAGGTGGATAGACAGCCTTGATGTCTTATTGGAGCTTAATCGAGGATCTCCCCCACTTATCTTTGGAGAAGAGGTAAGACAAAGGAATCCACCAATTCGGTGATATCACCGTTACACTGGTGAAACCGTGTTGTGCGAGAGAGTTGGGAGAAAAGAAAAGGAAAGAAAACTTGGGATGGCGCGATATTACCGCCAATGGGCCCGGCGCCACGCGAGCGTAAATCGCCGGGAGGGTCGGGGCAGTGCTTATCGGAAGCTTATCTCTGTCCCGTAGTTTAAATTGACGACGTCTGTTGATTCGTGGGGGCGGGACCTGTAGATAGGTTGCCTATTCCTCGAGACCATTGAAAGGGGGTTCGAGGGCGAAGGGGCAATGGATAGTAATCACACTCGTGGAGAATCCAACCCCTTCCCAGCATTGTTGGTGGCTCACTATTCAATTGCAGGTAGGTTGGGAGGGGACGTAGATAGCAGGAGTGTCAACAACACCTCCCCCACAAGCCCTGTCCTACAACCCGAGTGATAGTTTGTGAATATAACAAGACACAACCTGCCTGCCACGATCCCGGAATGTCACAGGCGACAACCTACGAGTAGTGAATGGGGGAAGAAGAAAAAATCAAAATCTAACTGTTAAACAACTACGTACCAAATAAATCCCAAAAGGAAAAAAAACCCCTGGTCCTAATCAACAACCCTTGCTCGTATCCCTTTCTAGTCTGCCCCGCAAGGGGTCGGGTTAGGATCCATCTATTCTGCAAGATTTCGCGCTGGTGAGATTCCAAAGACGAGGGCAAGGGGGGTGGGGGATCGGATATCTCCGCGTATCATGTGCTTTCTTTTTAGCTGACATCATCCTGCAGATATGTCCTCGAGTACTTGAGTACATAAGCAGACGTAAGTAGGAGGGGGGGTGCATGAGATGGAATGTACCGCACACATCCGGTGTTCCGCATGATGAATCATGAGCTGGAGGTCAATGATATTATGTGTAAACATGGCTGTTTGCATCTGGCTGGGAGGTTCGTACCCGTTCTGGAGATAGTTACTTCTACGAAGGACATTGCATAGCCAGGAGGGGGGCACTTGAGTAGAGTACAGGAAGATGAGGAGACGGAGAAGGGTCAGGAAGTAGTCGCCGGTTTGGATGCCCCGCTGCTCTCCCCTTAGTATGGGAAGGGGAGAGGGTTGATCGTTGTTTCTTTTTGTTCCATCGGCAGGTGGTTGCCGGTATCGGTGATGCGGGGTGCTCCTTCCATGGTAAAAGCAATATAAAGGAGCTAGGTATTTCCGGTTATCCCCCACGCGCGGCCAAGTTGAGGTTGGAAACCGAAAGCGGTAATTCCCGTACAGAAGTGTCCAACTTCAGCTCGGCCGCGCTGGCACTCGGGTGTGTCCGTAAAAATCGGACGCTAAGGGTGGCAACGTTTTGATTGAATGGTAAAGTTGCCTGGAAAGAAAACAATAGAGACACTGCAGTGGACACATCCAGAGTCTTTTTGCACGGCTTGGGATACATATGCCAATCATTCTATTATCCAGACCTTGATTTGACTCTGGGACAGGAGCAAATTCAGCGAATTTGACCTCAACAACTTTGACCTATCCCAATACCGCCAATACTACTTTATTTTAAAAGAATTCTGTGATTCCTGGAACCCGAGAGGCTTTCATTCTTGACTCTAGGAAATTTAATTCCAAAAACCACGGTTGCTGCCGAATGAGCTGTGTTGACTTCACAACCTAACTTTGAGTTACTTGATTCCTTGGCCGGACATGATGGATTCTTTAACCACATCCACCGCAGAGCCAAACCTGCATCCAGCTGCAAATCCCCTGCTCTTGGCATACAAGGATGCTGGATACATCCACCACAAAGTCTCTAATATCACAGACATTGAAACAGGGCTAGCTAGTTGCCTCAGGATTTCACTCATGTTATCCTATGAAACTGAAGGGGCTGAAAGTATTCCTTATAGTCTAGGTGTAGCAAACTCATATGGCTAGGCTATTTGAGGCCCTTATCTTGGCTTCCTACTTATCATTAGGGACTTTGCGAAAAGGGTCTGGGGTGTGAGGCAAGTGCGGTTCTGGACTAGCCGGATTTCTAGGGGTTGATTCTGTATGCGGAACCGCAAAGTCTCTGCCATAGTGTCACCGTTGGGCCCCTCTCTGTGCCAAACTCGCCAGTTTTCAGCTTTTTCGCAGTCATCTTCTCATTGTAACAAATATGGACGATCACTTTTCCGATTTGTATCAGCACACCCGAGTAGTAGTGGTGTGCTGGGTGTTTGATCGGCATTGTAAGTGAAACTGGTTCGTGTTGAATACAGGTTTTTTCCTCCCTTTTCTTTTTTCTTTCTAAATGCCGGTACAGTGAGTGCGAGTGTACTCGTAGTTGCGGCCCCCCGGGTCCTACGATAGCTGGGTTTCGCAACTACCGGTAGGCCTAAAACAATTAAGAACTCCCTCAATATTTCACCTGGGCTCCCCACGCCAAAATGTATCCCTTGGAGAGGTGAAACAACGAAACCCAAGAATTGCGCAATCCGCAGTCACTCTGGAAGTTTCTTGACCTGTGGCTAACCACTTGCTGATCCTGTGGCAAAGTGACTGCGGATTGCGCAATTCTTGGCTGAACTGAATTTCGTCGTCCCCTGGAGGGGATTACGAATGATGCTGTGCCGCGCTCGAGCGCCCAGAATTAATCTCGATCTTGTGGGATTCTAAAATTGGAAAATGTGTTTGCATCCGAGCTGCTTGTTGTCAATATGTATGTTTAGAGAAAAAAGGTTGGTAGACCGCCAGTGCAGAACAGTACGAGCATCATACATCTCGGACATATCTGCACCTCTAGTTGGGCGTAGCCGACAGAAACTCGAGCATGTCTTACCGGGCCGGCTGGAACTTTTGGAGCAGCTTGCATTGTCGATCGAAATGTGGGGAATAGATAATGGGAGATGCTGGACCGATTTGGTTGCCGGTTTGATTTTTAGTACTCGAGTCGCCCAGAGGGATGTTGGTACCGGTTTGAAGACTTCTCCGGGAGGGGAAAGGTGGTCAGAAAAGAGGAAGAAAAAAGAAAGTGATAGAAAATTCACTTTTTCAGGACCAGAAATCAGGGCAGAGAGTTCGCTGCAAGGTTCGCTCAAGACCTGCTTGTGATCTCCCATTTTGAAAGCCTGCACATTGGCTTTGCATGTCAGGGACCTTGATATGCCAAAACCGACCTCCGGTCCCCCTTTTTCACCGGTGCACAGGCGGTACTAGGAAGTTTGCAGGTGCCACTAAAATATAGCGAATCAAACCACATCAATAGCTTTCGAATTCGGGGCGCTCCTGTGCCCCGGATAGCACTTCGAAAGCTCAGTTCAAGGTTTTACTTTTTTCCCGTTCATCGACGGGAGAATCTTAACTGCCTCAAAGAGCCTCTCTCGATGGGAGACAGCAAGCACTTGCCAAGACTACCGTAGTACTCGAGTACGTAGTTTGGCGCTGGTTGTGATATCAAAAAAAACAAAATCATCTCTACCAAAAATACTACGGGGCAGTCGGGGCCACATAACATAAGAAATCGTCGACCTACTGTACGGTACATGTAGTGCGGCGGCCGGGACGAGTAAGGGGGGAGAAAGGGGAGGAATCAAGAGAAAAAAGGAATCAAGTTGAAGAGTCTTGGAGAGTTAGCCTTAGCACAATACATTCGTGCAGCAACACCAAGCAGATACATCTTATTCGTGATTGCCATGCGGGCCCTGGCCCACTCTCCACAACTTATCATCTTGATCCCCAGCATATTTGTCTATCTGCTATCCGGCTACAGCACTCGGCTTCTCTGTATATGAAGGCGGGAGGTCTTTTTTCTCGACCGGCCTCCGGAAAAGGTGTGTTTATGCCTATGAGCCATATCGGCACTCCAGTAACGAGACCGCAATTGGTTAGTGTGTTAATATTTTTTTTCTTACGCGTCCAGAGATGCTGCTTAGGCTCCCTTGCCACTATTAGAGGCTCGGTTGAATCCGCTCAAGACTTGTGTTGAGTGGCAAAAAGGGAAAGGATTTCTGCGTTCGTGGGTTAATGGTGCGGGGCCTCTTGGAGGTGATGGTGCGGGATGCTTCAATCTGAAAACCACGTTCTCTTCTCACAAAATCATGTGCAGGAAATGTGAGTCATTTAGCTGTAAGTTGGCATGGGGATTTTCGCCGGTATCAGTATTATTCTTAGGAGTACCGGTATGCAAAGTGTTGATAGGGTGGAGGCACAGAAGTTGATAGGAAGCCACCGTTAGTTAGGTGCCGTGTTTGCCCCTCGAAGCTCTAGAGCCCCGAGCTGGCTCCGGGGGTTTCGCTTGCTCTGTGGCTTGCGATTGGCTTATCGTAACGTGGATTGTGAAAGCGGGCGTGGCAAGCGGCGATAGTTTCTTTTTATCTATCATAGAGTCTCATCAACTTTGCTTCTAGAGTGAACTGGCTGTTATATTTCTTTAGTAAATCTGTTGGCAATATGTATGACGGATCCTAGGGTCGACAATAACCGTGGATTTCTTGTGATTTTTCCTGTCTTTTCCTCTCGAATAAGGGTCCAAAACCCTTGAAGGAAATCCTTCATGAAGGGCAATTGCTTTTTTGAGTGATTCTTAAGGGATTGCGCCTGGATGAGCCCTGACTTTTGGCGATCTTTGGGGCAAAGCGGGGAAATGCCGGTATGGGGTAAGTTCCGGATGGTGGCTGAGGTACGGGTCCCCCATACTGGTCCAAAGACCGGTGCGGCTTCGGGAGTTTGGACAGTAAACTCGAGGAAACTGATGGGGCTCGAGCACACGAGTACTGTAAACTTGTGAAAGGGTTTCTACTGTATGATGTGCTCGCTTGGGTGTTGACGGCTTGATCCGGTGCGGTCAAAATTGGACTTGTCCCGCCGGACCGTACTCGGGCGGAGGGAAGTTCTTCGGAACCGGGGCTTTCCTGTCAGGACTTGCATTGTTGCTAAGGGATGGGGAATAGCATCCAATTCACGAGATGGCATTTCAAGCTTACAGGATGGGATTGTGAATGGTCTGGCGTCCTGATTGATAAACTGGGCGCAGTGGCTTGTGCTCTCTACTCTCAATTGTCTGTCAAGAAAACAGGGCACTAAGGGGTGTCTCTTTGGGTCCTCCTTGCAGCCCCCTACCGGACTCGGGGGTGGACGAAAGTGATGGTAGGGACAGGGTTTTGCAAAATATGTTAAAGCTTTTTTACTCGTCCTAGCATTATACTCGAGTATCATACCTACCAAAATTTGATCAAGGCCTTTTTTCCCTCTGAAGGTTACCGTACAGTGCAGTTAGAAAAGTTCGGGGACAAATGCCAAAACACACCAAAAGTCCCACTTTTCAGCACACCACAACAGCCCCATCTCACTTAATGAGAGCCTTCAATTTTACTGACACCACTTCTTGTATCTGGTGTACCTTGTAAAAAAAATTCATATTTTTTCTGAGCCTTTGCAGGAAGGTATGCTGTGTATTCTAGCTTATAGTGAGAAATCAATGCCAAGACACCTACCTTATACTTCACAATTCAACAAGTGTTGAGACAGTTTTGCTACTAAATAGTGCAAGAGTGTCCAATTACATATTGAATCACTAAGTACATGAAACCATGGGGTCCTGCTACCACAACTTTAAGAAAGGTCTGCAAGGCTTAGAACTATCTAGAGGCTCTACCAGCTCAGTATATTGAATTTGAGATAGTGCCTGATTTTTTAAATTTCAGAGAATTACAGTGCTATTAGGCATTTTTGTGTTAGGGCACCTCGAAATGTGGCATATTTGGTGTGTTTTGCCGTTTGTCCCTGAACTTTTCTAACGGCACTGTACAAGTATAATCCGGCAAAAATCGGATTGGAGCTAAAGCGAATTAAAGTTAAACTGAGGTAACCGAGCCAACTGCAGGGCACCAAGAACGCAAACTCGCCACGGTTTGCCACAGTTTAAACATATAGGCGGCGGTGGTTGGGCAAGTTAACAAAATCCTGACTAGCGCCAATCCGACTTTTGTCGGATAATACGGAATGAGGAGGGGGCCGCAAACCCCCTGTCCCCACCATCACTTTCGTCCACCCCCAAGTACCCTGGCAGAGTAATTTTCTATATCCTCCCTCCCTTCCATGCAAAAGACAGGTTTGTTCCTGCTTTTTTTTTATTACAATTTTTTTACAATTTTTTTGAAACCGGTATTCAATGAGCTCCATCCATCCTACCGTATTCTGCGTTGTCCCGCACCTTTTGGAGATTCCCGACACCTACTTCGTGTTGACAGCAGAATCCGAACTTACCGCTTCATGTGCCGGAATTTTTCCCACGTCTTGGTGTGATACGGTGTCCTTCATGGGAGGACATATGACCGGGTCATGCAATGCACATACACTTGAGCAGGTAAAACACCCAACTTACAGGTTGAGCAGAGTATGGAAGGGGGTAACAAGGAAAGAATGGATGGATGGAGGGAGGGAGGGCGGTCGTTATTGGGGTTGGCCGGGGAGCTAAGGTTCCCCACCAAGCTCCACTGACGTCATATCGCAGATTCGGTGGACCAGCCTAACGAAACGAACCCTTCCATGGCCCCTCGACTTGTCTTGGGGCACACAATCAAAGCAAGATCGGCGGGAGCAAGTCTCGGATCCTCATCTGCTTACTTTTCCCATCTTTCACAGATGACACCAATACCGGTATCCACCAACGGATTCGAGCTTTTATTTACGAGAGCTGTCTTCCTCGGAACCGGAGAGCTTTGCGCCCTGGCTCCTAGAACTTGACGGGAGTATGAACATCTTGCTTGTCACTCTACAGGCCCATCTCAGGGGAGACGAGACGAGGCGAGGACCTTAAAATAAGCCTGTCACAGCAGAAGCTCTGGGGCCGCTGGTTAAAAGTGCCACTGTTTCTCACAGAGTAAACGATTGACCACAACCCCCCCTACATTCACTCCTCCAACTAGCTATTACGGGTATCATCTATTCCTCTATTAGGCGGTAAAAGCACTCCTGCCATACATACCCTATCTTTCCCCGTTCTTCCTCTCTTCCTCTAGCCCCTGATACCACTTCAGCCCCCGGAGAAGTTCTTGTCCCTCCTATATTATTCCAGCTTCGAGGAGATCTTGGGGTGGCTGTGTGGACTTGAGTGGCGGCGTTCAAGTCATTCATGTTGTGCTCTTCCTAGCTAATATATTGGGCCTAGGCTGGACGATCTTATCCCCTGTCACCATTCTTCCCTCCTGCTTGCGCAAGCTGCTTCTCTTTATTTCGAGAAAGAGGAAAAGTCCAGAAATCCACCATCCAGAAAAAGAGCCAATCGAAACACGGGGCGAATCTTGTGTAGTCTTCTCTAAATATCCATACCTCTCTTTTGCCTCTATTTTGCCCTTTTTCCTTTGGTTCTTGAAATCTCGTTATCTTTCGCTCGCCTTTATTTTGGACTCACTTGGATTTAGTGTCCCTCTCAACAATGGCGGACCATCGGCTCAGCTCATTCACCAATGCCTCTCGGAAGAGTAAGAGTTCTTCGGCTTCCTCGCAAGATCCCGGCCAATCCCCGAGCAATCAACTATCCTTAAAACTTCCAATTCCTCGACTCCGAAGATCAAGCGTTGCTGGGGGAGAAGAAGGTAATAGTGGCTCTGGAGGCGGGGGTGACAAACATAGGGTATCTCACGCTTGTGAGCCTTGCAGACAGCGAAAAACAAAGGTTCGCCTCCACAGCCCTCAACCCGGCTTGTCGAATCAATGCTTGATTTCATGCATTCTTGAATGCTTTGAGCTCGGTGCTGACGGCTTGTCGCGAATTCCCAACACGCTGATGTAAACAGTGCAGTGGTGAAAGGTACGGAAATCTTCAGCCTTCCTCGAGCCCAGCTAGCATAGCTGACTTTAGTTCTGGCACAGACCAACTTGCAAGCATTGTCAAGACTTCAAGTACAATTGTTATTACGCGGATGGAAAGCGAGATAGGGCCAAAAAGTTTGGATTGCATGCACAGGTTGTTTGGATTAGAATATTTTTCACTGACCTTTTTCCAGCGAGATGATTATGCTGAAAAAAAGGGTTGAGATTTACGAAACTCTTCTAGATCAGTTAAAAGGCCAGGTGGACAGCGCTGGGCAATTAGCGGTCCAAAAGGCTTTGCAAGAGGTTGGTGTATGTTTCGAGGTGATTGTGCTTGCTTTGCATATCCGCTCACAACATTTTCTCCATCGCAGTCACCCGAAAGAGAACAATATCGATCTACAACGAAGAATCGTGATGGGGAATCTCTTGTTACAGCGGATGTTGGCTCTACTGGTTCTGTTGACCACATAAGGCAGGATCCTAACCCTGCTGATAATACCTACCCAACTGGCTACATGGGCAAAAACAGCGAAGTGGCATGGATTCAACGAGTAGCTCAACAGCTCGCCAACGAGGCTTATAAGAGTTCCCCTATGGAAAGCTTGCCTCCAGGAAGTGCGGCAACTGCTACATCAGGTATTACCGCGACCAGCGGTTCCCGATCAAATTCGGTTTCTGATATATCTGGACTTTCAACTAAAAGACAGACTTTGGAGTCAATAGCTCACCCCACGAAGGATGATGAGGACTACCAATTTGAAACTCCCACCTACCACCTGGATGATCTGTCGGTCTCGATCGCCGGAGGCGACATTAACCCGTTTTACCTCCCCCCGAAGGATGCAGCTGACCAGTTACTGAATGCTTTCTTTGAAACGGTTTATCCGACTTTTCCGATTGTGTTGAAAGGGCTTTTCATGGCCCAATATGACGCTTTTTTCCAATGCTACTTCCCTCCAGGGAGTTCGAAACGCTGGCTGGCCATGCTAAATTTGATGTTTGCCATTGGTGCTCTCTATGGGAGACTTATCAACGCTGAATGGAAAGGAGAGTCGGAATTAGAGCACCTCCGGTACTTTGCTCGGGCGCGAGTACTAAGTCTGGATGAGGGTAGTATGTTTGAGGTTCCGGATCTACAGCAGGTACAAGTTGTGAGCCTAGCGGGAATCTATTTGATTGCTAGTAATCAGACAAATCGGTATCTATTTACCCATACCCCCGACTCGAACGTTGCTAGGAAATGGGATCAGGTGGTTTGTTTGCCGTCATGATCACACCGCATCGTATACTCCTTTTCTTCTTCGTCTTCAGGTATGGCTGACCGAATGTATCTGGACACACCAGCGCATGGAATGTTGTTGGTCTAGCTGTGCGCTACGCACAAACCCTAGGCTTGAACTTGCGCAATGATGTCCCAGAATTTGATGAAGTAGAGAAAGAAATGAGAGTTCGGATGTGGTACACACTGTACTCTCTCGACCACTTGCTATGCACTATGACAGGGCGGCCGGCTTCTATCCAAAACAAGGATTGTAGTGTACCTATGCCAAGGCCTATTGAGCAGGAGCAATACCCATCTGAAGAGGCTTTCGGTTCGGCACTTAGGAGGTACTCACAAGCCATGACCCCCCCGTCTCCTTCGTCCAATATATCAAGGTTTTCCCCACCGCATTTCAATCTTGATATATATGTTTTAGTTTCCAACTATTTGTCTTCTAGCACCATCGCCACCACCAATGGGCAAAGCTCGTCGATGCCTCTACCAATTTCTTCTATAATCCCCGAATATCCCGCCACCTATTTCATAGAACACACTAAGCTCAATCAAATAATATCAGAGGCTCTTGCTCAACTGTACCGCCCTGCCACTAAAGGTCGGAGTTGGAGCGACATCCAGGGGATCATATCAGCGCTGGAATTAAGGATTATGAAATGGCGAGCAAACCTTCCTCTGCTCTTGGACTTTGGCAAAAGGCACAGAGATCAGATTTACTGTCGACAGGTAAGATCGGATATGTCATGACTGTGGAAGCTACCGTCTCTAACTCTACGCCAGAGGATGGCCTTGGCGTTTCAGTACCAGTATATCCGCATAATTATCAATCGGCCTTGTCTTTGTCGGCTGGATTATCGGATACCCAATGAATCCAAGCGCTCGCGTGGATTTAACCGGTCTGCGGCTGCCGCTTGTATTGAGGCTGCTCGTGAAATGATAGCACTACTCCCTGATGAGCCGAACCCTATCGGCCTGATAAGCATATCCCCTTGGTGGTGCCTCTTACACTATCTGGTCTCCGCTGGGACTGTTTTGATGGTGGAGATCGCTATGCGGGCAGAACATAACCCCCAGCAGGCAGATGGCTTGTTGAAAGATTCAAAGAAGGTGGTTTCGTGGTTAAGAGCTATGGGAAAGGACAATCTTGGAGCAGAGAGATCTTGGACTGTCCTGTCGAAATTGCTTATTGTGGCGGCACCTAAGATCGGGGGCGATACGTCAGATGTGCAGAGAGACTTCCCTCCTTCGAAGAGAAGAAACAAAGATAGCAAAGCGTATTCAACGGCCCACGGCAAGGTTGCAGAAAACCCCAGGGGAGGGGCAGGGGCGGGAGGGGAAAGAGAAAGAGAAGGAGACTACAGTCATCGGCATCATCAGGAACCATCTCACAATAATATGGGAGGCCAGATGGAGAACAACCAAGAACAGCCGCTTGAAGATTTCCCCGATATATTTCGTGGTCTTCTTACGGATCCATTTCCATTTGCTGGGATACCTGTTCACACGAACATTGATAACCCGATTGCTATGCAGGAGGCGCCGCCTCATTACATGCAACAAAACCGCAATCAGGCGAGCTTCACCCCTAACCACGACAATTGTCCCGATATAATGCAGAACGCCCAGCCCCTGCACACAAGCATGATTTTTCCCACCCCTGAGCAGATACAAAGCTTGACAGTTTCTGCTAAGGAGGACGAGGAGGACGAGGAAGAGACGCACAAGCAGCAAGAGAGGCGACAAAAGAGGAAACAATCACAGGGGGTGGGCCAAATCTCGCTACCTCCACCATTCCCACCTCACTGGATTCCCTCGTCTCCCATGCATTCCTTACCCCAATCACATTCTCAGGGAAGCAGTGAGTCATTTTCGATGGGTGGGTTGGCCCACTCGTTTAAGGACTCTGGCCATGGCTCCCAAACAACGAGGACTAGTTATGAAGACATGTCCTCGAGTGGGAACAACGCAGGGCAACGGAGAGCAGGATGACCAGCTCATTGAAAAATGGAATGTACAGGCACGCATGCACACTCTCAAAGGGAAGTGCCTCTCACTATCTATCAACTGACCGACTGACCCTCCTTTACACGTGGTGTAAATTTACAGGCTTTCTTCTGTATGTTCATTTCCCTCTTTTCCTTAGCTCTCTTTACTTAACAATAAGTCGTCTTCACTTTTGCATTGCTATCACCATTTGGCGCGGAGCAGTAAGAATACATTTTGATCTTCTTTAAGGAAAGGGGAAATAGAAAAGATGGGTGGATTTTTTTCCCTTTCTGTTATTTTTATAATTTCCATTTTGCTTTAGTGTGTTTTGTTCCTTTTTTTCTAGTATTCCTTTGTTTCTCTGATCACCGCAGCTCGGCGGGATTTGAACCAGAAAGTATTATTTTTGAGGAGGTCCCCCCTTTTCAACGGAAAAGGCCTCCTTCATTTTTCTTAACCGACCACCTATATCCCTATTCACAATAGCTCTTGTTTTCTTTGGATGTCCTTGATTTACCGAATATTGTCTTCTCTTTCCTTCGTTTCTCCCTTTTTTTCACTTCCTTCACCCCCCCTTTTTTCTCTCCACTATTCTCTCTTACGCTAGTTGGCTGCTATTTGGTAGATGTATGGATTAAGAAAAGTAATGGACAGGAACGACGATTTGTCTTCCCTCTAGGTGGCTGATGAGGAGGAGGTTTTTCTTCGTTTTCTTCGATTTTTTCTCCCCATAACCCCTCAAGTAGTAAGCAAGCCAAGTAAGTGAGTGGTGTATTAAAACACGATAGCCGTTTTAACATGGGTTCCTGAGGCGCTTTCGGGATGGGAAAGGGATATGGGACAATCTATGGATTAGATTAGATGCTGGCAGGTCATTTGACATGAGACTCGAATCACTGCTGCTGCTCGATCGCAGGCGGCATGCTTGCACATTGGTGGATGGATAGATGAATAAATTGGGTATTTGTTGTGGGGCTCACTCCCTAGGGCTTTGGGATCCTCCCCCTCCTCTCCCTCTCTCTTTTAGTAAGTTTATGAAACCCCGGTACCGTTCGCTCATCATAATAGGCTACGATTATTTTAGGGCTAGGGTGTTATTGTATTTTCACTCGTATTAGTATGATACATATCGGGGAGTCGCTCGTTATTGCTATGGCACAGGACGGGTGGGAATATGGAAGGAAAGGCGATCAAAGTAAGGAGAGGGAAAGGAGAGGCCGTGTATCATGCCTTCTCACTCGCGACGCTTGGGCCTTTGTGGAATCTACTCTGCTCGAGCACTGTACGGTACTATTCCCATCGATCCATAGACCTGTGGGGGCTGCTCTACTACGGTGAGCACGATAGCCTTTAACCGATGGGTCTAGGGCTTCACGGGCAGGCTTGCTAGATAGGGGGTCAATTGAAAGGTTCGGCTCCGCTGGTGGCTGCAAAATTGCCCTATATTCAAAGGAGGATCATCTTAGCGGGTATGATACCACTCCCAGGTGGTGAAAAGGGGAAGAAAACAAGTTTTCTTATTTCTGGCCAGTTCCATCCCCTCACTGAATGGTACCATATTCCCCCAATTACAAGTGATTTATTCGCAGGCATAATTAGCTACGTATAATGCCAGTTATGGGACCGCACACACTCCACATGGTCCACTACATTTGGCCCCAAATCTTTATAACTCTTTCCTTTCCAGGTGGGAGGGAAGGGACAACCTCGGGGATCTTTAGCGGGGGGGGGTGGGGGTGGGGGTGGGTGTTCTTCGGGTCGCCCTTCCCACCTGCTCTCCAGCCTAGTCGAACCACGGTAGTGGGGTGGTGGTGGCCCGGCCAAATCCCCACGACCAACCAAACCTACTGTGTTTTGGAACGGCTTTGGCAGTCGTCAGGATATTAAGTCCCGGGCATATCGAACCGAACCAAACGGCGTTCGGGCTCCTCAGAGGAGATCGCCATAGCGGAATTACCACCGGTCACGCGCCCCTAGAGACTGAATAGAAAGTAGCCCGGGTAGGATGGGGGCGCCCACCTTCGATCCCAAGAACGATCTTCGGCGTCAATATATCGGCGGTAATTCAGGGACCGGTGATTAAAAAAGGGTACTCTCACGTTCCACAACGAATAGGATCTTCGGGTAGGGTAGGACATTTGAAAAAGATAGCTAGAGAGTTAATTTTACGGCATCATATTATATAAAAAGGACATGGGGATGCGCCAGGGCTGGGACGGGGAATTGAAATTGATATCCGACTGCTCCCCGTCTACGGTTCGTGAGAACGTTGTGATATGCTTTCCAGACTCGATTTCTCACCGAAATAAATCAGGCGTGCGGTGATCCCCTGTGCAGAGGCATCCTTGGCAAGGAATGAAGATCCTATTTATGACAAAGGTCTTGGCCCACACAGCTCCGTGCCCAGCTCGCCGGTAAACTCGCCGGTGGACACTCTCAGCCCGAAAGTAAAATTCATTGCATCCAGCATATGACAGATAGCCGGAAGAATTGTGACCACACTAGAACCTCCAGAAGCGCCATACAAAGGATGGAGAATTTAATCCAACGAGAAACTGTTGGCACAACACTTGTGACCGAAAATTTGACGAGTGGTCCCGTGGAATCTCGGCTAGCGAAGGGATTCCCTCGCCTGGGATGTGTGGGTAGGAATGTCGGCGAGTGATTTCCTATGTATGGAATCCTAATAGTAACTCGTCCAATGATGTTGTATTTCTTTCTTTCTATATTATAAGGAAGGGAGAAATGGCTAAGGAATCGGCTGGCTTGCTTAGGTATTCGCAATGTAGAAGTATTTTTTAAAAAAGACTGCTAAGTTATTGCATACTGCCCAAATTCAAGCAAAAACGCCGAATTTTGGTGGCATGCAATAGCGGTCTTCCTTAAAAACTCTTCGACATTACGAGTACTGGAGCGAGAAGCGGATAGTGCTTTTTCCGTCCGATAGATGGCACCACGATTCCTTGCCACCTTAGCCCCCAACGTGAGTCTAACCCCTGTTTGGATAGGGGATTTACTGTACCTACCGTAGGAGCTGTGGCCCTGAAGCGCAGCTGCACAATACCCCCTGTATTCCGTTGTTCCAAAAAAAAAAAGACTTGATCGCTGATATGATACCCTGTTAATGCTCTGGGATGCGGGACAGGCGCCCGACTGTTCTTTGAAATATCCCCTGTCCCCTCTCACACTGAGTCGGTGAACAGCCATGCAGGCTGTATAGCAGCTATCTCGGTCAGCTCTTAGATTAACCCGCTGTCTTCGTCCCAGGATTAGACCTGGAGGACGGGGTCAAGGGAAATAGAGTGCGTGCCCGAGTTACTCTATCGATAAAAGATTGTATGGTAGTAGGGACTAAACCTTAATCCTGGTAGGGGTTTCCTGGGGAGTATTTCTTTTCCTTCTACTCCGTATTAGAAATAGCGCCTAATAACTAAATTTCAATAAGAGTGGGAATAAACTCGAGGTTCCCCCAAAATCCCGTATCTTGCCTAGCGTTGTTCTTGGCAAAGATGCGTAGGTTGGCTGAGAGGGAGAGGGAGAGGCTAAAGCTGATACTCTGCGGGGCTAGACCAAATTTCCTTACCAGTGCTATTCTGGTATCTGTCTTGCAGAGTTGTCCCTGTCAGAGATGCGTATACCATGCAGTCTGCAGGCAAAAACAGTGCGGAACTCGATGGCAGAGGAAGGAAGGGAGGGAGGGCAAACCCTTTCTGGTAGGGCTCTCCTCCACTGGGAAAAACATTCGAAAAGTTAAACCCAAGACATCTGAAACGATGCTTGGAAATCTCTCCTTGGTCTGGCGGGCCGGAGAAGGCGAATAAGGAAAGGAGAATGGGGGAGGATATCATATCTCGAAACTACCTTTAATGCCTGGGGAGCAAACGGTGAGGCCATTGAGCAAGGGGCTACTTTCGGGCCCTTTGGATAGAAAGCGGATGTACTCCTCCAGTCTTGTCTCCTCCTAGGTGGGGTATTCGGGTGAGCTCATTTCCCTCCACCCTGCCATTGCACGGGCGAGAGATTGAGAATAAAGTGACCACCTCAAGTTATGATTAGGCTCCTACTCCCGAGACGAACTAATTTGAAGTTTGTGATCCGGGGGCTCGGTTAGTCAGTTTGTTGGCTCAACACAGAGAGGAGCGGGCAAGGAAAAGAGAGAGAGGGGCTCACAAATAGTTTTCAGGCAATCTAGGGCTATAATTAAGCTTCCTATATTAGGGAGGTTGGTTCCTTAGTGAGTTGCTCTAATGTACTGATCATAGTGTCTCACTCGGAGCTTGAAGGCAGAGGGTAAGTTGTCGGGCTATGATACCTCAAATTAGTCCTTCACGTATATAGCTGGATAGGCGCCAGGGGGGGCGAGAGGCTCGGGCTAGTATAGGAAGCTGTGACAAAAGATTAAAGCTAGCTAATGCACAGAGCCTTCCGAGATGTTGGTTGACTTTGAATAATACAGCATGAAAACAATAAAGATGTGGGGTTTTTTTCTGGCTCCTGGTAAATAATTACACACTAGTATCCCGGCCGGCGCGGCCCGACGTTATTCCCGCAGGACCACTTCTCCGTGGGGAATTAAGCTCTAGTGACGTCCATACCCAGCAGGCGCCTAGCACTTAAACCCTCTCTTCTACACTAACTACACTGTAGCTCTTTCGCAATAGGAAGAGTATAGAAACCAAGGCCCCAACGCCAACCCCGATTCCTGCAATCGCTAAGTTATAACGTCCCGCGGCCTCGCACAGAAAATGCTACGATATCCAAACCACCAATGGGAAAACACCCACAGATATAATAATCGAAGAAGTCCCGGGGTAAAAAAAAAAAGCTGAAAAGAAAAAAACAAGGACATGGTTGGGGGCTCTAGACTATCCCTAGATCACCTAACCCACCACTCTTCCCCCAGGAAAACGCTCCACGCGAGGTCTTGATTGACCTGGTAGGCTAACTGTATAGCATCCACCGCGCCCAGAGTCAACCCGAGAAAAACGTGCCTCTATATCGCCACTATAATAAATCCACGACGATGGCCCACGGGTAAACCTTTTTCTACCACACTCTCTATCGTAGAATCCACTAATAGATAGGGTGCAATGACTGTCAAACCATATCCCCACCTTCATGATCGAATATACTGGACATGGCTTGTACCGCGTTTTATCTATAGGCAGGAAGGAAGGAAGCCCCCCATAGTCTGTATATGTTAGCTCCTAAAGTGGTCATAGACCACCTCTCACTCTCCCTGTATCATATATGCTTGAGGCAACCAGATGATATTTCTGTAAGAACGGTACTTACCAGCATGCTATATTCCTGGATGAATATTAGGGCATAAACCACCCTCAGCCCTCAACCCAGCAATAAAAGTGGTTCACTGAGCATTTTCCCAATGCTTGACTACTTCCACTTGCCGGCCGGGGATTCGAACTCGTGATCTTTGCCTGTTTCAAATTTGCACTGACCAGTTCCTTAGCCATTAGACCATCGGAACTGGTCAATAATCATCTGTGGCCTTTGAATTTTAATTTCTATATTTAAACTCTCTTGTCTGGGGAAGATGGCACTTGAAAATTTGGACAATAATATCAAGAACTATAAACTAACCCATGAACGATAGCAATGGGGATGGCGGGGGGGGGGTATAAGGTATCTCAAACTTAGGCTCCGAAGGATTGCCACTCTGGGTGGGGCCTGACCCTAAGTGGAGTGCAGTATAGTGGGGGATTTGTGTTCAAAAACGCTATTCCACTACTGGGGGTAGATATATACACTTTTGGTAATCGAGATTATTTGTGCACCAGTGCACTGGGCACAGAGCTGTGAGAGTTCTTGAAAGACTGATCCCCCCCCCCCGTTCATTATGCATGAATTGTACGCCTCAGTTTACACACTCATTTCTACCAATATACCTGGAGCAGGAGTGATTCCGCCAAGCTTGGTACAGTTACATCCAATTACGAGAAGTACACTCGCTATAAGAAAGTTGCCAGACAGTATCATAGTAGAATACTTTTTTACTTCAGGCTTGAAAATGTCTCCCTTAATCTCCCATCGCCAATTTGTTGCCTAATCTGAAAATAGGAGTAGCCTTGTCGATACAGCTCAATCACACAGGAAAAATCTTCCTCTTCTGTAACTTCATATCTCTTTCCAAAGTTCTTTCCAATAGGCATTTTCGGTCACTAGGGTATCGACTACAGTGGGAGATGGGTCGGATTACCACAAGGTTAGAATGCCGTTCCAGTCATAACATAATCTTCTGCAGATCTAATTCCGCAATTGTCCGGCAACTTTCTTGTCGCTAATATAATAAGGCAGTCCTCCTGTTCAAAAGCTATGGGCTTATTATCACGCATTTTCGGGTAGGTAGGCTACCATGCCCGCCTCTCGAGGATAAGAAAGTTATCACCAAACCTAGTAGGGCAAGCTACTACATCTTTCCCATACGATATGTATTATACAAAGAATCAACACCACATCACTCCACAAACGCAAGTAGAAAATGAAAATAAAAAATAAAAAAACTCCAGGCCTTCTTCTACCCTAAGTGCCCGTACCCAAAGGATGTGTCAAGGTCCCTCTCCCAGCGCTTTCTTTGGGTAACAAAGTAAGTTGAAAAGCACAATCTTTAGTTATAGCACACTTCACCCACCGCTTCCCTTCCACGCCTACGCATGAACACTAGGCCCGAGTGAGCGCCCATGAGCCTCCGGGCAGAGCACAGGGGAATTGTAAGTGTTTTATAACACTTTTTACCCTTGACGAGGCGTCTACACTGCTAAGAGACGTTGTAGGCTACAAATTGAATGCTTCACCTCCCCCTGGAGCAACCTAATATTTGAGAGTGACAAATAACTAGATATTCCACCGATATTTCAACAGCTCGAGTAGGTGGACCGCAAACACAGTGGCCGAGTGAAAAGGGAAAAAGGGACCTGTTGGTCATGATTGCCACCGCACCTCCCCCTGCCCCCAAACTTCGAGTGATAGTGGGTGAGTTCACCTCCTAACGCCAGTTTGAGTCTGGATCCGAAGAGAGGGGGAAAAAGAAAAGGGCTTGATGTTTTCAATTTGTTTTCCTCGTAGCGTTTCTCTTACGGAGTGTTTGTGGGTAGGGCATGCTGGCTTGGTTAGAGTTTTGTGAAAGCCGCCTTGTACCTAAATCACCTGGTAAGGCATTCTTGGTGTTATATCATGCTGGTATCATGGCAACATTACCGTGATACCTTTACTAACGAGTGAGAAGTAGCGGGGCAATCCCAAACTAACTAACCAAAAGCTGACGTTCCCCACTTGCTTGGGTGCTAGTATTCATATAGAGTATATGCTCATCAAACATCGCCACCCATCGAAAGAAAAGAAAAGTCATTACATCAGGTATCATTACATCAGGTATATACCCCATCTTCATCTCTTTCCTTCAACTGCTCCTCCTCCTCCTCCTCCTCCTCCTCCCACATTTTACACAGGACTCGCACACACCAAATATCAAAACCCAAGACTCATACAGCAATATAGCCTAGCTCACCAGCAAGACTCCACCCCTAAAATCCACCCCTCCAACCCTTCCTTCAGTCCTCCCTTCAGCTCGGTGCATAAATCCCCCGAGCTCTAGCAGGCAACTTCCGCCTCCTCGGAGAGCGCTGGCAAAGGAAGCAATCAACCATAAGCCTCTGAGCCGAGACCACCTCAAAAACGGCACATCGAGGGGCATTGCCGCAGAGGGATGAGGGGAGGATGTAAGAGTCGCCGCATGGGTAGATCGAGAGTGCGTAGTGACACATATTTAGCGAGAGGTATGAGGTTCGATTTCGATCCGAGGGCGCAGCAAGAAGGGATTTTCGGTGACAGGAGGGTATGTATATTTCTGCGAGTGATACTTTTTCTTTCGCTTTCTTCCTTTTTTCTCCTCCTCGAGTAGGTAGGTGGTCACAGGGGTCGAGTAGGTGGTGGGGATCGAGGGAGAGTGGATGGGTGGATGTATGTATGTATGTATATGTGGATGGCGTGGCTTCGGGGTGTGAGTTGGTGATCTTGGGATGGATCAAGGGTAGTTTTTCTTTTGTATGAATGATCTCGAGGATGGAGGTAAGGAAGCGAGCAATAGTTTAAAACCCCCTCCATAAGTAAGAAGGGAGTACAAACATATAGAAGGGTATCATAGTAGTCTTATTCGTGCAAGATCCCTTCCACTCCACTCCCCACCTCCGTTTCTCCCCCTTACTAACTATGCTACAACAACCTCCCTCGCAACAAGGGATAGAGTGCATCACAAACAAACAATGAAGGATATCCGCTTGGTCTCTTTTGCCATATCAAACTGTCGATCGAGCTTATAGTAAAAGTGGCTCCCCCGCCACCCCTACATCTGGTCGGAAGGTGGTGGGTGCCCGCATATATGTAAGTGAAAGGCCAGCTGATCCATGCCCAAGCAGTCGGAAATGATATTTAGCGGGAAGAGGTCCTTGTTTGCTTCTAAGAACTCCCGGGTTGAATACATCGAGCGAGGGGGGGGGGGGGGGCTATGTACGAATTGATGCAAGGAGGGACTCTGGTTTACCCCAGCTTGATGTGCATGTAAGGGGGAAAGCAAGAAGGAAGCAGGAAATTTGAATTGCCGGAGATTTCAAAATACCGGTAGTGCAGTAAGGGGTAGATGCAGAGGGAGTTATTGATCGGGCCCAGTAACGAGATGGAAGTGATGATGATCCTCCCGGGCCACCATATCCAAAGCGCACGGCGAACTCGTGAGCGTTCGTCCGTCGGCCAGTTCACTCACGTGCGGAGGGGGTGGTTGCAGCGCAGCACAAACTGCGTGTAATCGACTACTTGTACTCGAGTACTGCGTGATGAAAAGTTAATCTATGTTTTTAAAATAGGATACCGTACCTCGGTGTCCGTGAGACACAGCCCCACTTGTAAATATTATATCCGGCTGTTACTGTTCCTTAACCTTCCTCCCCTCCCCCTTCCAGTTAATATCGGCTGCCGACATTTCAAGTGAAATAATGAATCAAACAAAAAAGTGCCCGACCATGCTTGCTGCATGTTACCTTAATTGGCTAAGCTCTCTAAACGCACGTGAAAAAGAAAGAAAAAACTGCAAACAAGCAGCTACTGTATGATTCGACTTCGAGAAGAGGGGCATTCCCCCCCCTCTGTTCCATCTTCCCCTCCACCATCATTACCCCCAAGACTCCCACCCCTCTTCCTCGTCCGCCGGGGTAGCAGGCAAAAATGCGGGGTTAGAATTAGGCGTCCATCGGAATTTAGCAGGAAGTGGGTGGAGCGTTCGCATGAGCGAAAAAAGCCAGATTAGGAATCGTCAGATTATCCCCCTCCTCCACCCCTCCCCCCACCTCCCCTCTCCTCCACAACATAGCTCCGCAGCTGGAGAAGGGGGAATGAACCAAATCTCACCAAAATGACGAGGAAGGGTAGGCATGATGGAATGTTACTTGGGTATGAATAATGTTATTATGATAGACACAAACATTTATCTTTTATTTATTGCCTCCTAGAGGAACCCATGTATTGATAAATACAAAACAAACAGTTAACAGACAAATTCCAATCCCCAGAAAAAGGAAAAAAAAGAAGAAAAAAATGCCAACGACCTCTCCGGAAATGTCCCCCCAACCCAGGAGCATGGTTGAAAAAAAAAAATGGCACAAAAAATTCCCAATGACCAACCTCAAACCCATTTTTTGTAAAACCGGAAAGAAAAAATGCCCTAAATGGAGGTTTAAGAAGTGAATGGTTACACCAAATGAAAATTCCGCAAGAAAATAGTGGCGAAAGCAGACCGCGGGCTGTAATTTTTGTACAAGAATGGCGGGGGGAAAGGGTATTAACTGATACATTGGTGCTTAGCTCCGAGCCTTGGGATCGATCGAGAGATGAGTGGAAAAAAAGAGATATTTGCAACACGTAATAAGGATAACCGCATCAGATTATTCACGACCGATGCAAGTAATCCCTCCAAGCCCTCGAGAACTTCTTCATCGCGCCTCCTCTGTGTGACCTCCGAGTGTGCCTCCCTAGTTCCGCTAATTCATCCTGTTCCTGTGGCTCCTCCGCTCGAGCTCGTTCCTCGGCTAGTACCCGTAGCTGTTTCTCGATTTCAGGTAGTGACCAGGGCCTCTCTTCTGAATCTCCCGAGCATCTCGAGGGAGGGGGTGTGCAGGGGGTTGGGTTGTTTGTGCGGTTTGTGGGGCAGACATCTGGTGCTTTTCTGGCCACGAATAGTGCTTCGTCGAAGCTTGATCGCAGAGGAATGCAATAATCTTCGTTGTCGTATGTCTCGACATTTAGTGGCGGGTAGTTTGTTGGGTCGCTGAAGGAGCAGGGTAGGGACCATGACTCGGAAAGGTGCTGTATCGATGTGTTAGCTAAATACTTCATATAAAAGTAACCAAGTAGCTTTAGCAAACCTTTTGTCTGTTCTGAAAGGGGATGTATGCGCTTTCTCCCATATCTCTATATTCACGATCTGACCCCACAAATAGATCTCCCAGCGTTTCTCCGAGCTCTAACAAGTTTGCACTAAGCACAAACGGTGAGGAATACAAGTCTCTATCGTCCTCGAGCTCATGCTTTAGTGGAGATACTAGTGGAGATGCTAAGAATGGTGTTGGAGGAGGCGGTGGAGGGAGTTGATATTTCTGTGATGTTTGGATACATGGGAAAGGGAGGTCGAAAATGCATAGACTATCTGTAGAGGATCGAGAGCTATAGCTACTAATAGATGAGTCTGGACGAGATAGGTCGCTATTATCTTCCCTGTCCAGAATAGGCACCAATTCGGGATCCCCCGGCGATAGAGGGGATATATCCATGAGGTCTTCGAAATCCGTCGCGAAGTAGGGTTGTTGGTATATGCCTTGAACCGAAGTCATTCTTGTATATGGGGGAGTGGGTTAAACACTAAAGAGACTTTGTAGAGTCTGATTGTTGATCCGGATAATCTCCACTCTGAGCTGGTGTCGAGGTCGAAGTCGAGGTTGAACGGGTTGGTTGGAGCTCAATTTCGATGAGGGAAAGGAAGTGCGAATATCTACGTTTATAGTCTCAGGGTTGTTTGGTAGCCCGACGAGATCTAAGACCTGGGGGGGGGGGGGGGGGCG
>Ga0307509_10000488_pt1 | contig 67229 bp, 50 predicted proteins | sample 10_EM_MG_FD_202245 | JGI IMG/M metagenome (GOLD analysis project Ga0307509, IMG submission 202245) | Populus trichocarpa ectomycorrhiza microbial communities from riparian zone in the Pacific Northwest, United States - 10_EM | ecosystem: Host-associated > Plants > Roots > Unclassified | place...
TGGGGTTCGTGGTGTGGTTGGGGTTCGTGGTGTGGTTGGGGTTCGTGGTGTGGTTGGGGTTCGTGGTGTGGTTGGGGTTCGTGGTGTGGTTGGGGTTCGTGGTGTGGTTGGGGTTCGTGGTGTGCAATCGTGATCCGTATCAGCGCGGGGTATTGTAGATATATTGTAAATCTCGTGTATGTAAATATCGGCGGAATCGAACTTGTCTGAAGAGTGTTCGAGATCTATTGATGTTGTGTGGCCAGTCGCAAAGGCGCGGTGAAGCGGTGGGGGACGAAGAGAGCGGATCCCGCACAGCTGGTGCTGTTCAAGAAGCGCGGCGGCGAGCGGCGCGGCGCCGGACGTCCGCCGAACGGTCATCGCGCGGGCTCGCCCCACGCGGAGCGGCCGTTCTTGCACGCGCGATATCCGGTGCATGTGGTGCTGCGTGTGATCAGCGCCGTTGGCAATCTGCGCCGGCGTTGCGTGTATCGGGCGATCCGGGAGGCCACGTTGATCGCGGCGCGGCGCGAGGACTTCCGGATCGTGCACCTCAGCATCCAGCGCACGCATGTTCATCTGCTGGTCGAAGCCAATCACAAGGCGGCGTTGGCGCTGGGGATGCAGGGCTTCCAGATCTCCGCTGCCAAGCACCTGAACGCGGCGATCAGCAAGGGCCGGCCCGGACCCCGGCGGCGAGGAACGGTGTTTCCGGATCGCTATCATGCGGAGATCATCACGTCGCCGACACAGACCCGGCACGCAATATCGTACGTACTCAATAACTACCGAAAGCATCGAGAGGACCGGGTCGCGCCGATGAGCACGTGGGCGATCGACTGGTTTTCGAGCGCGGCGATGTTTCCAGACTGGTTGGAGTATGGCGACGAGGAAGGGTTCTTGTGGCGAGGCCCACCGACGTATGAGCCGCTCCAGGTGCGCAGAGCCCAAACTTGGTTGTTGAGTGAGGGTTGGAAGAAGGTCGGTTCTATCTCGTGTCGCGCGGTGCCGTCGGCGAAGGGGGAGGTGCCGGCGGTTGGCTCGCCGATGGTCGGCGGCAGCTCGTAGCGGTAGGCCTCGCGACAGGGCTGGTGAGCGAGCCGGGCGGGCAATCACCCGCGTCCCGGCCATGCGAGCCTGTCACCGCCGCCGCGGAAATCCAGGCTAAGGGGCTGGACTTAATTAACGCGGTCACTTGCGCGCCCCGTCACGACGCGGTCGACGCCGAAACGATCAGGTTGATTAGATCCAGCCCCTAAATTAAATTAGATCCAGCCCCCTAGATTTAGCAAAGCACCGCGGGCCCGCGGATTCTTCGAGGAAGAAAATCAGTGCCTTGCGGGTGACTCTTAGGTCACCAAAGCCCCCGTCGGCCCGCGGATCCTTCGAGGAAGAAGTCGGTGCTTACAGGTGATGTTTCACGTCAGCGAGTGAGCAGGGTGGGCGGATTGAGCGGGTGGTTGGTGGTTGCGCGCGATCGTGGTCTCGATGTGGCGGCCGGATGACACCCCGCGCGTGACGAGAAAGCCGGCTGTGAGCAGGGCGGAACGGACCTCGCCGGAGCTGGTGGCAGTGAATAGCTCGACCGGCTGGCTGCAGTGGGCGAGTAGCCGGGTGAAGCTGGCGGACGACCAGAGCGAGTCGTCGAGCGTGGCGGGGAATGGATCGTAGAAGATCACGTCGGGGGCCGGTTGGGCGGGGAACATCGTGAGGAAGTCGCCCTCGCAGACGGACCAGGTGAGTCCGTCGCGGTGGAACTGCCCGCGGTGCAGCGCGACGTGGGGAGCGCGATGGCGCAGGTGCGGGAAGTGCTCGACATGGGCGAGCGCTAGGCGGAAGCCATCGAGATCGCGCGCGAAGCTGACGAGCTCGATCGGCGCGTGGACGACGCCGCGCTCGGCCGCGTCGTCGAGAGCGCGGATCATGGCCATGGCGGTACGGCCGGCGCCCAGCTCCACGTCCCATACGAGGATGGGGCGTGGAGCTGCCGAGGTGTGAGGCGGGCGCGCTGGAGACGGCAGGGCTGCAGCGCCGTGTGGCGGGGCCGACGTCGGCGGCGGGTTTGTCGAGGCGTGCGATGTCGCTGGGGGCGCCGACGAATGTGCCGCGGGCTGCGGGAGCTCGCGCGCTGGCGGCGGGTTTGTCGAGGCGTGCGGTGTCCCTGGGGGCGCCGACGAATCCGCCGCGGGCGGCGGGATCTCGCGAGCTGGTGTCGGCGCCTCGAGGCGGGGCGATCCGGTGAGCGTGCGCGCGAGCTGTGCGGATCGCTCGACGTAGATCCGGGCGGCGTCGGGATCGTCGACAGCATCGAGGATCTCGCCCGAGGGGAGGTGCTGGAGGCGGACCCCTCCGCCCGGTGCGTCGTGGAGCGCGAACTCGCCACGGCGGCGCGGCTTGGTGGGCTTGACGCGTGGGCGGCGGCCCGGCGGGTGGTCGGGGTCGGCGCGCTCGAGGAGCTCGCGCTGCGCGGCGTAGAACGTGAGGAAGCTGCCGGCGCGGATGTGGGCGCGGATGTCGGCCATCAGGCGGCCATAGAACGCGAGGTTGTGGAACGCGAGGAGCTGCCAGCCGAGCGGTTCCTGGCATTTCACGAGGTGGTGGAGGTAGGATCTGGGGGTGCGGGTGCAGGCGTCGCAGGTGCAGGCGGGATCGAGGGGTTGTTCGGCGAGCCGGTGAACGCCGCGGGCGAGGTCGATCCGGCCCCGCGAGGTGAACGCGATGCCTTGCTGGGCGAGCGCGGTCGGCAGGATGCAGTCGAACATGTCGACGCCACGGTGGACGGCCTCGAGCAGATCGATCGGCATGCCGACGCCCATCAGGTAGCGGGGGCGGTGTTCGGGGAGGAGGGCGGTGACCAGCTCGGTGGTGTCCTGGCGCTGGGCGCGGCTCTCGCCGACCGCGAGGCCGCCGATCGCGTAGCCGTCGAAGCCGCGGTCGCCGAGCTCGCCGAGCTCAGTGAGCACGCGCGCGCTTGCCCGCCGGAGATCGGGGAAGCATGCGCCCTGGACGATCGCGAACAGGGCGGCATCGCCGTCGCCGCGCGCCGCGAGCGAGCGCTCGGCCCAGCGGTGGGTGCGGTGCATCGCGGCCTCGGCCTCGGCGTGGGCGCTGGTCGAGGCGATGCAGTGGTCGAGGACCATCATGATGTCGGCGCCGATCGCGCGCTGCATGGCGATCGATCGCTCGGGGGAGAGCCGGAGCGGCGGGCGGTCTGGGCGGTGCAGCGCCGCGCCGGCTTCGTCGATCGTGGTGCCCGGCAGCGAGAAGATCTGGAAGCCGCCCGAGTCGGTGAGGATCGAGCGCGGCCAGCCCATCCAGCGATGCAGGCCGCCGAACCGCTCGAAGACGTCGATGCCCGGCCGGACCAGCAGGTGGTAGGTGTTGGCGAGCAGGATCGGGGCGTCGAGCGCGGCGAGCTGGGCGAGGGTCTGGGTGCGCACGCTGGCGCGCGTGCCCACCGGCATGAACACGGGTGTGGCGATCGTGTCGCGCGCGGTCTCGAGGGTCGCGCCGCGCGCCTGCGAGCCGGCGACCGTGGTATGGACCGCGAACTTCACGGCAACGTTCTAGCAAATCGCCCCGGTCAATCGAGCCAACCGAGCGACCGGAGCGACCCGCGAGCCTCCTGCCCAAAGCCGTTGTGGCGCGGCCCGGCACGTGAGTAACTCGCGGCGCGCCGAAACGGCTCCTAGCGAGAGGCTGGTGGTGATGAACACGACGTGTGGTCCGACGAGCAGATCCAACCGCCTTGCGGCATACCCCGATGAGTGACGCCGCCGCGTCCGATCAGCCCGCGTCCGATCAGCCGGCGCCCGATCAGCCGGCGCCGGATCAGCCCGCGTCCGATCAGCCGGCGCCGGATCAGCCCGCGCCGGATCAGCCCGCGCCGTCCACCGCACGCGCGAAGGCGGTCGAGACCCCCGCGCTGATCCCGGTGCCCCTCGCGGGGGATCGGGCGAAGGTCACGATCCATCGCCTGTCGAACGGCATGACGGTGTACCTGAGCCCCGATCCGCAGGAGCCGTCGGTGGCCGCGCACATCGCGATCCGCGCGGGCAGCCGCCACGACCCGGCGCTGTCGACCGGCCTGGCGCACTACCTCGAGCACATGCTGTTCAAGGGGACCACCACGCTCGGCACGCTCGACTACGCGAAGGAGAAGCCGCACCTCGATCGGATCGCCGGGCTGTACGCCGAGCTCCGCACGCCGGGCGCGGATCACGACCAGGTGCTGCGCGCGATCGACGCCGAGACCCAGCATGCGGCCGCGTACGCGGTGCCCAACGAGCTTGACCAGCTGTACGCGCGACTCGGCATCACCGGGGTCAACGCGTTCACGACCAGCGACGCGACCGTGTACCTCGCCAAGGTGCCGAACAACCGGATCGCGCAGTGGGCGCATGTCGAGGCCCGGCGATATTCCGATGCGGTGTTCCGGCTGTTCTGGCCCGAGCTCGAGGCGGTGTACGAGGAGAAGAATCGCTCGCTCGACAACCCGAGCCGGCGCTGGCGTGAGGCGTTCATGAAGGCGCTGTTTCCGGACCATGGCTATGGCCGGAGCAGCACGCTCGGCGAGATCGAGCACCTGAAGAGTCCGGCGTACGGCGACATGGAAGCGTTCTTCGAGCGGTACTACACGCCCGGCAACATGGCGATCCTGCTATCGGGTGATATCGACGCGTCGGTGCTCCCGGTGCTCGAGACCGAGTTCGCGGCGTTCCAGCGGCCTGCAGGCGATGCCCCCGCGGCGGACGTGATGCCCAAGCTGCGCGGCCGCACCCAGCTCGACATCCCGGTCCCCGCGCACGAAGGGGTGGTGCTCGGCTGGCCGGTGGTCGCCGCGAGCCACCCCGATCGGCTCGCGATCGAGGTGATGGATCTGGTGCTGTTCGACGGCAGCTCGGGGCTCATCGAGCGTGATCTGCTGCTGCCGCAGAACGTCGCGCGGGCCGGATCGAATCCGACGTTCCTGCGCGAGGCCGGCTACTTCGAGCTGTATGCCGACGCGCTGGCGGGCCAGCGCCACGATGAGCTCGAGCACCGGTTGTTCGAGCTCGTCGGGAAGCTCTCGCGCGGCGAGCTCGGCGATGGCGACGTCGCGGCGGCCGTGCTCTCGGCCGAGATCCAGGAGCAGCGCGCGCTCGAATCGAACCGCGGCCGGCTCGACCTGATGGAGAACGCGTTCGTCGAGGGCCGTGACTGGCACCAGGTGGTGGATCGTATCGCGCGCATGCGGCAGGTGACCACGGCCGACATCGCGCGGGTCGCGACCACGTACCTGACGCACGACGTGCTGGTCGTCCGCAAGGTCCGGGGCATCGCCGCGCCGCCGAAGATCTCCAAGCCGGGGATCACCACGGTCAAGGTCGATCCCAGCCGGAGCGGGGCGTTCGCGCGCGCGGTGGTCGCCATGCCGGTGGCGCCGATCGCGCCGGTCGGGCTCGAGGCCGGGCGCGACTACGTGCACGGGGCGATCGCCGCGGGCCCGCTGATCACGGTGAACAATCCGCGCAACGGCCTGTTCACCGTGCGCTACGACTTCGACGTCGGCCGGACCGAGGATCGGTTCGCGGGCCTGGCGCTCGAGTTGCTCCGGGTCTCGGGGGCCGGGACGCGATCCGCCGAGCAGGTCGCGCGCGAGCTCCACGCGCTCGGCGTGGTCGTGTTCACCCATTGCTCGAAGTCGGAGTCGTCGATCACCATCGCGGGAGTCGATCGAAACCTCGACGCGGCGCTGGCGCTGGTGCGCGAGTGGCTCGCGGCGCCGGTGTTCGACGAGGCCACGGTCAAGGCGCGGGTCGCCACGGTGCTGACCGACCGGGCCAACGCGGTCGCGACGCCGCAGACGGTCGCCGCCGCGCAGCAGGACTACGCGCGCTACGGGCAAGCGACCGAGTTCCTGGTGGTGCCGACCAACGAGCAGCTCGAGGCGGTCACGCCGGCCACGCTCAAGGCCACGCTCGCCGGGTTCCTGACCTGGCAGCACCGCACGTCGTACTTCGGACCCCGGGCGCATGCCGCCGCTGCCGCCGCGGTGGTGCTCGGCGGTGGCACGCGTGCGCCCGCGGCGCGCCCGCCGATCGCGTTTCGCGCGCCGAACACCGCGCTGGTGACCGACCAGCCGACCGCGCAGACCCAGATCTGGATGATCTGGCCCCGGGCGGCGACGACCGACGCCGAGCGCGCGGCGGGGCTGGTGTTCAGCGAATACGTGCGGCCGGTGCTGTTCCAGGAGGTCCGCGAGGCCCGCGGCCTGGCGTACAGCGTGTTCGGCGGCTACGGCGCCGGCCTCAAGAGCGCCGACGCCGCGTCGCTGTCCGCGTATGTCGGGACCCAGGCCGACAAAGCGCACGACGCGATCGACGCCGTGCTCGCGACGCTCGCCCAGCCACTCGACGACAAGCGGTTCGCGCAGGCCAAAGACGCGCTGGCCGAGAGCTATCGTGTCGATCGGATCGCGCCGCGCGACATCGCCACGGCTGTCTACCGCTGGCAGGAGCAGGGCGAGACGTCAGATCCTCGCGCAGCGCGTTATGCGCGCGCCGCGGCGGTCGACCGCCCGGCGCTGGAGCGCTGGATGAACGCGGCGCTCGCCGGGCCCATGATCCTGTCGATCACCGGCGACCACGGCAAGCTCGACGATGCGCGGCTCGAAAAGCTAGCGCCGGTCACGCGAGTGCCGGTCACGAAGCTATTCGGCTACTGACCGCATCGTGTAATGATACGGCGGCGTGAACATTCTGTACCTCACGTCCGAGGTCGCGCGCTATGCGAAGACAGGCGGTCTCGCCGACGTCTCGGCCGCGCTCCCTCAATACCTCAAGCGCGCCGGTCACGACGTCCGGGTGTTCCTGCCGTACTACAGTCGGGTCGACGATAAAGGCGCCGCGCTCGAGGTCGTACTGCGCGACATCGAGATCCGGCTCGGTCCGCATCGCTACGAGGTCTCGATCGTGCGCGCCGAGCGGCCGGGCGACGCCCCCGTTCACCTCGTTCACTGCCCGGTGCTGTACCAGCGCGCGTCGCTGTACACCAACGATCCCGACGAGCACCTGCGGTTCCTCGTGCTGGTCCGTGCCGCCCTCGAGGCGTGCGGGCGAATGCGGTTCGCCCCCGACGTGCTGCATGCCAATGACTGGCAGACCGCCCTGGCGCCGCTCACGCTCCAGGTCCGCTACTCGTGGGACCGGATCTTCGCGCGCACCCAGACGGTGCTCGCGATCCACAACCTCAACTACCAGGGCAGGTTCGGCGCCGAGATCGTCGGGGACACCGGGCTCGCCGATGCCGCGCACTTGTTCCACCAGGATCAGCTGCGCGAGGGTCGCATGAACTCGCTGCTTCACGGCATCCTGTACGCGGGCGGGATCGCGACCGTGAGCCCGACGTACGCGCGCGAGATCCAGACCGCGGAGCACGGCGCCGAGCTCGACCCGTTCCTGCGCGCGCGCTCGTCGTCGGTCGTCGGCATCCTGAACGGCGTCGATTACGCCGAGTGGAGCCCCGAGCACGACGCGCTGATCCCGGCGCGGTTTTCCGCCGACGATCTGGCGGGCAAGGCCGTCAACAAGGCGGCGCTGGTCGCGCGCTTCGCCCTGCCCCACGCGGCGACGCGGCCGGTGATCGGCATCGTGTCGCGGCTCGCCAGCCAGAAAGGCTTCGCGCTACTCGAGGAGGTGATGCCGGCGCTGCTGCGCCAGCACGGGTTTCAGCTCGTCGTGCTCGGCAGCGGCGAGCCACGGTTCGAGCGCCTGTTCGGCGAGCTGGCCGAGGTGTTTCCGCGCCAGGTCGGGTTTCACCGCGGGTTCTCGAACGAGCTGGCGCACCTGATCGAGGCCGGCTCCGACATGTTCCTCATGCCGTCGCGCTACGAGCCGTGCGGGCTCAACCAGATGTACAGCCTGCGCTACGGCACCGTGCCGATCGTCCACAAGACCGGTGGGCTCGCGGACACGGTGCAGTTGTGGGATCCGCGCGATCGCACGGGCACCGGCGTCGTGTTCGACCACTACACCGGCGACGGGCTGCGCTGGGCGGTCGAGGCCGCGCTCCAGCTCTATCGCGATCCGGCCGCGTGGCGCGCGCTGATGGCCAACGGCATGGCGAAGAACTTCTCGTGGGAGGTGCAGGGCAAGCTGTACGAGGATCTATACCGGCGGCTGGCCGCGACGGCGGTGCCGCGATGAGCTGGTCTGAACAGAAACGCATGAAGCGGGAGCCATCGAGCTCGATCGCGCTACGCGGCGATCACCGTCCCGCGATGAGCTGGTCTGAACAGAAGCGCATGAAGCGGGAGCATCGAGCTCGATCGCGCGACGCGACGCGCGGTGGGGTGAATGGACCGGCTTGGCCGGTCCAGAGGGGACGGGAAAGCCCCGTGGTGCTCGAGCCGCGCGACGCGACGCGCGGTGGGGTGAATGGACCGGCTTCGCCGGTCCAGAGGGGACGGGAACGTCCCCTTTCAATAGAGGAATTGATCAATGCACATCGTATTTGTCGAGCCGCGATTCCCAGGCAACCAGAAGCTGTTCATCAAGGCGCTGGCCGAGATCGGTGCGACCGTGACGGCGATCGGCGAGGGCAGCAAGGCCTCGCTCGATGATGATCTCAAGCACTGGCTGACCCACTACGAGGAGGTCGGCTCGGTGTGCGATGAGGCCGCGGTGCTGCGCGCGCTCGGGTTCGTGCAAGCGCAGAAGCACGTCGATCGGCTCGAGGCGACGATCGAGGCCCACATCATGCCGATCGCGCGGGTCCGCGAGGCCGCCGAGATCCCCGGCACGTCGGTGCGCACCGCGTTTCTGTGCCGCGACAAGCCGGCGATGAAGGAGGTGCTGCGGGCCGGCGGGGTGCCATGCGCGCAGTCGACCGGCGCGTCGTCCGCGGCGGAGGTCTACGCGTTCGCCGAGCGCGTCGGCTTCCCGCTGATCCTGAAGCCGCGCGACGGCGCCGGGGCCTCGGGCGCGACCCGGGTCGACGGCGCCGGCGAGCTCGACGCCGCGCTCGCCGCGTTCGGCGGCGCGCGCGATATCGCGGTCGAGGAGTTCATCGAGGGCCACGAGGGGTTCTACGACACGCTGACCGTGGGCGGCGCGATCGCCCACGACTTCATCACGCACTACTATCCCAACGTGCTCGAGGCCATGCGGACGCGCTGGATCTCGCCGCAGTTCATCGCGACCAACCAGGTCGACACCGCGCCGGCGTACCAGGGGCTGCGCGCGCTCGGCGCCAAGGTCGTCGCGCTGCTCGGCATCGAGACGTCGGCGACCCACATGGAGTGGTTCTTCGGGCCCAAGGGGCTCAAGTTCAGCGAGATCGGCTGCCGGCCGCCCGGCGTACGTGCGTGGGATCTCTACAACGTCGGCAACGACATGGATCTCTATCGCGAGTGGGCGCTGGCGGTGTGCGCGGGCCGAACCCAGCAGCGGACGTCGCGGCGCTACGCCACCGGGATCATCGCGCTGCGCCCCGAGCACGACGGCCACATCGCCGGCTACGAGGGGCTCGAGACGATCGGCAACGCGTTCGGCGCCAACCTGATCGATCTGCATCTGCCAGCGACCGGCACGCCGACCCAGCCGGTCGCGGCGGGCTACATGGCGAACGCGTGGCTGCGGTTCAAGCACGAGAGCTACGACGAGCTCCGCCGAATGCTCGACATTGTCGGCCAGACGGTTAAAGTGCGGGCGCGCTGAGCGACGGCGCCGACTGGTTTTAGCCACGTGATCGTACTCTGCGGTGCCCAACACTCCGACCCCGCGCTGCCGCGCATCCTGCGCGAGCTGGGGATCACCGGACCCGCGGCGCTCGTCACCGCGGGCTGGCAGGAGCGCGAGGGCGAAGCCGGGGTCGTTCCCGATCCCGGCGTACCGGTGGTGGAGCTCGGGCTGCACGCGCGCGGTGAGCAGGTGTTCGCCGAGGACGAAGCGCTCGCGGACGCCTACAAGGCGCGCCAGCTGAAGCTCAAGCAGATGCAGGACTTCTACCGCGTGCGGCTCGACCATGCCGAGCAGGCCGCGCGCGCGGTCGGCGTGCGGAGCGCCGAACCCGAGCTGGCCGCCGAGGAGCAGGTCGCCTCGCTCGAGGTGATCCGGCACATCGATCGCGAGCACCTCGACCGCTGCCGCGCGGTCCACGCCGGGTTCGAGGCACAGATCGCGCCGCGCCAGCGCGCGATCGTCGCGCGCCACATCGACGATCTGCGCGCCGCGATCGCGCCGACCGAGGTGATCGTGATCGCCGGTGGCCACGTCGCCGTGCTGCTCAATCGTCTGCGGCTGTTCGCGATCGCCGAGCTCGCGGGCGCGCGGCCGATCGTCGCGTGGTCGGCGGGTGCGATGGCGCTCACCGAGCGCGTCGTGCTGTTCCACGAGGATCCGCCGCACGGCCGGGCGATCTCCGAGGTGCTCGACACGGGCTTGGGCCTCGCGCCCGAGCTCGTCGTGCTCCCCGAGCCCCGGCTGCGGCTCCACCTCGAGGACGCCGGTCGGGTCGGTGAGCTCGCGCAGCGCTACGCCCCTGCGCGCTGCATCGCGCTCGACGCCGGCGCGCAGATCTGGGTCGATGGCGGTCGCGCGGTGCGCGCGGTGCTGGCGCAGCGGCTCGATCCGGACGGCTCGGTCGAGCAGGGCTGGTCGCCGTGACGCTGGCGATCGACGTCCTGGTCGCCGGGCCGCATACCCGCGAGGCGGTCGACGCGTTCATCCAGGGCGGCAGCTTTCCGATCGTCGAGGGCGCGTCGATCACGTTCGTGTATCGCGGCGACGCAGAGGCCGTGCACCTCAAGCACTGGGTGTTCGGGCTACCGGCGTCGCAGCAGCTCGCGCGGCTCGACGCCACCGACCTGTGGTACCTCACGCTCGAGCTGCCGTTCGGATCACGCGTCGAGTACAAGCTCGAGGTCGTGCGCGGCGGGCGCGGCGAGTGGATGGAAGATCCGCTGAACCCCAACCGCGCCCGGGATCCGTTCGGCGCCAACTCGGTCGCGCATGGCACCGGCTACATGGTTCCCGACTGGATCCGGCCTGATCCTGAAGCCCCGAACGGCACGCTCGACGAGATCCGGTTCGACAGCCAGGTGTTCGGCCGGCGCGGCATCGCGCTCTACCTGCCGGCGCGCTACCGGAAGACCCGGCGCTACCCGCTGCTCGTCGTCCACGACGGCCACGATTACCTGCAGTACGCAAGCCTCGGCACGATCCTCGACAACCTGATCCACCGCCGCGAGATTCCGGATCTCATCGTGGCATTGACCACGTCGCCCAACCGGCTCGGCGAGTATGCGGGCGACGAGCGCCACGCGCGGTTCATCACCGACGAGCTGATCCCGAACCTCGAGCGCACGCTGCCGCTCGACGCCCGGCCGCAGAGCCGCTGCCTCATGGGTGCGAGCTTCGGCGCGGTCGCCTCGCTGGCCACGGCGCTGAGCCGCCCGGGGTTCTACGGCCGCCTGCTCCTGCAGTCGGGGTCGTTCGCGTTCACCGACATCGGCGACCGCAACGCCCGCGGTCCGCTGTTCGACCCGATCGTCGCGCTGATGAATCACTATCGCGCCAAGCCGATCGCGATGTCGGAGCGCGTGTTCATGAGCTGCGGCATGTACGAGTCGCTGATCTACGAGAATCGGTCGCTCGCCCCGACGTTCGCAGCGACCGGGATGGAGGTCCGCTACGTCGAGGCCCGCGACGGTCACAACTGGGAGAACTGGCGCGATCGGCTACGCGAGGGCCTGTCGTGGCTGTTCCCGGGGCCGCAGCTGCTGGTCTACGAGTAGCCGCGTCGCCGCGAGTCGGCGGTGTAGCAACCGCCGGTCACCACCCGCCGTGGCCGTTGCGCGCTGAATTGCGCGCCGGTCCCCGCGGATTGCGATCATGATGACTCGCTTCGCGCGGCCGAGATCGGAGAGACTGGTGTGGCGATCATGGAGGTCGGCATGCCGTACGTTACCCGCCGGATCGGACTCTCGCTGGGCGCTGATATCTGCTGGCCGATCTGCTACGAGGAGATCGTCAAGCGCCTGTCACTCGCCATTCCGTGGCAAGGCGACGATGTCGGTATCGACGTCGAGCGCGTCACGATCGAGCCGTTCGATCTGCGCCAGCCGTGTCGCTACGACCTCGTGATCGATCGCTTGACGCACTGGTTCCACACCAGCCGCGAGTGGATCAAGAAGGCCGTCATCATGGACGGGCTCTACGTGTTCAATAACCCGTGGTCGGTCCAGTCGATGGAGAAGCAGACCACCTACTGCGCGATGATGCAGCTGGGGATGCCGATTCCCGAAACCTGGCTGATTCCGCCCAAGTCCTATGATCCGCTGCCTGATCTGCAGCCCACGCTGAGGAGCTACGCCAAGCTGTTCGACCTCGGTACCATCGGCAAGCAGCTCGGCTATCCGCTGTTCATGAAGCCGTACGACGGCGGTGGCTGGAAGGGGGTCAGCCGGATCGAGGACGAGGCGGCGCTGCGGGCACGCTACGACGAGAGCGGCAAGCTGGTGATGCACTTGCAGAAGGCGGTGCACCCGTTCGACTCGTTCGTCCGCTGTATCGGGCTCGGGCCGCAGACCCACCTGGTCAAGTACGACCCAGGCGCGGCGCTCCACGATCGTTACACCATGGCCAAGGACTTCATGTCCGACGAGGAGGCCAGCGTGATGCGCGATACCACGCTCACCATCAACGCGTTCTTCGGGTGGGACTTCAACTCGTGCGAGGCGCTGCGCAAGGACGGCACGTGGTACCCGATCGACTTCGCGAATCCGTGTCCGGACTCGCAGGTCACGTCGCTCCACTATCACTTTCCGTGGCTGGTCAAAGCCAACCTCCGGTGGTCGATCTTCAATGCGGTGACCCGGCGGGCGTTCCGCCGCACGCTCGACTGGGAGCCGTTCTACGCGATCGCCAAGCGCGATCTGCCGTATCGCGAGCGGCTGCGCGAGTACGCCAAGGTCGCCGAGCAACGGTTCAACGTGGCGGAGTTCGAGGACTTCTGTGCCAAGCACCTGGCGCACCTCGACGAGGTCGCCTGGGAGTTCTTCGCCAGCCCGATCGCGCGCGACGCGGTGAAGAAGAAGGTCGCCGCGCTGTTTCCCTCACACGAGGTCGAGCTGTTCACCGAGCTGTTCTGGCGGCGGATCCAGGCGTGGCGCGCGGACACGGCGTCGGCCGAAGCGACCCCCGGAGCGGCGTCGTGACCGGCGACACCAAGACGATCGGCTCGTGGCGGTCCGAGCGCCTGCAGCGCGACGTCAAGATGGTGCGCTGGGGCTCGTTCGGTCAGCCGGTGCTGGTGTTTCCGACCGCCGGCGGTGACGCCGAGGAGATCGAACGCATGCACCTGGTCGGCGCGCTCGCCCCGCTGATCGACGCCGGCAAGATCAAGGTCTACTCGTGCGACAGCGTCGCGGGCCGCGCGCTGCTCGCGCGCGAAGGCACGCCGCAGCACCAGATGTGGCTGCAGAACCAGTTCCATCACTACGTGCGCCACGAGGTGGTCCCGGCGATCCGGGCCGATTGCAAGGTCGGCGACATCGAGCTGTGGGCGGCCGGCGCGTCGATCGGCGCGTTCCACGCAGTCGCGGTGGTGTGCCGGTTCCCCGACGTGTTCACGCGCGCGTGTGCGATGTCCGGTACCTACGACCTGCGGCGGTTCTACGAGGCCAGCGAGTTCACCGAGGACTTCTGGGTGTCGTCGCCACAGCACTTCGTGCCCACGCTCGGCGGCGCGCACCTCGACGTGCTCCGCACGCGGATGATCGTGATCGCCTCGGGCGAGGGCCGCGCCGAGGATCTCGGCGAGTCCTGGCGGATGGCGAACGTGCTCGGCGCTCGCGGCATCCCGAATCGCGTGGATCCGTGGGGCCCCGCCTGGCATCACGACTGGCCGAGCTGGCGAGCGATGCTGCCGAAATACCTCGGAGAGTGGGTGACCCCGTCATGAGAGATAGGGACTCGCATACACCGATCGCCCCGCGCGACGCGACGCGCGGAGGGGTGAATGACCCGGCTCTGCCGGGTCAGAGGGGGCGGGAAAGCCCCCTCTGGATCAACATGCTGCCGAAGTACCTTGGGGAGTGGGTGACGCAATCGTGAGCGACAAACCTACAGAGACCAAGCCGACTCCAGGGGTGACCGATCGGCGTGACCCGGCGAACACGCCGACCGACAAGCCCAAGACGACCCGCGCGCACAAGGACGTCGACACCGAGCAGGACGAGCACAAGCGGCGCGAGTTCATGCACGCGATGCTCGCCGATCTGCGTGCGCTCGACCGCATGCTGCGCGAGGGCCGGTTCGACACCGGTCCCCGCCGGATCGGCGCCGAGCAGGAGATGTTCCTGATCGATCGCCACTGGGCACCGGCGCGGGCGTCGCTCCAGATGCTCGAGAAGCTCGCCGACCCGCACTTCACCACCGAGCTCGGCCAGTTCCAGCTCGAGGCCAATGCCGATCCGCAGCTGTTCTCCGGCGACGGCCTGTCGCGGATGGAGAACCAGCTGACCGAGCTGGTCGCCAAGGCCCGCGTGGCGGCGGCCGAGCTCGGCCTCGCGCCGCCCGTGCTGATGGGGATCCTGCCGACGCTGCGTAAGTCGGATCTCGGGCTCGACAGCATGGTGCCGAGCCCGCGGTACCGCGCGCTCAACAAGGCGATGGCCGATCTGCGCGGCGGCGCGTTCGAGTTCTCGATCAACGGTACCGAGGAGCTGATCGTCGAGCACGACTCGGTGATGCTCGAGGCATGTAACGCCAGCTTCCAGGTCCACCTGCAGGTCACGCCGGCGGAGTTTCCGCGGATGTACAACATCGCGCAGCTGCTCGCCGCGCCGATGGTCGCGATCGCCGCCAACTCGCCGCTGTTGTTCGGCCGCCGGCTGTGGGCCGAGACCCGGATCGCGCTGTTTCGCCAGGCGGTGGATACCCGCAGCCACACCCACCACCTGCGCGAGAGCGAGGCCCGCGTCAGCTTCGGCACCCGCTGGGTCCGCGAGTCGGTGCTCGAGATCTACCAGGAGGATATCGCCCGGTTCCGCACGCTGGTCGGCACGGACCTCGACGAGGATCCGATGGCCAAGCTGGCGCGCGGCGAGACCCCGATGCTCAAGGCGCTGCGCCTGCACAACGGCACGATCTACCGGTGGAACCGCGCGTGCTACGGCGTGATCGATGGCAAGCCGCACCTGCGGATCGAGAATCGCGTGATGCCGGCCGGCCCCAGCGTGCTCGACGAGGTCGCCAACGGCGCGCTGTGGTTCGGCGCGATGGTCGAGCTCGGCGCCCGCGGCGACGACATCACGCGCCAGATCGACTTCGATCAGGCCGGCGCGAACTTCTACACCGCGGCGCGCGAAGGTCTCGGCGCGCACTTCACGTGGCTCGACGGCGAGGACCTGTCGGCGGCCAACCTCGTGCTGGATCGGCTGATCCCGCTCGCCGAGGCCGGCCTGCGCCGCCACGGCATCGACGAGTCCGACATCAAGCGCTACCTGGGCGTGGTCGACAACCGGGTGCGCACGGCGCGCACCGGATCGCGGTGGCTGTTGTCGTCGTGGACCGCGCTCAAGGGCAAGGCGACGTCGGGCGAGCGGTCCAACGCGCTGGTCGCGGCGACCGTCCAGCGCCAGCAGACCGGCCGCCCGGTGGCCGAGTGGGAGCGTGCCCGGCTCGACGAGGCCGAGCTCGGCCGCGCCAACTACCAGCACGTCGATCAGTACATGACGACCGATCTGTTCACGGTCCACGCCTCGGATCCGGTCGAGATGGTCGTCAACCTCATGAGCTGGGAGCGGATCCGGCACATCCCGGTCGAGGACAACGATCACCGCCTGGTCGGCCTCGTCACGTTCCGCGCCGTGCTGCGCTACCTCGCCAACGGCGGCTCGCTGCACGACGCGCCGGTCTCGGCGATCATGAAGGCCGACGTGATGACGGTCGACGTCGAGACCCCGACGCTCGAGGCGATCCAGCTGATGCGCAAGTATCGCTACGGCTGCCTCCCGGTGATCCACGACGGCCACCTCGTCGGGATCTTGACCGAGGAGGACTTCATGAACATGGCGTCGAAGCTGCTGGAGCAGCAACTCGGCGAAATCAAGCTGTGACCGCGGCGGCGCCGGAGCGCCCGGACCGCCCGGACAGAGTGATCGCGCAGCTGTGCGGCGCGGACCCCGGCCCGACGCTGATCGTGATCGGTGGCGTGCACGGCAACGAGCCGGCCGGCATCGCCGCGGCGCGCACAGCGCTCGGCGCGCTGACCGGCGCCGCGGTGTGCGGCGAGATCCTGGCGCTGATCGGCAACGTGCGCGCGAGCGCGGCTGGCCGGCGCTGTGTGACCTCCGATCTCAACCGGATGTGGACCGCCGAGCGGATCGCCGAGGCGCGGGCGGCGGGCACCACCGGCGGGACGCCGCAGGTCGTCGAGTTGCGCGAGCTCGACGAGCTGTGCGACGCGATCGATCAGGCGATCGCGCGTGCGCGCGGCCCCGTGTTCCTGCTCGATCTCCACACCACGTCCGCGGCGGGGTTTCCGTTTGCCGTGGTCGGCGCCAGCGCCGCGCATCGCCGGTTCGCGCAGGCGTTTCCGCTGCCCGGCATCGTCGGGCTCCAGGAGGCGCTGCCCGGCGTGCTCAGCGGCTACTTCGGCGGGCTCGGCTGCATCACGCTCGCGATCGAGGGTGGCCAGCACACCACCCGCGCCGCGGCCGACAACCTCGCCGCGGTCATCGCGATCGCGCTCGAGACCACCGGGGTGATCGGCGCGACGCCGGCCGGCGTCGCCGCGCGCGACTACCTGGCGCGGGTGCGCGGTGAGCTGCCCCACCTGATCGAGGTCGTCGTGCGCCACGCCGTTCGCCCCGAGCACGGGTTTCGCATGGAGCCCGGGTTCGCCAACCTCGAGCGCGTCGCCGCGGGAACGCTGCTCGCGCGCGACGCCACCGGCGAGATCCGCGCGCCATTCGACGGCGTGGTGCTGTTGCCGCTGTACCAGCCCGAGGGCGATGACGGGTTCTTCTTCGGCCGCGCGCTGGCCTGAACGAGGACGTGCCGATCACGGGGCGGTCATCGCGGTGATCGTAGACCTCGACCTTGGACCGATCCCATGTGGGTCCTCGGGGGCTCACCGATCCGAGCTCGAATGTTCTACCGTTCTTGACGATTGCGCCGCGGTGGCTCGGACGCCCGGGCACCGCGAGCACCTCACGCGGGTGATGACGCGCGGCTCGCGACGAACGCGCCGTAGCCCTCGGTGACGCCCGCCGTGGTGGTGCGCTCGATCACCTCGTCGTGGTCGTCGAGATAGTCGAGCGCACCCCCTTGCTCGATGCGATCGACCGCCACCTCGGTGATCGGGTCGTGGCGCTGCCGTCCTCGGCGGGGCTGCACACCAGCGTGTACTTCGCCGCGCGCGGCCTCGACACCGACGCGACGGTCACGCGCGCCCGCGCAGCAGGCGTGGCGATCGAGCCGCTCTTGCCGTACTACCAGTTGCGCCCTCGGGCCGGTCTCGCGCTGGGCTACGGCATGGTCACCGCAGCGAACATCGAGCCCGGCATCCGCCGGCTCGCGGCGAGCCTCCGCGGAGGCTGACGCCGCGCATCGAGCGCGCGTCAGCGCACCAGCAGGTGCGCCATCACGTCGTCGGCCGCGGCGTCGGCGAGCGCGCGCAGCTCGTCGTCGGTGCGGTCCTGGATCGGGTGCGGCACGAAGACGCGCGCGGGGTCGAAGCCGAGCGCCTTGGCCTGGACCGCCGCCGCGGTGACGAACGCGGCCGAAGCCACGAACACGCCGGGCAGCCCCAGTCCCTCGAGGTCGGTGATGTCATGCACACTGCACGACGTGCAGCTCCCTCAATCGGCGAGCGCCTCGATCACCGCGGTACAGTCCTGGGCGATCTGCCGGCGCAGGTCGGCAGGGGCCGGCTTGGTGAACGTGGGCTTGGTGTAGCGGCGAACCGTCGCGCCGCGCGCGGCGACCAGCGCGGCGAGCCGATCGAGGAACACGTCGCCACGCGGCTTCGAGATGTCGAGCAGCGCGATGACGTGGCCCGCGAGCGCCGGCAAGCGGGCCGCGCGTGGACGCTCGATCGAGCGGCGCTCGCCCGTGGGATCCAGCAGGGTGATGGTCACGGGCGCACCTCGGGCCCGATGATAGCCGGCGCCGCGGCCGCAAGGGTCTCGCGATCCCAATAATGTGAGCCGGCCCGACGCTCGGACCGGCTCTGGATCGATCACGGCGCCTGCAACGTGCGAGGCGATCCTCGCGCGTCACCGACGCGGTGCGCTACTCGGTGGCAACGGGGACAGGGCGGTTTCCGCCGCCTCCGCCACCGGTCGTGGGTGGAGGAACGGAGGGCGTGCAGTTGGGATTCCCGCGCGGACCACCGCGCAGTCGGGTCTTGATCTTCATCTCGAGCTCCTTGGTAGACAGGTGGACTAACTAATCGGAGGGCAGGGTGGGCAGTGGTGTGTGTGGCGGGGTCGTGCAGTTTGGGTTCCCGCGCGGACCCCCACGAACTTTGGTCTTGATCTTCATCTCGAGCTCCTTCGGTTTCTGGTTGCCATACCGAGCAGCGCGCAACGTGCGGCTGCTGTCCGCCGCGGAACTGCCGGCGCAACGCGTTGGTGACTACGCGGCCTGGCTGGCCCTCCGGTCGAAGACATCGATCGAGCGTGCGGTGCATTCCACGCGGATGCCGAGCGCGTCGTCGAGCGCATCGAACAGATATGGATAGATCTCCGCGCTCGACGCGATCGCGAAGTTCACGTGCAAGTCTCGAACGACGAGCGTGCGCGCCGGCTGCGGGCGTTCGAGCAGCGCGTTGATCGACGCCTGGATCTCGGTGGTCGACGCGAGGATCGCCTGCTCCTCGCGGAGGTAGTGGATCAACACACCGACGATCGGCTCGACCAGCTCGCCGCCCGGAAACCGCGAGCCCAGCACGGCGCGGAGCTGGTCGGCCGCGGTCCGGTGAATGGCGGCTTCTGGACCGGGCGCGATCTCCTGCGCCAGCGTGGGTTGCCGGATCGGCGTTCGCGCGGCACGCCACGCCTGCGCGTAGGCCTCCTGATAGGCCCTCAGATGGACATCGCGTGTCGCCTCGGCGGTGACCTGAAACCGCTCGAGCAGCTTCCAGTCGGCGACGATCCGACCGCGCAGCCGCGATGCATCCGCCGTCGGGGCGGGGCTCGGCGGCACCGGCTCGAGGATCGCCACGAGCCGCTCGTAGGCGCGGCACATCGCGAGCCACAGCGACAGCGTCACGCCCCAGGTCTGCATCGCGTACAGCCCGTAGTCGACCGCCGCGGGCAGCTCCGACACGGCCGCCTGGACCTCGGGGGGCAGCGCCACGGCGTCGAGGCCGGCGGGCTGGACCCCGTCGATGATCGTGGCGAGGAACTCGTCGATCAGCGGCTTGGGGCCGGCGCACACGCCGGTCAGGCTGATCATGATGCTGTGCTGCTCGACGTAGGCAAACAGCGCGGCCGCGGTCATCGGCTCGTCGGCGCGCGGCCGGCCGTGCTCGATCGAGAACATCATGTCGTCGGTCGCCATCCGGATTCCATCGGTGATCCGGAACAGCGACGACAGCACGGGATGGAGCGGCGGCTGCGGCGAGCCGCCGCCGCGCTTCACGAGCTGGAACGTGGGCAGCGCGAGGACCATGCAGGCGAGGGTGTAGAGCTGGCCGATCGTCCAGCGGTCGCGCGACAGTCCCAGTCGTCGCTGGACCTCGGCGCGGACCTCGAGGATCGTCGCCATGATCGGCTTCCAGTGCTTGATCATCGCCTTGAGCGCCGTGACATTCATCGGCGCGTCGTCGTGGTACCGGCCGCCGGAGTACTGGCACACGCGCCACTCGGTCGCGCGATCGAGCCGCAGCCCCGGTGGATACACGCTGCCTTCGCCGACCTGCCGGTCGTCAGCGTCGAGTGCGGGGTGGGCGATCCGGAAGGCTGGAATGAATACCTCGAGATAGCCGATCTCCACGGCGCGGTGCGCGAGATCCCGCGTGATCGATTCACACGCTGCGAGCGACCAGAACCGGGGCCGCGGACAAACCGAGGGTGGAACCAGCGATGGCACCAGGCCGCCGCGCCGCGGGTCGTCGTCGTCGCCATCGCCGCGCTTGAGGATGCCCTCCTGGAGCAGCGATTCCAGCAGCGGCCGGATCTCGTCCCAGGCGTATCCAGGGCCCCACGTCGTCGCGAGCTCGCCCGTGAACGACGCGACCCGGACGAGCTGCTCGCCAAACGCGAACAGCCGCTCTTCGTCGAAGCTGATCTCCTTGAGCCCGTAGTCGATCCGCAGCTCCCGGATCCCGTCATCATTGATGAAGTAGGTGTGAGACAGCCGTTTGCGGTGCGGGACGGATAGACGCTCGGTCGGCTCGATCACGCGCTCACCTGTCGATGATTGAAAGGAAAGTTCGAACGAAGAGCCGGTGACGGAGCTCCGGTCGGCGCTTCGTTCGAGGCGTAACGCCATGGTGAGTCGACAGTCGAGACTGCCTATGTAACTGTCGACTCGTTGCGTTACGGAATCTGGTGGGCCGGTCCACCCGGAGGGGTGACCGGAGTGCAGTTGGGGTTGGTGCGCGGGCCACCACGGACTTTGGTCTTGATCTTCATATCTATAGCTCCTCTGTTTACGGTTGACACACAGAGCGGACACGCGGAATGCGCGACCGCTGTTCGCCAGCGATTGCTGACGCAACACGTCGAGCCGGCTCAGCCCCCGCCGAGCCTCACGGCCGAGCGCCGTGATCATTATCATTCAGAATACGTAGGCGGCGTCCGGTTTGTTCCCTCGACCCATCCTCTCACTGGTCTATTCAGGACACCGGCGCGTAAAGCAACGCGACTATAACTGGTCCGTTGTCGTGTGCAATGAGATATTGATATTTATGTTTTATGTGTAGTTTTGCACTCGAACAGTCAAGTGCTCGAAACGCTTCCGGTTCCAGTGTTCGGAACGGTTCCTGTGTCAGGAAACGGTGTGTCTACGAGGTCGCGTGGGAATGTTTATTGTTGAATGCGTCATGTGCCCACCGCCAGCGTAGTGAGCTGACTGCCTCGTTCGCCCGATACCCAACCTTCGATGATCGCGGAAAACATCCCGGCACTGCCGCCGGCATGCACGATCGCCAGATCGCCGGCGCGGAACTTGGGCAACCGCCGGCCCGCGGCGGCCGCGGTGGGGACGCCTTCCTCGATCCCGCCGGCACCGCGCGCCAGCTCGTCGCCGTCGATCATGAGCAGGGCGTCGAGCTCGGTCCGCAGCCTCGCCTTGGTCCAGCCGGCGGCGGCGAACACGCGCGCGTGCTCGGGCGAGACCACCAGCATCGCGCCCATGCCCATCACCAGCTTGGGGTGATTGACAGCGCGGAGCTTGGCCGCGAACGTCCTCGCCAGCGATTCCGGCGTGCGCGAGATCTGGTCGACGATCGCGGACGGCCCGTGCCCCGGGAACAGCGACACGGTGGACGTTCCAGGTGCGAAGCCGCGCTCGACCGACAGCGGCTCCCACGGCGAGCCGGCCTCGTCCTCGGCGAAGCAGAACGTGAGCTTGCCCGGGCTGCCCAGGGTCGCACGATCGATCCCGCCCGGAGCGCCGCCGCCCACGTTGCGCACCACGAGCTGCAGCGCGCGTCCGATCGTGGCATTGGCTCGGTTACCCTGGCCAAGGCAATTGACCCCGCTGTTCATCCCGATCTGCGCCGCGATCGGCCCGCTCACCACGACCACGGGTCCGGAGAAGTACGTCGTGCACAGGAGCCCGTGCATGTTGAACGCATCGGTGCAGGCCGCTTCGACCGCGGCGAGCACCACCGGCAGGTACTCGGGCTTGCACCCGGCCATGACCGCGTTGATCGCCACCTTCTCGACCGTGACCGGCACCAGATCGGGCGGAACCACCGCGACGACTTCATCGGGCGCGCGGCTCGTGCCGTCGAGCATGCGCAGCACCCGCGCGGTGGTCGGTGGCACGACCGGCAGCCCATCGGTCCAGCCGCGGTTGTACGTCGTCTCGATCTCGTCCTCGATGTCGCCGAGCTCGATCCGGCGCGAGCGCAAGCGATCGCCTTCGAACCGCTCGCGCAGCGCGTCAACCAGCGCGGGATCCAGCGACAGTGAACCGCAGCCCGGTCGATGGGCCGGCAGCCCCGCGCCGAGCTCGGCATCATATCCGGCCCGCCGCGCCAGCGCCTCCCACTCGGAACGCACCCAGCCCTCGGTTCGCTCGACCTCGACGCCGTCCTCGACCCGGATCAACGTGGGCACGGTTTCGATGCGGTGATGCCACGACACCGTGAGGTCGCGATCGTCGACGCGTTGCGCGATCGCCGACGGGAAGTCCGGGTCGTCCTGCGTATACACGGTGAGCGAGCCGGCGCGGGCTGCGAGCTGCTCGAGCACCGGCACGACGAGGCAACAGGTCGCACAATCTCGCTTCACCACGGCGACCAGCCCCTCGGGGAGTCGCGGCACGCTCACCATCTGGCGAATCTAGTCTCAAATGCGCCGAGGCAACAGGTCAGCATCCGATACGATCGGACGGATCGCAGGCTCCGCTATCTGAGCTATTTGTCCGCGCGCATCGCCACGAGGTGCGCAACCGCCCGGTCACGCCGCGTCAAAGGCCGCGCGGCGCCTGGAATCCGCCCGTCGCTTCCTCGACGGCAGCGGCGAAGTCGAACAGCCGATCTTCGCCGTGCCAAGGGCCGACGATCTGCACACCCACCGGCATGCCCTGCGCGGTCGGGCCGGCCTGGACGGCCAGCGCCGGCGCATGCAGCGCGGTCGCCGGCGAGATCCAGTTGAGCAGGCCGGTATAAGGTACGGTCGCGCCGTCGACCTCGAGCGTGCGTTCGAGGAACGTCGGTTGTTGCTGGTGAGGGAACGCGGTCACCGACGCGATCGGCATGACGATCGCGTCGTAGCGCGTGAAGAACTCGGCGAGGATGTCCTTGTAGGCCTGCCGCTTGATCCACGCGCGGGCGACCTCGCGAAAGCGGGCGGTGGCACCCAGCCGGTAGCGCGCCGCCACCGTGCCGGCACCCCCGGTTGCCACGATCCCTTTGTCGGCTTCGCGCGTCGTCTCGAACGCCGCGAGCATCGGCTCGGGCATACCCGCGCCGAGGATCGCCCAGAGCAGGGTGTCGTAGAACTCCATCAGCTCGGCGCCGTCGATCGCTGGCTTGGCGCGCTCGACCTGCGCGCCCGCCTTCGCGAGCGCGTCCCCGGCGCGCTGCACCGCCGCTTTGACGTCCTGGCCCAGCGGCCACGACGCCTCGTCATCCCATATCGCGACCCGCGCAGCCTTCACGTCGCGTCGCGGCTGCTCGGGCGTGCCGCGCAGCACCGACCACAGCAGCTTGAGATCGTCGGTCGTGCGCGCCATCGGGCCGGGGACCGCCATGTCCATCTCGGCGTAGGCGTCGGGCGCCGGCGGGATATGGCCGCGCATGTTCAATACACCCCAGGTCGGCTTCAGCGCGGTCACGCCGCAGAAGCTCGCCGGATGGCGCAGCGACCCGCCGATATCCGAGCCGATCTCGAGTGGCGTGACGCCGGTGGCCAGCGCCGCCGCGGCGCCGCCGGACGAACCGCCCGGGACCCGGGTCACGTCATACGGATTGTTCGTCGTGCCGTAGATCGCATTGTAGCTCTGCAGGTCACTCAACATGAACGGGACGTTGGTCTTGCCCCAGATCACGGCGCCGGCGGCGCGCAGCCGCGAGACCAGGGCCGCATCCGGGCAGCGCTTGTCGCGTTGCTTGTAGGCCGGATTGCCGGCGGTCGCGGGCATGTTCGCGACGTCGAAGCCGTCCTTGATCGTCATCGGGATGCCGGCCAGCGCGCCGAGCGATTCGCCCCTGGCGCGCGCCGCGTCGATCGCCTCGGCATCGCGCTGCGCACGCGCGACGTCGGTCTCGACGACGGCGTTGATCGCCTTCGCGATCCGGTCGTTGCGCGCCAGATGCGCATCGAGAAGCTCGCGCGCCGAGATCTTCTTCGCCTTCAGGTCCGCGAGCATCGCGCGTGCGGTCGAGTACGTGGCTGCCATGGTGCCCCCTTGCGCTCGAACATGGCACGGCGGTCTGCGATTCCTCCACCCCGAAACAGGGTGATACGGGCGCACCGCGCGACGGCTGACCGCGTCATGTAGCTGCGCGTGAGCGCGCGGGCTTATTCGGCCCACATCGTGATGTCGGTCGCGGCTTCCATCGCGAGCTCGTGCGTGCGGTCCCAGTCGGGGTGTCGCAACAGCAGATAGCCGTCGCTGACAAGCGTCTTCTTCCAGTCGCGGCGCTGGCTGCCCGGCGGTAGCAGGCGCTGCTCGACGACATGCTCGCCGTGGCGATCGAGAAACTCGCGTAGTCCGTCGATCCGCGTGATCCGCCCGTGGCCCTTGGCGCGCTTGAAGATGATCGCGGCGTTGTACTTGCGCGCGGTCGGGGCCGCGAACGTCCCCCAGCACACCGCGCGTGCCCACTCCCGGAACAGATCGATATCGCAGGTGTAGTTCATCTGATCGACCAGGTGTGCGCCGCCCGGCCGACAGCCGATCTCGCCGAACACCACCTCACCATCGGCCTTGCGAAACCACTCCATGTGCGTGAAGCCATCGCCCATGCCCAGCGCACCGAGCACCGCGTGGCCGAGCGCGATGCCGTCCGCGAGCGCCGGCTGGGCCAGGTCGCGCACGGTGATGATGATCGGGCTGATCCACTCGTTGGTGCGCGCGATCAGCGGGCGCGGCAGGTACTGCGCGACATTGGCAAACGCGGGTACCCCGGCGATGCTGACGGTATCGAACGTGTACTCGTCGCCGTCGACGAACTCCTCGCAGCTGACCTCGGGGACGTGGCGGATCCGCGCCAGGATGGCGTCGAGTCCGGCGGCATCGTCGGCTCGATAGGTGTCCGCGCTGCCGGCGCCGGCGATCGGCTTCACGATCAAGGGGAACCCGATGCGCTCGGCCGCGGCGTGGGTCTGGGTGATGGTGCTCGCCCGCATCGCGAGCGGGACGCGCAGCCCCGCGGCGGCGACCCGCTCCTTCATGACCTGCTTGTCGCGAAACCCGTTGACGGCATCGACGGTCATGCCGGGGACGCCGAACCGCTCGCGCAAGCGCGCCGCGGTGAGCACCAGGATCTCCCAGTTGGCGAGCACGCGATCGACCTCGCGGCCGCGCAGCCACGCCGTGACCCGCTCGACGACGTCTGCTTCGTCGAGGATGCGCGGCACCTGGAGGTAGTCGTGGAGGTGCTGCTTGAGGCTCGGGGGCAGGGCGTGGACTGGCGTGTCGCCGACGCCGTAGACCTCGGCGCCGACCTCGGCGAGGCCCCGCGTGTACTGCTGCATCTCGGGCGGGTAGCTCGGCGCCAGGAACACGGCCTTCATCGCGGCCATGTTACAACGCGGGACATGCGCAACGTGGTGTTCGTGGCGCCGTTCCCCCTCGAGACGACGATGCGGTTCGCCCGCGCCGCGGCCAGCCTCGACGACGTGCGCGTGCTCGGTATCCTGCAGGAGCCGCCGCGCGGCGATGACGCCCGGTGGTTCGCCGACACGCTGATCGTCGGCGATGGGCTCGATACCGGCCAGCTCGTCGAGGCGGCCCGCACGCTGGCGCGCCGTCACGGGGCGATTCACCGGGTGCTCGGCATCCTCGAGGCGCTCCAGGTCCAGCTCGGCGAGGTCCGCCGCATGCTCGGCGTCCCCGGCACCACTGCCGAGACCGCGGATCTGTTTCGCGACAAGGCGCGGATGAAGGACGAGCTCGGTCGCCACGGCCTGCCGTGCGCGCGGCATCGCCTGCTGCGGTCATGGAGCGACGCCGAGGCGTTCGTCGCCGAGATCGGCTTGCCGCTGGTGCTCAAGCCGCCCGCGGGGATGGGGTGCAAGGCGACCTGGCGGGTCCGGACGATCGACGAGCTGCGCGGCGCGCTCGGGGCGATCCACGCGTCGCCGGACAACCCGGCGCTCGCCGAGGAGCTGCTGGTCGGCAAGGAGTTCAGCTTCGAGACGATCACGATCGGCGGCCAGGTTCGGTTCCATTCGCTGTCGCGCTACACCCCGACGCCGCTCGAGGTGATGGAGACGCCGTGGATCCAGTGGGTGTGCGTCCTGCCGCGCGACATCACCGGCCCCGCGTGGGCCGATGCGACCGAGCTCGGCGTGCGCGCCGTCACGGCGCTCGGGCTCGACACCGGCTTCACACACATGGAGTGGTTCCGGCGCGACGACGGCTCGCTCGCGATCGGCGAGATCGCCGCGCGGCCGCCAGGCGCCAACTTCGTCCGGATGACCGGCGCCGCGCACGATACGGACATGTTTCGCGCGTGGGCTCGCGCCGTGGTCGACGATGCGTTCGATGGCCCGTTTCCGCGGACCCACGCCGTCGGCTGCGCGTACCTGCGCGGCGTCGGGCGTGGCCGTGTGCTGCGGGTCACGGGGGCGGCGCGGGCGCACGAGCTGGTGGGCCACCTCGTCGTCGAGGCCCGCCTGCCGCAGCCCGGAACGCCGCGCAACGACAGCTACGAGGGCGACGGCTACGTGATCGTCCGTGATCCGGACACCGAGGTCGTGACCGCTGCGATGACGACGATCATCGAGACGATCCAGGTTCAGTACGGCTAGCGCTGGCGAACCTGTGCGTGAGGTCGAGCATACCGTGTCGATGTAGGTGTGAAGAACTGTATCGCCGGTGAATTGCGGGCCCCGAACCGGCGTACGATGATCGGCAGTCTGTCGGAGGTATGCAATGCGCACACAAGTATCTCGGTTCCTGTTCGCGGCGATGCTGGGCGGCGTGCTCCTGTCGACCGCGGGGCGCTCACACGCCGATGATCATCGCGGCGATCGGTCGCCCAACGACCATCGCGACGACAAGCGCGAGGAGCGCCACGAGGAGCGCCGTGAAGAGCGTCACGAGGAGCGCCGGGAAGAGCGCCGCGACGAGCGCCGCGATGTCCGTCGCGACGAGCGCCGCGACCGCCGGCATCCCTACGAAGCGCCACCGGCCGCCCGCGTCGAGCGCCACGCCGACCGCCGCGGCTACGTCTGGGTCAACGGCGGCTGGGACTGGCGCGACGGCCGCTACGTGTGGAACGGTGGGCGCTACGAGCGCGAGCGCCGCGGCTACCGCTGGCGCGAGCCCCGCTGGGACGTTCGCGACGGCGTCTACGTTCGCGTCGATGGCGGCTGGTACGCGCCCGGGCCGGCCGTGGCACCGCCGACGCTTCGCGAGGAGCGCTGGGAAGCCCGCCGGGGCTACGTCTGGGTGCGGGGGCGCTGGGACTGGCGCAACGGCGAGTGGGCCTGGGTGCCGGGCCATCACGAGCGCGAGCGCGCCGGCCACGTCTGGCGCGAGCCGCGCTGGGAGGAGCGCGACGGCGTCTACGTGAACATCCAGGGCGGTTGGGAGTAGGCCCGGACTAGGCCGGCACCAGCACGAGCCGTGCGACCAGCTGATCGAGCGCGGCGCTCGGGTGGTCGCTCAGCCCGGTGTGCACGGGCGAGGTCTGGATGATCGCGCTGCGCGGCGCGACCAGCCAATGAAACCGATCGCCGCGCGGCAGCGCCGCGATCGGCCCGCCGCGCGGATCGCCGGCGGCGATCAGCGGGATCAGCGCGAGCACCGCGGCGACCTCGTCGGTGTCGGTGGCCGGCGACAGCGCCCGCAGCCGCGCGACGTCGAGCTCGATCCGGGCCGCGAGGTAGCCCTCGGTGGGACACGAGACGATCACCCCGGCGTTGATCAGCTCGCCGCGTTCGACGCGCGGCACGACGCGCACGATGGCGTAGTCAAACGAGCTTGGCACGGATGGCCTCCTCGACGAATGCGCGCGGCGCCGATACCCGCGACCACAGATGCTCGACGTAGCCGCGCCGGGTCTCGGCCGGCGTCGCCTCGCCGGTGAGCCACGCGTCGGGCACCTGGGCGACGATCTGGTGCAGGGCCGCCTCAGTGATCCGCGGCGCGAGCGCGGCGTCGGCTTCGCGCAGATCGCCCGCGAACGGCAGCAGCGCGTGGTTGCGGATCATCGCAAACGGCGACCGGCTGCGCGCGAGGTGGTCGGTCCAGTCGTGGTGGAAGTACAGCGCCGCGCCGTGATCGATCAGGTACAGCTCGCGATGCCAGCGCAGCATGTTCGGGTTGCGCGGCGTGCGGTCCACGTTGGTGATGAACGCGTCGAACCACACCACGGACGCCGCGAGATCGCGATCCGGCGGTGGCGCGAGCGCAGGTTCCCAGTTGAGCGAGCCGGGCAGGTAGTCGAGCGCGATGTTGAGCCCGGCGCTCTTGCGCAAGAGCTCCTGGATCTCCTCGTCGGGCTCGGACCGCGCCAGCAGCACGTCCATCTCGATCAGCACGAGCCGCGGGACCGGCAGGCCGAGCAGCCGGCCGATCTCGCCGCCGATCAGCTCGGCGACCAGGGCGCGCGGCCCCTGGGCGGCACCGCGAAACTTCGCGACGTAGGTGCCCTCGTCGTCGGCTTCGACGATCGCGGGCACCGAGCCGCCCTCGCGCAGCGGCGTCAGATAGCGGATGGCACGGACCGTACGCACGCCGGGCACTGTAGCCGACTCCGGGCCCGTTCTGGGTGCTCCGGCCGCTCGGCGCCTCCGGTGCAGCTGCGCGGCGGCCCGCGGTTGGTCCGGGACCTCAATGGCGGGTGGCCTCGGCGAACCGGACGGTGTCGTCGGTCTGATCGAGCAAGAGCTTCATGTCGGCGACGACCTCGCCGACGTCGGTCTCGCTGGTGGCGAGCTTGTGGAGGATGGCCTCGAACTGGTCGGGGAACACCTGGAGCTGGGCGGCCATGGTGAGGTCGTTGCGTCCGCGCCGGTCGAAGTCGTCGAGCCGCTGCTCGAGCGCGACGATCATCGGGCCGTAGACGTCGGCGTGTGACGGCGCGCGCGCGAGGTCGCGCTGGAAGCCGGCCCGCTTGGCGCGGAGCTCGTCGCGCGCGGCGTCGAGCGAGACGAACGGCGTGTCCTCGCGCCACGGGACCGGTGGGGCCGGCGCCGTGGTCGGGCGGACCACCAGCGCGTCCTTGAGCCAGTCGAGCAGGGAGCGGGGGGCGACCGGCGCCGCGAGCTCCGGCAGCCGGGGATACAGCTTCGCGAGCGCGCAGTGAAACACCAGGCGCTCGGTGGCCATCATGAGATAGGCGCACAGCATGTCATCCATGCGAGCCACGATGTCTTGCTCGAGAGCGTTGGCGGCGTCGTGGCGGCGCTCGACGATCCAGCCGACCTGATCGCGCAGCTCGCCGAGCCGCGCATAGCGGGCGGCGTAGTCGTCGAGCTGGCCGTCGCGGATCCAGCGTCCGCACGGCGTGGTCTGGACCACGACGGCGAGCTGGTGCTCGCGCCACGCCAGCACGCGCCGGCCCTCGGCGAGCGCGGCGTCCCTGCGCTCACCGCGGATCTGGCGAGTGTAGCGCGCCGAGGTCGTCGCGGTGTACAGCCACACCGGCTCGCCGAGCCCGAACAGGATGAGCGGCAGCGGATTCCAGGTCACGGCAGACGCCATCATGGCGCCGATGCCGGCGATCACGTTGCTGGGGTCCGTCAGCGCTCGCCGGAATTGCAGGGTCCACGGTCGCGGCTTGGTCATCATAGGCAATCTCCTTCACAGCGTGCGAAACCGGTCTTCGACCTCGCGCACGAACGTATCGAATGGTGGGGTGCGCTCGATGCCCGGGTGCCACGCCAGGTCGCGATCGATGAGATTGTACGTCTCGACGATCCGGCTGCCCGGAATCGGCGCGCCGGCGGGGTCATGGTCGCGGCCGATCAGCCACAGCGTGTCAGACACCTTGACGGCCTCGCGGATGTCGTGCGTCACGATGACGATCGTGTTGCGCTCGTCCATCCTCGAGACCTCGGCGATCAGCTCGCAGGCGTGACTCTTGCTGATCGGATCGAGGCCGGAGAACGGCTCGTCCATCAATAGATAAGTGTGGCCGCACAACAGTTGCTGAATGATGGCGACGCGCTGGCGCTGGCCGCCGCTGAGCTCGCGCGGCCAGGCGTCGCCGCGGTCACCGAGCTTGAACCGCTCGAGCAGCGCGCGCGCCCGGTCCTCGGCGTCGGGCAGCCGCGCGCTGCGCGCCGCGACCCGCAGGTTGTCGAGCACCTTGCGATGCTCGAACAGCGGATAGTGCTGGAACACGACGCCGACCATGCCCGGCGCGACCGGCACGGCGGGCTCGCCCACCATCACGCGGCCACGGCTCGGCGCATCGAGGCCGGCGAGGATGCGGAACAGCGTGGTCTTGCCGGCGCCCGAGGGGCCGAGCACGCCGACGACCTGGCCCTGATCGGCGACGTCGGGGCGCACCACATTCTTGATCTCGACGTCGATGTCGCGCAGGACGAGGGTTCCGCCGCGCACGGCCTCGACACCTTCGATCTTGATCAGCGTGTCGCGAAGCTCGTAGGGATACGTCATGGGTCACCTCGGCCGATCGGTTGCGAGCTCGGCATACGGGCACACGGTGCGGCGCAGCCACGCGAGCGCTGCGTCCTGCGCGACACCGACCATCAGCACCACGAAGATCAACGCGAACACCGCGTCGAGCTGGAGATGCTTGTTCTCGTTCAACATCAGCGCCCCGATGCCGCCCTCGGAGCGGACGAGGCCTTCCACCATCGTCAGCGCCATCCAGCCCATCGCCGCGTTCTGGCGCAGCGCCTCGAGCGCCTGGTCGGCGGTGCCGCGGATCACGACCTCCCACACGACGCGCCATCCGGGCATGCCGAGCGTGCGTGCGTGATCGAACCGGTCACGCGGGATCTCGGCGATGACCGCCACCATCGCCGTGACAAAGAACGGCGCCATACCGAACACCAGCATCCACAGCTTCAGCTGATGGCCATCGCCCGCCCACAGCGTGAACACGAACGCCCAGCCGACGAGCCCGGTGAACCGCAGCTTCGACACCGCGACGGCGATCGGGCGTACCGCGGGGACCACGGTGAGATACGCGAGCCCCAGCGAGATCGCGGTGGTCCACGCGATCGCCTCGGCGTTGAGCACCACGCTGGTCGACAGCTCGTCGAACAGGCGCTGCTCGTTCCACAGCCGCGCGAGCGCACCGGCGACCTGACCGGGCGCCGGCATCGCACCGGCGGACAGCTGCCAGGCGGCCGCGAACACCACCGCGCTCACAACGCCATATCCGAGACATCGAGGCCGTGCGAGCTGGCGATGGCGAGACCGGGCCTCCAGACGTGATCCAGGCGTGCGCATGGCGGATGTCCTCATGATGCGTGGCGCGTTGCGAGTGTTGTGGGGCCGCGCCGAGCGCGGCGCCGACCGCGGTGTTCGAACCGCGGTCGGCGTGCCTGCGTAGCCAGCGATCGGAGCCGCGCGACATCCGGTCGCGCGCGCTCTCGTTCGTTCAGGTCATCTCGAGCGCATCACGATCTCGACGCGCCGGTTCCGCGCCTTGTTCGCCGCGGTATCGTTGGCCGCGACCGGCGAATCCTCACCGAACCCGGTCACGCGGAACCGGCTGTCGGGGAAGCTCACCGGCGAGCGCCGGGTCATGTAGTCGCGCACGGCCAGCGCGCGGCGCCGCGACAGCTCGCGGTTGGTCTCGGCATCGCCATCGGCGTCGGTGTGGCCGTTGATCTCGACGATGGTCCGGGTGACGACGGTCTGGGCATAGAGCTCCTCGAGTAGCTGGGTCGCATCGGGCGTGAATCGGTCACTGCCACTCTCGAAGTTGATCCTCCAGTTCCTGCGGCCGACCACCTGCTTGTCGTCGTCGCTCGGATCCGCGGCGGAGTACGCCGGCACCTCGGCCGGCACGGTCACCGCCACCTGGGTGGCGAGCTCCTGGAGATACGATAGATCGACGACCGACTCCACGCCCGGATAGCTCGGGACGAGCGCCGGATAGTAATGCACCACGATGTTGCCAAACACGGTGTAGGTCGCCGCGAAGATGCTGTGCGCCACGCCCGCACGATCGGCACCCAGGCCGAACAGCAGTAGATTGTCGGCGAGGTTGTTCACCGCCGAGCCACCGAGCTCCACGCTGTGACCCTGCTTGTCGGCCTCGGTCACCACATCGAAGTACTTCGACCAGTACGCGGCGTCCTTCTCGGCGTAGACCGCCGCGCTGATCTCCGCGGCGCGCTGCCGGGCCGCCGTGCTCTGCTTGACCTGCTGTCCGCCATCGGTCATCGCGCGGAGCAGGCCCGTGACCCGCGTGCGGTGCGCGCGATCCCACGTGCGGAGCCCGATCACGACATTGGGCATCTGATAGATGTATTCCTTGGTCGACGCGATCGACACCAATCCTCCTTTGCCCTGTGCGACGTTGACGTCGCCGGGCGTCCAGGTCACGACCCCATCGACACAGACCCGCGCCGTCTTGCCGGTCGGCTTGCCGGCACCGACCACCGGGCGCTGCTCGCAGTAGCCCGCGATGTACTTCGCGCCGGCGTCGATGTAGTCCGACGCCGCGACCCAGTTGAGGCAGCTCGGATCGTAGGTCTTGTCGTCCGGGTTGTTGCAGATCGCGTTGTCACCGGCCCACTTCATCGCGATGTTCCAGTCGCCGTCGCGCAGATAGCCCGCGATGACGCCGCCGGCCGACGCGGCCGGGGTCTGCTTCCAGGCGGCCGGCCCCATAAACTTGTCCTCGCCCCGCGAATAGCCCGCGGAGCCGATGATCTCGGCCGTGCAGTCCGGACACACCTTGGCCAGCACAGGATTGACCGCTGCGAAGAACGCCGCCGCGCCGTCGCCCATGATCGCCACGAAGTGCGCACCGGTGGCGCAGTCGTCGTGCCCGTTGGCGAGCTCGCCGGCACACTTGATCAGCTCGGCCTGCATCTGGTCCACCATGTCCTGGCGGGTCAGCTTCAGATCGACGCGGTTGTTGCACATCAGACTTCCCTCCGTGGCCTGTGCGCCCCCGTTGGCGAACAGCAGGCCTTGTTGCGCGTTCCAGGCCCAGATCAGCATGCGGGTCTCCGGGAGGCCCGGGCAGCCGGGCTTCGCGCTGGTCGGCGGCGCGATGATCGGGACCTGTCGCGTCAGCGTGGTCGTCGAGCCGACGCTCGGCAGCTCGGCCCTGGGCGGGACGGACGGCGGCGCGCCAGCGGACGACGTGCCGCCGAACAGACCGGGCATGAAATGCCGGGTTGCGAGCGCCGCTCCGAGGAGCAATGACGCGATGAGCAGGCCCTTGGCGAGCGGCGTGAGGCCGCCCGGCCGTTGCGTGGTGGTAGTCGTGGTCATACTCGTGATCTCCTGTTCACTGCTGTGCAGCACAAAAACGCAATACGATCCCGTCGCGCTCGGACGAGCGCGCGTTCGTCACACGCCGGATCTGAGGATCCGGATCGCGCCCCGCGCTCCCGCCGATCGGCGGAGCGCGTGCGCGGAGGCGGCTATGCGTGCCGCGGTCGTGGCGGCGTGCGAGCCGGCAGAGACCGGGGCGCCGCTACCGCCTGCCGCCACGCCACCGGGTGCGCGCCTCGACCGCCCCACTTCGCGGCTGCCGCCAGGTCACGTCGGACCTGCGTCGCAGATCTCCCGTCTGCTGCGCCCTCTGCTGCGCCCCCGGCAGGTCGTTTCGCACCCGATCGATTGTTCGTCACCAACATCCAGCTCTCCTTGCCACGGACGCAGGATGAGCAGCCGGCGTGCCGCGGTAACTAGCTGGATCTATTAGCCACGTGGAGTCATGCGGGCGTAATTAAAAACGGAGCGCGCAATCAATTACGGATGGCGCGGCAGTCTGGCAAAGCCACGCCACGTCGGTGACGTCGCTCGAGCAGCCGAACCGGACGCGAACGAGACAGAAGAGACACCGTGCCGATCAAGCTGCTGCGTGCACCGGGAACGAGACGAAATGGACAGCTCTTCCGGTAGGCAGGCTCAGAACGTGCCGCTGAGCGCGAGCCCGGCGCTGTCGCGCGTGAGGATTGGCATCACGATCTTGCCGTCGCCCTCGGTCTCGACGTGCGAGCCCGTGACGTACCAGAACACGCCACTGCCGAGCGCGACGATGCCGACCGCGCCGGTCGCAATGCCGATGTTGAGCCGCTTGACGCCGGACTTGGCGTCGTCAAACACCGGATCGCCCGGCGCTGCCTTGCACTTCGTGGTGGAGATCGAGCAGCTGTCGGGCACCTTGCTGTAACCGGACCAGCTGAGCAGACCGCCCGCCACGATCGCGACCGCCCCGCCCACGATCAGCACCTTCGCACCCGTCGGACGGATCGTTCTCGGCTCCGCGACGAGATCCATGGGCCGCCCGCTCGCCCCCGGAGATGCTCCGCCGGCCGGCGACGGCGCGTTGAGCGAACCGAACGTGGCGACCACCGCGCGGCCCTTCTCGCCGGTGCCGACCACGAGGGTGACGACTTGCTCCTTGCCGCCGTTGGTGAACCGGATGGTGTGGCGGCCCGGGTCGACGTCGTGCGCCTTGCCGTCGTCGAGCCGCGTCACGATCAGGCTGTCGTCGACGTAGACCGCCGTGTCGGGCAGATCGGTGCCCTGCGCGTCGCGGGCAACGAACGTCAACGACGATTGCTGGCGCCCGAGGTCATCGGCGAACCGCGCGCAGTCGCCCTGGATGAGCCCGGGGCACGCGGTCTGCGCGCAGGTCAGGAACAGCTTGCGCGCGAGCGACAGCTTGCCCGCATCCCGGGCATCCTGTCCGCGGCTGTGCGCATCGACGCACTGCTCCTTGGAGATCGGATCGGCCAACGCGATCGGGCTCGACGTGAACCCCATGATCGCGAATCCGATCGCGAGTCCAATCGATGGCCTCCTCGGCGACGCGTGGCGTGCTGCAGTCATGAATCAATCTCCCCGTGGTTCGCGAACCTGCCGCTCGGTCGGCGGCGCCGGTCAAATGCAGTTGGCTTTGAAGATCTTTTTTTGACCGTCGTAGTAGTACGGCGGATTGCAGTCGGTGTTCGGTTCTGCGGGGGGCGCCGGACCGGACGTGGCAGGCGGCGGCGAGGCCGCCGGCGGTGCCTTCCTGGCAACCGGCACGACCGGTCGCGACGGGATCGGCGGGCGTTCACGACGCGGCGGCGCCGGGCGGATGACCGCCGGCACGGGCCGCGCGTCGACCCGGCTCTCCACGGCGTCGGGCTCGGGATGCACAGTCTTGGCGGGCTCGATGGGTTGCGCCGTGACGGTGGGCATCGGCGACGGTGGCGGCGGCTCGACCGGACGCGATGCCGGCGCCGAGGCGACCGGGGCAACCGGGGGCGCGACTGGCGGGGCGACTGGGGGCGCGATCGGCGCCGCCGGAACCACCACCGCGCTCGCGGCGGGCGGATCCGCGGCGACCGGCTTGTCCGCCGTTCCTCGCACCGCGAACATGATCCCGAAGCCGAGCACGACCACGAGGGTGCACAGCACCGCGATCACCGCGTTCGAGCCCAGGCGACGCTCCGGCGCCGTCGGTCGCGGCTGCGACTGCGCCGCGCTCGGATCGCCGGTGAACGAGCCCTGCGTCCCTCGCCGTGGGTCCGCGGCCGCGGCGGCGAGGCGGCGCTGCATGACCGTCCCGACGCGCCGCCAGCTCGCTTCCTCGGCCGCCAGCACGCGGCCGTGCTTGTCGATCATCTCCTTGCCCAGCGACTTGAGCCAGGCCGCGACATCGCTCAGCGACGCGGGGCGCACGACATCGATCAGCGCTTGCTCCATGTCGGCCGCGGTCGCCCATCGATCGCTGGCGTCGACCGCGAGGCCGGTCTTGATGATCGGCTCGATCGCCTGCAGATCGCGCCAGTGGTCGGGCCCGAACATGTCGCGTTCGCTCGCCAGCGCGTCGGAGATCGTCGGCAGCCGGCCGTTCATGATGGTCGCGACGAGCTCGACCTCGGCCTGCGCGTTCTGGTGCATGCGGTGGCCGACGACGAGCTCCCACAACAGCACGGCGAGCGAGTACAGATCGCTCTGCCGCGTGGCATGGCCGCGAAGCTGCTCCGGTGCCGAGTACGCGAGCTTGCCCTTGAATTGACCCTCGCGCGTGATGTGCGCGGCCATCGTGGCCTTGGCGACCCCGAAGTCGAGCAGCCGCGCCGTGCCATCGACCGCGACCATCACGTTCTGTGGCGACACGTCGCGATGCACGATGTTGAGCGGCATGCCCACCTCATCGAGGGTCTCGTGGGCCGCGTGGAGACCGGCGAGCACCTGGCACGCGATCGACACCGCGATCTCGAGTGGGATCCGCGTGTTGGCCTGGCGCGCGGCGCGCAGCAGCCAGTGCAGCGGAGCGCCATGCACGTACTCCTGGACGAGGATGGCCTCCTCCCCGGTGGTGACGACATCGAGCACCGGGACGACGTTGCGGTGGTGGACCTTCGAGGCGATCCGCGCCTCGTCGAGGAACATCGCGACGAACTCCGCGTCCTCGGCGAACTCGGGGAGCAGGCGCTTGGCGGCGACGATGCGGGTGAAGCCTTCGTCGCCCATCAAGCGCGCGATGTGGATGGTCGCCATCCCGCCGCGCGCGATCTGACGATGCAGCAGGTACCGCCCGATCATGATCGGCTCCGGATCCTGCGGACGCCGCGACTCGCTGGCGCCGTACAAGGGTTCGGTCATGGTGGGAGGCCTCATTAGAAGAAGTCGATAGGAATCCCGACGCTCCAGAAATACAGGTTCTTGAACGAACCATCGGGCTGCAGGACCGTGCCCCACACCGAGTTCGAGTACTGGTGGTTCTTCGTCGAGAACCCCGAGGTCGCGCCGATCCCGAGCCCGAGGTCGGGCAGGCCCTCGAACGAGTCGACGATCGAATCGGCGGTGAACGGCCCCTTGTGGAGCTCGAGGCCGGCGATGAACACCCGGGCGGCGATGTAGCCCTCGAGCGAGGTGAACGACGGCGTGTCGCCGTTGTCCTTGATCAGCTTGTTGTAGGAAGTGACGACCTCGCTCGAGTCGCTCTGGTAGTTCGGCACCACCTGCGAGATCACGACGTCGTCGGTGAAGAACGTGTTCGCTGGGGCCCCCGGGACCGCGCCCGCCGCCTTGAGCTGATCGGACAGCGAGTTGGCGCCGACGAACGACACGTTGCTGAACCACAGCTTGAGCCGTTTCCGGTCCGTACTGGTGTATTGCCACGTACGCAGCGCCTGAATGAACTGCGCGCCGGCGCCGTAGGTGTCGGTCATCATGATCCCGATGTGGATCTCCATCGCTAGCGGGTTGTCGTGCAGGCGCGTGTCCAAGTAGTTCTCGACGTCAGTCACCTGTGTCGGCACGCTGGTATCGTCGTTTCGCTCGTAGCGCGCGCGATGGATCGGCTTCGTGGGGTCCGCGGTGCTGGGGAATGGACCGACCGTGTTCTTGTAGGCCGCGATCAGTCCGTCGTAGCCGCTCTGGCCGAACGAATCATTCTGATCGAACGAGATCAGGTTTGCAGAGTCGGTGATGTGCCGCTTCGTGACGAAGTACTCCATCGTCGCCTGGGCCTCTTGGGAGTAGCTCGCCCGGACGTTGAAGATGAAGCGACTGCACTCATCGCCCGCTTCGGAGTCGCGCAGGATCGTCGAGGAACCGGTGAACGCGCCGAAGAACACGGTGCCGGTCTCGATCGCGACCGGCGCCGATCGGAGCATGGTCGGGGTCCCCACGTTGCCGAGGATCGCGAGCACGGCGTTCGGCCCGCGGTTGAGCCTGGTCGTGGACACCGGCTGCGGGACCTGGTCGAACATCGCCTTGGTCGCGGTCGATGGGCACCTTGGCGTGGTGCTCGCGACCTGGACGTCGACCAGCGCCTTGGCCGCGGCTTCGGCGAGCTGCGGCTGATAGGCGTCGTCGCGGAACGACAGCTTCAACATCCGGCCGCGGATCCCGCCGATCGCGTTCTTCTCGTCGAACGCGCGATCGATGCCGAGCTTCATCGCGGTGCCGAGCGCCTGGTTGGTCCCGCTGACCGGCGCGCTCTCGCCGATCGTCAGCGGGGCGTCGCTGGCGTTGACGCAGGCTGGTTTGGTCTCGCGCAGCTCGCAGACCAGGCCGGTCCCACAATCACCATCCTCGCTGCACTGCTGCGGCGTGAAGTCCGTCGAGCATGCCGCGCTTGCTATCAGCATTGAAAACAGCGCTGTCCGCCATCCGGTCATGGTTCACTCTTGCAAGGTTGCGGTTTGATACGCAAGGCAGGACTCGTCCCACATCGCTCGATGGAGCGATATGCGGCACTCGCTCAGCGTCGCGCGCGTGGCAAATCGCAGCTACGTCAACTCCGTAGACTGCGCGGGTTCTCGACGACAAACCGCGTCAGAGTATCGAGTAGGCCACGGATTCGTGTATGGCAGCCGACGCTAGATGCTGGGCTCGATAGGGTAAATTAAGGCCACCGTGAGATGATGATTCGAGACCGTCCTGCACTGGCTTTGTGGATGAACGCACGCCGCCACCGACGCTCGGGTGCCGCATTTTGCGCCGCTGTGATGGCTTCCATCGCGCTCGCGATGTCGTGCAGTGCGCCCGCTGCGAAGTGCTCGATTGGCGCGGTTGCTCCCGGCGCGCGCGATGGACCCGGCGGACCCGGCCGCGGTCTCGGCGCTCGGGCAATGCCGCTGTTGTGGCGCGTGCGAGGCGCGAGCGGCGCCACGGTCTGGCTGTTCGGAACGATCCACGACGTGGGGGCCGATGAGGTGCCGGGAGCGGCGTGGCGCGAGCTCGACGGCGCGGCGAGCTTCGTGTCCGAGCTCGGCGACGACGAACCCGATCCGCGGCGGTTCACCGAGCTCGCGCGCTTGCCCTGGGGGCAGGTCCTCGACCAGCAGCTCCCGTCGGACGACTGGTGGGAGCTGGTCACCGTGCTGGCCAGCGTGATGAAGGAAGACGATCTGCGTCATGCGCGGCCGTGGTTCGCGTTGATCCGGCTCCGCGCGTACATGCTCCACGCGCCCCGGCCGTCGATGGACACCGCGCTGGTCGAGCGCGCCCGCCGGCAAGGCATCGCGATCGGCCGGCTCGAGTCGTGGGAGGACCAGCTCACGGCGCTCGACACGAGCATCACGGCCGCCGCGCTATCGAATGCGCTCCACGCGCGCAACGCGTATGCCTGCGAGCTCGCGGTGCTGGTCGCGGCGTACCGTGCGGGCGACCTCACCATGCTGACCCACCTGCTGGTCGACCCGCTGCAGGGCACCGCGCTGCTGGTCGAGCGCAACCGCCGCTGGCTGCCGCAGATCGAGCGCCATCTTACCCTCGGGGCCCTCGGGGCCCTCGGGCCGGCCGGTGGTCCCAGCGCCACGGGTCCGGGCGGCACGGCGTTCGTCGCGGTGGGGCTCGGCCATCTGCTGGGGCCTGCGGGCTTGCTGGCGGCGCTCGCGGGCGCCGGCTATTCCGTCGAACGCCGCGCGGCCGACTAGCGCCCGGAACTAACCGACGCTGAACCGACGCTAGTCGACGATGAAGCCGATCGCCCACGGGTGAACGTTGGCACCCGACAGCACGAACACCCCCCCGGTGGTCCCCGACGCCGCATCGGCCGGGACGTGCAGCGTCAGCGTCACCTGCGACTTGTTGTTGATCATGTCGTTGCTGAGCTCGGGGTTCATCTCGCTCAGCGTGAAGTCCGAGCGGTCGGCGACGTGCGTGCTGAGCTGCCAGTCAGGGATCTCCCGCGTCGACCAGCCGGTGAGCTGGAAGGTCACCGCGTCGCCGGGCAAGACCACGGGCATCTGCGACGGCTTGGGCGACACATCGTTCCAGCTGTCGTCGGGCACGAACGGCTTGCACGGCGACTTGCCGGCGATCACCGCGTCGTTCGAATAGACCCGCGGCATCGCGAAGCCGCCCTCGATGATCGGCGTCTCGCCATCGCAGAGGTCGGCGACCTCGCCCAGCACCAGGGACCACGGATCGTTGACCGGCGGGTCGGCGTAATAGCCGTCCCGCGGCTGCTCGAACGGATTGGTTGCGGCGTTGATCAGCTGGTGCGCCGCCGCCACCGTTGTCGACATCAGACCGCCACCGTCATCGATGACCACTGCGAACGGAACCTTGATACTGCCCGAGAGTTTCAAGGCTTCGTGGTAGCTGCGCGCGCCGCGCGGATCGGTGAACGCCACACTCGGCGGGACGTACAGCAGGTACAGCAGCCCGTCCGAGGGCGCAGTCAGCGTGCTGTCCGCGACGAGGCTCGCGATCTGGGCTCGGATGGCATCGCGGGTCAGCGCGGCCGGGGCTGGCCCGAGGACGAGCTTCTCGACATGCGCGCCGGGGCCGACGTTGTATTCGGCGCCGGCCGCAGCGTACCAGCTCGAATTCACCACCAGATCGCCGAACGCTTCGACGTCCGCGCGGGCGGCGTAGCCCTCGAACGTGACGGTGACGAGCTGTACTCTCGACAGCACCGTGCCGGCGTGCGGGAACACCATGGGCATCGGGATATGCGGCGCGGTCTCGAAGGGCCCCGCGTCCGGCATCGCATCGGGCGCGATCCCGAGGTTGTCTCCGCATGCGCACAGGCACGCTGAGACCACGATCGTGAATCGCCGCATCGTCACGAACACACACCAGCTCGTAGGCGAATTCAACCTTCTTGATGGCGCTGACCAGAAAAATGCAACGAGCGGAATTCGCCGCCTCGGTGCGGGGTATAGAGGTTGCACATTGCCGGCATTGCTCGGCAATCGCGGGCGAGCTTCGAGTGCCCGTTCACCTGCGAGTCACGCATTTTTGAAGCTGCTGCGGAACGTCGTGGAGCGACGTTTCAGCTTGACTTCTTGGCTACCGCCAAACTACGCCTTACCTGCTTGGCAGGTCTTCCGTCTACCGCCAAGCGAGCCTTCGTTACGACAAAGTGTTAACCGCTGGTGCGACACCCTCCGTGTCCCTGGACAGCGGGATGTTTGGCGCCACACTGGACGCGCCGATGTGGTTGATTCGAACAGCGCTTCGGCGCCCTTACACCTTCGTCGTGATGGCCATGCTGATCGCGATCGGCGGCATCGCTTCGATCCGCAAGACGCCCACGGACATCTTCCCGAGTATCGACATCCCGGTCGTGTCGGTGATCTGGAGTTACTCGGGGCTCCAGCCCGAGGAGATGGAGAAGCGCATCGTCAATAACTTCGAGCGTTTCCTCTCGACGATCGTCAGCGACATCGATCATATGGAGAGCCAGACGTTGACCGGCATCGCGGTCGTCAAGGTCTACCTCCAGCCCGGCGCCAACGTCGCGCAGGCGATCGCGCAGACCACGGCGATCTCCCAGACCGCGGTGCGCTCGATGCCCCCGGGGACGGTGCCGCCGCTGATCATGCAGTACAGCGCGACGAGCGTGCCGATCATGCAGCTGGCGTTCGAGAGCGATACGCTGTCGGAGCAGCAGCTGTTCGACTACGGCGTGAACTCGATCCGCACCGAGATCTCCACGATCCCGGGCGCGCAGATCCCGTTCCCGTACGGCGGCAAGCAGCGCCAGATCATGGTGGACATCGACCCCCAGCGGCTCCACGCGCTGGCGCTGTCGCCGCGCGACATCCAGACCGCGCTCGGCAGCCAGAACGTGATCCTGCCGTCGGGCACGGCAAAGCTCGGCGTCAACGAGTACCCGATCATCGTGGCTGCGAGCCCGACCACGCTCGAGGAGATCGCGGGGATCCCGATCAAGACCGTCGACGGCCGCACGGTGTACATCCGGGACGTCGCGAACGTCCGCGACGGTGCGGCGCCGCAGACCAACCTCGTGCACGTCGAGGGCCGGCGCTCGGTCCTGATGACGATCCTGAAGAACGGTGATGCCTCGACGCTCGAGGTCAACGCGCGGATCCGCGAGCGCATCCCGCACGCGCTCGAGCGGCTGCCCAAGGAAGCGCAGGGCCAGATCCAGGTCAAGATGCTGTTCGACCAGTCGATCTTCGTGCGCGCCTCGATCGACGGCGTGGTGCGCGAGGCGATGATCGCGGCCGGGCTCACCGCCCTGATGATCCTGATGTTCCTCGGCAGCTGGCGCTCGACCCTGACCGTCGTGATCTCGATCCCGCTGTCGATCCTGTTCTCGACGATCGCGCTGTGGGCGCTCGGCGAGACGCTCAACGTGATGACGCTCGGTGGTCTGGCGCTCGCGGTCGGCATCCTGGTCGACGACGCCACGGTCGCGATCGAGAACATTCACCGCAACATGCACCAGCGAAAGCCGTTCACCCGGGCGATCATCGATGGCGCGCAGCAGATCGCGATCCCGGCGCTGGTCTCGACGCTGTGCATCTGCATCGTGTTCGCGCCGATCGGGTTTCTGACCGGCGCCGCGAAGTCGCTGTTCGTGCCGATGGCGCTGGCCGTGGTGTTCGCGATGCTGATGTCGTACGTGCTGTCGCGGACGCTGGTGCCGACCATGGTGCACTACCTGCTCAAGCGCGAATCGACCAAGCAGAGCCGGTTCACCGTGGCGTTCGAGCGCATGTTCGGCCGCCTGCGCACCGGGTACGGCCGCGGGCTCGCGTGGGCGCTGCACCACCGCGCGTTCGTCGTCGTCGGGTTCATGACGTTCTTCGCTGGCTCGATGATGATGCTCACGCTGCTCGGGCGCGACTTCTTCCCTTCCGTGGACGCCGGCCTCATCAAGCTCCACGTCCGCGGCGCCCCGGGGACCCGGCTCGAGGAGAGCGAGCAGCGGATCGCCGCGATCGAGCGCACGATCCGCGGCGTGATCCCGGGTACCGAGATCGAGACCATGCTCGACGTCATGGGGACGCCGTACTCCGGCATCAACCTGTCGCTGAGCGAGGGCGCGCTGATCTCGCCGGCCGACGCGCAGATCCTGATCGCGCTGAGGCCCGGCCATCGCCCGACCGCCGAATACGTCCGTGGCCTGCGCGAGACGCTGCGCCGCAGCTATCCCGAGACCACGTTCTTCTTCCTCGCACCGGACATCTCGACCCAGGTGCTGAACTTCGGGCTCGCCGCACCGATCGATCTGCAGGTCGTCGCGCAGCCCGGCAGCGAGGACACGGCGCTGGCGATCGCGCAGGAGCTGGCGGCGAAGGTCGCCAAGGTGCCGGGCGCGGTCGACGTTCACCTCGCCCAGGTCTCGAAGGTGCCGCAGTACACGATCGCGATCGATCGCGTCGAGGCTCAGCAGGCCGGGGTGACCGAGCGCGACGTCGCGAGCGATCTGCTGGTCTCGCTGGCGTCGAGCGGCCAGGTCTCGCCGACCTACTGGCTCGACAAGCGCGGCGTGCAGTACCTGGTCTCGGTGCAGACCCCGCAGTACGCGATCGACTCGATCGACGCGCTGCGCGCCACGCCGATCTCGAGCGCCGGCAAGATCCAGACCGTCGGCAACCTGAGCCAGATCAAGCGCACGACCGGGCCCGCCAACATCACGCACTTCAACATCGCGCGGACGTTCGACGTGCAGGCGAGCGTCGACGCGACGGATCTCGGCTCGGTCAGCGACGCGATCGACGAGCTGGTTTCTGCCGCGCGCGCGGCCGCGCCCAAGGGAACGCTGATCACGGTCAAGGGCCAGGCCGAGAGCATGAATAGCTCGTTCAACGGCCTGAGCTCCGGGCTGGTGTTCGCGATCGTGCTGGTCTATCTGCTGATGGTGGTCAACTTCCAGTCGTGGCTGGATCCGTTCATCATTCTGATGGCGCTGCCGGGCGCGCTCGCCGGCATCGTCTGGATCCTGTTCTTGACCGGGACGACGCTGTCGGTGCCCGCCCTGATCGGATCGATCATGTGCGTCGGGGTCGCGACCGCGAACAGCATCCTCGTGGTGTCGTTCGCGAACGAGCAACGCACGACGCGCGATGCCCGGGGCGCCGCGCTCGCCGCCGGGATGACCCGGCTGCGGCCGGTGTTGATGACGGCGCTCGCCATGGTGCTCGGCATGTTGCCGATGGCGCTCGGGCTCGGCGAGGGTGGTGAACAGAACGCCCCGCTGGGCCGCGCGGTGATCGGCGGGCTCGTGCTCGCCACGCTGACCACGCTGATGTTCGTACCCGTGATGTATAGCCTGCTGCGCCGCAAAGCTCCGGTGCACATCGAGGTCGAAGTATGACCCCCCATAATCCAGAGATCCGTCCAGATAACCGTCCCCCCGTCGCCGAGCACGACCACCAGGAGCCCGAGGATCTCGGGTTTCCGTTGCCGCCCCCGTCGCGGACGTCGCGCACCGGCGTGATCGTCGTGGTCGCGGTCGTGATCGGCGCGGCGTTCGCGTTCGGCTGGGTCCAGCGCAGCCGGGCACACGATCGGGTCGAGCTGCCACAGGTCGCGGGCGGGGCGGTCCGCGTCGACGTGATCAAGCCGCGTGTGATCGACAGCGATCGCGAGATGAGCTTGCCGGGCACGGTGCGCGCTCTCGAGCAGACCAAGATCTATCCGCGGACCACCGGCTACGTGCGCAAGTGGCTGGTCGACATCGGCGACAAGGTCACCGCCGGTCAGCTGCTGGTGGAGATCGACGCGCCGGACCTCGATGCCCAGCTGGGCCAGGCGCGCGCGCAGCTCGCGCAGGCGCAATCGGCGGTGAATCAGGTGGTCGCGCAACGCAATTTCTCGAAGTCGAATACCCAGCGCTATTCGTCGCTGGCGGACCAGCAGCTGGTCTCGCAGTCGCAGGTCGAGCAGACCCAGGCGCAGGCGTCGACCGACGAGGCGAGCGTGGCGGCGGCGCAGTCGAACGTCGCTGCGCAGCAAGCGAACGTCCGCCGGCTGGTCGAGACCCAGGGCTTCCTCCGGGTGGTCGCGCCGTTCGCCGGCACGGTCACGTCGCGCAACATCGAGCGCGGCGACCTGGTCAGCGAGTCGAAGACGACCGAGCTGTACACCATCGCGGCGATCGACACGGTGCGGGTGTTCGTCGATGTCCCACAGACGGTCGTCGCGAACGTGCATCCGGGTGCCGAGGCGACGATCACGGTGCGCGAGTACCCGGGCCGCAAGTTCGCAGGCAAGGTGACCCGGTCGGCCGGTGCGCTCGATCCGGACCTCCACACGATGACGACCGAGCTCCAGGTGCCCAACCCCGACAGCGCGCTGAAGCCAGGGATGTACGTCCAGGCCGCGCTGACGTTCCCCGCGCCGCATCACGTGGTCGAGATCCCGGCGACGGCGCTGTACAGCGACAGCCAGGGGCTCCGGGTCGCCGTGGTCGACGCGCAGCAGAAGCTGCACTACGTCCCGATCACGATCGAGCGCGATACCGGCGCCATGCTGCTGGTCTCGACCGGGCTGACCGGCGACGAGCGGCTGGTGAAGATCGCGGTGCCGGGCCTGGTCGAGGGCGATCCGCTCGAGATCGCGCCGCCGCGCGCGGTGCCTGGTGCCGCGGCGCCAGCACCCGTGCAAAAGTAGCCGCCGATGGCCACGTTCGAGATCGACGGCGTACCGCTGTACTACGAGGACACCGGACCCGGGTCGACCGGTGAGACGATCGCGTTCAGCCACGGTCTCTTGTGGGGCACCGAGCTGTTCGCGCCGCAGATCGCGGTGCTGCGCGGCCGGTATCGCTGCATCGCCTGGGATCATCGTGGGCAGGGCCGAAGCGGCGCGGATCACCGCGATTGCATCGGGATGGAGCTGGTGTGGCAGGACGCCGTGCGCCTGATCGAGGCGCTGGTCACCGGGCCGGTTCACTTCTGCGGGCTGTCGATGGGCGGCTTCGTGGCGATGCGGACGGCGGCGCGCCGTCCTGATCTGGTGCGCTCGCTGCTCCTGATGGAGACCTCGTCGGATCCCGAACCGATCGAGAGCATTGCGCGCTATCGCATGCTCACGCGGATCACCAGGCTGCTTGGACCCAAGGTGGTCAAGAACAAGGTCGCGCCGATCATGCTCGGCAAGACGATCCTCGCCGACAAGGCCCGGCGCACCGAGCTCGCGGGGTTCGTCGATCTGATGTCGCGGCGGCGCGATATCTGGCGGGCGGTCAACGGCGTGATCGACCGCGCCGGCATCCACCACGAGCTGTCGCGGATCACCGCGCCCACCCTGGTCGTCGTCGGTGAGGAGGATGTCGCCACGCCTCGCCCCAAGGCCGAGCGGATCGTGGGCGCGATCGCCGGCGCCCAGCTGGTGACGATCCCGCGCGCCGGGCACTCGTCGACGATCGAGGAACCCGCGCTGGCGACCGCCGCGCTCGACACGTTCTTGCAGTCGCTGCCGGCGATCCGCTGGCCGTGACCCCTACCGATCCATCAATCGGCTGGTGACCGCGCTCGCTGAGCCGTGAAAGCCATCGAGACCGCACGATGGGAACGAGGTGGGCTGCATAACTCGATGGCCGGGAAACCGCGCGACGCGACGCGTCCCCTATCTGTACACCGGCAACGTGAAATAGAAGGTCGCACCTTCGCCGACCGTGCCCTCGGCCCAGATCCGCCCGCCGTGGCGCTCGACGATGCGCCGCACCGTCGCCAGGCCGATGCCGGTCCCGTTGAACTCGCTGTTGCTGTGCAGGCGCTGGAACGGGGCAAACAGCCGCGCCACGTAGGCAGCGTCGAACCCCGCGCCGTTGTCGCGAATGAAGAACATCTGCTCGCCGTGATCGGCGACCGCGCCGAGCTCGATCTGTGCCTGCGGGCGGCGCGACGTGAACTTCCACGCGTTGCCGATCAGGTTGTCGAGCATGATCCGCATCAGCTTGTGGTCGGCGTCGACGTGGAGATCGGGCGCGACGATCGCCTGGACGTCGCGCCCGGGCTCACGCTGGCGGAGCTCGTCGAGCACGGCGGTGGTGATCGCCGAGAGATCGACGTTCGATCGCGCCAGCGGGCCGCGGCTGACGTGGGACAGCTCGAGCAGCGAATCGATCAGGTCGGACATCCGCTCGGTGGCAACGAACACGCGGTCGAGGTGCGCGCGGTCACCTGGCGCCAGGCGGTCGGCGGCGTCCTCGGCGAGTGCCTGCGCGAAGCCCTCGATCGCGCGTACGCGGGCCCGCAGGTCGTGGGACACCGAGTAGCTGAACGCCTCGAGCTCGAGGTTGGCGGCGCCCAGGTCGCGATTGGCGGCGGCGAGCTCGCGATTGCCGTGCTCGAGCTGCTCGACCAGCGCGGCGCGAGTCTCGGCCAGCTCGCGCGCGGCGCGGGCCTCGGCCGCCTCGTGCTCGGTGCGCAGCAGCTGCTCGCGCACGCTGCGGTGCTCGTCCTCGAACTGTTTGCGCCGGATCTGCGCCTGGACCCGCGCCTTGAGCACGTCGAGCCCGCTCGACTTCGAGATGAAGTCGTCGGCGCCCGCGGAGAACCCATCGATCATCGCCTCGCGACCCTCGAGCGAGGTCAGCATGATCAGCGGGATGTCGCGTACCATCGGTGCGGCCTTGATGCGCTCGCAGGTCTCGGCACCCGACAGCCCGGGCATCAGGCGGTCGAGCAGGATGCAGTCGACGTGTTGCACCGCCAGCAGCTCGATCGCTTCCTGGCCCGAGGTCGCCTGGGCGACATCGTAGCCTTCGTCGCGCAGCAGATCGGCGAGCGAGTGCAGGTAGGTGAGGCTGTCGTCGACCGCGAGGATCCGCTTGGGCGAGATCAAGCTGGCGGTCTCGGCCGGCTCCACGTGGGCGGCGCGCAGCACCGCTCCGAGCCGGGTCAGGATCAGCTCGACGTCGGATTCCTTGCGGACGAACGCGTCCGCGCCGGCGGCGAGCGCGTAGACCTCGCCCGCTCCGTCGTCGGATCCGGTCAAAAGGATGCAGGGCAGGGTGCGCAGCGCCGGGTCGAGCCGGACCCGACGGATCACGGTCGCGCCGTCCATCTCCGGCATCAAGCCGTCGACGATGATCGCCGCGGGCCGCTTGGCCGCGGCGGCGCGGAGACCCTCGGGCCCCGACGCGGCCGCCGCGGCCGCATAACCCGCGCGGATCAGCGCCTCGGTGAGCGCGTCGCGAAACGTCGCGCTGTCGTCGATCACGAGCACGAGCCGTTCGGGCGCGGTGGGGCCGCTGCCGACGAGCTGGCGGATCCGGTCGATCGTCGCGGCGGTGTCGTACGGCTTGCCGATGTAGTCGGTCGCGCCCATGCGGAGCCCGCGGATCCGATCCTTGACCTCGGCCTCCGACGACAGCATCAGGATCGGCAGCTCGGCGTACCGCGGGTCCGTGCGCAGCTCGGCGAGCAGCTCGATACCGTCACCGTCCGGAAGCCGGACGTCGAGGATCGCGAGCGCGATCGAGTGGCTGCGCAGCGCGTCGCGCGCCTCGCCGACCGTCGCGCACCCGACCGAGCGAAACCCCGCGGCGTCGAGCGCTTCGACCAGGTCCATTCGCACGGTGAGGCTGTCGTCGACGACCAGGATCGCGCTCATCGCAGGCGATCCTTTCGCCGGGCGCGGAATTCGAGCGCCGGGCCGATGTCCTGGAGCGGCAAGATCCGCTCGGCTGCGCCGCACGCCGCGGCCTCGCGGGGCATCCCGTAGACGATGCTCGTCGCCTCGTCCTGCGCGACGGTGAACCCGCCGGCTTCTCGGATCGCCAGCAGCCCGGCCGCGCCGTCGCGCCCCATCCCGGTGAGTAGCCCGGCGGCCGCGCGAGCGCCGTAGTCGCGGGCGACCGACTCGAACAGCGAGTCGATCGATGGCCGGCAGTGATGGCGAGGCGGTTCGTCCGTGAGCCGGACCCGCCCGCGGTCGACCACGAGGTGGAGCCCCGATGGCGCGACGAGCACCCGGCCGGGCGCGCCGTCGATCGGATCGCCGTCATTGGCCACCCGCACCTGCCGCGAGGTCTGGACCCCCAGCCAGTCGGCGAACGATCGGGAGAATGCGTGATCGATGTGGAGCACGACGATCAGCGTGATCGGCAGGGTCGGTGAGATCGCGCCGATCACGTCGACCAGCGCGCCCGGGCCCCCGGTCGAGGCACCCAGCGCGATCAACTCGGCGTCGCCGCGTCCGACATCGAAGCTCGGCGTGGCGTTGCGCGCGCCTGGCGGCCCCACGCTCTTGTCGCGGCCGGCGGCGTCGAGCCGCGCGCGGAGGTGCGTGATCACCTTGATCCGCGACACCATGCGCACGGCGGCGAGGAAGCGTTGCTCCCAGCTCGCGTCGTCGCTGTCGCGCGGCTTGTCGAGCACGTCGACCGCGCCGGCGGCCAGCGCGTGATAGGTGTCGAACATCGCGCCGCGGTTGAACGACGCCGAGACGATCAGGATCGGCGTCGGGGTGTGCGCCATGATCTGCTCGGTGGCTGCGAGCCCGTTCATGTCGGGGAGCACGAGGTCGAGCGTGATGATATCGGGCCGCAACAGCCGGGCCAGCTCGACGGCGCGCCGGCCGTCTCCGGCCTCGCCGACGACCTCGATGTCCGGCGCGCGGCGGAGCAGCTCGACCAGCTGGCCGCGCACCGTCACCGAATCGTCGACCACGAGGACGCGGATCATCGGCGCACCAGGCGCTGGATCAAGCCGAGCAGCTTGCCCTGGTCGAAGTCGCCCTTGACGACGTAGCCCTGCGCGCCGACCGTGATGCCGCGCTGCCGATCGTCGGGCCGGTTGCGCGACGTCACCAGGATCGCGGGGAGCTCGGCGTGTTGCGGCTGCGACCGCAGCGTGGCGATGAAGCCAAACCCGTCCATGCCGGGCATCTCGACGTCGACGAGGCACAGCCCGTAGGCGCGCTGCTCGACCTTGACGAGCCCCTCCTCGGCGGAGGTGGCGAGGTCGACCTCGTAGCCGGCGGACTCGAGGATGCTCTGCTCGAGCATCCGCGTGGTCAGCGAGTCGTCGACGATCAGGATCGGCAGCGGCCGCGCCTCGGCCGGTGCCGCCACCACCAGCGCGACGCGAACCGCCGCGACCAGCGCGGTCGGCTCGAGGACCGGGCGCGGGAGCCCCTCGGCGTCGAGCGCGACGCCCCACACGACGGGATCGATCGGGGCCCCGGCCGGCAGCGCGCGCACGACGATCTCGTCGACGCCGAGCACGTGATCGACGCCGATCGCGGCGAGCCCGTCGCCGCCTTCGACGACGACGATCGATCGGCTGGCGGCGCCCTGACCGGCGCCGAGCAAGCGCGACAGGGGTGCGAACGGGATCGTGACGTCGTCGAGCGCGATCGTGATGCCGTCGGGGCCGCGCAGCACCGCCACGGCAGCGAGCCGCGCGACCCGCCGCACGGCCGCGAGCGGCAGCGCGGCGATCCGGTCGTCGGTGCTGACCACGAGCCCCGCGACCGCCGCGACCGAGGTCGGGACCACGATCGTGAAGGCCGTGCCGGCGTCGCTGGTGTGCGCCGTGACCTCGCCGCCCAGGACGTCCGCGGCCTCGCGTACCACGTCGAGGCCGATGCCGCGCCCGGCGAGCGTCGTGACCTCGGTCGTCGTGGTGAGCCCACCGCGCAGCACCAGGGCGATCAGCTGATCGCGAGCGAGCGCGCGTGCCTGGTCCGCCGGGAGCCCGCGCCGCACGGCGGCGCCCCGCACCGCCTCGAGATCGATGCCGCGACCGTCGTCGCGGCACGTGATCGCGACCCGGCTGCCGTGCAGCGCGACCGCGATCGCGATCTGGCCCTCGGGAGGCTTGCCGGCGGCGATGCGCTGCTCGGGGCGCTCGATGCCGTGAGCGACCGCGTTCCGGACCAGCTGGACCAGCGCGCCCTGCAGCGTGGTGAGCACGTGGGCGTCGATCCGGATCTCACCGCCGCTGCTGGCAAACGCGACGCGCTTGCCCGCGGCCTGCGCGGCGTCGCGCGCCGTGCGCTCCAGCGCCGTGAACGCCGATCCCGCGGTCAGCAGGCGCAGCTGCTCGGCGTCGCGCCGGACCTCGCGTAGCTCGCGCTCGAGCTGATCGACCCGGCGCTCGATCACTCGCACGTCATCGATGCCTCGCAGCCGGCGCACCAGCGTATGGATCTCGGCGAGCCCGCCGAGCAGGTCGTCGAGCGCGGTAGGGTCGGTGCGCAGCTCGGAGCGCGCAGGGGGGCCTGCCGCGGAGGCGGTGGGCGGACGCTCGGCGACCGCGGTGTGCTCGATGCGACCGGGGAGCTTCGCGATCGCAGGGCTGTCAGCCTCGGGCTGCGGCAGCGCCGTGACGTGCACCGTCATCTGATCGACGATCGCCAGCCCGGCGTCGAGCCGCTGCGGGGTCGGCGCGTCGCGCAGCGGCGCCAGCACGTCCTCCATCTGATGCGACAGCTCGGTGAGCTCGCGATGCCCGACAATCCGGGCGGCGCCCTTCAACGTATGCGCCAGCCGGAGCAACCGCTGGGTCAGCTCGGTGTCGGCGCGGCGCTCGAGATCGAGCAGGCCCTTGGCGAGCCCATCGAGCAGCTCGCGCGCCTCGATCCGGAAGTACTTGTAGCGGTCCTTCGCCATCATTCAAGCCGACTTCGCCTGGACGAGCTGGAGCAGGCTGGCCGACAGCTGGGTCAGCTGTGAGGAGGTCTGCAGGGTCTGGTCGGCGCTCGCGGCGGTCTCGCGCGTCGCGCCCGCGGCGGAGGTGATCGCAAGGTTGACCTGCTCGACCGCCGTCGCCTGCTGCTTGGTCGACAGCTCGATCTCGCGCGCGGCGTCGGTCGTCGTCCCGACCAGGCTCGAGATCTGGCGGAACGCGGTCGCCATCTCGATCACCTGGGCGGTGCTGACGTCGACGGCCTTGCTGCCCGCCTCGGTCGCCATCACGGTCGTGTTGACCGCGCTGCGGACGTCCTCGACCATGCCGCGGATCTCCTTGGTCGACCCGGCGACGCGATCGGCGAGCTTGCGGATCTCGTCGGCGACGACCCCGAACCTGCGCCCGGCCTCACCGGCACCCGCGGCCTCGATCGTCGCGTTGATCGCGAGGATGTTGGTCTGCTCGGCGAGCTCGGCGACGATGTCGAGCACGGTGCCGACCTGCTGCGACTTCTTGCCGAGCTCGAGCATGTGACCGACGATCAGATCGACCTGCCGGCGGACGGTGGACGTCGCGTCGTGGCCCTTGGTCACCGTGAGCTCGCCGTTGCGCGCGGCGGTCGCGGTCTGCCCGGCGATCTGCGACACCCGCTTGGCGCTGTCGGCGATCTGGCGCGAGGTCGCGAGCAGCTCGTTGATCGTGGTCGCGATCTCGGACATCGCGGTGGCTTGCTCGCGCGCCCCGGTGGCCTGCTGGTTCGACGCCGCCTGGAGCTCGGTCGACGAGCTCTGGATGTGCTGCGCGGCCGAGCCGATCTGCTGGCCCAGCGAGCTCGTGATCAGCCAGCCGACCAGGATCGTCAGCACGATCGCCGCGATGCTGCCGCCCTCGATGACGAGCTTGGTGATCTCGGTGCTGTCCGCAGCGTCGCGTCGCCGGTCATCGAGCAGCTTGCCCTCCTCCCCGTCCATCTCCGCGATCCGCTTGCGGAGCTCGTCCATGATCTGCTTGCCCCCGCCGCTCGCGACCGCCGCGGCCGTCGCCTCCAGGGACGAGGTGCGCCGCAACTCGGTACGTTGCTTGAGCGTGGTGAGGTGCTTTTCGATCACCGGGCGCATCTCATCGATCCGGGCGGTTTGAAGTGCATTGTCGTGTGTGGACTTCCGGAGATCGGCAAACGTCCTGTCGATGCCCGCGACCGCGGCGCGGTACGGCTCGAGGAACTCGTCTTTCTCCGTGAGGATGAAGCCGCGCTCGCCGGTCTCGGCGTCGACGAGTTGCACGAGCAGCTCGGCGAGCTGGTGGCGGACCAGGTGGGTGTGGGCGACCCATTCATCGGTCGCGATCAGCGACGTCGCGCTGCGAAACCCGGCCACCGCGATCACCACGAGCGCGACGACCGTCACGCCGAATCCACTACCTACCTTGCGACCGAAGGTCCAGTTGCGAAACATGTCAGTGGTCCTTTGCCGTGCCACGTGGGCGCCAACGCAGCTCGATCGCTGCCAGTACGGAGCCAAGATCGACGATGGATCGCGGTTGCCCGTCGCGGCTGAACTGACCGCGAACGTGACCGCGGGTTGGCGCGCCGGCGGCGGGCAGCCCGGCGGGAACGGCGATCGCGTGACCGGCGATCCGCGCGTAGCCGTCGTAGCCGTCGAACGCGAACCCCGCGTGGCCGCCCCGGATCAACGCGGTCCATCGGCTCGCGGTGGCGGTGGTCGCGCCGAGCGCGACGCCGAGATCGTAGATCGGCACGATCGCCACGCGGATCGCCGCCACGCCCAGAAGCTCGGGCGCGCGGGTCGGCAGCGCCACGATCTGGAGATCGGCATGGAGCGACGCGATCTCGCCGAGCGGGATCGCCGAGGGCTCGCCACCGACCCGGATACACAGAAAATCTGTGTGCGCGGGCTGCGGCGGTGGCGGCGCCGCCGCGAACCCGCGATCGAACGCCTCGTGGAGGTCGAGCACGCGGGCGGTCACCGCGGCGCTCCGATCGCGGCGAGCTCGGCGCGGCACATCCCGAGCAGCGCCTGGCGGCTGAACCCGCCGCCGTACAGCTCGAGCCGCGCGGTTGCCTCGCGCTCGAGCAGCGCGATCGCGCGGGTCAGCTCCTTGGCCGCGAGCTCGCGATCGCCGGTGCGGCGGGCCAGGAGGCCGAGGTGCACGCGCGGCATCGCGAAGCTCGGGTCGAGCTCGGCGGCGAGCTGCGCCAGGTGGGCCGCGCCGTCGGCATCGCCGGTGCTGTCGAAGCACAGCGCGAGCAGGTAGTTCGCGCCCGCGCTGGTCGAGTCGATCGCGAGCAGCTCGGCGCACGCGACCCGGGCCGCCGCGAACCGGCCGGCGTGGGTGAGCACCAGCGCGCGGAGCATCGCGATGTCGCGATCGGTGGGGTTGGCCAGCCTCCGGTGATCGAGCCGCTCGAGCGCATCGCCGAACCGCTCCTGCGCGAGCAGCTCGCGGATGTCGTCGAGGTCCGGAGGTAGCGCCGGCGGCACGTGGACCGCCGCGGCGGCGACGGGGCGGGCGGGGGCGGCCACGGGCTCTGGCGCTGGATCCATCGCGATGTCGACCATGGCGTGCACGCGCTGGGTCGCCGCGTGGATGTCGTCGTACCAGGCCGCATCGAGCAGGGTGGCGATCGGCCCCGTGATATGCGAGCTCGCCGGGGCCGTCGCGTTCTGGGCCCGGGCGGTCACCGGATGGCGCTGGTAGTAGAACGTGCCGTGGGTGTGGCACAGCGCGAAGTCGTCGGTCCGGCCGCGCAGCGTCTCGGCGTGACCGAGGAACAAGTAACCGCCGGGCTCGATCGCACGCGCGAGCCGAGCGATCATGGCGTCGGCGCCGCGGTCGGCGAAGTACATCATCACGTTCCGGCAGAACACGACGTCCCACCGCGCCGGGGCCGACAGCGCGGTGTGGTCGAGCAGGTTCGCGGTATCGAACCTCACCGCGGCGCGGATCTCGGGCACCACGATCACGTCGTCGCCATCGGGAACAAACCAGCGGTCCTCGAACTCGGGCGGGACCGCGCGCAGCGACCACCGCGAGTAGCGGCCGGCGCGCGCTCGCGCGATCGCCTGGGGGTTCAGGTCGATCGCGTGGATCGAGAACGCCGTGGCCGGATGCGCCTCGCGCAGCAGCATGGCGAGCGTGTAGGGTTCTTCGCCCGACGAGCATGCGGCGGACAGCACGCGCACGTGCCCGCGGCTGAGCCGGTCGGGCACCGCGATCTCGATGAACGCGCGGAACTGCTCGATGTGGCGCAGGAAGTAGGTCTCGCCAGAGGTCAGCTCGGTCCCCAGCGCGGCAAGCTCTGCGGGGTCGGCATTGTCGAGCCGGGCGAGATACGCGGGGACCCCCTCGCGGTGTGCCGCGGCGCGCCGCAAGACCAGCTCGCCGGCTCGCTCGGGGTCGACGCGCAGCCCGAGCCGCGCCGCCACGGCCACCGCAAACTGCACGAGCTCACCGGGCGTCGCCGTCATTGCGTACCGGCTTCCTGGTCGATCGCGCGCCAGGTGGCTTCCGGGACCAGGCGCGCGGCCTCGAGCACCACCAGCAGGCCCTCGTCCCGGCTCCCGATCGCCGACACGCGGTCGCGGTTCGCGGTGCCCAGCAGCGGTGGCAACCGCGACAGCGTCTGGCGATCGATCATCCGCACGTCGATCACGGCATCGACCACCAGCGCGACGCGACGCTCCATGGTCCGGATGACCACAAATCGCGTCGCGGGCGCGGCTGCGATGGCGGTGCCCAGCAGCTTGCGCGCGTCCACCACCGGCACGGCCGCGCCGCGGATCATCGCCGCGCCGTCGACCAGCGCGAGCGCGGCGTCGCCGGGCCGACCGAGGGGCTCGATGGGGAGTGGTCGCATGGTCTCGACGACGTCCTCGATCGCGAATGCGCAGGTCACGCCTCCGACTCGAGTCACTAGCATCGCGCTCTGCGTTGCCACCCGTCGCCTCGATGTCAACGGTACCGCACCTTGGGTGTTCCGCTGCGCGTCCAAGCTCACTAGCTGCGCGTAGGCGCGCATTTGATGGTTCGGCCGGTCTCACGGTTTGCGACGAGCGCACTGCGAAAATGGCCGGACCTGGAGCAACCGGACCGGGTACGTGCGGAGCCGTGACTAACCTACTGCCAGTCACGCGCATCGGTCCTACCATGGAGTCCACTGGGCACGATCGCCGAGCATTCCGCATGAGCACAATTCTGATCGTCGACGACAGCCTCACGGTCCGGATGGATCTCGCGGAAGCGTTGGACGGCGCCGGCTTTCACACGATCCTGTGCACCACGATCGCCGAGGCACGGATCGCGCTGCGCAGCCATCGCATCGCACTGGCGATCCTCGATCTGCAGTTGCCCGATGGTGACGGCGTCGATCTGCTGGTCCAGATCCGCAAAGACTTCACGCTCGGCGAGCTGCCGGTGCTGATGCTGTCGACCGAAGCCGATGTCCGCGATCGGATCCGCGGGCTGCGCGGTGGCGCGAACGACTTTGTCGGCAAACCCTACGACAGCTACTACGTCATCGAGCGAGTTCGCCAGCTGATCGGCGCGCCGCCGGTCCGCGATCTCGTGCTGATCGTCGATGAGAGTCCGGCGTTCTGTGCCGAGCTACGCGACGCGCTCCGCCGGGTTGGGTTCGTCACCGCGACCGCGTCGAGTGGCAATGACGGCCTTCGCATGGCATCGACCACGCGGCCCACCGCGATCGTGGTCGACGTCGCGATGCCCGACATGGACGGCGCGAGCGTGATCCGCCGGCTGCGCCTCGATCCCGGGCTGCGCACGACGCCGTGCTTGCTGCTGACCGGCGCGACCGCGCGCGACAAGGACGCCGAGGTCCGCGCACTCGAGGCCGGCGCCGACGGCTTCATCCGCAAGGAGGATGTCGGCCTGATCGTCGCGCGGATCCGCGCGCTGCTGCGCTCGGTCGGCCCGGTGCGGAGCGACGCCAATAGCCTTTTGGCACCCAAGCGGGTGCTCGCGGTCGACGACGACGGCGACTACCGCGGCGTGCTGGGCGATCGGCTGCGCAAGCGTGGCTATGACGTGGTGCACGCGGCCTCGGGCGAGGAGGCGATCCAGCTGCTCGCGGTGCAGCGCGTCGATTGCATCTTGCTCGATCGCTCGATGGCCGGGATCGGCGGGATCGAGACTTGCCGCCGGCTCAAGTCGTCCGTGGTGGTGCGCGAGACGCCGCTGATCATCCTCACGGCGAGCGAGCAGCGCGACGCCGTGATCGAAGGCCTCGCCGCGGGCGCCGATGACTTCATCTCGAAGGCCAGCGGGTTCGAGGTGGTGTCGGCGCGGATCCAGGCCCAGATCCGCCGCCGTCAGATCGAGGACGAGCAGCGCAAGGTGCGCGAACAGCTGCTGCGCAGCGAGCTCGACGCCGCCGAGGCGCGCGCCGCAAAGGCCGTCGCGGAGGCCGGCGCGGCGATGGCGGGGGCGCTGATGCGGACCAACGACGAGCTCGCCCAGGCCAACCGCGAGCTCGAGGCGTTCAGCTACTCGGTGTCGCACGATCTGCGCGCGCCGCTGCGCATGATCAGCGCGTTCACCCACGCGATCGTGGAGGACGTCGGAGACCAGGTCGGCGACAAAGGCCGCGACCATCTCCGCCGCGTGCTCGCGACGTCGTCGCGGATGTCCGACCTGATCGACGCGCTGCTCGAGCTCGCCCGGATCAGCCGCGCGCCGATCGGCCGCCATCGCGTCGACCTGAGCCACCTCGCCCACATCGTGATCGACGAGCTCCGGGTCCGCGAGCCTCGCCATGACGTCGGCCTCGAGGTCACGCCGGGCCTGATCGTCGATGCCGATGGCCGGTTGATGCGCATCCTGTTCGACAACCTGCTATCGAACGCGTGGAAGTTCACCACGCGGATCGAGGCGGCGCAGATCGCGGTCGGCGCCGAGCAGCGCGACGGCGAGCCGGTCTACTTCGTCCGCGACAACGGCGCCGGGTTCGACATGGCGCAGGCTGATCGGCTGTTCACGCCGTTCCAGCGGCTCCACCCCGACGCTGCGTTCTCCGGCACCGGCATCGGCCTGGCGACCGTGCGGCGGATCGTCGAACGCCACGGTGGAAAAATCTGGGCGGAGGGCCGGCCGGGCGCCGGTGCGAAGATTTCCTTTACAGTTCCACCAACTGGCTAGTGTTCGGGCACGGTGAACCAACCGTGAGGTGCTTGCGCCGACATGCGCGCCCAGCCTATCGTGACCCGAGGGGCCAGGACCGGTAGCTTGGTGCAGAGAGAACCGTTCGCAGACTCTCCGCTGCAGTTGCTCGTCGCGGAAGACTCGGAGGATGACTTCGAGATCCTGCTGCGCGAGCTGAGAAAGGGCGGCTATGCCGTCTCGGCGGAGCGGGTGAAATCGACGGGCGAGCTCGAGGACGCGCTGGGTCGCGCGTGGGATTTGCTGATCTCCGATTGGAGCATGCCGGGATTTGGTGGACTGCAAGTGCTAGAGACGGTCGCCGCGCGGGGGCTCGATCTCGCGTGCATCATCGTGTCCGGTACCCCGGGCGAGGAGGCGGCCGTCGAGGCGCTGCGCGCCGGCGCGCTGGATTTTCTGTCGAAGGACAAGCCGCGCCGGATCGTCCCGGCGGTGCAGCGCGCGCTGCGCGAGGCCGCCGATCGCCGCGCGCGTGTCCACGTCGAGCGCGAGCTGCGGTTCAGCGAGGCGCGTTATCGCACGGGCTTCGAGCTGGCGCCCGAGCCGCTGCTCGCCTACGACCTCGACCGCCGGGTGATCCTCGACGCCAACGCCAAGGCGACCGGGCTGTTTCAGTGCTCGCGCGACGACCTGCGCTCGGCGGATCTGCACGCGCTCAGCCCGCCGCGGCAACCCGACGGCCGGATGTCGTCGGAGGCCGCGGCGCACTACATCGGGCGCGCGCTGACCGGCGAGAGCCCGGCGTTCTCCTGGATGTTCCAGGCCCATGGCGAGATGATCCCGACGGAGACCCGGATCATCAACCTCGCGACGGTCGGCAGGAACCTCGCCCAGATCAACATCAGCGACCTGCGCGAGCGGCTGCGCGCCGATGAGATCCGCCGGCGCAGCGCCGAGCTCGAGACCCAGAACCGCCGGATCCAGGAAGCGAGCCGGCTCAAGAGCGAGTTTCTCGCCAACATGTCGCACGAGCTGCGCACGCCGCTCAACGCGATCCTCGGGTTCGCCGAGCTCCTGCACGACGGCCAGGTCGATCCGGCGTCGCCGACCCACAAGGAGTTTCTCGGGGACATCCTGATCAGCGGCCGCCACCTGCTGCAGCTGATCAACGACGTGCTCGATCTGGCCAAGGTCGAGGCCGGCAAGCTCGAGTTTCGGCCCGAGCCGGTCGAGGTGCCGCGGCTGGTCGGCGAGGTCATCGCGATCCTGCGCACCAGCGCCGCGCAGAAGCAGATCCGGATGGAGACCCAGCTCGATCCGAGCGTCGCGGAGCTGACCGTCGATCCGGCCCGGCTCAAGCAGGTCGCCTACAATTACCTCTCGAACGCGCTCAAGTTCACGCCGCAGGGCGGCAGCGTCACGCTGCGCGTCAAGGCCGATGGCGAGCATCGGTTTCGCCTCGAGGTCCAGGACACCGGGATCGGGATCGCGCCCGACGACCTCGGCCGGCTGTTCGTCGAGTTCCAGCAGCTCGAAGCTGGCGCGGCCAAGCGCCACCAGGGCACGGGCCTCGGCCTCGCGCTGACCCGGCGGCTGGTCGAGGCCCAAGGCGGCTCGGTGGGCGTCAGGAGCACGGTCGGTGGCGGGAGCACCTTTCACGCCTGCTTGCCGCGCCACGTGATCGCGATGTCGCGCACGAGGACTCCCGTCGTGTTTCCTCCGAGCCAGATCGGCGCACGCACCGTGCTGGTCGTCGAGGACGACGTTCGCGATCAGGCGCAGCTGGTCGCCGCGCTCGGCGATGCGGGATATGCCGTCGAGATCGCGTCGACCGGCGCCGAGGCGATCGCCCACTGGCGTGCGCGCGAGTACGACGCGGCCACCATCGATCTTCTGTTGCCCGACATGAGCGGGCTCGAGCTTCTGGCTGCGCTCCAGAGCGAGGCCACCAACCGCCGCACGCCGATCATCGTCGTCACGGTCGTTCCTGACGCCAGGCTGGTGGCAGGGTTTCCCGTCCACGATATCCTCCACAAGCCGATCGACCGCGAGAGCCTGCTCGCGTCGCTCGCGCGTGCCGGGGTGTTGACACTACAGCCGGAGAAGGCGTGATGGCTGGCGAACGGATCCTGATCGTCGACGACAACGCCACGAACCTCAAGCTCGTCGCGTATCTGATGCGGGCGAACGGCTACGAGGTCGACACCGCACTTCACGCCGAGGCGGCGCTCGAGGCGCTGCGGAACCACCGTCCGGACGTCATCCTCATGGACATCCAGTTACCCGGCATCGACGGCCTCGAGCTGACGCGCCGGCTCAAGGCGGATCCTGCGACGCACGACATCGTGATCATCGCGGTGACGGCCTACGCCATGAAGGGCGACCAGGACAAGGCGCTCGCCGCCGGCTGCGACGACTACATCACCAAGCCGATCGATACGCGCACGCTGCCCGAGACGATCGCGCGGCACCTGGCGGGGCGAGAGGTACTGTCTTGACACGCAAGATCATGGTCGTCGAGGACAACGCGGCGACCCGCCGGATGGTGCGCAATGCGCTGGTCCGCAATGGCCACATCGTGCTCGAAGCACCCGACGGCGAGACCGCGCTCGCGCTGATGAAGAGCGACCAGCCGCGCGTGATCCTGCAGGACCTGATGCTGCCGGATGCCGATGGCTTCGAGCTGGTCGGCAAGCTCCGTCGGCTGGCGCGCGGCACCGACGTCTCGATCCTGGCGTTCTCCGGGTTCGTGTCCGAGCTCGACGAGGCGCGGATCTCCACGGTCGGGTTCGACGACATCATCGCCAAGCCGATCGCGCCGTCGCGGCTGGTGCCGCTGATCGAGGCCCACCTTCCGGCGCCCGCCCCGGCGGGGACCCAGTTCGGCGCCGGCCGGCGCCTGGTGATCGCCGATGACGATCCGATGCAGCTCAAGCTCGCGCAGTTCCGGCTGACCCGGCTCGGGTTCGACGTCGAGGCGGTGTCCGATGGCCTGGCCGCGCTCGATGCGGTGCGCCGCCGCGCGCCCGACGTCGTGATCTCCGACGTGATGATGCCCGAGCTCGACGGCTTCGGCCTCGCGATGGCGGTGCGCCAGGATCCGGTGCTGCGCGCGGTGCCGGTCCTGCTGTTGACCTCGAGCTACGTCGATCCCGCGGACCGCGAGCTCGCCCGCCGCGCCGGCGCGAACGACCTCGTGCCCCGGACCCCGGAGCTCGCCGAGCTGCTCGACAGCCTGCGCTCGACCTTGGCCAGCAAGCAAGACGCGCCGCAGCTCGACTCCGGCGTGCTCGATGATCTCGAGAAGGAGCACGGCCGGCGGGTGTTTCGCCAGCTCGAGCGCCAGGTCATGCTCAACGCCGGGCTCGCCAAGCGATGCTCGGTGCTGGCCTCCGAGCTGTCGGTGCTCGCCGGGATCTCCGAGGCGGTGCTCAACCAGCGCAACGCCGATGCCGCGCTCGACGAATCGCTCGCCGCGTGCTTCGACGCCGGCGGCATCGCCCAGGGCGCGCTGTACCTGGTCGGCCCGGGCGACACCCTGCGCGTCCGCCAGATCGGCATCGGCGCTGATCCCGCCGCCGTGGCGACGCTGTTCGGCCACGAGGCGCTGCTCCGCGAGCTGATCACCACGGGCAAGACCCTGCACCTGCCGTCCTCGGGGCTGGCCCCCGAGCTCGATCGCGAGCTGCTCGAGGGCGCGCAGGCCCAGGCGATGCTCATCGTCCCGCTGCTGAACACGGGGGCCGCGCTCGGCTGCCTGCTGATGATCGCGCGCGGCCGCGAGCTCGAGCAGGAGGACTGGCGGGCGTTCGGGCACGGCGTCGCGACCCAGATCACCCACGTCCTCACGCTCGCCCGCGCCTACGAAGATCGCGAGGTCGCCGAGCGCCGCGCCACCGAGCACGCGGCGCTGCTCGACGCCCTGATCGCCAGCGCGCCGGACTACGTCGCGCACCTCGATCTCGACGGCACGATCCGGCTGATGAACCGGCCGCTGTTCGAGCACCCGAGCACCGCGGTCGTCGGCACCAACATCTTCAGCTATCCCGCCGGCGATCACGCGATCGCGCTGCGCAAGGCGCTGGGCCAGATCGAGCTGACCGGCGAGCCCCAGGGCTTCGAGGCCTCGGTGTTTCGCCCCGACGGCAGCCAGGTCTGGTACTCGACGCGGCTCGGCCCGGTCAAGGAGAACGGCAAGGTCACCGGCGCGGTCCTCGTGTCGCGCGACGTCAGCGACAAGAAGCAGACCGAGATGCACCTGATGCTGTCGGACCGGATGGCCTCGGTCGGCACCCTCGCGGCCGGCGTCGCCCACGAGATCAACAACCCGCTCGCCTCGGTGATCGCCAACCTCGACATGGCGCTGCAGGATCTCGTGATCCTGGCCGAGACCGCCAAGCTGCCCCCCGATCTGTCCGACGAGCTCAAGGACGCCCGGGGCGCCGCCGACCGCGTCCGCGAGATCGTGCGCGACCTCAAGATCTTCTCGCGCGGCGACGAGGATCGCCACGGCCCGGTCGACGTCGAGCACGTCCTCGAGTCCACCCTGCGGATGGCGTGGAACGAGCTGCGCCATCGCGCCAAGGTCATCAAGCACTACACCAAGATCCCCAACGTCGACGCCCACGAGTCGCGCCTGGGCCAGGTGTTTCTGAACCTCATCATCAACGCCGCCCACGCGATCCCGGCCGGCAACTACGACACCAACGAGATCCGGATCTCGACCTCGCTCGACGTCCACGGCCGCGTCGTCGTCGACATCGCGGACACCGGCACCGGCATCCCGCTCGAGGTCCGGCCGCGGCTGTTCACCCCGTTCTTCAGCACCAAGCCGATCGGCGTCGGCACCGGCCTCGGCCTCGCGATCTCGCACCGCATCATCACGCAGTTCGGCGGCACGATCACGTTCGACACCGAGGTGGGCAAGGGCACCACGTTCCACATCACGCTCAAGGTCGCCGGCGCGCCCATCATCTCGCAGCCGACCCAGAAGATCTGGACGCGCGCCCCCGCCGGCCGCCGCGGCAACGTCCTGGTGATCGACGACGAGGAGAGCCTGGCCCAGGCGCTGCGCAGGTTCCTCAGCGTCGAGCACAACGTCACCGCGGTCTACCGCGCCCGCGACGCCCTCGATCTGCTCGAGCTCGGCACTCGTTACGACGTCATCCTGTGCGATCTCATGATGCCGCAGATCACCGGGATGGAGCTCTACTCCGAGATCGTCCGGATCGATCCCACGCAGGCCCTGCGCATCGTGTTCCTCACCGGCGGCGCATTCACCCCCTCGGCCCGAGAGTTCCTCACCTCCACGATGAATCGGCGCATCGAAAAGCCGTTTGACCTCAAAGAGGTCCGCCGCCTGGTCAACGAGCTGACGCGCTAGTCGACCTTTGCGTGATGTCCTGGGCGTGCCGGTTTGGAACGTTCACTCGGTGCGCAGCGCCAGGATCGGGTCGAGCCGCGCCGCGCGTGTGGCGGGATACGCGCCGAATACGATGCCGACGGCGACTGCGGCCAGCACCGCGCCGACACCGTGCGCGGGCGTCATCGTGAGCGTCCAGCCGAACCGGCGCTCGATCACGTAGGCGCTGAGCGTGCCGAGCGCGACGCCGAGTCCACCGCCGATCAGCGACAGCACCACAGCCTCGCTGAAGAACTGCAGCAGGATGGCAGACGGCCTGGCACCGACCGCACAGCGCAGGCCGATCTCGCGGATCCGCTGCGACACCGAGGCGAGCATGACGTTCATCACGCCGATCCCGCCGACCGCCATCGAGATCGACGCCAGGAGCAGCAGCAGCAGGCTCAGCGTCCGGCTGGTCTTGAGTCGCGCCTGGAGTAGCTCCTCAGGGTGGCGGATGTTGAAGTCGTCGCTCGCCCCGGGCTCGATGTGGTGGCGCTGGCGCAGCAGCTCGGCGATCTGCGCCGCGGCGGGCACCAGGTCGGCCGGCGACCGCGCGGAGCACAAGATGTCGTCGAGCCAGGTCTGATCCTTGCCGACGATGCGCTTCATCGCGGTGGTCCACGGCATCATCACGGTGTCGTCTTGATCCTGGCCCGTGGTCGACTGCCCTTTTGCCGCGAGGACGCCGACGACCTCGAAGTCGAGGTTCTGGATCCGCACGATCTCGCCGATCGGATCGCGGTCGCGAAACAGCTCGCGGCGAACCGTCTCTCCGATCACGACCACGCGCGCCGCATGCTCGGTCTGGTCGTCATCGAAGAACTCACCGCGCGCGATCTCCCAGCGCTTGATCATGCGATACGACGACGCAACGCCACGCCAGTGCGTTCGCCAGTTGCGGTCCTGGTAAATCGTGAGGAAGTCGCCGTCGACGTTCTCCGAGACGTCCCTGATCTGCGGGATCTCGTCGCGGATCGCGTCGGCGTCTCGTGCGGTCAAGGTCGTCATCCCGTGGGTGCCGGTACGCGCGCCGGCCACGTTGCGCGATCCGGCTTCGACCCACACCAAGTTGTCGCCGAGCTTGTCGAGCTCGTGCTCCGACGCCTCGATGCTGGCGCGGCCGAGCGCGACGACGGCGAGCACGATCGCGACGGCGACCGCGATGCCGAGCGTGGCCAGCGCGCTGCGCACGACGTTGCGCAGCAGTGAGCGCACGGGTTCGATGATGGACAGCCGAAGGGCGACGCGAAGCCACATCATTCTATGTCAACGAATTCACCGCTCTGGGTGACCGTCGCCTCGTTGCGTCCGCCGGCCGAGGTGAATGCGAGCACGTAGCGCGGCGTGTACCCGGTGGGAGTCTGGTTCTCGGCGGCGACGACGTTGGACCGTGGATACGCGGCGGCGAACGCCTTCATGACGGCCGCCGGCACCTGATCGACCGCCACCTGACCTTCGATCAGCACGATTGCGCCGTCCGGCGCGACGTCGATCTCGAGCTTGCCGTGGTCGGCCCTCGTGACCGTCATAACAGGTTGCGGTCGTGCTCCCGGGCGGCCTTGCAGGCCGGGATCGGCTAGCTCAACACCGATCACGCGATCGCGTCCACGACCTGTTGCGGGCAACCGGACGGATCCGGCTCGGCCTGGGCAGCCGGCCCTGCGAGCGCCGCGACGGACATGGCTGTCATGATCCAGGTCTTCGACATGCCGGTCACTTCGTGTTGATGGCACAATTCTGCCGACCGAACATGAAGGCTCGATGAACGTCATCACGCCGTCGCCAGCTTCGATCGCGGCGAACGGCATCAGCTGCTGCGCTCGCACGGCACGCGGACGGTTCGAACACGATGGTGGCGCAGCGCGAAATTGGGGCGCGATGCCGATTCGTAGAAGCCGCCACCGGACCTCAGGAGACCGCAGGGTGGCCTATGGACGGTGGCACACGGCACGCGGCGGGTTCACCGGGTTCAGCGCTTCAGCTCGCCAGCAATGTCGCCACCGCCCACAGCCCTGATGCCCGCGCCGACTCCGCATTCCCTGATCTATTTTGATATTGAATCTAATGTTGATGTTTCGAATCCGGCGGGCGAGTCCAGTAGAAGCTGCCACCGGACCTCAGGGGACCGCAGCGTGGCCTATGGACGGTGGCACGCGGGGCGCGGCGGGATCACCGGGTTCAGAACTTCATCTTGCCAGCGATGTGGCTGCAGGCCTCCGCACGCGCGGCGATGCTCCAGGTGCTCCAGGGTTCATTACGTTGCTCGCGGAAGACTCGGGCTATTCGGCGGTGCTCGACGAGGCCGCGATCGCAGGATCGATCACTTGCGACGGACTCGAGCTGAGCGATCCCAAGTCTTGCGAACTGAAACTTTCTCGTCTTCGTCGAACCATATCGATCACTTGGCGAGCAACGCAATGAACCCTGGTGCTCTACACCCGGTCAGGAGGCCGGCCCTACTCTGTCGATCGCGGCGTAGTCGTCACCACGGTCACCCGTCCCTGAGCACATCGGCTGCCCCGACGACGATTCTGGCCGCTCGAACGGCCACGTGATCGAACCCTGCACATGAAACACCCATGAACAGGCGCTTGGACCTGATTCGGGATCAGGATCCCATGCGCCTCGGTTCGAGCTCACCGCAACCACCGCGCTCGCCGACCGGATCAGCGGCGGCAGCAGCAGAACTACCACCGGCTCGATCAGCAGATCGGGATCGGCGAGCCTATCGGCCTATCGGCCTATCGGCCTATCGGATCGTCCCACGGATCGGGCGCTCGACTCGCCCACTCGGCGCAATGTCTGGCATTCGGGGTTCCGGATCGCGCGATCAACATTCCACTCCAAGTGAAATATAGCCTCCAATATATATCGGCGAATTCGACTTGCCTGAACAGTCGTCGATGACTATCACGGAATGTGTGAGAGGCCGAAACCAGGCAGCAAGGCGGTCGCGAATGCGGAGCACCGAGCCCACGCAGTTGGTGCTGTTCAAGCAGCGCGGCGGCAAGCGTCGTGGCGCGGGACGACCGCCAAAAGGCTCGCGAGCGGGCTCGCCCCACAAGACGCGCCCCGTGCTGCATGCGAGGCATCCGGTCCACGTGACGCTGCGCGTGGTCAGCGCGGTAGGCAATCTGCGCCGTCGGTTCACCTATCGAGCGATCCGCGAAGCCACGCTGACGACTGCTCGGCGCGAGAACTTTCGGATTGTCCAGCTCAGCATCCAGCGCAACCATCTGCATTTGCTCGTCGAGGCCGACGACAAAAAGGCCCTCGCGTCGGGGATGCAAGGCTTCCAGATCTCGGCCGCCAAGCACCTCAATGCGGAGATCAGCAAGGGCACGGCTGGTCCGCGGCGCCGGGGAACCGTGTTTCCCGATCGCTACCACGCCGCGATCATCACGTCGCCGATGCAGGCGCGCCATGCGCTCAGGTACGTGATGTCCAACTGGCGTCGCCATCAAGAGGATCTTGTGGCGCCGATGAGCGCGTGGACGATCGACTGGTTCTCCAGCGCTGCGATGTTCCCGGACTGGGCCGAATACGGCGACGATGGGTTCCTGTGGCGCGGCCCGGAGACCTACGAGCCGCTCCAAGTATACCGACCCCGAACGTGGCTCTTGGCGGAGGGCTGGAAAAAACACGGTGCAACGATCTCCTGTCGCGACGTGCCGTCGGCGAACCACTGAGTCAAACAGAGCTGACGCCGGAACACGGCCACCGACGGCCGACGGCCGACCACTCCCCGACCAACCCGCGACCACCGGCCCCCCCCCCGACCAACCCGCGACCACCGGCCCCCCCCCGACCAACCCGCGACCACCGGCATCGTCCGTCGGCACAGGCCCACCGACTACGACGCGACACCGACATCATGGTCTCGCCCGCAGGATTCGAAACTCAAAAACAAATATCAAAAATAGATCAGGGAAAGCGGAGTCGGCGCGGGCATCAGGGCTGTGGGCGGTGGCGACATTGCTGGCAAGCCGAAGCTCTGAACCCGGTGGTCCTGCTGCGCGCCGCGTGCCACCGTCCATAGGCCACCCTGCGGTCTCCTGAGGTCCGGTGGCAGCTTCTACGAATCGGCATCGCACCCCAATTCGCGCTGCGCCGTCATTGGGCGGAGGGCTGGAAGAAGCACGGTGCAACGGCTCCTGTCGCGACGTGCCATCGGCGAACCACTGAGTCAAGCAGAGCCGGCACCGGCACCGGACCACCGACGCCGGACCACCGACCACCCCGACCACCGGCATCGTCCGTCGGTCGGCACAGGCCCACCGACTGCGACGCGATACCGACATCAGGGTCTCGCCTGCCGGATTCGAGACATCAAAACTACACTAAAATGAGATCAAAAATAGATCAGGGAAAGCGGAGTCGGCGCGGGCATCAGGGCTGTGGGCGGTG
>Ga0307509_10000489_pt1 | contig 67186 bp, 49 predicted proteins | sample 10_EM_MG_FD_202245 | JGI IMG/M metagenome (GOLD analysis project Ga0307509, IMG submission 202245) | Populus trichocarpa ectomycorrhiza microbial communities from riparian zone in the Pacific Northwest, United States - 10_EM | ecosystem: Host-associated > Plants > Roots > Unclassified | place...
GATTGCGCTCAGGTAACGCAGCGGATCCGCGAGCACCTCGTCGCGCGCCGCCGGATCCGCCGTGCGCAACAGCTCCGTCACGATCCGGTGCGCCTGCTTGCTCGTCAGCTCGTGGGCGCGGATCGTCCTCGCCATCCGGACTTGGTTGCCGCGCGGCAACCGCGCGAGCTCGCGAGCGACCGTCGGCGCCAGCAGGCCGAGCCGGATGTCGTCTTGCAGCACAGTCTCCAGGCGCTCGGCGAGCATCAGTCGGCGGCTCACCCACGACTTGTCGCGCCGCAGTGCCTTGCCGACCTCGACCTGCGTCAGCCCGTGTTCCCGGTACAACGACCGCACGATCATCAGCGTGTGCAGCGAGCACGCGTCGCACGGTATTGCGACCGACTCCGAGCGCACGCGCAATCGCGCGCGCCGGTGTGCCCTGCTTGGCGAGCACGAGGACCTGGTGCACGAACTCCTCGCGCGTATGCCACGTGATGGTCATGCCGACTCCGTCGGGGGGCTGGCTGCTGCGATGATCTCGCCGAGTGCGCGCAGCACCGGCGCGAGCCGCCCGAGCGCTTCGCGGATCAGCTCGGCCGCCGCGGGCGCGAGCGCGTCGAGCGGCGTCGCGAGCAGTCGCGCCTCGAGCCGCGCGGCGATCTCGAGCATGCGCAGGATGTCGATGCTCATCCGGTCAACGTCGCTGCGCGCCAGCGGCATCGGACGCGCCGGGCGCGGTGATGGCGAGGCGTCCGTCACGCGCTCGTCGAGCCGACGCACGAGTAGCGCTTCACGTGCGGCCGGATCGCGCTCGGTGAGAACCGCCTCGACGAGCGCCTCGGTCTGCCGGACGGTCAGGCCGCGACGAACGACCACGGCACTCGCCGCGCGCTGGTTTCCACGTGGCAACCGGCTCACCTCGGCCGCGGCGCGCGGCGCGATCAGCCCGAGCCGCACGTCGGTCTGCACCAGCGGGTCGAGGGACTCGACCAGCATCAGCCGGCGCCACACCCAGGTCTTGTGGCGATATAGCCGGCGCGCGATCTCCGGCTGCGACATACCGTCCTCGCGGTAGAGCGAGCGCACCAGCCATGCCTCCTCGAGCTCGGTCAGCCCGCGGCCGTCGTGCAGCTCGCGGATGCGCAGCTTGGCCTCGACGGCACCGACCTCGTCGACGTGGGCGAGCAGCGTGGACCAGCCGAGCGCGCGCGCTGCGCGTACGCGCTTGAAGCCATCGACGATCTCCAGTCCGCCGGGCTCGGTGAACAGGGTGAGCGCGCCGAGCTGGCCGTGCTGCTCGAGGGACCGGCGCATCGCGGTGAGCGCGTCGGCATCGCACAGGCGCAGCGCGGACAGGCGCTCGCCGAGCGTGGCGATCTCGACCAGGCGCGGCACCGTGGCGGGCTGTTGCATCCGGCACTTCAAGCACCGTCGGTGGCCTCCGGGAAAGGCTCATGCGTGACAGCGTCGCCAGGATTTCGGCTGAATCGCTCGTCGCCAGCGTCACTTGCGAGCCGAGGGTCATGCGTGACAGCGACCGACCCACCGCCAGATTTCGCGACGTAACGTCCGAGGGCTCCTCGGAAATCGCGCACGAGGGTGGCGCGTGACCGAGCCAGCGCTCGATCCACGAACTCGGCCACTTCCTGCCGGGATAACAAGAGCTTGGGCGCCGAGGGTGGCGCGTGACATCCGGACTCCGCGGTCGTCGCCGTGGCCGCTTCGTCGGCGCGTCGAGCACGGCTCGCGCGCTGCCGCGCGCGCTCATCCGCGCGCGCCTCGTCAAGATCGCGACGGCGCCGCTGTCGAGCGAGCTTTCGATCACGCGCACGACGGCACGCGCTCCCACACACCCGCTGTGTCGCCTTCGCCGACGCGGCCACCGTGAACATCTGCCGGCACTCGGTACATCGACAACGCATCAGCTCCGAGCGTCCGATCACGCCGGTCGCGCTGGCTCCCGGTCTCGCGCCCGCAGTGGCTCCCGGTCTCGCGCCCGTGCCGGATCCACCTCGCGCCCCTGGCTCCCGGTCTCGCGCCCGCGCCGGATCCACCTCGCGCCCGCGCCGGATCCACCGGCCGGGGTGGATCCGGATCCCGCCGCCGCCACACCGGCTGCTACGTGATCCGCTGGGTCACGATCCCGCCGCGAAGTGGATCCGCCTTAAAGGCCCGCTAAAGAGCCACCAAACTTCCAGCGAGTGCTTCGGCAGCACCGAGTCGGCCCCCGACGAACCGGAGTTCATCATGGCCATGCAAAGAAGCTGGGAGGATGCACGCGCCGAGGGCCATGCGGACGCCTTGCTCACGGTGCTCCGCGTTCGCGGCATCGCCGTCCCTGCTGGCGCGCGCGATCGGATCCTGGCACAGAAGGACTTGGAGCAGATGACGCGTTGGCTCGAAAAGGCCACGGTCGCTTCCACGATCGCTGAGGTCATCGACGACATCAAGTGACGAGCGTGGGCTCGACGAACGTTGATCTTCGGGAGGCTTGAGACGTAGCGACCGGGAGCGCCTCCGTGAGGAGACCTCACGCAGGACACCGTCCGCCGCGTGTTGTCGAACGGATAGGTCCACATCCAAGGAAGGCCAGCCCCTCCGACTGATGAGAAATCGTCGAACCAGTTGATCTACCAGCAGTAACGGGCGAGGCTAGCGGTGTCATTGGGGGAAGCGCTGCCGCGCTTAGCTGGCACAGGTCCATGGTCATCGGCCAAGTCGTTCTGCCCGGCCTTCCGGGCCACCCCATCCCCGACGATGTGGTCCAGCTCTTGATTGCTGTGGACTCCGGGCGCTGTAAACCGCCGGCCCAGATCGCGCGATTTGATCGTACCTGGCAGAGCGTCTCCATCCTCGAGCTTGTGACACGCGGAGCAATGTACTTCGCGGCAGATCTCGCTCCCGTCCTCGCCCCAAGAGAGACCCGCGCGGAGGCATGGATGCGTCGTTTCTGGCAAGACCTCGTGGACGCACGACCTCGCAGCGTGAGCGATGGCAAACACGCTCGTCTCGTGTTCGACCGCGGCAACGAACCAGACGAGGAAGCTCGCCGCTCGATGTTGGTTGGCGAGGCGCTCGCTGTCTTGATGACTGAACGCATGTTCGACATTCCCTATACGGCGATCACGCGCACGCCGGGCCGGCATGACCACGAGTTTCTTGGCAACGAGGGGGTGGTCCGCGTCGAAGCACGTGCTCGATTCGATCGCAAAGGAAGGCAAGCTGCCATAGCGGAGCTTGACGACAAGTTCGGATCGACGCGCAACTTCGCGCGCTCAGTCGCCGTCATCTCGTATCCAAGTGACCGCGTACGTCGGACGGCAGCCGACCTCGAGATCCTCGATCCCGAGGGAGATCCGCAGCCACCATCGCGGCCTGATCGAATGCGCGCAGTGTTGCGGCACTACGAACAGTACGCCGAGCGCAATGGGAACGAGGCGCTTTTTACGCTGTACAGTTTTCTCCTATCGCTAACGGACGACGACCTGCTTCCCCTCTTCGTCTCGGGGCGAAGAACCATTCTCGACTCGGCCATACCTCCGAGCCTTGGTGGTGATCGCGTCTTTCGTATCGGCGGCGAAACGCATCTGGGATACCTGAGGTCCGGGTTCGCCGCTCCGACATGGCTAGGCGAGCGTGGCGACGGGGTCGTATTCACTGGGCTGTGGACTGGTGCACTGGAGCGGTCACTCTCTAGCGACATCGAGCGACTGCTAGACGTCCGTGGCGGGTCGCGCACATCACAAGACGAACATGGGACGCTGTTCGTTCAGTTAGGCGATGGCACTCTCTTCGTTTGGGCGCGCCACGAGCGAGGTCTGACAGCTTCGGGTTTACAGCCAACCTCACTTGCTCGCTGGCCAGCCAACAGTCGGTGGATTCTTGATCAAGGCGTGGTCAAGAGCCAGGCCAAGGGAGTGGAACTCATGTCGAAATCACAGAGCATGGACATTTTTGCTCTGCGCGACAGCGTCGTGGACGAATACAAGAGGTTCGCCACTTCCTTCACCACGATCCACGCGGAGGATATCCGGCAGAAGGTCGATGCTATCTATGCCCAGGAGCGTTACTGGCCGGAACCGCTTATCCAGATAAGCCCCGACTACAAGCGAACCACGTCCGTCGCAAAGCTGATCTCGGACGGAACGCTCGAACCACCGTGCGCGGACATCTTCCGGATCGACGGTGAGCCCCTCGCGCTCTACAAGCACCAGGAGCAGGCGATTGCGCTTGCCACGCAGGGCGCTAGCTACGTTGTTACGACCGGCACCGGCTCGGGCAAGTCGCTGTGCTTCTTCATCCCGATCGTCAACGCGGTCCTTGCTGAGAAGCGCGCGGGTGCGCCCAAGCGCACCCGCGCGATCATCATCTATCCGATGAACGCGCTGGCCAACAGCCAGTTCGAGGAACTCGATAAGTACGTCTCGAACGTCGCCGGTGAATCACCTATCACATTCGCCCGCTATACCGGCCAGGAGGACGCCGATGAACGCCGCCACGTCGCCGACAGCCCACCCGACATCCTTCTGACGAATTTCATGATGCTCGAGCTCCTGATGACGCGGCAGGAGCCCATCGACCGCACCGTCATGGCCAACTGTGCCGGCCTACGTTTTCTGGTTCTCGATGAGCTTCACACTTACCGCGGGCGTCAAGGCGCTGATATCGCGCTCTTGGTGCGTCGCGTGCGCGAACGTCTGTCCCCCGAAAATCTGCAATGCATCGGCACCTCCGCCACCATGGCCAGCGAGGGGAGTCTCGAAGACAAGAACCGCATCGTCGCTCGCGTTGCGTCGCGACTGTTCTCGATCTACGTCCCGGAGAGCAATGTCATCGTTGAAACTCTCAAGCGTGTAACTGATCCGCTCCTTGACCATATCAAGGTGAAGCCTCAACTCGCCGCGACCGTAGACAGCGAGATTCCAGTGACGATCACTGACGAGGAGCTACGCGGCCACCCACTCGCAATCTGGATCGAGACGCGCCTCGGAGTAACGTGGTCGGATCCCGATCAACGCTGGATCCGCGCTCGCCCTCATACTATCACCGAGGCAGTGATCGCGCTCAACTTCGATTCGGGGCGTTCTCCCGAGTCCTGCCAGCGCGCGCTCCGTAACCTCTTATTGGTCTCGAGCATCCCCGAGGCCGACCGCGCACCTTCGCCGACGGGCAGCCGCCGCGGTTTCTTTGCGTTCAAGCTACACCAGTTCTTCTCGGGCGCGGGCCACGCATACGCAACCCTCGAGCCGCCGGACCGGCGCAGCGTCACCGTCGATGGCCAGCAGTTCTTGCCCGGCGACCCCGACAAGAGGCTTTACCCGGTGCATTTCTGCCGCGATTGTGGCCACGAGTACCACCCGGTTCGCCTGGTCGCTACCGACGGCGAGCGCAGGTTCTTACCGCGTGACATCGACGATACCGTTCCCCCTCGCCTAGGCGAGGACGACCCTAACGCGGGCGATACCAGCGACGTCGATGGTGAGATCTTCGGTTTTCTTACACCGCACGCCGCGGATCCCGACTTCAACTTCGACGACAAGGACGATGAGTACCCGGAAACCTGGCTCGACTTCGACGCATCCGGGCGCTCGCGCCTGAAGTCGACGTACCGCGCATCCCGTGCGGTGGCGTACCGGGTTGAGCCATCGGGACTAGTTGGCACCGGCATCCGGGCCTGGTTCTTGCCTGGCAAATTTCGCCTTTGCCTCCGGTGCCGTGTCACTCAGGTCACTTCGGCTAAAGACCGCAATCGTTTGGCCTCGCTCTCCGCCGAGGGCCGGAGCTCGGCGACGACGGTCCTCGTCGCTAGCGTACTCCGCTGGATGCACGGCAACTCATCCGGCCTTGAACCGGTGAAGCGCAAGCTCCTCGGCTTCACCGACAACCGTCAGGACGCTGCGCTACAGTCAGGTCACTTCAACGACTTCCTCTTCGTCAGCCTGCTCCGCGCTGGCTTCCTCGGCGCCCTCGACACCGCCGGAGCGGCGGGTCTCCGTAGCGAAGACCTCGGCCCCGCCCAGCAGCGGGCGCTCGGCTTCGATCGCGGAACGCCCGCGGTCCGCAGCGAGTGGCTCGGAGAGCCGAACCTGCGCGGCTTCAACCTCACCGAGGCGGAGGCGACCCTACGGCAGGTGCTCGCGTATCGCGTCTGGTTCGATCAGCGCCGCGGCTGGCGCTACACCAACCCCAACCTCGAGCAACTCGGGCTCCTCACCGTCGACTACCAAGGCCTCGGCGAACTAGTCGCCGATGAGCCGCTGTTCGCCGGCTCGCCGGACATACTCCGCAAGGCGAGTCCGGAGACTCGGACTAGAGTGTACCGGGAGCTGCTCGATCACCTGCGCAAGTGGATGGCCATCCGCAGCCACGTGCTCGACGCGATGGTGATCGAGCAGATGCTCAGTCGGTCGCACAGCCGGCTCCGGTCGCCGTGGGGCTTTGCGAGCGATGAGAAGCCCCGGCGATCGCGCTGGCTGATGGTCACCTCGCCGGAACGCCGCTCCAACAGCCTGCGCGACGAGGATCTAATCGTCCGCGGTGGCTCGCGCAGCGCACTCGGCAAGGCGCTCAAGTCGTCGGAGCTGTGGGGCAACGGATCGATCCGTCGACTCAAAGCGAAGGAAGTTGATGATCTCATCAGGGCGCTCCTCGTCGCCGCCAGGGAGCACGGCCTGGTCTCCGAGGAGGTAACCCCCTTCGACGACCAGGCCGGATGGAAGCTCGTCGACGGATGCATCCTGTTTCGCCGCAACACCCCGACACCGAACATCGACCCACACGAGCGCGACTTCTTCCGCGACTTCTACGCCACGCTCGCAGCCCTCTTGCGGCAGCCCGAGCATCCGCTTTTCGGTTTCGAGGCGCGCGAGCACACCGCTCAGGTCGAAGCCGAGAAGCGCGAGATCCGCGAGAAGCGCTTCCGCTTCGGCGAGAAGGAGCGCGAGGAGCTCGCTGAGGCAGACAAGCGCCTGCGCGAGCTCGGCGAGGCCAACAGATTCCTCCCGGTCCTCTTCTGCTCACCGACGATGGAGCTCGGCGTCGACATCTCGGCGCTGAACACGGTCTACCTCCGCAACGTTCCTCCAACACCCGCTAACTACGCACAGCGTAGTGGTCGCGCAGGCCGCAGTGGCCAGGCCGCGCTCGTCCTCACTTACTGCTCGTCCCAATCGCCCCATGACCAGTACTTCTTCCGTGACCCCAAGGGGATGGTCCATGGCGAGGTCCGCCCGCCGCTCCTCGAACTTGCCAACCGCGACCTCATCGAGAGCCACCTCCACGCCACCTGGCTCGCATGCACCGAGGAGCCGCTCTCCCCGGCGATCTCCGAGCTCCTCATTCTCAACGACGCCGTTCGGCCGCTCCGCGCCGAAGTGCGCGATCCGATGACGACACCGCGCGTCGCCCAGCAAGCCACTGAGCGGATCGGCCGCGTGCTCGACCTTCTAGTCGATGATCTGGCCCCCGAGTTCGCGCCCTGGTATTCTGGGCGCGATGCCTTCGCGGCGCAGGTCGTGGATGCCGCGGCAACTCACTTCGATCGCGCGTTCCGTCGCTGGCGCGACTTGTTCAGCGCTGCCGAGAACCAGCGCGACGCCTCGCGACGCACCATGGACGACTATTCAGCGCCGCCGCTCGAGAAACGCGCCGCGCAGAGCCGCCACGCCCAGGCCATCGATCAGCTCAACCTCCTGCAGAAGAGCGATAGCAGCCAGTCGAGCGACTTCTACACGTATCGCTACTTGGCCACGGAGGGCTTCTTGCCCGGCTACAACTTCCCGCGCCTGCCGCTCATGGCGTACGTGCCGGCGACCGGCGACGGTCGAGGTCGCCAGACCTTCCTCCAACGCCCGCGATTCCTGGCCTTGTCTGAGTTCGGGCCGCGCAGCCTCGTCTACCACGAAGGCCGTGCCTACCGTGTTGTTCGCGCGCTCTTGCCGATGGGCAACCGCAACAGCGCTGGACGTGACTCCCAACTCCCCACGTACTCGGCGAGGATATGCAAAGCCTGCGGCGCCGGTCACCCTGGCGATCAAACATCGCTGTGCCATGCCTGTGGAACCTCGCTTGGCGACGCCGAGATCATCAAGGCAATCTATCGCATCGAGAACGTCGGTACCCAGCCCGCGGAGCGGATCACCTCCAACGACGAGGAGCGACAGCGCCAAGGCTTCGAGCTACAAACCACGTTCGAGTGGGCGATCCGCGATCACGAGCGCGACGTGCGAACCGGTGTCGCCACCGATGCCGATGGCGACATTGCGGAGCTCACCTACGGCCCCGGCGCCACCATCACGCGGTTGAACAAGGGTCTCCGTCGCCGTGCGGATCGCACCCAGCTCGGGTTCCGAATTAATCCGGTGTCGGGCTATTGGGCCAATAACGAAGATGACGATGAGGAGCGCGAGGATCCGACCATCGCGGAGCCGCAGCGCATCGTGCCATCGGTGCAGGATCGCAAGAACGCGCTTCTCGTGCTGCCCATCGACCGCAACCTTTCAAGGACAACCGGCGCGACCGTGCAGCACGCGTTCCTGCGCGGCATCGAGACCGTGTTTCAGCTTGAGCAAAGCGAGGTCCTCGCCGAGCCGATGCCGAGCCGCGATTCCCGTCAGGGCTTCCTCCTCTACGAGGCATCCGAGGGTGGAGCAGGTGTACTGGCCCGCCTGGTAGCCGAGCCGAGCCAGCTTGCCCGCGTCGCGAGGAAGGCGCTAGAGATCATGCACTTCGATCTGCCCGCGGGCGAACCTTTGCCGGCAGATCCCGCTGAGCTTGACCACCTCGCCGCCTCCTCCGGCGTCTCCTGCGTGGCAGCCTGCTACCGCTGCCTCATGTCCTACTACAACCAGCCCGAGCACGAGCACCTCGACCGGCGCGATCACGATGCCCGCCGGCTCCTGCTCCGCCTTGCCGCCGCGACCACCCACGCTCGCGAGCCTCGCGCTCGGCGTGCGAGCAGTCCGCCGCCGCTGTCTGTCTCCGGAGACCCGGCCCTGAGCCGCTGGGTCACGCTTGCCCGCGAGCAAGGACTCCCTCCGCCGGACCCAGAGCCACTCGCGCTCGTCGGCGCGACGATCCCGCTGATCTGGCGCAGCCACTACCTCGCGGTCTTCCTGACCGCGCCGTCGGAGTCGGTCGCAAGCGCGCTCGACGACCGCGGCTTCGCAACCGTCGTGTTCCCCGACAGTGGCGCCGAGGCCGCCTGGGCCGAGCACTTCGCGCGGGTCGCGGCGGCGCTGGGGCGAGTTCGATGACACAGGCGAGCTTCGGCCCCGGAAGCCTCGTGCGCGCGCGAGGCCGCGAGTGGATCGTGCTCGGCGGCAACGCCGAAGTGCTCCGCGTTCGTCCAGTGTCGAGTTCCGAGGACGACCAGACACTCATCCACCTCGCCCTCGAAGCGGAGCCCGTGACCGAGGCCAGCTTCCGTGCGCCCGACGCGCGCCAGCTCGCCAGCCAGGACTCCGCTATCCTCCTCCGCGACGCGCTGCTCCTGTCCTTGCGGCGCGGCGCCGGTCCGTTCCGGGGCTTCGGTCACATATCCGTCGAGCCCCGTGCCTACCAGCTAGTGCCACTCCTTATGGCGCTCAAGCTCGATCCGGTGCGTCTGCTGATCGCCGACGATGTCGGCATCGGCAAGACGATCGAGGCCGGTCTCATCGCCCGTGAGCTCCTCGATCGTGGCGACATTGATCGCATGGCAGTCCTCTGTCCGCCGCATCTGGTCGAGCAATGGCTGAGCGAGCTCGAGGCGCACTTCCATATTCGCGCCGTCGCGGTCACCGCTGCGGGTGCCAATCGGCTTGAGCGCGGACTGCCGCTCGGTTCCAGCATCTTCTCGGCCTATCCCCACACCGTGGTCAGCCTCGACTACATCAAGAGCGACACCAGGCGCAGCGAGTTCCTCCGCGCCTGTCCCGGGTTCGTTATCGTCGACGAGGCGCACACCTGCGCCGCGGCCGACAGCCGGCAGCGCCGTTATGAGCTCCTTCGTGGCCTGTCTGAGAATCGCGCGCGCCACCTCGTGCTCTTGACCGCCACGCCACACAGCGGAGACGAGGCCGCCTTCTATCGCTTGCTCGGGCTGCTCGATCCTGCGTTCGAGCACCTCGCCGACATTCAAGGCGACGAGCGCGCCCGCCTCCGCGAGCGCCTCTCGCACCACTTCGTCCAGCGACGGCGCCTCGACATCGACGAGTGGAAGGAGGGTAACCTCTTCCCCAAGCGACAGGTCATCGAGCTCACCTACCAGCTTACCGGCGCATGGGACACATTCCTCGGCGACATTCTCGACTACTGCGCCGACGTCATCGCCGGCGCCGATCAGAACACCCGCCGCGCCAGGCTCAATTTCTGGGCCACGCTCGCGCTCATGCGCTGTGTAGCGTCGAGCCCGGCGGCGGGCATGCAGGCCTTGCGGACTCGCGCCGGCCTAGCAGACGCGGAAGACGACGAGGATCTCAAGGATCGCATCTTCGATGGCTCGCCCGATGGCCTTTCGGACGACGACGTCGAGCCGCCTGCCGCCACCGACGACCCCAAGCTCGTCCGGCTCATCGAGATGGCCGAGCGTCTCGCAGGGCAAGCCGACGACCCCAAGCTCACGCTTCTCATCGATCACCTGGGTGAACTCCTCAGAGAAGGTTTCTGTCCGGTTGTATTCTGCCGCTACATCGCGACGGCCCACTACCTCGGAGACCAGTTGAAGGACCGTTTCGACGGAGTCAATCTCGATGTCATCACCGGCGAGCTCACGTCCGACGAGCGGCGCGAGAAGGTGGCGCAACTAGGCGAAAGCGAGCAACACCTGCTGATTGCAACCGACTGTCTGTCCGAGGGCGTGAACTTGCAAGAGCACTTCGATGCGGTCGTGCACTACGACCTGTCGTGGAACCCGACCCGCCACGAACAGCGAGAGGGCCGCGTCGACCGCTTCGGCCAGCGTGGCGCCAACAAGGATGAGAACGGGCGAACGTTGGTCCGCGCCACACTCATCTACGGCGCCAACAACCCAGTCGACGGTGCGGTGCTCGAGGTTATCCTCGAGAAGGCGGCCAAGATCCGTAAGGAGCTCGGCGTGCTGGTCCCGCTGCCGGACTCCGGCCACGCGCTCACGCAGGCGCTCATGCGTGCGGTGTTCCTGCGACGGCGCGACTCGAACCGCCAGCAACTCTTCGACTTCGCGGTAACGCCCGAGGCCCAAGCGATCGAGACCAAGTGGCAGGACGCCGCGGAGAAGGCAAAGCGCAACCGGACCGTGTTCGCGCAAGTGCGCCTCAAACCAGCCGAGGTTCTGCCCGAGTGGCACAAGAGCCTTGCAGCGATCGGAGGGAAAGAGGACGTTCGCCGTTTCACCGATCGTGCGTTGGCCCGCCTCGGCGCGGCGCTCGAGCGGCACGGCCGGGGCTACAAGGCTCCCCTCGATGCCCTTGCGCCCGACATCCGCGAACGTCTCGAGGCGGAAGGACTCGAAGGCACCATCCATCTCGACTTTGAGTACCCGGCAGCACCGCACTGCCGACCGATCCAGCGCAGTCATCCTCTGGTTGCTGTGCTGGCCGACACCCTACTCGAGCGCAGCCTCGAGACCGCGCCCGACGACGCCAGCACAGATCCAGGTGTGCTCGGCCGCGTCGGCTGCTGGGTCTCCCCTGCAGTGACGAGCCGGACCACCATCGCTCTGCTGCGCTTGCGCCACCAGCTCGTGACCCAGCGGACCGGCCAAGCTACCACGCAGCTCGTCGAAGAGGCATCCGCCTTGGGCTGGGCCGGTACCAGTGCGACAGTCATCGACGACACCGAGGCCATGGCCCTGCTTTTGCCGGTAGCCACCGCTGACCCGCCGCATCCTGTGCGCGACCGCAGCATCAAGCAGGCACTCGAGCAGATCATCAGCCGGCGCGGGGATCTCGAGGCCTTCGCGGAACGCCGCGCGCAGGCGCTCCTCGCCGACCACCGCCGAGTCCGTGAGGCGGCGGACGCCCGTGGCAGCTATGCGGTCAAGGCACTTCTGCCTGTAGACGTCATCGGCCTGTACGTGCTCCTGCCGGGGGTCAGCTGATCATGGCGAAGGCGAGGCCAGAGCCGTCGAAGTCAGGGACCTCTAAGAAGTCCACCGCGGGCGCTGCGCGCAAACCGCGGACCTCACGCGGAATCTCCGCTGCGGCTCCGCGCAGACGCCCCCGCCGACGCGAGATCAAGCTCGCCTTCGAGGCGCTGTCGATCGAGGGCGGCCTGCTCTCACCCGAATGGCTTGCGCTCGCTGCGCAGCTCCAGGCCACGCAGCAAGCACCTGCCGACTACCGCACCCCCAAGGGCCTGAACCTCCGCGACGAGATCGGCCGCTACTGGCGCATCGCTCAGGCCCATCATGGAGATCTCGCGATCGGCCGCACCGCCGGCGCCGATCCGGCGGCACTCGCGGAGCGCTTCGTTCTCAGCCTGCTCCGCGACTGCTTCGGCTTCCAGTCGCTTGCTCCGTCAACGCCCATCGAGCTCGCCGGAAGAGCCTACCCGATCGGCCACTCCGCGCTTGGAGGCCGCGCCCCGCTGGTTATTGCTCCGGCTGGCAGTGGCCTGGATACGCCGTCCCCAGTGTTCGGAGACGATAGCCGTCGACGCAGTGCCTTCGGTCTCTGCCAAGAGTATCTGAACGCTGCCGATAGCGCGCTGTGGGGATTGTGCACCGACGGCGCGACGCTGCGCCTCCTGCGCGACAACGCGAGCCTCACCCGTCCGGCGTGGATCGAGGCCGATCTCAGTCGGATGTTCACAGAGGAGCGCTACGCCGACTTCGCCGCGTTGTGGCTCCTCGCTCACGAGAGCCGGTTCGGGCGCGTCGATCAACCCGTGTCCGAGTGCGCACTCGAAGCCTGGCGCGCGTCCGGTCTTGAGAAGGGCACACGCGCGCGCGAGTTCCTACGCAGCGGCGTCGAGGAGGCCGTCGTCGCGCTCGGTCAGGGTTTTCTGACTCAGGCTGACAACACAATCCTTCGCCGTGCGTTGGAGTCGGGGCAACTCACCAAGAACGCCTACTTTCAGGAACTCCTGCGCCTCGTCTACCGACTTATCTTCCTCCTCACAGTCGAGGAACGAGAACTCCTGCATCCACCAAGGAGCGACGAGGCTGGACGAGCGCTCTACGCTGCCGGCTATGGGATGCGGCGCCTTCGCGAGCGCTCAGTCAAGCGCAGCGCCCATGACCGACATTCCGACCTATGGGAGGCGACCAAGATCGTGTTGCGCGGCGTCGCGACCGGTGAGCCACAACTGGCGTTGCCGGCCCTAGCCGGAATCTTCGCCAGAAGCCAGTGCCCCTACGTAGACGCAAGCAGGCTTGAGAACCGCGCACTGCTGCTCGCTGTGTTCAAGCTGTCGTGGCTTCGGGAAGACGGTGGACTTGCCCGCGTCAACTGGCGCGATATGGGGCCCGAGGAGCTGGGCAGCGTGTATGAGAGTTTACTCGAGCTTGTGCCTGTGGTAGGCAATGACCGACGCAGCTTCGGCTTCGCCACCGGCGGGGAGGCGAAGGGCAACGCGCGCAAAACGACCGGCAGTTACTACACACCCGACAGCTTGGTACAGTTACTACTCGACAGCGCGCTCGAGCCGGTGATTGCCGACACGGTCGCACAAAACCCCACTCGCCCCGTCGATGCGCTCTTAGGGCTATCGATCGTCGACCCGGCCTGCGGCTCGGGCCACTTCCTCCTTGCCGCCGCGCGGCGCCTAGCCGGTCACGTCGCGCGCCTTCAGACGAACGGCACACCCTCGGCACAGGAGTACCGCCACGCGTTGCGCCACGTGATCGGCAAGTGCATTTACGGTGTCGATCTGAACTTGATGGCGGTCGAGTTATGCAAGGTCAGCCTGTGGATGGAAGCAGTCGAGCCGGGCCGACCGCTTACCTTCCTCGACGCGCACATCCGTTGTGGCAACTCTCTCTTCGGCACCACACCCGAGCTTATGTCGAGCGGTATCCCCGACGCTGCGTTCGAGCCCATTACGGGCGACGACAGGAAGGCCGCATCTGCACTCAAGAAGCGCAACAAGGCGGCGCGTGCCGGACAGCAGGGCCTTGAGCTTGGCTTCTCGCGTATCGGCGAGGGTGGAACCATTGGGCTCCTCCACGCTGTTCAAGCTGTGGATGCAGCATCCGATGCCGAGCTCGAAAGCCTTGAACACAAGCAACGCGCGTGGCAGGTACTTCTCGAATCGCAGGTCTATCTCGGCAAGCAGCTCATCGCTGACGCCTGGTGTGCCGCCTTTGTGTGGAAAATGGAGTCCGGTCCGGCAAGCGACCACGCACCTACGCACAACGCTTGGCAGAACATTCAGTTCGCACCTGATACTGCCCCCACGAGCTTTGTCGCAGAAGTTCGCCGTCTTGCCGAAGAGTACAAGTTCTTTCACTGGCACCTTGCCTTCCCACAGGTGTTTGCGTTGGGTGGCTTTGACGTTGTACTGGGAAATCCTCCCTGGGAGCGCGTGAAAGCTCAGGAGCAGGAATTCTTCGCAGCGCGCAGTGTTGAGATCATGGGCACGGACAACGCTGCAGATCGGAAGGCGCTCATCGCCAAGTTGCCCGAGCGAAACCCGCAGCTGTGGACCGAGTGGACCTCGACCACCCGAAGATCAGAAGGCGAAAGTCATTTCATTCTCCATTCCGGTCGTTATCCGCTTTGCGGGAAAGGCGACGTCAACACCTATGCTGTCTTCTCTGAACTTGATCTGGCGATTTTAAGATCAACCGGGCGCTCAGGATTTATCGTCCCAACAGGCATCGCAACTGACGATTCGACGAAAGCGTTTTTCGAATCCCTGATGCAAACCAGCCGGCTTTCGTCTTTGTACTCATTCTGGGAGACACGTCGCTTCTTTCTCGGCACCGACAATCGGAATCCGTTCGCCCTTGTTACAGTACGCCCATCACTCGATGGAGCTAGCGCGCTCTGCGGCTTCGATCTGAGGAGCATCCGAGAAATCACAGAACCAGGCAGAACGTTCGATTTGAACTACTCGGATGTCGTGCTCCTGAATCCCAACACAAAAACATGCCCGGTATTCCGTTCTCGACGTGCAGCAGAACTGTCACTCGCTATCTATCGCCGTCTTCCGATCCTCGTTAGAGTCGATCGGAGCAAAAAGACGTCCGATAGTCCTTGGAGGATAAAACTCGGCACACTGTTTCATATGACAAACGACGCAGCCCTATTTCAGACACGCGCAGCCTTGGAACAGGGCGGGTGGAGTCGGATTGAAAATACCTTCGAGCGGCGATCAGAACACATGATGCCTCTGTATGAGGGGCGACTCGGACATCAATTCAATCATCGCTTCGCACAGGAACCCGATGGAAATCTGATTTCCGTTTCACCGGCACAATTGAACGACCCCATATTTAGAATCGAGCCACACTACTGGGTCGCTGCTGACGTCGCCAACGAGGCACTCGACCGTCATCCAGCACTGTGTCGAACGGGACAGCTCGGTTTTCGTCGGGTTACGAGAGCAGGCGATGAGCGGACAGTCATCGCGTGCATTCTTCCTTGGCTGCCGAGCTCGTATGGATTTGTCATTAGCAGTGGTCCTTCTGCAGCTGACCTGCTGGTTCTCGGCGGACTATACAACTCATTTGCATTCGATTTCCTGGCGCGCGGATCACTGTCACAGCCCAGCTTCCCTCAGTCCGCATTTGAACAGCTGCCAGCCCCAACACCAGCGCAGGTAGAGACAGGGAATTCTATGCTCGGGTGTTCAATGAGGGCATTCGTGGCGTCGCGCGTACTCGAATTGACGTATACCGCTTGGGATCTAGAGGCCTTTGCCCGCGATGTTGGCTATCGAGGCCCTCCATTTCGTTGGGACCCTGCACGCCGTCTCCTCATCCGTGCGGAACTCGACGCCGCTGTCTTCCATCTTTACGGCCTGTCGCGCGATGATGTTGACTATGTGATGGAGACATTTCAGACCTTCAAGAAGTACGACGAAAGAGATCACGGAGAGTACCGAACAAAACGCGTCATTCTCGAGAGCTATGATGCTATGGTCGAGGCCACACGTACTGGCAAACCCTACCGAACTCGCCTCGACCCACCGCCCGCCGATTCCAGAGTTTCGCATCCACCTCGCGAGTTGAGCGCTCGTGGTGATACAGGCCAGGCTACGGTGTTCATCCGGTGACGATCTCTGGCCCTATAGGCACGCTCCTCGAGATGGCCGCGACCAACAACGGCTTCGACCGCGAGCTGCGCACAGACGATGTTTGGCTCGCATTCGCCAGCAGTCAGGCACCGCTGAAAATCTGGCTGTGCGATCAGGAACCCGCGGACTACCTCGTCGCTCTCTCGCAGCTTCACGTCGCCCGAGCTCTCGGTGACCATGGCGAGCGAGCCATGGTGCCGCTGCCGCTCGGAGCCGCCGCCGTCCGCGTCGTCCCGAGCATTCCAGCGTTGCATCAGCTGCTCCGCCGCGCGTTCCAGCTCTCTCGTACCCTGCCCGACGAGCTCCTTCTCGCGTTCGAGCGGGAGACCGCGGGCCTTCCCCGCGCCACAGAGGTCGAGCGCCTCGTCGTCCAGCGCGTCGGCCAGGACCTGTTCCGCGCCGGCCTCCTCGAGTACTGGGAAGGGCGCTGCGCGGTCACCGGCCTTGCCATCCCGGACCTCCTACGCGCGAGCCACATCAAGCCTTGGGCTATCTGCGCCACCGACGCCGAGCGCCTCGACATCTACAACGGCCTCCTCCTCGCCCCCCACCTAGACGCTGCCTTCGACCGCGGCTTCATCACATTCGGCGACGATGGCCAGATCGCCATCTCCGCTGGGCTCTCCACCCCCGATCGTCTCGCCCTCGCCCTCGCCCCCGTCACTTGCATCCGCACCCTTGCCGAGGGGCACCGCGCCTATCTGACCTGGCACCGTACCCACCACTTCCGCGACGCGCAGCCGTCGCAGTGACAGCATGGCGCCTCCAGCCGAACATCAATACGAGGCCGTTCTGGCCCTGGCTACGAAGGTCGCAGATGTCCTGGAGGCGACTCGGTTTTATCTAGGGCGGCTCGGCAGCGATCGTGGGAAGTCGGTGTGTATCGTCCGCCGATCGCATCTCGGGCTCTTCCAGCCGGCGATCACGGCACTTGTCGAAGAGTGGCGGCAACGCGAGCCGGCCATCTTCGACGAGTCACTGCGGCGCGCCTTCGCGGCGACGAAGATCTCAACGGTCATTGCAGCTCTCGAGAAGCAGCCGGAACACGCGATTGACGCATGGGACGACGGAGTCCGCCAGCTGGCGGTGGAGGCAGCCTCGCTCGACCGCGCAGTCCGTGCGCACCTTCACCACGCACAGACCGAGCTGTCGATCCCCGGCTACGAACTCCTGGCCGAGCTTGGCCGTGGCGGGTTCGGCGCCGTGTACAGAGCCCGCGATGCGGCTGGCGTCGAGCGCGCGGTCAAGGTCCTCGCACCGAGCGCGCTCGCACCGCAAGCCCACGCCACCGAACGGTTCAGGCGCGAGGGCGAGCTCCTCGCCACCCTCGACCACCCAGGCGTCGTCAAGTACCTCCAACTCGTCGACGGCGTGCCCGGCACCTACTTGATCATGGAGCTGATCAAGGGTCGGCGCTTGTCTGACTGGGCCCGGGATCACGATGATGGCGACCGAATCGAAGCCGTGATCGAAGCGCTCGATGCGCTGCATCATCTTCACGTTCACGACGTGATCCACCGCGACCTGAAGCCATCGAACATCCTGGCGGAGGACGCGACGAACCGAATCGTCATCGTAGACCTGGGCCTGGCGTGGTTGGCCGACGGTCTGGCGGCGACGATGACGCAAGCCTCGACGTGGTCCGCCGCGTACGCTCCGCCGGAAGTGCTCGCTGATCCGCGTGCCAGCCGCGGACCCAAGCACGACATCTACAGCATGGGCGTCGTCCTGTACGAGATCCTGGCGGGCCAGCGACCGCTCGTGGCGAATCGCGTCCCGCTCGCTCGCCACCGCGAGGAGCTGAAGCCGATCGACGCTGTCCTCGATCGCGCGCTTGCGCCGGATGAAGGCAGGTTTGCCACCGCCGCTGAGTTCGGTGCTGCGCTTCGTGACGCACGGTCGGGGATGGAGTCTCACTGGCACGTGGTGTTCGTGGCCGCGACACAAGTCCAGCACAACGCCCTGCGCGCGATCCTTCTCGAGGCGGCCGAGCAGGGGGCCAGAGATAATCTTGCCTGGGTCGCAATCGCCGTGTCGGGGCTCGCAGATGCGATCCGCATTCACTACACGCGGACCTATCGGATCGCGCGGGGCTCGGACGTCGCGAGATTGGAGCGGGTGCTACCCGCCACGCTCAGTGTAGCCGCCAACAACCTCTTCCCCGGCGTCACCGAGCTCTGCTCGGAGCCCGTCCTCGCGGAGGACCGTTACAGCGAAGCAGCCATCGCACGCCTTGGTTTTAGCGCCGAGGAGTTCTCGATATTCAACCTAGCTGCTCAGTTCGTCCTCGATCTTGCCGGCGCCCAAGATCGAGGCGCCGAGGCGTCGCAGCTGCCGCCACCACCGCCCGAAATCCTGGCCCGAGGCCTGCGAGCCGTTGCCGTCAAACTGAAGATCTTGGAGGAGACTGAACCCGCGATCGTCCGGTCACTGGCCGAGCTCGTGGCGCAGGCCGACGCGAAGTAACGAGCGAACTCGTGAGACTCGGCCTGAGCCACCCGATTCGGCTGGAAGGCCAGCCTCACGCAGATAGCTACTCCAAACCGCATGTTACCGTGAATGGAGTGCGGGGCGAATCAAGGGCACTTTTGCGAGCGCTGCTCGGGCACCGCCAGACCGTGCGTCGGGCCCCCGGCTCACGCGTCACGGACGTGAGCACGCGTGTCATCAGCTACGGATGGCTCTGCACGTCCGCGGGAGTTCCCTGGCTCGTGCGAAGTGTCGGCCCATTCCTGCTCGAGATCGCAGAGTGGTGCGAACAGCACGGTTATCCACCGTTGAACTCGCTCGCGGTCAACGCCGAGTCGCTCATCCCCGGCGACTCGTACGATGGCGCCGGGAATTTCCGCTTGGCGGATTGGCGACGGATGTCGAACGCTGCCTCACGTTCGCCGGGTACCCAAGTGCACCCGAACCGGCCCAATAGGGCTGACTTGCCGCGATGACCGCGGATCCACAAAGCATGGCGGCTACCTCGATCGTCGATTGGACCCAGAAGTTTCCGGTGCGCACGGGGTTGGATCAGCTCGGCGTGCGGCTGGCCAGCGAAGATCAGTACACCCAACTCGTCGACTATACGACCACGGTCACCTGGCACCCGCGCTACTATTCGTTCCTGGCGTGGGCCACGCGAAGTGCGTTTCGGCTGGCGAGCGGCATCAAGGGTGTCGAGCGGCGCACCTGGCAACGAACGGTGCGGCAGCTCGACTACTTGCTCGCCGCGGCGACGCTGGCCGAGTCGCCATCCGTCCTCGCGATCATTGGATCGGACAAGCTTCGTGGTCGAATCGAGCGGGCAGCGAAGGAAGGCGGCTCGGTGGACATCGCGGACGACCACGTCGGTGACGGCAGTGGTACGGGAAGTCTCGAAGTGTACGGCGGATCGATGGAAGCACTCGGGCTGATCACCCAGACGAGCGGGATCTCTGGTCCGACTCCGCTCGGCGAGCGACTCGCCGACGCCTTCGACCGCTGCGTCGCCGCGTGCGCACGGGACGGCACCCCTGACCTCGCCAACGTGACCGTGCTCGACATCGCTTCACTGAAGACCCTCGCGCGAGGGTGCGGCATCCACCAACTCGGTACCACGGCCGGCATCAGCCCGGAAGTCGCCGCCGAACGAGATCTGCTTCGTGATCGGATCGTAGACTGGTCCGCGTTTGCGCAGCGACCACAGGTTCGATGGCGAGTGCAGTCGATCGCGATCGTTCTGGCGTGTCACGCGTTGATGGCAGGCGGCCAAACGACACGCGCGACGTTTCGCGAGGCCATCCTGACAGGCGGCGTTCGCGGGCGGGGTCCCCTCGTGATGGATCCCGTGTTCGATGAGGTCCTCCGGTACTGGCGAATCTACCAGGCGCATGCGCACCTCGTGTTCGCGCTCGAGAGCTTCCTAGCGCTCGGCATGCAGTGCCTCGAGAAGCATCTGCCTCGGCGCATAGTGCGTAGATCGACTCTCCTGTCCGACCTTGCCGCGCTCGTGGTCAGCGGACACGCGAAGGTGGCCGCAGTCGCGCGAGGTCTCGAGACGTTCTCGGCAGAGCCGCTCGCCGACGTCTTCCACAAGCTTGACCCGATCGTGCGCAACGGGTGGGACGTCGATGCGGAGCCGGCGATCGACCTGCGCCTGCGCGCTGGGCGCCGCAACAACGGCGGCTTCCGCGAGCCGGCCGGAGCCGCCCACGACGCGGCTCTGCTCCTACTGCTAAGCCTCGCGCGGCTGCGGTCGCTTGGTGACGAGGTCAAGAGTGGTTGGATTTCGCGTGCGGCACCGTGGCGGCATACTCCGGCGACTCTGCTGGCGCACGTCGACAACGCTCTCGCGTGTCGTCCGACCACTGCGGAGTACTTGCGGACAGTCCTCGACGAGCTCGTCCTGCGGCAGCACACCACCAACGCGTATCGGAAGCTGACGGAGCAGCAAGGACGATCCACTGCCTTATTCCATGTGGACGCCTTCGATCTGGAGTTCATCGCGCAGCACTATCCCGGCACTACGAATCCCCGATTCGACAATGCGACGTCCTACCTCGTCGATCTTGGATACCTCAGCGGAGAACCGAGCACCGTCTCCGCCGACGGCAGCGCGCTCCTCGACGAGATCACGCGCCGGAGCGTGACGTGATCGCGGTTCTCGAGGAGCTGCTTGACCGACCCGAGCTGCAGCGCCGTGGCTTCACGACCGTCGTCGCCTTGACCTACGGTGTGGACCTTCCATGGTTCGAGCACCATCTTGGCCGCCAGCTTCGCATCGCGGGAGTCCGCCGATTCGCACTGTTCGCCGACGCTCGCGCGCTCGATGCGTCGCTCGCCTGCGACGCTGCGGCATTGGATGGCGCCGGCACCTGGTACTCGATCATCGGCGTACATCTCAAGACTACATTCCACCCGAAGGTGCTGCTGCTCACCGGGCCGAACGCGGCCCGACTGTACATCGGTAGCGGGAACTTGAACCCCGCTGGGCTCGGTCGGAACTTAGAGATCTTCGAGCGGTGGGACGCGTCACTGCTCGACGGCGCCGTCGACCGCGTATTCGAGGACCTTCGGCGCTATCTCGATCAGATCCTGGTCCACCTGCGGTCGCCGCTGGTGCATCTCGACGACGTACTTCGAGAAGCATTTGGCCAGCCTGTCCTCCGGCAAACCCGCCGCGAGGGTGCCGCGCGCATCTACGGCGGCTTGCCGGGAGCGCCCCGAACGCTGCTCGATTCCCTGCCCTCCGCGCCATCCGTCGCTCGCGAGCTGATCATGACGGCGCCTTTCTTCGACACGAAGGGCGAGCTGGCGGTTGATCTCGCGGGTCATTTCGGCGCAAAGGAGTTTGACGTCATCATCGATCTGGGCATGACCAACCTCACCGCGGACGCACGAACCGCGATCGAGGCAGCGGGGGGACACATCCGCGCCTTCGACAACGATCGGCTCGTCCACGCCAAGGCAGCATTCGCGTCCGGCGATGACTGGCAGATCGGAATCCATGGTAGCGCCAACCTCTCGAAGGCGGGGTGGCGGGGTCACAATGCGGAGATCATCGTCATGCGTCAGGACGAGAGCGCAAACAAGATCGCTGAGCTCTTACGTAGCCATCCAGTGCACGAGATCAGCGCTAGCGAGTGGACCGACCTGGCAACGCGGATAGCGCAGGAGAAGGGTGAACTGCTCCTCGATTGGGATCCGTCACTCGTCATCCTGTCCGCGACCATCGCTGCGGACGTGATCGAGATCTTCGTTGCCAAGGAGGGAGCGCCCCATGGGGCGTCGCTCACATGCCACACGAGTGCGGGAGTCTTCACGCTCGCGATAGAGTTACACGCGGCGGGTCTCTGGCGAGCGAACCTTGGCGGGCTCGTTCTCGACGGCCCAGTTGTCGTTCGCCTTGAGTCCGGTACCAACGCTGGGCCGTGGACGGTCGTTCATGATGTTGCCGTCCTTCGTAGCCACGCGCGCCCGAGGTCTCCATTCGACGACGATGCGGTCGACTACTTCGGTGGATCTCGAAGTGCAGACTCTACCAAGGCGCTCCTCGAGCTTCTCAGCGCGATTGCCGAGGAGCGACGCGAGCACGGCAACGATCCCGGCCGCATGTCACGGGAGACCTCAAAGGACGATCCAGAGGAGGATTGGGTCTGGGTGACGACTGCAGATTTCGGCGACGCCGTCCCCGATCCCGCCGGCAATGCCGCACCGCATAAGGTCGACACTAATGGTCGCCCGGATCCGGCTCGCCTTCTTACGCGACTACTGTTTGGCGACCCGACGCAACGGGATCACCCAGGTCGTGACGTCGAGGACGATCGCGATCAGGATGACGGCGAGGGAGCGATGCCGGCGGCGACGTTACCGAAGAAAATGACGCCAGTGCCCATCCGTGACCTCGGCAAGCTCGTCCAGCGTACGGAGCGTGCATACCTGCAGCGGCTGTCGCGCGCGCAAACCACCATCCCGCCGGCGCGCCTGTTGCAGGAACTCGTGATCCTCGTCGCGACGTTCCAAGATGCGGCTCGCCAGGGCGCCATCAGTGATCGCCAGCTCGCCGGCGGCCTAGTGACGCTCACGGACGCAATCCTCGGTAACAACGCAGCGCCGCTCCCGCGGAGCCTTCACGACGTCCCGCTGCAGTCACGCGCCGAAACGTGGAGCCGTGCGCCTATCGTCGCGGCGGCGTCCCTCGTTATCTACAACACGTGCCTCGTCAATGCAGTGATCGCCAACGAAGTTCCCGCGGACAGCACCTTCTCCGATGCGCGTGCGATGCTCTGGCTACGCAACGTATTGCGTTACGCGCCGTGGCCTGATCCCGCCCACTTGATCGAGCACGTCGAACAGCACCTTCCCTGGATTCGCCGGTTCAGCGTGCTGTGGGTCGGAGACCGCTGGCCATACTGGGATGGCGTGCTGCCTCTCGAGGAATTCGTTCGCGATGGGATCCATGTGGCCTGTCACCTCGAGCGAGTCGATACCATCCTACGCCGGGAACGCGACGACTTCACGTACCGACCCGACAAGGAGGATATCGTCGTCGGTCTAGGTCGTGATCAGAGGCTCGCAGCGGGGTTCCTCGACCCCGACGACGACGATACACCCGACGGCGACACACCCAGGATCGTGCTGTTCGACGGTGCATTTCAGCGCCCCGACGCGCAGGACCAGCGACGGCGGCCCCTCAAGACGAAAACGCCCAGAGTCCTATCGTTGTCGCAGCTCGCGATCATCCTCCGGTCCGCAGGAGAATCTCCGGCGGACATCGACGCAGCCCTTAAACTGCTGAAACAACTCGCGGACGGCTGAAGCCCGACTCGTATTCGAGCGCGCCGCTGAGAGCCATGAAGCGCGCGAGCGCAGACTGCGAGCAGCCTCCGTTGCCGGGTCGTTGTCGGATGACGCTGGTGGCCTGAGCACCAGCGACCAAGAAGCCGGGACAGGAATAGAAGGGTCTGAGTTCGAGCGCGAAGCAGAGGAGCCGCTGCGTGTTGCGCACCACGCCACCGAAACAAGCCGCCGACCTTGAAGTTAGCCCTTCGATTCGGTCTCGTCGAGACTGTCAGTCCGCGGTGAGAGACTCAACGCATGAACGCGCTGCTCACACCCGACCCCGATGACGTGGTGACGGACCGCGCGCGAACGCACTGGGTCGACACAAACGTGATGCTTGAGGTGTACTCCCATGGAGACCTCTACAAGGAGTGGGGGCTGACCCAATGCACCAAACCGCCCGGGCTGAACACGACCGCCGATCCTGAGAACCGCCGCGTGCTGATGCAGGGGTCTCTCTGGATGGCGATGGCGCTCTGCCAGGTGCACGCTGTGACCCTCACCTACCAGCACGAGAACCTCAGGAACATCCTGCGGCTCGCCCCGCCCGATTCCGAGGTAGGTGGTTGGACGGCGTCGATCGTCTACCAGCTTGGAGACGGCGGCGTCTTCGGCGGTTGGGAACGCCTCATGACGGCAAGCGGGGAGGGACTGTCGGATCGTGATCGCGACCGACTCATCGTTCGCGCGTGCGCGCCGAACCCGATCACCGCACCTATCCCAGGGATCACCGCTGAGCGCGCGCAGCTGATGGCTCAAGCCCTCGCCGCGATCCGAGAGCACACCCCGGGTCCTCTGATCTTGATCACGCGCGACGCGCGACTGATCCGCGAGGCTGCAGCGGCGGGTGTGGGCGCTGCTGATCCGGAGACGTTCGCCGCGCGCGCTATCCCGAGGGACGCCGCGCGAGTGATGTTCGAGTCGCGGCTTGAACGGGCGATCAGCCGATATATCGCGCGCGGTTCGCTCGACGAGTGGCTCCTGCGAGTCCAGGTGACCGACCGCCTACGGCAGCTCTACGCCGCTGTCTGGACGCCACCGAATCAGCCGTGGTTCCCGCCCCCGATCGCGTGAGGCCCCGCCGCGATCGGCCATCCATCGAAGCGTGCGGTATCCTGGCGACGTCCCAAGCGCGCGAACATCCCGCGGCTCACTCACTTCGAGAGCTCGAACGTTCCCAGGATAGCTGCCTTGGCGCTCGCGCTCCGAACTGCGCGTTCGATATCTGACGAGACTTCGATACCGAGTCTCTTCACGAACTTCTTGAAGCTCTTGAGCTCGTGCACCTCGTCGCCGTCGCGGCGTTCGAGGTGGAGACCGACTGCTCGCTTCTTGCCCACGACATACTTGCGCGCGGCGATGACCGCGGCCGGAGCCCATACCGACGTGTCCTCGCCGTCGTCGTGGATCTCGTCCGGGCAGCAGCGAGCTACGCGTTCACGCGGGCGTCCGTCACGTCCGACATTGATTTTGATATCCATTTTCATCGACGCCTGTACCTCGAGATCAGCGCGGACTCGTGCTGCAGCCGGCTGCAACGCGAAATGAAAACAGGCAGGATCAGACGGGACTCGGAGGGACGACCGTGATGCGCAAGCCTGCGTGGTCATTGCAAAGCGCGAGATGGTTGAGGATCTCGGCTTGCGCCTTTCGGGTTCAAGTCCCGTACGCACCGCCAGTCAGGTACCTGAAGTTATAGACGGGGCCTCCGCTACGAAATGCCGTGCGAGCAGGCTCATTGGTGCGCGTTACTGGACTTGCTGGCGGCGGGCGGGCCTGTGTCGTCGCGGCGATGGCACGCGAGGACCAAGCACGGTGGGCAACGCAGATCCAGCGCAGCCTCCCGCTGGTGGATGGCCTGTAGGATGGGGCGTGAGCTCAGGATCGCCGCTACCTCGACGAGATTCCGCGGATCCGCGACCGCGGCGAGGACGCCGTAGTCCGCAGCGGGCGCGTCGCGAGGCCGCCAAAAGCCCGGCGATCGCATCGGCTATCGCTGTAACATTGCGGCAGTCGGCGGCGGCCTGACCGGGTCGCGGCCGAGTTCGCTTGGGTCAGGTCGGCATATCAGCTGATGCACGTGCTCGCGCTCGCTCGCGTGCGGCATAGAGTTCGCGGAGTTGTTCGGGTGCGAGCGGTGCGAGCAGATCCTCGACGGTGTTTCGCTCCTCTTGCATATCGGCGAATTCGCGCTCCAGCAAGTCGCGTTCCTGAACGACCGCACGTACTGCGCGAAGAAGCGCTTCGCAGGACGGGACGCGCGCGCCGCCGAGTACACGAGAGAGCTCGGCACCTACCTCGGCGCTCACTACGAGCTCTCCGCTGCCCATCCTCTTCCACTCGATGGCGAGCGCCCGAGCACACTCAGGCGTCACACGGCAACGCTTCACGATGTCGCGCAGACCCGCGCCCTGGTCGAGCAACTCGAACGCGAGCGCCGCGGCTTCGCCGTCGGTCGGAGCGGTGGATGTGCGAGCGGTTCGAGCTTGATTGATCTCCTGTGGATCGAAGAAATGAACACCATCGATGACGTGCGGATGAAGCACGCCTCTCACCTCGAGTCGACGCACGGTCGACGATGAAACGCGCAGTAGCGCCGCGGCGCCCGCGCGTGTCAGGCCGACAACCTCACCCGTCGGCGTCGCACCGCCACGTTCATCCGGCAGGCGAGTCGTGTTCCGCTTCGTCACAACCTGCGCTCCTCGCATGGGCGGAGGACGTCGGCGGCAGCGCCCGTCTCCGACGGTCCAGATTCCGGGATCGCCGCACTACTTGGCTGCATGTCGCATCCACCTCGCCATCAGATACTTTGTACGAGATAGCGATGACCCGGTGTCCCGTCAAGCACGCGGCTCGATGAGATCGGCCGTAGTGGTGATCGACAACCGGATCGCGGTTGTGCCTCGATGACATCGGCCGACAGCGCGACCGCGGCGCGGTGAAGTTGTACCCAGACGTTGGTCGAGCCGAGCAGGGCGACCTGAGCGTGTCAGGGTGACACCTCGCCTGCCCGCCGCAACTCGGCCATGTTCCTCGCGATATACACGCAGTCCCCGCCGGAACCACGCCGGATGACAGGGGGCGTGGCAGGGGGCATGGCACCCTCGCTACGAGCTGCCCGGCTACGATCGGCGGCGAGCCGGGCGGCCGTGCTGCACGGGCGAAACTGGTCGAGCGTATCCGTGGCGATCTCGGCCGTCCTTGCTGCGAAGGTAGTCCCCTGCCCCACGCGTTCAGGTGCGACCGAGTCCAGGGACGCGACCGGCCAGGTCGGCAGCGGCGCAGAAGTCGCATCACGGTCGGTGGTTGCCAAGCGAGATCGATCCTGCTTGTGCGTGGTTGCTGTTCGCTGCGCCGCGATCACGGCGATGATGGAGTTGCGCGAGATGTTGATCCAGACGAACAGGGCGAGCTCGACGTGTCAGGGTGACAGCCCACCCGATCGCCGTAAGCCGGCGTTGTTCCTGGCGACAGGCACGCCGTACCTGCCGGAACAGCGCCCGATGACGGGGCGCGTGGCAGGGGGCATGGCACGCTCGTCACAAGCTACCGGCTTCGATCGCCGCCGCGTGCGGCGAGGTTCTCGCCGACTGGGCGAGCTCGGGCGGGACCAGACGAGGACCTGGGCGAGGTCGAGCGGGCGAGCACAGGACGTACCGCGATCACCGCGACGGTGTTGGAGGAGGACGTGGCGAGTTCGAGACGGGGCGGCGGGGCGGCGGAGATCCACGATGCGCTGGCGTCCGGCGCGACCGCCTCGGTGACGATGCTGCGCGAGGACCTGATCGAGTTCGAGCCGGGGCGGGTCGCGCGCTGGACCGGCCGCGGCTGCGCCGGGGGCGACGCACGCGACGCGTTGCGATCGCCGTCGATCGCGGTGATGAACGAGAAGTTGGCCGAGTTCGGGCTGGACGTGGTGGCGCGCTGGCCCGGTCGGCGCTGCCGCTGAGCGGTGGCCGGTGGCCCACGCCGCTCGTCAGCTCACGATCCCCGCGTCAGCTCCTGCCAACCGCCGTGCAACGAGGCTCCCGATTTCACTGCCTCAGGGCGCGCGACGTAGCTCCTCGGAGCTTGGCATTGTGCGGCAACAAAGGCAGGTGGATCGCAGCGGCCGACGACTTCATTGGGACCGGCGCCGGGAGCACCGCTTTGGCTACGCGCACCGAGCATCGTCAGCGTCGCCGCGAGACGGCGACAAGTCGGGCGCATGCGCGACGACCGTACGAGGAACAGGAGGCTCCTGCACTGCCAGGCTGACATCCTCCTCGGGTATCGTAACCTCGCCATGTTCTTCGGATAAGCAGCCATCACCCCTGCCGGCACCGCGCAAGATGGCAGGCTGATGGCAGGCGATCTGGCACGCGGCCCCAAGCGCCACGTTGAGCCCGGTACGGGTGTGACCTGGCGGCGAGCTCATGGCGTACTACGATTCACGGGGCACAGGCTTTCACGTGAACCTCGACCTGAGGGTGGTAGTGGCGGATGACGAGATCGACGGCGCGCATGCGGAACCTCGCGGACTTCGCCACGGCGCTGTCCCGGCTCGAAGACTGGCTACGCGAGCACGCCGGCGCATTGAACGCACCGGGGGACGCACGTAGCTGCGCCACGATGCACCTCGTCGAGCATGGCAACATATGGGACGATTCATCCCAGACGCTCTGGGCGTGTGCGCAGTGCGGCACGACCTTCACGATGCCCACCGAGCACGACGCTGCAGCGTGTCCTCGGTGTGGGCACCATGCTGGCCCAGTACCGCACGGCGGCGAACTACCTGCTGATCGGATATGCACACACGTTCGTGCGTGGGGTCGATGTGGCTACCGCAGCGACTGCAAGGTGTGCGGCGCCTCGGCCGTGCTGTTCGATCTGGAACTCGCGCTCGCCGACCGCAGCGCACGCTCTCATACACTGGATCTGGTTCACCACCTCACGAAGGCGTCCGAGGCATCTGAGCGTGCGGAGAGCGACTACGAGCGCGCGCGCGTCATCCGCAATCTTCGGCGGAGCTTGCCGGTGGCCCTGGATGCATTCCTCCGTGCACAGGCACGTCACCGGGAGCAGTCCATTCTTCGAGTTCGCTCCCAGGTCGAGGCCCTACAGCAGCGCGGACTTCCCGAAACGATGCAGCTGCGCGGCCAGTCGGCGACCGATCTCGAAGCGCTATTTCCCATGACCTCAGCCGATGAGGTTGTCGCGCGGATCCTCGAGTCCCACCCGGCGGCCGATCCCGACAAGTGGCGCGGATCGATCCTCGGCCTCGTCAATGCACGTGAATCGTCGCGCAGGGCGCATGTCGATCCGGATCGCAGCCTGCTGGGAGGGCTTCAGGACCATCTCCTCGCCCACGGCTTCTCGTACGGCGAGATCGCGCAGCTGATGCCTGATGGCGAAGGCGGCACGCCGCAGCAGCAGCGCGACCGGGTGAAGAACCGGCTGCAGCACCGGCGCCGAGAACGATAGGGAGCGGCAGCCAGGCGGAGCGACCCGGCACGCGGAGATTTCGCCGGGTTAGCCCCCTCCGTCGTTTACGCCATGCCGAGTTCGCCGCTCGATGGCTACCGATGATCGACGATGAATCACGGCGCCGCGATGCGTGGCGGAGGTGACGAGCACCAGGATCCGGCAGACGAGCCAGGAGTGGGCGCGGTCACCGCCGAGAAGCACGAGCTTGCGCACCGACGCGTGGACGATGCTCGCAAGATCCCGGGCCTTGCCAGCGTCGCCCTCTCCTCGGCGACGTTCGTTCCGACGAGCCCTTCGGCGGTGATGGCCGAGGAGCGCGAGCCCCGGCCAGCGCACCAGCGCGTCGGCGACGCGAGCGAGGTCCCGGTGCTCGCGAGCGTCGGCTGCACCGCGGCACGCTTCGCTCCGCCAACCCCTGCAGGTGGCAAAGCTCCACCGACGGCAGCGCGTCGGCGTGTGCACGTCGATCGGCGCGACGAGATCCCGGCGACGATGCCGGCGCGCGGAACGCAGACGCTGTTCACGACCGCGGAAGCCGCCGAATTTCTTCGCTACCGCACGGCGTCCGGCATCCGGACCGCCGTGGCGCGCGGGCTGCTGGTGCCGTTCGGCAGCGGACCGCGCGGGACCCATCTCTTCACCGAACACGAACTGGTGCGCTTCGTCAGGAGCGCGCGCTATGCTGACCCTCGCCTTGAGACGCGTGGGGACAAGGACGATGTGGATGCGCCAGCAAGGGAAGAAGACTCGGCACCCCGGGGTGTACCGAGTGAACGACAACAGCTACCGCGTGCGCGCCGTCGGGACCGACCCGCGCACCGGCAAGAAGAAGGCGGTGGAGAAGCTCTACGACGGGGTGAGCGCCCAAGAGGCCGCGAGGAATCGGGCCGCGCTGATCGCGGAGATCGAGGCCGCGACGCGCGTGGCGACCAAGCAACGCGTTTCGGACTTCGCGAGATCGTGGATCGCGTCAAAGGCCGTCAGCGTCGACGCGACGACCGCTAGCACGTATGCCGATGCGCTCGAGCAGCACGTGCTGCCGGTGCTCGGCGACTACTGGTACGACGCGTTGGCCAAGGTCGATGTCCAGAAGTGGGTCGACGACTGCTTCGGCGCGGTCTGGAAGACGCCGAGCGGGAAGAAGAAGCGTTACGCACGAAATTCGGTCCATGGCTGGTTCCGGGTGTTCCGCACCATGACCCGCGATGCGGTGGATGCGCTGCATCTGCCGACCGACCCGTGCGTACGTGTCCGCTTCCCGCAGGAGGAGCTGGGCGAGGGGTCGAACGCGCTCGAGCCCGAGGAGCTGCTGCGGTTCCTCGCCGAGATGCGCGCGCGGTACCCGCATCACTACGCGATGGTGACGCTGCTCGCGTTCACGGGGCTGCGGTTCTGCCATGCGTCGGCGCTGAAGTGGGACGACTGGGACGAGGACAAGGCGGTGTTGCACGTGCGGCGCAAGCACGTGCGAGGGGAGATCGCGCCGGTGTCGCGCAAGAAGCGCGCGCCCAGCGTGATCCCGGTCGAGCCGGAGCTGGCGGAGGTGCTTCGCGAGCACCGGGCGCGCCTGGCAGCCGCGAAGGCGCCGGGGTTCGCGCAGGGCTGGATGTTCCCGTCAGATGCGGGGACGCTGCGGACGCCGAACACGATGGATCGGGCGTGGGCAAAGTGCCTCGATGCCGCGAAGGTGAAACACCGCTTCACCGTGCACGGCCTCCGGTACACGTTCACCGACCTGATCCGGCTGTCGAAGGCGGACGCCGTGGTGCGGCGGGCATTGACCGGGCACGTGACGCAGGAGATGCAGCAGCACTACTCCAACGTCGGGACGGACGAGAAGCGGGCGGCGATCGCCGGGGCGCTTCGGCTGCTGGCCGATGCCAAGGCAGCCCAGCTGCGTGTGAACGGACCCGCTGGTGTGAACTCGGGTGTGAACCGAGGGGGGTCCGAGGAGGTGATGGTGTCTTAAGTATCGAGCGGGATACCAGATTCGAACTGGCGACCTTCAGCTTGGGAAGCTGACACTCTACCGCTGAGTTAATCCCGCAGGTCTGCGTAAACATACACGAAAGCTGTAGCCGGTCAAGGCCGAAGGTACCTCGTTCGCCAACGGTCGACGCGGCGGGCTTGGAAGGGGCTGCCCGGCCGTTCGGCAAAGCCACGTTTTATTCGGGAGCGCGTTGCGCGAGGCAGGTGCTCCGGTCTGCACACGGGGTCCCGAGCTGGGCGTCGCGCTTGAGGTTCGGCCGGCAGCCGAGTCGCTCACGATCACGGGCGCATGCATGGCGCGCCGGCGACCGGATGCCGCCGTCACGATGGCTGGCGTAACGCGTAAGCCCGATCGTGGGCGAGCGGAGGGGTAGCCGGACGCTATCCTCGAACCCGCATCATCAGAGGCCTGGAGTGGCAGGCGGAGGCGGAGGTGTTGCCGGAGGCGGAGGCGGAGGTGTTGCCGGAGGCGGAGGTGTTGGCGGAGGCGGAGGTGTTGGCGCAGGCGCAGGCGGAGGCGGAGGTGTTGGCGCATGCGGAGGCGCCTGGTTTTGAGGCACGCCGGTTAGCTTGGTGCCGCCCGGGATCGAGCCGCGTCGAGAGGCGAAGGTGACGAGCACGGCGACGCCGATAGAACGCGCCGCGCGCGGCGATTACGGGCGCCGCCGCTGCGACGACGGGCAAGATTGAGTAGGCTCGCCTCTCCGTTTTTTAGGAGGTCGCAGTGGAACTCGGTACGCATCGTTTGCCGCTCGCCCTCGCGCTCGCCGTCGCCGTCGCGATGGGGGTGTTGGCGATGGCGCCGCTGGCGCGGGCAGAGCCGCTGCCGGAGCCGACGGAGCGGCTGATGGGGCTCGCCCGCGTGTGGGGGACTGCGAAGGTGTTTCATCCCTACCTTGCGTACAAGGACATCGACTGGGATGCCGCGCTGGTGGCGGCGATTCCGAAGGTGGAGGCCGCGACCAGCGTGGCGGAGTATCGCGCGGCGGTGCAGGCGATGCTGGCGATCATCGGCGATCCGATCACGCATGTCGTCGAGGACGCGGCGGCGGCGCCTGAGGCCGCGGCGCTCGAGGCCGCGCCGATCGCGCCTGTGGATTGGCTGTCGACGCCCGCGCCCGGGATCGTCGAGGTGAAGATCACCGGGTTCTGCGTGGGCGGGTTCGACTATGTCGGCGCACGAGCCAAGGGGGCGCAGGTGGTGGCGGCGGCGGCGAAGGCGAAGGTGTTGATCGTCGACATGCGCGCGGCGGCGGGGCAGCAATCGCAGGCATTGTATGGAGCGAGGCAGTTTCTGGATGCGCTGCCGGCGATTGACGAGTGGCCGCTGTATCGCTCGGTGGAGCATCACGGGTTTCGGACGCAGGAGGGACGGACGAGCGGCGGGTACTACTCGACGTTCGCGACGCTCGGGGCGCTGCCGCCGAAGCCGGGAGCGAAGCCTGGGGTGTCGCACGTGGTGTTTGTGGTGGACCGCAATAGCGGGGTGCCGGACGCGGCGCTGGCGCTGCAAGCGGCGGGACGCGCGACGCTGGTGTCGGACGGCGCGCTCGATGAGGGGAATAGCCTGGCGACTGGAAATGTCGAGTTGCCGGGCAAGGTGATTGCGCAGGTTCGCCTCGCCGAGGCGCTGTGGGGGCCGCTGGCCGCGGACGTTGTTGTGGCGAAGAATCGGGATCTGGAGGTGAAGGCGCTGGCGATCGCGAGGTCGCGCGTGGCGGCGCCGGGACGACCGCGGCCCCGGAAGATCGTGGCGTTGCCGCCGCTGCGGGCGCGCGATGATCTCGACTATGCGGAGGCGCCGTATCCGTCGCGTGAACGGCGCATGCTGGCCGGGATCCGGATGTGGGCGGTGCTCGAGATGTTCTGGCCGTATCGCTATCTGGCCGATGACTGGGAGGATGCGCTCCGAGAGGCGCTGCCGAAACTGGCCGCCGCAGGGGATCGGGTCGCATATCTTCACGCGTTGCGCCGGATGGCCGTGCGCGCCGGGGATGGCCACATCAAGATATGGTCCGCGGCGCCGGATCCAGGCGAACAGCTCCGAGGCGCCACGGCGATCGAGACGCGGCTGGTCGAGGGCAAGCTGGTGGTGGTGCGCGTGATCGAGCCGGCCGAGGCGCAGGCGCAGGGGATCTCCATCGGCGACGTGGTCGAGACGATCGAGGGCAAGCCGGCGGCGGTGGCGCTGGCCGACGCGCGGGCGGAGCTGAGCGGCTCGACCGAGGAGGCGCGCGATCAACGGGCGGCAAGTCGCGTGCTCGGCGAAGCGGCCGGGAGCTCGGTCAGGCTGAGTGTCCGCAGGGCGGACGGCTCGCTTCACGAGGTCAGTCTCGCGCGGACGGCCGCGAACTGGACCGCGATGAATGCACCCTCGGCGTTGCCGCACTGGAACAAGCTCGCCGGCGATGTCGGCTATGTGGATCTGCGCGAGCTGATGGTGCCCGAGGTCGATCCGATGTTCGAGGCGCTGAAGGGGACGCGGGCGATCGTATTCGATATGCGCGGCTATCCGAACGGCACGGCGTGGTCGATTGCGCCGAGGGTGAACACGCGGAAGGCGAAGCACGGGGCGCAGTTTTTTCAGCCGCTGGTCACGTACGGGCACGAGCCGTCCGAGAACAGCACGCGGTTTCTGCAACGCCTCCCGGAGCTGCCGAAGGGGGCTACGATCTACCGCGGCAAGATCGTGGTGCTGATCGACGACCGTGCGATCAGCCAGGCGGAGCATACGTGTCTGTTCCTCGCCGAGGCCGCTGGCGCGACGTTCGTCGGGAGTCCGACGCACGGCGCCAATGGCGACATCACAACGCTGCGGCTACCGGGCGGGCTGCGCATGTGGTTCACCGGGCAGGAGGTACGTCACGTGGATGGCAGTCAGCTGCAGCGGGTCGGCATCAAGCCCGATGTGGTGGTGCGGCCGACGATCGCCGGGGTGCGAGCGGGTAAGGACGAGGTGCTCGAGCGCGCGCTGGTGTGGCTGGCGGCGCATCCGTAGCCGCCGCACGTCCGACTGCCGGACCGCGGGCAAGCGGTGTCGAACAAGTGCCGCCTGCGTCGGCTTGTCGCCACGCCTTGTTGTTGATCGGGTTGTCGCGGTGACTGGCAACAACCTGTACAGAATCGTCGCTCGAAGGCTCGCGGGGTATCGAACAATGCCGGGCGATCGCGTTTCGCAAGCTTGCCCGGCCGGTTCGCTTGTTTCTGATCGACCCTCTCAGGACGTATTGAACAACGCCGACTTCTTGGCTCCGCCAGGTCACGCCTGATCTGCTTCGCAGTCCCGTCTGCTTCGCATCCGGCATGTCGCTTCGCGCCATGGGTGTAGTTCGTCGGCTTGTCGTCGCGGTTCTTTCGATCGGTGTGAACCGGCGACAACCTGTCGGTTCGCTTGTTCTGATCGGCCTGTCAGCCGGACGACTGGCCGCAGCCGCTGCAGAACCGCGCGCCCGGGGTGAGCTGGCCGCCGCAGCCGCTGCAGAACGCCTTGGCGGCGGTGGCGGTGCCGACCGGCTTGCCGCAGCCCGGGCAGAACTTGGCGCCCGCCTGGAGGCGCGACTTGCAGCCCGGGCACGCGCTGACCATCTCGGCGGTGGCGTCGAAGCCGGCGATCTGGTCGACGCTGCGGAGCTTCTCGGCGGCCTGCTGGGCGGCGATGTTGGCTTGCAGAGAGGCAGCCTCTTCTGCGAGGTCGGGGGCGCAGCTCTCGCAGAGCTGGCGCTGTCCGTTCCAGCACACCTCCGGACAGACCCAGTGGCCGCAGCGAGTGCACTGGTGAAACTTGGGGCGGATCTCCTCGGCGGCGGCCTGGAAGGCCTTGTCCCAGGCGGCGCCTCGCAGGCCGTCCTTCATGTACTCGCCGGCCTGGCCCGCGGCCCACAGACTGCCACCGAACAAGCTGCCGAGGCCCTTGGCGATCTTGGCGCCGACGCCGAGCGCGGAGGCGTGGAAGGTGGAGCGGTAGCCGCTGCCGCACTTGTCACAATGGAACTCGAACTGATAGCCGGTGTCGTTGCTGTGGTCAGTATAGTTACGAGTAAACGCAATGGCGCCCATGGTCTTCCAGCGTACCACGCAGGGGAGGCCGGTCGCTGAGGCGTATTGCCCTGCGGAAGTATCTGAGCCGGCGAGTCTTCGAGTGGCGGGGTTCGCCGGATCTTGCTCAGTGGGCGAGCGCGACGGCGAGCGCGGTCGCGACGGCGGCATTGTGGATGGCGAGCGCGCGGTTGGCGCGGATCGATGCGCCGCCGGTGACCTCGGCGAGGCGGGACAGCAGGAACGGCGTGAGCGGCTTACCGGTGATGTGAGCGGCGGTGGCGTCGGCGAGCGCGGTCGAGATCGCGGCGTCGATCGCCGTGGCGTCGAGAGCTGCGGCGTCGGGGATCGGATTGCAGACGAGGATGCCGCCGGCGCCGGGGTCGGCCCAGCGCGCGCGGGCGATCGCGGCGAGCTCGGCGGCGGTGTCGACGCGATGATCGAGGGCGATCCCGGAGCTGCGGGTGTAGAACGCCGGGAGCTCGCCGGTGCGATAGCCGATCACCAGGACGCCGAGGGTCTCGAGGAGCTCGACCGTGCGCGGCAGATCGAGGATCGCCTTGGCGCCCGCGGAGACGACCGCGATCGGGGTACGCGACAAGGCGACGAGATCGTGGGAGACGTCGCCGGTGTCGCCGCGGTGGACCCCGCCGATGCCGCCGGTTGCAAAGACCGCGATGCCGGCGCGCGCCGCGAGCACGGCGGTGGCGCTGACGGTGGTGGCGGCGCTGGTGCCACGAGCGATGTGAACGGCGAGATCGGTGGCGCCCGCCTTGGCGAACTGACGGCCGTCGCGCGCGAGGTGCTCGAGTGTCTCGGTCGGCAGGCCGATGCAGGGCTGGCCATCGACCACGGCGATCGTCGCGGGAATGCCGCCGCCGGCGCGGACGGTGGCTTCGAGCTCGTGGGCGATCGCGAGGTTGTCAGGCCATGGTAGGCCGTGCGCGATGATGGTCGACTCGAGCGCGACGATCGGCCGGCCGGCGGCACGAGCGGCAGCGACCTGGGGGGCGAACACGAGCGGCACACGGCAGTTATCGGCGATCGCGTCGCGTGCCGGTAGTCGTTTCGGCGACCCCGGCCGCGCGGTAGCTGCACAGAGCCGCGCACGTGTGCTACGGGTTCGGGACCGATGTCGTCCACGACCCGCCTGCTGGTGCTCGGCGTGGTGCGGATCTTTCAGCCGGTGCACGGCTACGAGGTGCGCCGCGAGCTGGTGAGCTGGCGGGCGCAGGATTGGGCGTCGATCAAGCCGGGCTCGATCTACAACGCGCTGAAGACGCTGACCCAGGATGGGCTGCTGGAGGTGGTCGGCACCGACCAGGTCGGCGGCCGGCCGGAGCGCACGACGTATCAGCTCACCGCGGTGGGGGACCAGGAGTTCCGCATGCTGTTGCGCGAGGAGTGGTGGACGCTGCGGTCGCCGATCGATCCGATGATGGCGGCGGTCAGCTTCCTGTCGTTTGTCACGCGCGAGGAGGCGATCGCCGCGCTCCAGCATCGCATCGCGCAGATCCACGGCTTCGTGCGCCACCTCGAGCTGGCGTCCGCGTCGCTCGATGGCACGGAGTCGCCTTGGCATGTTCGCGAAATGCATTACCTGACGAGCGCCCGCGTGTTCGCCGAGGTCGCGTGGGCCGAGCAGCTGATCACGCGGCTGCGCAACCACGAATACGCGACGGCCGATGATCCGCCCTGGGTGCCGGCGTCCGGGATCGAGCGGGGCCGCACGCCAAGCAAGGCCCTGCCCACCCGTCGCAAAGCAGTCGCAGCCCCAGCCCCAGCGAGTGAGTCAGTCCCGAAGCGCAATGGCGATGCTGCGCGCGCGAGGTCCGTCGAGCGGCCTCCCCGTGCGCCCCGCAAGCCGACTTCCCGCCGTCCGCGGCGCAAGCCGGCACGCTGAGCTGCGGGTTGACGAGCCGACGTCGGCCTGTGGATGCGCGGCAACGGCTCGTCGGCCCGCCCGATCGCCAGCGCCCGATCGCCAGCGCCGGAGCCCCATCGCCAGCGCGCGGAGAACGCGACCCACGTCGCGCGCCGCAAATCTTCGACCGGCGTTCGGGCCATGCAAACGCCGGACGGATTCGCCAGCGAGCCGATCCGACACCGCGGACAACGAGATCCGACGAGTCTCGCGCCGCGAGTATTCGAGCCACCATCGGCCGGTCCACACGCGGCAATGACGTTGCGAGCGCAATCGAAGGCGCGGCGAGAACCGAGGCCCCCTGCCTCGCGCCGCGAATCTTCGAACCAGCGTCGGGCCGTGCAGACGCGAGCTCCTCGCCAACGAGCCGATCGCAAACCGCGGAGACTCTGACGGGGACGGTGTCTCTTTTGTCTCGTTCCGGATTGCGCGAACACTTCGGGGCTGGCTGCCAGAACAAGACGAAAGAGACACCGTCCCCATCAAGCCTTTGTGATCCATGGGGATCGGTGGCGTGAAACGAGACAAAAGAGACACCGTCCCCATCCCCGCGACGGCGCGAACGCTTCGGGGCTGGCGACCGCGACGTCCCGGGACACGAGCGACGCCTGCGACGGCTCCGTACGAAACATCGCGAGGGGCGCGCATCGACTCCCCGATGGCATCCCCGAGCGAATGGCCAGAAGACAAACATGACGACCATGCATCGAACCGACCAAGCCGGCGAGTCCGCGAGCCGGCAAGCTGATCCGTAGGTGCAACCGGCGTCCGCGCCGGCAAGCCGATCGACGACGGTGGCGAACCTTGACCGCCACCTTACCCCCGGAGCTCGCGAGGATGATCCGCAACAGGTTCGTGAGAAAGGCGCAGGGCTCGAGGAGACCGACGCGGAGATGGCAAAACCACGTAGATAACAAGCGGGACGTTGGGAGAGATCCCGGTCGGTCGCCACCATGGTGCGGGGGACTCGCTCGCGCTAACTTGTGTGACGCCGCAGGGGGGACGGACGATAGCGCAGGCGTTGCAATCAATCTTCGGGACGGAGGGCGTCGCGAGCAACCCTGACAGAACGTTGTCGCAGTGACCGGGGACTGTGTCGGCAAGGTCGCGAAGCGATCTGAGTTGACAGATTAGTCAAATTTGATTATTCCAAACAAGCCATGATGATCCATGCTCGCGGGCTCACCCGCACGTTCAAGAACCGCGGCGTCACCGTCGAGGCCGTCCGCGGCATCGACCTCGACGTCGAGGCTGGCGAGATCGTCGGGCTGCTCGGGCCAAACGGCGCGGGCAAGACGACGACGCAGCGGATGCTGGCGACGCTGCTGGTGCCCACGGCCGGCGAGGCCACGGTCGCGGGCTGCGACCTCAGGCGCGATCCGATCGGGGTTCGCCGCCAGCTCGGCTATGTCTCGCAGAGCGGCGGCACCAACCCCGCCGCGAAGGTCGACGAGGAGCTGGTCACGCAGGCCCAGCTGTACGGGATGTCACGAGCCGCCGCCCGCGCGCGGGCGATCGAGCTGCGCGAGATGCTCGATCTCGCCGAGCTCGGCGGTCGCGTGATCAAGACGCTGTCGGGCGGCCAGCGCCGTCGGCTCGACATCGCGCTCGGCCTCATGCACGACCCCAAGCTGGTGTTTCTCGACGAGCCATCGACCGGGCTCGATCCGCAGACGCGCGCCAACCTGTGGGCGCACATCCGCGCGCTGCGCGATCGCCGCGACGGCACCATCCTGCTCACCACCCACTACCTCGAGGAAGCCGATGCGCTGTGCGATCGGATCATGATCGTCGACGCCGGCAAGGTCGTCGCCAGCGGCACCCCCGAGGAGCTCAAGCGGCGGATCTCGGGCGACCTGGTCACCTTCGAGGTCGACGACGTCGCGCGCGCGACCGAGCTACTGCGTGGCCACGGCGACGCCCGCGACGTGACCCCGGTCGACCGCGGCCTGCGGATCACCGTGGATCGCGGCGAGACCCAGGCGCTGCCGCTGATGCGCTTGCTCGACGACGCCGGCCTCAAGGTCGGATCGCTGCACATCGCCCACCCTTCGCTCGATGACGTGTTCCTCACGCTCACGGGTCGTTCCCTACGCGACGGACCTCCGCCATGAACGAGCTCGACTACTACTGCTATCTCCGCACGCTCGACGCCGAACCGATCGAGGTACCCATGCTCCGCGACGCGATGATCACGTTCCGCTACCAGATGCGCCTGCTGCTCCGCGAGCCGATCTGGATCGTGATCGTGCTGGTACAGCCACTGATGTATCTGGCGCTGTTTGCGCCGCTGCTCGAGCCGATCTCGAAGACCGCGGGGTTTCCGCCGGGCGACGCCTGGCAAGTCTTCGTGCCGGGGCTGCTGATCCAGCTCGGCATCTTCGGCAGCATGTTCGTCGGCTTCGGCATCATCGCCGAGATCCGGTTCGGGACCGTCGAGCGGATGCGGGTCACGCCCGCGAGCCGGCTCGGCCTCCTGCTCGGCCGCGTCATGCGCGACACCATCGTGCTGTTGATCCAGGCGGCGCTCCTGACGCTGATCGCCGTGGCGTTCGGGCTGCGCGTGCCGCTCGCCGGTGCGCTGATCACGGTCGGCATCGTCGGCCTGCTCGGCGTCTCGCTGGCATCGCTGTCGTACGCCGCCGGCCTGTGGCTCAAGAGCGAGGACGCGCTCGCCCCGCTGCTCAACATGGTCTCGGTGCCAGTGCTGTTGCTGTCGGGCATCCTGTTGCCGATGTCGCTCGCCCCGCGCTGGCTGCAGCGGATCGCGCAGCTGAATCCGTTCAGCCACGTCGTCGATGGCGCCCGGGCCGCGTTCCGCAACGACTTCGGCGACGGCTCGCTGGTCGTCGGCCTGATCTCGGCCGCCGTCCTGGCCGTCGCCGGCCTGGCCATTGCGACCCGCACGTTCCAGCGCGAATCAGCCTGATCAGCAGATCTCGAGCGGGCGGCGGACGCCCCCGGCGAGCGTCAGCGCAGCTCGAACTCCTTGCAGAACGCGGCTTCGGTCGGCAGCGAGCCGTCGGCGTTGGGTGCATCGAGCGGCCAGCGCCGCTGACCTTCGTCGGGCCAGTCGTGGGCGCAGGCCTGGCTCGCCGGTCGCCAGTAGAAACAATCGCGGCACGCCGAGCGCAGACCGAACCGGCGGGCCTCGTCGAGCAGCTGCTCGGTCAGCGCGAACTTCACGGCCTGGCTTCGGCAGCCGAGCCCTGCGAGCCCGAGTCCGAGCCGTCGCGGGCCGCGGCGTGGTACCCGGCCTTGGCGCCGCGCTCGAGGCGCTCGACCGCCGGCGTCGCCTTCTCCTTCACGCCCTCCTTGAGATCTCGGACTTCTTCGGTGTGCCAGATCGCCCGGACATGGCCGACCAGCGTGTGCTTGCCGAGCTGCATGGTGGTCGCGAGGTAGACCAGACCGATCGCGAGTGCCAGGTAGATGAGAAATCTCATGTAAGGAACCGTAGCGCGGAGTCGGTGCAACGCCAGTGTGCGCTGGCTATGGGACCGTTTTCATACGGTCTCCGTCGTCGTATTGATCGCCTCGCGGGCGCTCGGCTATCCAGAAAACACGGCTCGCGCTGACCTAATCTGTCGCGCGCTTGATGATCAGGAACGCGACGCGCCGGTTCTTGGCCCATGCGGCTTCGTTGTGGCGGCGATCGAGCGGCTGGGTCTCGCCGTAGCCTTGTGAGGTCAAGCGCTTGGCGTCGACCCCCTTGTCGGCGAGGTACTTCAAGACCGACTTTGCGCGGCGATCGGAGAGGTCGAGGTTGTAGGCGTCGTCGCCGCGCTCATCGGTGTGGCCCTGGATCTCGATCAGCTGGATGCTCGGGTTGCCCTGCATCGTGGCGGCGACCGCGTCGAGGATCGGGTACGACGCCGGCTTGATGATGTCCTTGTTGTACTCGAAGTAGATCACGTCGAGGATCTCGATCGACGTGTCGGTCACGACCACGCGTCCGCGATCCGGACAACCGTCCTCGTCCTCGAACCCGTTGTAGGTCTCGGGCTCGTTGGGGCACTTGTCGTCCTTGTCGGGGATCCGGTCCTTGTCATTGTCGAGATCGGGGCAGCCGTCCTCGTCCTCGAACCCGTCCTTGTCCTCCGGGTCGTTGGGGCACAGATCGTCGACGTCGCGGATGCCGTCACCGTCGTTGTCGGGATCGGGGCAGCCGTCCTCGTCCTGGAAGCCGTCTTTGTCCTCCGGATCGTCGGGGCACTTGTCGACGTCGTCGGGGATGCCGTCGCCGTCGCGATCGTTCTTCTCGCCCTCGGGGCAGCCGTCCTCGTCCTCGATGCCGTCCTTGTCCTCCGGGATGTCGGGGCACTTGTCATCGACGTCGGGGATGCCGTCGCGGTCGTTGTCCGGATCGGGGCAGCCGTCCTCGTCCTCGAAGCCGTCGAAGTCCTCGGGCTCGTCGGGGCACTTGTCGATGTCGTCCTTGATCCCGTCGCCATCCCGGTCGCCGATGTTGGGCTCGAAGACGATCCCGATCATCGCGCGGAAGTCGGGATTCGCGCCCTTGTCCGGCAGAAGGCCGCGGCCCGCGCCGAGCGAGAGGAACGAGTTGCGCGCGAGGTAGAGCTTCACCCCGCCGAGCGCCTCGAGCGGCATGTAGTTCTCGTGGGTGCCGATCGGGATGGCGCCGTAGATCTCACCCACGAGGTCGAAGCGCTGGCGCGCGATCGCGTAGGCCACGCCGAACCCCCACGGGATCTCGGTGCCTACCGTGATCGACGCATCGGTCACCGGTGCGACATCAGGGCCGGGATCGCTGTTTTTGAACGTCTCGGTGCTGCGAAGCCGGATCCCGGCGTTGAGCGCGACGCGGAGCGCGCCGGTCCGGCCGAACTCCTTGTCGAGGATGCCCATGATCTGCGGCACCAGCTTGCCGCTGGCGGTGCCGGTGGTGCTGCCCTTGGCCTCGCCGAGGAACCGGTCGGTCGGGCTCACCGAGGGCAGGTACAGGCTCGCGATCACGCCGAGCCCGATGTGGGGGAACCGGCTGGTCTTGAGGAACCGGGTCTTGAAGTGCAGCCCGACGTTGCCGATGCCCTGGCCGTCGAGCTTGAACTGCTTGTCGCCCTGGGCTTGGTCGGGGCCGCGATCGCCGCTCATGATCGTGAACGGCACCGAGGCACCGAACTCGAGCTCGAGCGGGCCGGCATGAATGCCGTAGGCGCCGATCAGGGTCGCGCTGATGATGTTGTCGATCGAGTAGGTGTTGCCGTTGCCGTCGAGCTTGAGCAGGCCGTGGCCCCAGTCGAGCGAGCCCAGGCCGAACGACAGCTCGTGGTCACCGAGCACCTGCGACGCGTTGATCGTGAGGTAGCCGCGCGAGTCCATCGCCGGCCGAAACACATTCAGATCGATATTGCCGGCAGGCTCCGCTACCGCGAGCGCCGAGACGCCGAGGGTCGAGGCAACGATTGCGGCACGAACAGTGCGAACGGACATATCGCCTCGAGATCCAAGGTCCAGTCTTGGGCTGTGCCGTTTTAGACCAATCTAGCTAGTCGGTCAAACGTCTGGACGTACAAGCGTTTTTCCAGATCACGGCGGGCGCGGATCGAGGCCCTCTTGCTGGCATCGCTGCACGATGGAGGCCTGGAACTGTGTAGGTACCTTGGGGTAGTAGAGGCGCGCGTTGGCCAGATCGCGACCACCACACGCGTAGGTCGCCGCGAGCCGGTACATCAAGACGGTCTGCTTGCAGTTGAGCGCCTTCATCATGAGGTTGAGCGCCGAGCCCGCGAACCCGTTGGTGTACTGGTTGGACGCCTGTGCCATGAGGTCGTCGACGTTGACCGCGTCGCAGCCCGACTTCGGTGTCGGCGCGGAGACGATGGCGGCGCTCCCACTGCCGGAGGGGAGCGGGGTCTTGGTCGCCGGAGGCTCCACCGCCGCAAGCTTGTCCGTGCACTTGATCGACGCGACCGCCTGGGCCACCCGCGAGGTGCTGCTCGCGGCGAGTTGCTTGTACTGGGTCCGCAGCGACGCGCAGTCATGCGCGCTGGCGAAACCCTGCCCCTTGCGCGTCGCCGCTTCGATCGCGGAGCCCTCGGCCTTGCCGAACGCATCGTGGAGCGACACGTAGTAGACCGATTCGTTGCCGATCTTGCTGAGTGCGGCCTGGGCCTCCTTGAGGTTACGATCGCGCAGCAGCTGCCGGACGTCCTTCGCGGTGAACTCGTTCCTGAGCTCCTTGATCGCGATCTCGGTGAACTCCTTGGACTTGTCCTTGACGCCGAGCCTGTCGAGCGCCTTGGCGCAGTCGGCGAGCGCCTGCCAGTCCTGCGCGGCCTGAAGCTCGACACACTTGTTGGCCTTCTGGCCCTGGGCGTCGTCGGGCTTGGGCACCGTCGCCACCACCGTGGCTGCCGCATCGACCGCCACCGCAGGGGTCGCCGGCTCGACGCCGCGATGTTCGGTGGAACGCGGCTCCGCCACCGCGAGCTCGGCCGCATCGAGCGGCAGGCTGCTCGCCGTGCCCGGCCCCGGCGCCACGACGTCGCTGTCCTTGGCCTTGTCCGCGCCGCCGTGCATCATCGTCGTGTAGATCGCGACGCCGGCACCGATCAGCACGATCGCGGCGAGGACGATGAACACCATGCCGCGCCGGCCGCCGGTCTCGGGGACGTCGGTGATCACCGCGTCGCGCTCGAAGACGAAGTCCTCGCCGGCCTCGACGAAGCGCAGCCGCACGTGGCCGAGATCGACGACGTCACCGCGGCGCAGCTCGACCTTGCCGTAGTCCTGGCCGTTGACGCGCACGCCGTTCGACGACTGCAGATCGCTGATCGTGTAGCGGCTGGTGTCCGGCTCGCGGACCAGCTTGGCGTGGTTGCGGCTGATCGATCGATGGTTGACGACGATGTCGTTCTCGTCGGTGCGGCCGATGATCATCTGCGGCCGCGACAGCTCGAACTCCTTGCCGGCGAAATTCGACGACACCACGACGAGCTTGCCGTAGCCACCCGGCGCGGTGAGCGCGGCGACCGCCGCGGCGGTCACCGGACCGATCGGGCGGCCCGCCGGATCGGTATCGGCGATCGCGACGAGCGTGCGACTCGGGTTGCCGGCCATCGACGGGCTGGTCGCCCCCGGCGCTGGCTGGATCGGCTGAGGCGCGGTGACGGTCTGGGTCACCGCGGTCATCGCCTCGGTCGGGATCTGAGAGTCGACGCGTTCGATCTGCGAGGTGCGCGACTCGTCCGCTTGCTCGTGGCCTTCCGCCTTGAGGAAGAGCTTGTAGTCCCCGATCTGAACCTGCTCACCGACCCGCAGCGAGACACGCTCGGCGATCCGCGCGTTGTTGACGCGGATGCCGTTGTAGCTGCCGAGGTCCTCGATATGGACCTCTCCGTTGTTGCGGAGAATGCGGGCGTGACGGCGCGAGACGTTCCGCTCAGTGAGACGGATCGTGTTGCCTTCCTTGCGGCCTATCGTGATCTCGTCCCGGATCAGAGGGACGACTGTCGTCTTTCCCTCGTCGTCCTGGATCACCAGCTTGAACATCGTCGATTGCGTCCCCGCGGGTAGCGTTACGAAACGCCCACGTTCCTTGTTTGTATCAGTCCAAGCTTTTGGAAAACAACTGTCACGTCGACTACTTGCTACCGCTGTGAAGGGCCTGGCGAGCGAGCCTTACGGCCGTGGCGAGCTGTGGGTCATCAGCGGACTTTATTGTGGCATCGTTTCTGGTGCTCGCGCCACTGCCTCCGGCGCTGCCCGCTACGATCTCTTCGGGAGTGAACGCACCGACGCTGACATCTGGGATGATTCCCTTTGATTCAAGCGAGTTACCCTTGGGTGTGTAGTAGCGCGCGGTGGTCAGCTTGAGCCCGGAGCCGTCCTCGAGGTCATAGAACGTTTGCACAGTACCCTTGCCGAACGTCGCAGAGCCCACCAACGTGGCCCGGCCGTGATCGTGGAGCGCCGCAGCGAGGATCTCGGCCGCGGACGCCGTGCCCTGATCGACGATCGCGATGACCGGAACGCCGACGCCCGCCCCGCCCTTGTGCGCGACCTGGGTCTCGATGCTGCCGTGGCGGCCGCGGATCGTGACGATCGTCCCGGCGTCGAGGAACTGATCGGCCACCGCGATCGCTTGATCGACGAGGCCCCCCGGATCGTTGCGGAGATCGAGGACGAGAACGCCGAGCGCGCCCTGCTGGCGGAGCCTGGTGAGCGCGGCCTGGACATCGGGGCCCGTGGCCTCGGAGAACCGCGTGATCGCCAGGTAGCCGATGCCGGTGTCGATCACCTCGGGGCGCACCGTTGGTTGCTTGACCTGGGCCCGCATCAGCGTGAAGGTCCGGGGCTCTCGCCAGCCGGCGCGCAGGACGTTGATCGTGACGCGCGTTCCCGAGGCGCCGCGCAGCCGGGTCTCCCAGGCGCCAGCGTCGCGCTTCTCGCGGCCGGCCTCGGCCGTCGTCTCACCGTCGATCGCCACGACGCTGTCATCGAGCTGGAGCCCGGCGACGTCGGCAGGTGAGCCGCGCACGATCTCGTCGATCGTCGGGTACGGTGGCACGCTCGGGCGAGCGTCATCGAGCTCGCCCGGCGACAGCGTCACGCCCACGCCGCCGAATTCGCCCTCGGTATCCTGGCGCAGGTGCTGGTAGCGGCTCGGCGGCAGGAACGTCGAGTGCGGATCGAGGTTGTGGAGCATCCCGCGCGCGGCGTCGTACAGCAGCTTCTTCTCGTCGGTGGCGTCGACGTAGTTGGCCTCGACGGTGGCGAGCGTCTGGGCGAACGCGTCGAACGTCTTGAACCGGGTGACGTCAGCGCGCGGGACCGCGCTGGCGGCGACCGCGGTGGCGATCACGGCTCCCGCGACGAACGCGGCGGCGTGCGATGCGCGCGACACGGCGGGCAGCATAGATCGAAACGCGGGCGGATCGGGAGCCCCTGCGGCCGGTGGTGGAACGCGGCAACCACTATCGCGATCCGCCGAGCAACGGCTCGGGGTCGATCGGAAACCCGCCCGGGCCGAGCTTGATGCGGACCTCGAGATAGACGCGATGCCGGGCCGCACGGCCGATCCGATCGCCGGCCGCGAGCGGCGCACCGACGGGAAGCCCGACCTCGCCGAGCTTCGCGATCACCGTGACGTAGCTACCGTGGTCGATGATCACGCCCTGATCGAGGCCGCGGATCGGCCCGGCGTAGCGCACGGTGCCGGCGGCGGGCGCGCTGACCGGGCTGTGGTCCTCGACCTCGATGTCGACGCCGCGACGCGACAGCGTGGCCTTCGAGTGCTCGTGCTCGAGCGTTCCGAAGTGCCGGACGATCTTGCCGGGCGCCGGCCGTGCGAGGTCCCCGGGGAGGCCGACCGACGGCAGCTGCGTGGCCTCGTTGGCGATCCGGCTGCGCGACCCCTGGAGCTGCGCGATCTCGTCGACCAGCAGCGTGCGCTCGCCGGCGTCGCGCTCGAGGAGCAAGCGCGCGGCCGCGCGGCGCCGCGCGACCCCCATCGCATCGTCGCCAGGGGTGGCGTGGAGCACGCGGTACGCGGCGCGTAGCCGCTTCACGCGAGTGTCGTCGGCGGCGGTCAGCTTGTCAGTCATGGTCGCGAGCGCGCGATCGATCGCGGCGGTCTCATCTGCGAGCTGCTGGGCGAGCGCATCGCGGGGGGTGACGATCTCGGCGTCGGGCGCGCCGGCTTGCGGGCCCGGCGCCGCGGCGAGCGGACGCCCGAGCACAGCGAGCCACGTGGCGAGCGCGATCCCGGCGTACCGGCGCCGACGCTCACGCCAGTCGGGCCTGTCGGACACCTCGGGCCTGTCGAACACCTCGGGCACCTCGGGCACCTCGGGCACCTCGCGCCTATCGGGCACGTCGGGCGTGTCGGGCCCCTCAGGGCGCACGTGTCACCCCGGCGAGCCCGCCCCCGACCAGCCCGACCAGCCCACCGAGCCCGACCAGGCCGGCGAACGCGCCCATGGACGGCGACACGAGCTCGATCGTCCCGAGCGGGGACGCGACGCCATGGACGACGAGGCCGAGCGCCAGCGCCGCGACCAGCGCCGCCACCACGCCCTGCAACGCCCCGGCGAGCGCGGTCGGGATCGCGATGAACCCCGGCGGTGCCCCGAGCAGCGCGAGCACGGCGGCTTCCTTGGGCGAGCGATCGAGCCGGACCCGCACCGCGGCGAGCACGATGACGAGCGCCAGCGCCCCGAACACGGCGGCCCCGGTCCACGCCACGGTGCGCGCGGTCTGCAGCGCCCCTGCGATCCGATCATCGCGGTCGTCGCCGCCGGCATCCGCGATCACCACATCGGCGACGCCGGGGGCGCCGCGCAGCGCGCGCACGGTGGGGCTCAGGGCCGCGACGTCGCGGACGCCCGGCGCGAGCGTGACCTCGACCGACGCCGGCAGGGTCGCCAGGTCGACGCCGTCGAGCAGCGCGGGGTCCGCGCCCAGCGCGCGGGACAGCCGGTGCGCCGACTCCGCCGCCGGCACCAGCTCGGCGCGCTCGACGCCGCGCAAGCCGCGCAGCTCGCCGACCAGCGCCTGCGCGTGCGCGTCGTCGACCGTTTCGCCGAGGTACACGACCATCGCACCACCGGTCCCCGGATGCGCCGCAGCCCAGCGATCCACCGTCGCCGCCGTGATCGCGGCGATCCCGACGACGAACAGCGCGCACGACAGCGCCGCGAGCGTCCACAGCGCGGTGCTCGGACGGTGCGCGGCGATCCCCGCGGTGCGCCGGAGCGCGGCGATGACCGGCGCGATCACGGCACCTCGCGTGCAACGCTGGCGAACCCGGCCGTTGCGGCATGATTCGCGACCGCGGAAGTCGCGAGGCTTCGAGCGACGATGACGTACAGCTTGTCGCCGGTCGCGGCGACAGCCCGATCGAACGCACACAGGCCATCGGGCGGCGCGACGCGGGTGCGCGCGGACGCAGCCGAGCCCGCCGTCGCGGCCAGCCCCTGGGTGCGCGGCGCATGCCGCGGTCGCGCGGTCATCGCGCCCCCGCCGGTCGAGCGGCGATCGGGAACGGCAGCACATTCTGCATATCGAGCGGGTCGGCGGGCTCGCGCACGGAGGCAGGCTCCGAACCGAAGTTGGCGAGCATCTCGTCGATCGCGGTATCGTCGATCGCGGCGAGCGGCCGCAGCGTGCCGTCGATGAGCGCCAGCTGGCGCCAGCCGTCGCGATCGGCGATCGCGCGCAGCGCCGGATCGCGGGCGAACACCAGGCACGCGGCGCCACGCAGCGCCGCATCGGCGATCGCGCCGCACACCAGCTCGGTGCCCTCGGAGTCCTGCGCGCTCGTCGGGTGATCGGCGATCAACAGCTCGGGCTCGCGGACCAGGGCGCGCGCCACCGCGACCCGCTGGCGCGCCGCCATCGACAGGCAACCGACCGGCAGCGCGGCGTCGGCTTCGAGGCCGAGTAACGCCAGCACGCGCGCCGCGCGTACCGTCGACACCGAGCGTGGGATGCCGTCGATCTCGAGCGGCAGCACGACGTTCAGCTGGGCGCTGCGATCCTCGAGCAAGCACAGATCCTGGGGCACGATCCCGACCCGGCGGCGCAACAGGCGCAGCGACGACCGCCGCAGCTTGCCGACGTCGCGGCCCAGCACCTCGACGCGCCCCGCCGACGCGGTGACCTCGCCGAGCACGGTCGCGACCAGCCGCGAGGTGCCGACCCCGGCCGCGCCGACGATCAGCACGCGCTCACCACCGGTGACCCGCATGTTGGCCTCGTTCACCAGCGGGGTACCCCCGCGAGGATGATCGAGACGAACACCGACCAGCTCGATCCCAGGCTGATTCGTGATCATCGCCTCCAGACCTACGCTCCTCGGTCGAGCAACGCAAAAAAACGGCACCGCTCCCACCGCAACACCGCGCATCTCATACCATCACGGCGCGCGCGGGTCCCAAGGTCCACCCGGGCTGCGTCTGGCCGCGCGAGGAGCGCTACGTCAGTAGCAGACCAGGCCGTGGGTCGACTTGGGCGGCTTTCCGATCGGCAACACGGCGGCCGTGACTTCGGTGGCCCCGTTGTACACGCGCAGCCCGTTGAGGTTCGTGGTCGTGTCCGCGACCACGATCTCGCCGGTCGGGCACACCGCGACGTCGCCGATCGTCTCGGTGGGGGCGTTGAGCGCGCCCGCCCAGAACGCGGCGGTCGGCATGTCATACGCGCGCAGCTCGCTGCTGGGGAACACCGTTGGAACCGCGAAGAACGTGATCGCGGTGCCGGCGCTGCTCTGGATGCTGGCCCGGCTCGCGTAGCCGCCGAGATCGGTGTTGGTCACGAGGCAGCCCGGCGCGCTGGGGATGGTGCTCGGGACGATGCGCTCGACGCAGCCACCGGTGACCTCGAAGGTCGTCGGATCGAACGTCGCGGTGGGCAGCAGCAACTCGCCGCCGTGGGGTGCCGCCAGCGGGACCTCCTCGAACAGCGAGATCGGGTTCGGCGTGCTGAGCGTCAGGGTCAGCGCGGGCCTCACCGTGTTGGTCGCGGTGTCGACGACGTAGACCTTGCCGGGGCCGCGCGGCTGGAAATTTTCATCGAGCAGCCCGCACGACACGTAGAGCGCCGGGCCGACCAGGAACACCGAGTTGCAGTTCGGTTCATGGTCCGGATCGTCGTCGGGCAGCGTGATCGCGGTGACCGCCGTGGACCCGCGGGTCAGCACGGACAGCCCGGTGCCCGCCAGCGTCGCCACGTAGACCTTGTCGCCGTTCGCCGCGGCGTCCTGGGGATTGCTGCCGGGTCCGGTGCCGAGCTGCTCCTTGAGCGCGAAGGTCTGTTCGTCGAGGATCGTGACGTTGTTACCGGAAGCCCGGTTGATGACGAAAAGCTCGGCGCCGAGGCGGCGGAGCACCGGATCGGAGCCGACCGCCATCGCCGGTCCGACGGCTTGCGCCACGGCGAAGCTCACCGGATCGAGCGTGCTGAGCACGCCCGGGCTGCCGTCCGCGAAGTCACCCGCGACCACGACGGCGCGCGACGGACTCACGGACATGGCGTCCGCGGTGGAGCGTGGGTTGTCGCCGCACGCGGCGAGCGCCGGGAGCAGCGCCAGAGGGGCAACGAGTAGCGAGAGCGTCTTGGTCATAACGATACCTCGTGAGCTAGTAGGTCCAGTCCAGGGAGACATAGAAGCTGCGGCCCGCGAGCGGAAACCCCGCAACATCGGTGAGCGCCGTGGGCGCCTCGGTGAGCGCCGGTGACGGCGGTGGCTCGAGCGGCAGGTGCGCAACCCGCGTGTCGATGATATTCGCGATCGACAGCGACATGGCAAGCCCGCGCACGATCTCGGCGCGCGCTCCCGCGCCGAGGAGCATCCGGGCCGGGACCCGGCCCAGGCTCGCCGCGTCGAGATAGCTGGTCGCCTGCCACGCGGACTCGAGCCACACCGCGGCGAGCCGATCGAGCACGCGGCGGCCGAGCTCGGCGCGGGCGTACAGCGTGTGGCCGGGCTCGCGCGGCACCGGCTTGCCGTTGGTGCTCGGATCACCGGCGAGCTGCTCGGTCGCGACCCGGGTGTAGCTCGCGGTCACGCTGAGCATGCGGGCGTAGCGCGCCGAGGCCACCAGCTCGGCGCCGACCGCCCGGGTGTCGCCGAGGTTGGCGGCGCGCGCGACGAACCCCGCGCTGGTGATCAGCGCGATCGTGTCGTGGGCGCGGTGCGCGAACACGTCGGCCTCGACGAGGATGCGGTCGACGTCGCCGAGCGGCCGGGCGGGCGCCCACGCCGCGCCGAGGTCCCCGGACGGGCCGCGCTCCGGCCGTAGATCCGGCGACCCCAGGAGGTAGCCGCGGTCGCCGAACACCTCGGTCAGCGTCGGGAGCCGCGCGTACCACCCGGCGCTGCCCTTGATCGTCATATCGTCGGTCGCGGCGTACCGCGCGGTCAGCCGCGGGCTCGCCACGACGTCGCGCCGCGCGGCGACCGGCGCCAGCGCGCTGGGCCCGCTGGTCATCGGCGTCGGTGCGGTGCGAACCAGATCGAGCCGGACGGCCGGCGTGACGACGATCCGGGCGTCGGGCGGATCGATCACGAGATCGGCGGCGGCCGTGACCGCCGCGGCCCACCGGTTGCCGACGACGGCGGGCTGCGCGCCGGTCGCGTCGCGGTCGCGAAACCGCTCCGCCCGTAGCTCGCCTCCCAGCTGTGCGCGATGCGGCCCGAGCCCCAGCTTCCAGGTCGACGACGCACCGCCCGCCAGGGTGACCGAGTCGCGCACCGCGGCGCCGAGGCCGAGCTCACCGAGCGGGTCGCCCAGGTGCTGGCGCTCGACGAGCACGTAGGCGAGCTGGCGCGCGGTGGCCGGGCCGACGCTGGCATCGAACGAGCCGTCGCCGATCACGTCGGTCGTCGCGAGCTCGGCGCCCCACGACGGGTTGGCGACCGAGCCCGGCAGTCCCTGGCGCTTGTAGGCGACCCGGAGGCCACCGGCCACCGAGCGATCCGTCGTGCCCCACCGGGTCGCACCGTCGGCGGCACGAAACCCATTGTTGCGGCGCACGCGATACGCGTCGTCGGCGGGGTTCAGCGGCGTCGCGTTGTCGTCGTAGTACGTGTAGTCACCGGTCGCGGCCTGATAGCCGATCGTCGTCGACGATTGCAGGTGGCCGTAGGTGTCACCGTGGTGCAGCCGCAGGTGGCGCGCGCCGAACGAGCCGATCCCGGCCGACGCCGCGAACCGCTCGCCGTGCTCGCCGGGCCCCAGCCGGGTGATCAGGTTGAGCGCACCGCCAACCCCTGCCCCGCCGAGCTCGACCGGCACCGCGCCGCGATACAGGTCGACCTCGCCGAACGCGTCGAGCGAGAACCGGCCCAGGTCCGTGGTGACCGCCGCGATCCGCGCGAGCGGCACGCCGTCGACCAGGATCGCCGTGTGGCCGGGCGCCGCGCCGCGCACCGACACCGACGCGTACGCCCCGAGGCCGCCCAGGCTGCGCGTGTGAGCACCGACCGCGGTCCCGACCGCGTCGGCCACCGAGGCCGCCGCCGGGTAGTCGTCGGGGTGCAGCACCGTGACAAACGGCGCGTCGCCGAGCGCGCGGTCGCGGTCGCGGGCGGCGTCGCCGGGCGCGTGATCGACGATGATGATGGTCTCGGACGCCGCGGTCTGGGCTGCGTCGTCGGCCGCGGCGCGCGACCGCGGCGGGCCAACGAGCCCGAGCAACGCGCACACTATGGATACATTGCGGGAAACCATGTCACCCCACGTGACGGCCCGAGGGGGCCTCACCACAGGTGACGAAGCGCACAACAGCGCGTCCTTCCACCCGAAGTGCCGACGAAGAGGTGTCCTGACTTCCGGATCGTCCTAGCGGCGCCTTCCCAGTTTCCCAGTGGCTGGCAAGCCTGCCGTGCCGCATCGTCCCCGGTCACAGTAGCGGGGGCTGTGCCGGATTTGCATCACCGGCTTCCCTGCATCCGTCGGAGCTGTCGTCTTGGCTGTCTCGATACGCCTCCGCCGCCTTGGTAGCCGCGGTCACGGCGCGAGTCAATAGCTTTACTTTGCGGTGACGATATCGTCGTGCATCGCGGCGAGCGCGCCGATCAGATCCTGCTGCGACGCCGCGTCGACCTGGAAGTGATCGAGCGACGCCTTGAGATCTTCGACGAGCGCGGTGAAGTCGGCGTCCCTGATCTTCATGCCGGCGTGCGAGGTCTTCATGTCCTTGCCGGTGTACGTGCACGGCCCGCCGCTGGCCTGGCAGATCTGGTCGACCAGCGTGGCCTCGAACGCCGGGATATCGGTGTTGAGGAAGAACGCGTTGATCCGGTTGTCCTTCGCGACCCGCTCCTCCACGAAGTCCTTGACCACCGCCGCGATCGCATCTCGCTTGCCGAGCCGATCGTAGAGCGACGCGGCGGAACCGTCGGATCCCGGCCGCGCGCCGCCCGCACCGGCTCCGGACGGGTTGGCCTTGCCACCGCACGCCGCGACGCTCACCACGGCGAGCATGGAGATTAATGCCATTCGAGGATGCATATGTCCGTGACCTCCGCGCCTGGGCGCATCAACGGGGACCTCGCACCGGTACGATCGTCGGCGCACGACGGATCGAGTGGTATCAAACGTCGCCCACGCCCGGACGCGTGTAAGGCTCGTCTCCCCGCCGCCCGATCTGCCAATGGGGCGCAGTGGCCGCTCCGGTTCCCAGCCGTCTGCGATGGTTCCCGAGCCCGCGACTCGCTATCGTGCCGCAATGGCAAGTGACCTCGCAAACAAGGTTTTCATCGTGACCGGCGCGACCAGCGGTATCGGCAAGGTCACGGCCAAGGAGCTCGCGCGCGCCGGGGCGCACGTCATCCTCGCGTGCCGGGCGCGCGACAAGACCGAAGCGGTGATCGAGGAGATCCGGCGCGACACCGGCAACTCCCGCGCGGAGTACGTCCACCTCGACCTCGGTGACCTGGCGTCGGTGCGGACGTGCGCCGAGGCGATCGTGGCGCGCAACCTGCCGATCCACGGCCTCATCAACAACGGCGGGGTCGCCGGCAAGCGGGGCCAGACCAAGGACGGCTTCGAGCTGACGTGGGGCACCAACCACCTCGGCCCGTACCTGTTCACACGCTTGCTGCTCGAGCGCCTCAAGCAGGCCGGGCACGCACGCATCGTCAACGTCGCGAGCAAGTCGCACTACCAGGTCAAACGGATCGACTGGGACGCCCTCCACCAGCCAACGCGCAGCAGGACCGGGCTCCGCGAATACGCCGTGTCGAAGCTGTCGAACGTGCTGTTCACCAAGGAGCTCGCGCGCCGGCTCGAAGGCACCGGTGTCACCACCTATGCCGTGCACCCAGGCGTCGTCGCCACCGACATCTGGCGCCACGTGCCAGCGCCGCTGCGCTGGGTGATCACGAAGCTCATGCTCACGCCGGAGCAAGGCGCCGCGGCGAGCCTGCGCTGCGCGACCGCGCCCGAGCTCGCGAGCGACACCGGTCGCTACTACAGCGTCGGCGGTAAGGAAACCGCACCGAACCCGGTCGCCGACAACGCCGAGCTCGCGACCACGCTGTGGACCAAGAGCGCTGCGTGGACCGGCCTGGCCGCCTGAAGTCGCGAGTCTTCGAGCGACGATTCGCAGCCGCGATAGCTGACGACCAAGCCATCACCGATGGTCGATCGGCGTGCCGGTGCAGACACCGGCTGGGCCGATCAGCTCGCCGGCTCGAGGGCTCGCAGGCTCAGCTCTTGAACGCCGTCGCGTCGATCCCGTGGCGCTGCAGCAGCCGCCGGAAGTTGGTGCGATCGAGGCCGGCGAGCCGCGCGGCCTCGGAGATCGACCCCTTCGCGCGTTCCATCGCCATCGTCAGGTAGTTCTTCTCGAACACCGCGCTGGCGCGCCGCTTGGCCTCGGTGAGCGGCGGCAGCTGCTCGTCATCGCTGCCGAGCACCGGCACCGAGATCGGGCCCGATGCACGGCCCTCGCTGCGGGCGATGACCGCGTTGGGCAGCGACTCGGGCGTGATCACGTCGCCCTGGCGCAGCGCGACCGCGTGCATGATCGCGTTCTCGAGCTCGCGCACGTTGCCCGGCCACGGATAACTCATCATCGCGTCGAGCGCGTCGGGCGACAGGCTCATCGGCGTGGTCCCGCCATGCTTGCGCAGGAAGTGCGCCGCGAGAATCGGCAGATCTTCGAACCGATCCCGCAGCGGCGGCACGCTAAGCACGACGACGTTGAGCCGGTAGAACAGATCCTGGCGAAACCGCTGCTGCTCGACCGCGGCGGTGAGCTCGACGTGGGTCGCCGCGATCACGCGGACATCAACGGTGCGAACCCCGCTGCCGCCGACCGGACGGACCTCGCCTTCCTGCAGCACGCGCAACAGCCGAGCCTGGACCGCCATCGGCATGTCGCCGATCTCGTCGAGGAACAGCGTGCCACCATCGGCCTCGACGAACACGCCCGGGCGATCGGCGGTCGCGCCGGTGAACGCGCCCTTGGCGTGACCGAACAGCTCGCTGTCGATCAGCGACTCGGGGATCGCGCCGCAGTTGAGCGCGACGAACCGGCGCTTGCGGCGAACCCCGCGCTCGTGCAACGCACGCGCGACCAGCTCCTTGCCGGTGCCGCTCTCGCCCCGGATCAGGATCGAAACGTCCTGGCTCGCGAGCCGATCGAGCGCCGCGCGCAGCTTGCGCATCGCGGGTGAGGTGCCGACCAGCAGCTGATCGGCGGCGTCGTCGATCGTCTGGCGAACCCCGGCGAGCTGGCGGCGCAGCGTCGTGTAGCGCGCGGCCGACTCGACCATCGACGACAGCTCGTAGGGCCGGAACGGCTTGGTCAGGTAGTAGAACGCGCCGGCGCGCATGCACGTCGTCGCGGTGTTGGCGCTGTTGTCGCCGGTCAGCATCACGACCGACGCCAGCGAGTTGGCCTCGCGGAACCGCCGCAGCACGTCGATGCCGCTCATCCCCGGTAAGCCGACGTCGAGCAGCACGACGTCCCAGTCATCGCCCTGTCCGGCCTCGAGCCGCGCGAGCACCGGGCGCGGATCGTCGGCGAGCTCGACATCGAGACCATCACCACCAAGCTTGCGCGCGATGGCCTTGGCGACCTCGGGATCGTCCTCCACCACCATCACCTTCACGCGCGTGACGGAATCATCCATCGGGAACGAACAGGCTCGCAGAGCGAGCACATAATTTCAATCGCGCCCAAGCGCTTCGTTCATGCGTGGCCGGCCTGCGCGATGGGATGCGCTAGAGGCCTCGCACTCAGTCCCGCCGCAGCTTCTGCAAGCCGACGGCGTAGTAGAGACGCTGGGACCGGCTTCACGAACACCTCATCGGCACCCGCTTCCAGGGAGGCCGCACGCGTCACCTCGTCGTCCTCGCCGCTCAGTACGGCGCAATACACTCCGGCACCATAACATCGCTTGTAGTGACGGACCACGGCGATCCCGCTGGTTCGCATGTTGAGGTCGACGACGACAAGCTCGAAGGTAGCTGAGTCGGCGAGCGCGATGGCGGGTGCACCGTCATCGGCGGTGGTCACGTCGAATCCCGCGCGCGACAAGGCGCTTGCAAGCGAGCGCAGGATCCCCGGTTCGTCGTCGGCGATCAGCACCCTGACGGGCGCGGCTGGCTCGCGCCCGGTCATGCGGCGTCTCGCATCGTCTGCTCGCCGAGCTGGGCGCGCACGCGCTCGACCGCGCGCCACAGCAGCTGGCAAACCCGAGACGGGGTGATGCCGAGCGTCTCGGCGATCTCCTGATACGTGAGATCTTCGAGATAGTGCAGCCCGAGGATGGTGACGTCGCGGGCCTCGAGGTGCTCCAGCGCCGCGCGGACCGTGGCGACGATCTGGCGGTGCGCGGCGAGCTCGTCGGGCCCCTGTCGCTGATCTGCGACCAGCACGTGGTCGTCGTGCTCGAGTGGGTCAACACCCACATTGACGAGATGCGATAATCCACTGCGGTATTGCTCGATCGAGACACCGATGCCATCGGCGATCCGCTGATCGCACGGCGACTCGCCGCTGTTCTCGAGCGCGCGGATCGTATTGGAGATCTTGCGGGCGAGCTGGCGGACCCGGCGGGGCAGCATGTCGCCGCGGCGCAGCTCGTCCAGCACGGCACCGCGGATCCGGTGCTCGGCGAACGACAGGAACGGCTCGGTGCGCTTCTCGTCGTAGCGCTCGGCTGCTTCGGTGAGACCGAGCATGCCGGCCGCAACCAGATCCTCGCGCGCAACCCAGTCAGGACAACGGCGCGCCATCTTGAGGGCGATCCGCCGAGCGACTTCGGTGTGCTGCGAGATAAGTCGATTCCGCCACTCGTTGCGCGTGTCCATGCGCAACCACCAGTGCGACTGCCAGGCCAGCCGTGCTCGCTACTTATGTTTTGGAAATCGCTCCGTGTCGTCGAGGAATTGAGATGATCTCGTGGGTTGCACGATACTCGGTGGAGTAGCTTCGTACCCTGGAAAACAACCCGAGCGTTACCCGAATGCGCCCCACCGCTCGTCGAGCAGCACCGGCGATTGCGCGAATCCATCGGTCGGAATCGATCACACCGACAACGACAACCGGTCGCGCGCGGGTAAAAATTTCGACCGTGACCGAAGCGCTATCGCGTCGAGGCGAGCGCCTTGAGAGCGCGCTCAGCGTCGGCCTTGAGACACGCGTTGCTGTCATCGCCGCTGCCCGTCCGGTCGCGCGCGCGCTTCAGGACCGGTACCGCCCGCGGATCGCGAAGCTCGACGAGCTTCTCGATCGGCGCCGCGCGGGCCGCGCAGGTCTTGCCGCGCTCGAGCTCGCGGAGGAGCGCCCCCAGCGGGGCGTCCCGATCGACGGGCCTCGCGGAGCCTGGCCCCGGAGCGCCCACCGTCGCGGCACCTGGACTCGGCGGCGTGCGGGTGCAATGTGTGCCGATCGCCAGCACGAGCGCGACGACCACCACCAGGCCGGCCAGCACGCCGCTGCGGACGATCCACGCCAGCGGGATCGGCTCGCCGACCTCCGCGAGCGAGACCGCACGGATCGCGCGGGGCGCCGGCGTCATTACCAGCGACACCGGCGCGGCCGCCAGCGCTCCCGCGGTGGTCGGTAGCGGCGTCGCGATCACGGGCGCCGCGGCCCGATCGGGCGGTCCGGCGGCGATCGCCGCACCCGACGAGGGCGTGCCCGGGCCGCCCCCGGCCGCCGCGTCGCGGGCCGCCACCGGCGCGAGCGCTCCAGAGCTCGGGCCCGCGCCAACGCGCTGTCCGGTGCCCGGACCGATGACGGGCTCGCCGCGGGTGCGCGGAGCAGGCGCGTCATGCGCGTCGCCATACGAACGGACCCGGCTCGCCTCCGGCGCGGAGGCGACGCGCGGGGGATGCGGGGGCGAGACCGCGTCGAGCAGCGCGAGGTACTCGGCCGCCGTGCCGATCCGCTGCGCGGCGAGCTTCACGAGACCGCGCTCGACGATCGCTTCCAGCCTGGGTGGAAGCTCGAGCTCGGGTGCGATGACGGCGAGCGATGGTGGCTGGCGACCGACATGTGCACCGAGCATCGCGACCGGATCCTTGTCCTCGAACGGCGCCCGCCCTACGAGCATCTCGTACAGCACCACGGTAGCCGAATACAGATCCGACGCCGGCGTGATCTCGCCGCCGACGGCTTGCTCGGGCGACAGATACGCCGGCGTACCCACGGTGAGGCCCGCGCGGGTCGCCGCCGGGTCCTCGGTACGGCCGGCGGCGTATAGCTTGGCGATCCCGAAATCCAGGATCTTGATGACGGGGTCGCCGTCCTTGCGCGCCAGGTACACGTTGTCGGGCTTGATGTCGCGGTGCACGACGCCGCGCTCGTGCGCGTGCCGGAGCCCGTACAGAACGCCGCGCAGGATGTCGATCGCCTCGGTCCACGGCAGCCGGGTGTCGCGGGTCAGCCGATCCCCGAGCGACTCGCCTTCGAGGAGCTCCATCACCAGGTAGCAGGCGCCGCCATCGAGCACGCCGAAGTCGCTGACCCCCACGATGTTGGGGTGGTCGAGCCGGCCCGACGCGATCGCCTCGCGCTGAAACCGCTGCGACGCCTCGCGGTTGCGCCCCAGATCCGCGTGCAGCACCTTGATCGCGACCGACTTGCCGATCTTGGTGTGCTCGGCGCGGTAGACCCGGCCCATGCCGCCGGTCCCGAGCACGCCCTCGACGCGGTACCGGCCATCGAGCACGCTGCCGGGCTCGAACTGCTCGTCAGAAGAAGAGAGGGACGACGCCGCCATGCCAGCGCGCTGAATCTACCGCGCCGCGTCCGGGCCACAAAAGGCGCCAGTGTGTGTATGCCGAGCCTGCGTGCGGCGATCCCCTGACATCGGGCCGGCGCAGCGAACGCTCGGGCGGCGCGATGCTAGCGATCCCGCTTGCGGAGCTTGTGGTGCGGCATCGGCGGCAGGCCGGTGTGCTGCGTGAGAGCGACCCCAGGTTGCAGACGGCCGCGCCGTCCCTCACGCTGGTCGCCGGTGCCGGCGGGCTGCCACGACGGCACGAGCTGGTGCTTGCCGCCGCCGATCAGATCCTCGCGGCCCATCCGACGCAGCGCCTCGCGGAGCACCGGCCAGTTGTTCGCATCGAAGTAGCGCAGGAACGCCTTGTGGAGCCGGCGCTGCTCGAGCCCGCGAATGACGTGGACGCGCTGCTTCGACTTGAGCGAGCGCAGCGGGTTCAGGCCCGTGTGATACATCGCGGTCGCGCTCGCCATCGGCGACGGCAGGAACGCCTGCACTTGATCCGGGCGGAACCCATTGCGCTTGAGCCACAGCGCCAGGTTCAGCATGTCCTCGTCGGTCGTGCCCGGATGCGCGGCGATGAAGTACGGGATCAGGTACTGCTCCTTGCCCGCTTCCTGGGTGTAGCGATCGAACAGCTCCTTGAACCGATCGTAGGCGCCGATCCCGGGCTTCATCATGTGGGTCAGCGGGCCGTCCTCGGTGTGCTCCGGCGCGATCTTGAGATAGCCCCCGGTGTGGTGCTGTGCGAGCTCGCGGATCCACTCCGGCGATCGCACCGCGAGGTCGTAGCGCACGCCCGACGCCACGAACACGCGCTTGATGCCCTTGAGCGCGCGCGCCTTGCGATACAGCGAGACCAGCGGCCCGTGATCGGTGCCGAGGTTGTCGCAGATGTCGGGGAACACGCACGACGGCTTGCGGCACGCCGCTTCGATCTCGCGCGTCTTGCACGCCATCCGGTACATGTTCGCGGTCGGTCCGCCGATGTCGCTGATGATGCCGTGGAACCCCGGCGTCATGTCGCGGACCCGCTCGATCTCGGCGAGGATCGACGCCTCCGAGCGGCTCTGGATCACGCGGCCCTCGTGCTCGGTGATCGAGCAGAAGCTGCAGCCGCCGAAGCAGCCGCGCAGGATCGTCACCGAGAACTTGATCATGTCGTACGCGGGGATCTTGGTCGCCTGGTGGCGCGGATGCGGCACCCGCGCGTACGGCAGCTCGTAGAGCGCGTCCATCTCCGGCGTGGTCAGCGGGATCGGCGGCGGGTTGATCCAGACATCGACGCCCGGGGCTTGGCCCCGGGCGGCAGCGCCGCCGAAGCGCGGCGCGGTTTGATCGCCCGGCGGCTTGCGCGGGCCGGCGCCGTGGCGCTGGACCAGCGCGCGCGCGTTGCCGGGATTGGCCTCGAGGTGAAGGATCCGCGAGGCATGCGCGTAGAGCACCGGGTCCGCGGTGACCTGCTCGAAGCTCGGCATCCGGATCACCTGCAGCGCGCGGTCGACCTTGCGTGGCCGAAGCTGGATCAGCGGCTCGGCCGCGGGTGCGTCGCCGGTGTTGCAGGGCGCCGCGTCGCGCTCCTCGGACATTGCGTAGGGATCGGGCAGCGGCTCGAGCTTGCCGGGCGCGTCGAGCGACGTCGAGTCGATCTCGCTGAACCCGGCGCGGGTGCCGAAGAACGCGGTGCCGCGGATGTCGCGGATGTCCTCGATCGGTGTCCCGGCGGCGAGGCGGTGCGCGACCTCGACGATCGCGCGCTCGGCGTTGCCGTAGACCAGCAGATCGGCCTGGGCATCGACCAGCACCGAGCGCCGGACCTTGTCGGACCAGTAGTCGTAGTGCGCGATCCGGCGCAGGCTCGCCTCGATGCCGCCGATCACGAGCGGCACGTCGTCGAACGCCTCGCGGCAGCGCTGCGCGTACACCGAGACGGCGCGATCCGGCCGCAGCCCCGCGACGCCGTCGGGCGAGTAGGCATCATCGCGACGGATCCGGCGATCGCTGGTGTAGCGATTGACCATCGAGTCCATGTTGCCGGCGGTGACGCCCCACATGACGTTGGGTCGGCCGAGCGCGCGAAACGGCTCGGCGCTGCGCCAGTCGGGCTGATCCAGGATGCCGACGCGAAATCCGTGCGACTCGAGCAACCGACCGACCAGCGCCATCCCGAAGCTCGGATGGTCGATGTACGCGTCGCCGGTGACCACCACGACGTCGCAGCTCTCCCAGCCGAGCTCGTCCATCTCCGCCCGGGTCGTCGGCAAGAACGGCGCAATCCCGAACCGCTTCGCCCAGTACGGGCGATACGAAAACAGCGCTCGCGCCGCGGACATCGGGGGCAACGGTTAGCACACCCGACGGCCGGCGCGGCTCGATTTGCACCCGGCTCGATTTCACGCGCGGCGACGCGAGCGCCCCGCGAGCTCATTTTACTGTGTAGTTTCTTTGGGTTGTCCCTCGGGAGAGGCGCTGGGGCCGGGCCCGCCGAACTGGGCGTTTCCGTCGCGCACCAGCGCCGCTTGCTGCGCCTCGGTCATGAGCTTGGCGCACGGCTCGGCGTCCTCGAGTTGCTTCATCGCGATCAGGCACTGCAGGGCCTCCGGCGACCAGCCGTCGTGCTCGCAGCGATCGCGGATCAAGTTGCGAAGCCCGTCCGCCGCTTCGGTCGGCGGCGCATCGCTCGCCGGTAGCCGCGCGAGCATGGTCGCGACCATGTTGTCCGCGGCTCGCGCACACGGCGCCGGCCGCTTCGGCGCGACCGGCGCGGGCTCCGCGTGCTGACAGGCCGCGAGCGCGACGATGATCCACAAGCGCATGGCCGCGATGGTGCCACGATCGACGGACGCCGCTGAGGTCACTTGCCGAAGATGTGCCCGCCGGTCAGGGCGGGTTCACCATGTCGCGGACGCCACCGGCGATGAACTCGACGGCAACCGCGGCGAGTAGCAGGCCCATGACGCGCTCGAACGCGCGCAGCAGCGTCTTGGGCAGCAGGCGCTCGGCGTTGGCCGCGCTCCGCATCATCAGCCACGCCAGGGCGCACGTGATCGTGACCGCGACGAACACCGCGAGGGTGCGCACCGGGTGCCACGCCGCGCGCGACATCAGCACCATCACCGTCGCGATCGCGCCCGGACCCGCGAGCATCGGGATCGCCAGCGGGAAGATCGCGATGTCGTCGCGCGTCCGCGCCTCGCCCTGCTCCTCGGCGGTGGTCCGGGTCGGCGACGGCTGCGCGCGCATCATGTCGACCGCCATGAGCAGCAGCATCAGGCCACCGGCGATCTTGAACGCGCCGAGCGAGATCCCGAACGCCTTGAAGATCAGGCCGCCGGCGAGCGCGAAGATCGACAGCGTCACCCACGTCGCGAACGCCGCGCGCTTGGCGATCCGGCGGCGCTGCACCGCCGACTCGGCGACGGTGATGCTCAAGAAGATCGGCACGTTCGCGATCGGATCGATGACGAAGAACACGGCCGACAACGCGACGACGGCAAATTTGAGGTCTTCCATGATCGCACTCCACTGCGCTCTACTGCACTCCGGCGCACTCTGGCGCACTCCGGCGCGCTCGGGCGCACTCCGGCGCACCGCGAGGGTAGGCGATTTCACCAGCCGCAGGGCGGTGCGACCGCGTTCCGCAGCACGGCGACCATCGAGCTGCACTGCGCTCCGAGCGCGGTTGCGTCGGGCGCGGGGCCGCGGGCCCAGCCTTGCAGAAGCTCGCGGTACGCCTCCGCGAGCGCCGCCTGGGCTTGCTGCGGGATCGCCGGGCAGGTCCCGAGCCGGTCGATCAGCGCCTGGTAGTCGTTGCAGACCTGGGGGATCCGCGTCGCCGACGCCCGGACGGCGAGCGCATCGAGCGCGTGATCGAGCGCGTCCCGCTGAGCAGCGGTCAGCAGGGCCTTGCAGTGGTGCGGCTTGCGCAGTGACGTGGTGGCGACGAAGCACGCGCGGACGTCCGCGCTCCAGCCGTCCGCGTCACAGCGCGCGGCGATCACGTCGCGGATCTTGCCCGCACGCGGGCGCTCGGGGCCGATCAGCAGGCGCGTGTGCTCGGCGATCTCGGTGCACGTTGGCGCCGCGGGTTCCGGCCACGGCAGCGGATCGGGACCTCCGCGATGGCAGGCGGCCGCCACGAAGATCCAGGCGAGACGCACGCTCGCATCATATCGACTCGCTGTGCCGTCCGCGCTGACCTAGGAGGTCTTTGACCTTCGGTCACGGTCCGGTTTCGCGGCGATCGACAGGGGACGTTCCCGTACGTTCCCGTCCCCTCTGGACCGGCAAAGCCGGCTCATTCACCCCACCGCGCGTCGCGTCGCGCGGCGCGGCGCTACTACAAGGGGCGCGGCTCGCTCGCGTGGCTCCCGACCCATGCGTTTTGCGTTTAGGCTGCGCACATGCTGCCGCGCTTCCTGTACCTGCACGGCTTCGCGTCCGGGCCGCGCTCGACCAAGGCCGTCGCGTTCGCCGAGCACTACGCGACGCGCGGGGTCAGCCTCGATCGCCTGGACCTGCGGCTGCCATCGCTCGAGCACCTCCGGTTGTCGGCGATGATCGCGGCGGTCCAGCAGGCGATCGGTGGGCCCGGCGATCGCGCCGTCGTGTTCGGCAGCTCGCTCGGCGGCCTGACCGCCGCCCGGGTGGCCGAGCGCGATCCGCGGGTCACCGGCCTGGTCCTGCTCGCGCCGGCCTTCCGGCTGCTCGAGCGCTGGCGCGAGCTACCGGAGTGGGACGACTGGCGCCGGCTCGGCTGGCGCCAGATCCACGACTACGCGACCGACCAGCCGACCCGGGTCGACTTCGGGTTTGCCGACGACGCGATGGCAATCGATGTCGGCGATCCCGATGTCCGGGTCCCGACGCTGATCCTCCATGGCACGCGCGACGACGTGGTCTCGATCGAGCGCTCGCGAACGTTCGCCCGGGGCAAGCCGCACGTGCAGCTGATCGAGCTGGACGACGGCCACGAGCTGACGGCGTCGCTGCCGCGCTTGCTCGTCGAGGCGGACCGGTTCCTGGTGCCCTGGCTCGGCCGCTGATCAGGTGCAGTTGCCGCCGTCGCACTCGCTGCTGCAGCTGGCGTCCGGTGCGCACGCATGGGCGCACGAGCCGCCATCGCATTCGAGGTTGCAGGTCGCCCCCGCGCCGCAGCCCGTGCCGCACTGCCCGCCATCACACTCGAGGTTGCAGGTCGCGTTGTTGCCGCAGCTCAGCCGGCAGTTGCCGCCGTCACACTCGATGTCGCACGTGCTGCCCTCGGCGCACGCATAGGAGCAGCCGCCCGCGGGGCACTCGAACGAGCAACTCTCCCCGGGAGCGCACCACTGCTCGGCGAACCCCGACGCAGGCGCGGCCTCCGCGTAGGGATCTTGCGGCGACGCGGCGACGCACGCGCCAGCTTGTAGGGTCGCCGGCGCGGCATGCGTGCCGCCGACACAGGCGGCCGACATCGTGAGACAGAGCAGGGCAAAGACGCGAGTCATGATCCCTCCGGGGGCAATGTCGGGTAGAGCCCCGACGGCTGCGAGCGGTTGACGGCCGCCGCCCGTGGCCGTGGCCATGCGTGGCGCAGACGCGCTCGGCCGGTGGCCCCGCGGCCTACGTACCGCGTGCCTCAGCAAGCTCCCGAAGCCGTCGTCCCCTCGCGGCGCGGGCGCCTGCTTCGCCTGTGTTTCTGCATGATGCCGCCCACGAGCCGAGGTACGCTGCGGCGCCGATGGCGACGAAGAAGGACCCATTTGCCGCGCTGGAGGCACTCCGAAGCTCGTTACCCGTGGGCCCGCGTGCGCCAGCACCGCCGCCGGTCACAAAGCCGAAGCCGGTCCCCGCGCGCGCGGTGGTCCGGATGGAGCGCAAAGGTCGCGGCGGCAAGGAGGTCACGGTGGTCGACAAGCTCGGCTTGCGGGCGGCCGACCTCGAGGACTGGTGCCGCGATCTCAAGCAGACCCTCGGGTGTGGTGGAGCAGTCGACGGCGATCTGATCGTCCTGCAGGGCGATCTGCGACCCCGGTTGCCAGCCGTGCTCACCGCGCGCGGTGTCGCGAAGATCACGATTGGCTGAGGTGAGGAGGTGCACACGGCCGATTGCAGTGTGGGCCCCCGGCTACTCGAGTTGCCGGTTACAGGGGGCTCGGGACCGCGTCTGGTAGATCCAGTCGCAGTTTCAACGCGTTGCGTCGCCGAGAGGTGACGCTAACCCCTTGCGATCTGCCGGCGAACGCTCGCGGCGAAGCCGGCTCGTTGATGGCCCCTGGTTTGCGTCCCGGAGGCCACCAATGCCCTGCATGTGCGACCGCGTCTCGATCTCCACGGGGCTGATGCTGCTGGCGGCGATGGCTGCCTGCGAGGCTGGCCCCGGTCAGGCCCCCGAGCCCCCGGTCCTCACGGTCACCGCGCCGCCGCGCGGCTTGCTCCAGGACCACGCCGGACAGGTCGTGGTGAGCGGAATGGTGGCGGCGAGCGCCCATGGCGACGCCATCGACAAGGTCCTCGTCAACAACGTCCAGGCCACCCTTTACAGCGACGGCACGTTCGACGCGGTGATCGACGTCCCCGAGGGCGCGACGCTGATCCAGACGATCGCCCACGACGCCCGCGGTGGCACCGCGAGCGATACGCGCGCCGTTCAGGCCGGTCAGCTACGGGCCGTCGGCACCGCGATCCCGAGCGCCGTCACGGCGGCGATCTCGGCCGACGCGTTCTCGAAGATCTCGGCCGCGGCGGGTCCGATCATCAAAGCCATCGACATCGCAGCGCTGCTCGCGCCGCTCCAGCCGATGCTGCATGGCGGAGATGGCGGCGGACCGGACTGCTTGTTCGCCCAGGCGTTCGTCGACAACATCACGTTCTCCGACGTCAAGATCGCATTGTCGCCGGTCGCCGGGGGCCTGGCGTTTCGCGCCGAGCTCGACGGGCTCGCGGTCCCGGCCCACGTCCGCTACACGCTTGCCTGCTTGGATTTCGAGAACACGCTCCGCGTCACCGCGGATCAAGTCGTCGTCGCGGGGACGCTCAACGTGACCCCTAACGGGACCGGATTCACCACCGCGCTGGTTAACCCGAACGTCAGCCTGACCAACTTCGATGTCCAGGCGTCGGGGATCCGGGACGACGTGGTCAGCCTGCTCCATCTCGACTCCGCGATCCAGGGCGTCATCGCCAAGGGGGCGGAGCTCGCGATGAACCCGCTGGTCAACCAGGCGCTCGGCGCGCTCGCCGGTCCGCTGCAACTCGAGGTGCTGGGCAAGCAGCTGTCGCTCCAGGTTGCGCCTAGCCAGGTCGTGTTCGATCCGAGCGGCGCCGTGATGGCGTTGAACATCTCGGTGCTGCTCGCAGGCAGCGCATCGAGCCCCGGGTTCCTCTACACGGCCAACGGCACGCCGACGATGGACCCCGGTCAGGGCTTCCAGCTCGGCATCGCCGACGATCTCGCAAACGAGATCATCGCCGAGGCGCACGCCAGTGGCCTCCTCGACCTCACGCTACCCGAACCGGGCGGCTCGTTCGATGCCGCCGAGCTCCACATGGGGTTGCCGCCGCTGATCAGCGCCAACGCCAGCGACGGCAAGATGCACGTCGTGCTCGGCGACATGATCGCCACGTACACCAACCACGGCACCCCGGTCGGCAAGGTCGCGATCAACGCCACGGTCGATCTCGAGATCGTCTCGGCCGGCAATGGTGCCAGCGTCGCGCTCCAGCTGGGCGCCCCCGAGATCCACGTCGACGTGCTCGATGACATCCCCAACCTCACCGGCGTCGATACCGAGGACCTGTCGGCCGCGAGCATCGCCGTGCTCGGCGTCCAGATCGAGACTATCACCAAGCTCCTCGTCGAGATCCCGATCCCGGCGATCGCCGGCCTGCAGATGCGCGATCTGTCGATCGACGCGGACGACGGCTACGTGATGGTGAACGGCCGGTTCGAGTAGCGACCGAGGATCCCGATCGTGCGCGGTGCGGCTGCGCCCCGGCGGCCCAAGTCCCCCAAGGCATAGTAAGCTGCCGCGGTGAGCAAGCCGAGCGGCCGAAGCAAGTCGGCCGACTCGTCCAGACCAGCCAAGCCGGCCGAGCGCGCCTCGGGCAAGCCCACCAGCCCCAGCGCCGCCAGACCCAGTCCCTTGGCCAAGCCCACCAGATCGAGCTCCGCGACCAGGTCCGCCAGGTCCAGCGCCACGACCAGGTCCGACAGATCCAGCGCCACCGGGTCCACTAGATCCAACACCGCGGAGGAGCCTGCTACGTCGACGTCGTCGAACAAGCCCACCCGCTCTGCCAGATCCAACGCCGCGGCCAAGCCCACCACAGCCAGCGCCGCCAGGCCCGCCAAACCCAGCGCCCCCAAGCCCGCCAAACCCAGCGCCGCCAGGCCCGCCAAACCCAGCGCCGCCGGGCCCGCCAAACCCAGCGCCGCCAGGCCCGCCAAACCCAGCGCCGCCAGGCCCGCCAAACCCAGCGCCCCCAAGCCCGCCAAACCCAGCGCCCCCAAGCCCGCCAAACCCAGCGCCCCCAAGCCCGCCAAACCCAGCGCCCCCAAGCCCGCCAAACCCAGCGCCGCCAGG
>Ga0307509_10000490_pt1 | contig 67105 bp, 79 predicted proteins | sample 10_EM_MG_FD_202245 | JGI IMG/M metagenome (GOLD analysis project Ga0307509, IMG submission 202245) | Populus trichocarpa ectomycorrhiza microbial communities from riparian zone in the Pacific Northwest, United States - 10_EM | ecosystem: Host-associated > Plants > Roots > Unclassified | place...
ACCTCTAGAGTCCAATAACAACCCATAGTAATGCTACAAATCAAGGGGAGAAGGCCCGGGCTGGTTACTGAGGTATTTGTCTCGAAAGCACCCTGGCCTTCTGAGACTACCTGAGTACCACTAGGACCACTACCCTACTACCCGTAGGCAAAAATAGACTCCTAGATGCCCGAGAGACCATATACGGGCGACCTCCATTTTGGCGGTTACCCATACTCCCATTATATATCCTGCGAACGACATTCAGTCGGACGGATGGCGACGACTTATCCGGTGTTATGGCAGCTGCTCCAAAAACCTCTTTAACTAGCAAACGAGCAACCAACTACACAGCCGTCTGCCTATGACGCGCCGTCCCAACGCTGGGGCCAGAGGGGGGTGTTAGCAAAACCTGCCCAAGTTCAATAGTATGTACGGGCCACTCTTGCACAGGCGTGGGGCCTCCCCGCGCAGATGCGTGGGCGCCCAAGAACTTCTAAGAGCCCATAGAATGTGAGGCAATCGACCTTTAAGTTCTAGGATGACTTTGCCGGTGAAGGTAGGGTAACTTGGGTTCCTCAGTAGGGTAACTGGGACCCATGGGCATAATGACCAAATTCCCAAGGCAGGGTAACTCTGCCCTGTTATGCCCTTATCCCCTCAGGAAGTCCTCCAGTCGACCACAGAAGTCGTCTCGGAGGTCCGTGTAATATTCCAATAATTCTCTTGACCTTATGCGAATGTTTTCCCGAAAGGTTACCCTTCCTAGTAGAGTACCTCAAGGCTACTCAACTATTCCCTAGGCCTTATCCTAGGATTACCAGCCATGTGTATAATATATACGAGACTATACCACCTCTGGATACCACTTCGTATACCCTTTAGGCTAAGGTGATAGTGATTGTAGATACCTATTGTAGGGTCGTTACACGCCCACACAAAAGCAGAGCATCGCTGCCCTAACCCTTCCTGCCCTAAGGTTGGCAATCTGCTACCAATCCTCGCCTGCTGCCTGTCCTAGGTGACATGCTGCCCGTCCTCGGTGACATCCTGCCCTAACTGCCAAGAAGCGCACTCTGTGTGCAGCAGGGATTGCCCCTCCCGCCCACAAGCCCCCCATGACGCACCAAAAGTGCTATCTCGACAGATGCAGGACAGCATGGATCTCACTGAAGACCAGGCTGGCCCTTCGACGGTGCTTCGTTCAGCACCAGGTCCTTCTCCTCACAGCCCGAGTGCCCCTGTACTCCCCCACGATGCTCCTCCACCCAGGCAAAGAGCCCACTGCACCATCACCGATCTCGCCCCAAGAGAGCGCGGTGATAAATCCCTTGACTCCGATTCCTCCAAGGGCTCTGCCCAATAATGGCGAATCTTTTCACTTGATATACGGACAGCACGCCTGACTTCCCGTCCTTTCCACTCGTCTAACATAACTGCCTTGGGAGCTGGGATATTTTTCTTTCACTTTTTCACAGCTTGGCTCTGCTGCCTCACCCTCCTTTGCTTGTTGCCATTCAAGATCCCCCCGCCAGAAGATCGGTTCTCGCAACGTTTCCGGGATTGCTGTACTTCGTCCCCCCCCCCTGGCCGCCCACGGGTTGCCATTTATGTTTCTCGAGCTTTGAACCAGCACTTGTCCGGCTCCATTGTCTTTCACGATTACTCACAGATGCTTTCAGTGGATGTTCTTTCTCCAGAAGGTGTTTTTGGATTCCCCCACCGTTCCCTCTGAGTCACCTCGGTGTACCTTCTTAGTACGAACCGTCCTCCTTACCGCTCCATACTACCCGAACAGCTTTTTTCTTTTCTTTCCTATCCCATCTCGTTTTAGGCGACTTTAACCTCCATCACCCTTTGGCAGATCCCTGCCGCTCCCTGTCCGAAAGGGAATTTATTATCTCTGCTCGTTACCTTGATATTGCTTTCGACGTCCTGTACCACCTTCTCAACATCCCCGGGGTCTATACTCAATTCCCGTTTGACAACATTTCGCGACCCTCTGTTTTGGACCTGGCCTTCACGAATACCGCTCTCTCCCCCCTTGTCTCCTCTTGTGACACCCCCCTCCCCTCCACAGGTTCAGACCATGTTCCGTCTGTGATAACACTAAGACCACCCGCGATCATGCTACCCCCCTCCTACTCCGCACTGGGCCCTTCTTGACCTACATGCAGTGGGGGAGATGCTGAATTCCTTCACCACACTGCCCTGCCCCACAAGACCCACGCGCAACTCCCTTTGTAGATGGTGTGATATCTCCTCTACGCGATTTACCTCCCTCCTGACCTCCCATGCCCCGCCCAAATGCCCGTGCCCCCGCTTGAAGCCATGGTGGTCCCCTTGCCTATGGTCTCTGAGAAGGGAATATCACAAGTTTGCAAGGATATCACGCCTTGACCTGTCCCGCTTCAACTGGAGCAATGTAAAGAGCTCAAGGAGAACATATATTAAGGTCATCGCCTCGGCCAAGAAAGCACACTGGTCAGACTTCTTGTCCTCGGCCACTCCACACTCCCTCTGGACGGCCAAGAGGCTCACATTTGGTCGCCCGCCACAAAGGTTCCCGGACTTGCCAGAAGTCCGACCCAGCCCAAGTAGCGGAAACGCTCCTTCACCACTTTTTTCCCCGCAAACCCCCACCTCCCCCTCTCCTCCGCCTTGCGCGCTATGAGGACTATACCCCCCTCACCTCAGAAGAAATATCCAGGGCCCTCTCCAAATCCTCCAACACCTCCGCCCCTGGCCCTGACCACATCCCGTACTCAGTCTGGAAATCGGTACACCGCCTCAAGCGCTCCCTTCTCCCTTCCCTCCTGGACACCCTACTAGCCCACAGTTTTCACCCTCCCTCCCTCAAGAACGCGCTTGCTATTCTTCTCGACAAGCCGCGTAAACCCTCATACGACTCACCCTCCTCCTTCAGGGTTATCGTCCTGCATTGAACGCTCTCTAAAATCCTTGAGAGAGTGGTAGCCTCTCGCCACGCAGCCCAAGCAACAGTTTGCTCCCACATCAACCCCCTTCAGTGCGGGTCCCTACCTGGGAGATCCACCGCCGATGCCGCCCTCGTCCTACAACACAATGTTGAGTCCTTCCACTGCCTACGCTACAAATTCTCCACTCTCTTCCTCAATGTGAAGGGGGGCTTTGAAAACATGGAGTCTCCCTCACTCCTCTCTCTCCTCCGCAGGAAAGGGGTTAGCCCATACCTGGTTTAGTGGGTCGGCTCTTGCCTCAGGGACCGCACATACCCCCTGACATTCCAGGGGTCCCCTTGCTTATTCGCTCCCGTTTTGGTCAGGGTCCCCCAAGGCTCCCCTATCTCCCCCCTACTGTTCGTCATATACATCTCCTCCTTCTACCTGGAAATCCCCAGGTCACATATTATCTCCTACGTTGACGATTTTGCTGTCACCGTAGCCTCACCTTCCTACAGGACCAATGTTGGCCTCCTTCAGAAATCCTACCCAGCGCTCAAGAGTAAGGCCTCCCCGATCAACATCTCCTTCTCCGTTCCGAAAGCCGAGCTGATCCATTGGAGGACCACCAGGAGCAATGAGCCACCGTGCTCCCTCCCTGTACAGCTTGCGAATCAGCTCTTCTACCCGCAGTCCCGCCTGAAGTGGCTGGGCTTTATCTTCACCCCCTCCTTCGACCCAAGGTCCCATTTCTCCAGGAGGTACACAGTTGCAAATGCTGCCCTAGCCAGAATTCGCGGCCTCCCCCCCCCTGGGATGGGCCTTCCCCCATACCTTTGTCTCTCCTTGGCGCGTTAGCTCCTAGCTCCAATTCTTCTGTACCGGTCAGCTGTCTGGATTCCTCCCCCATCTATCATGAACCGGATGTCCGTTTTCTGGCGTCGGGTCTATAGGTGGATCACTAACTGTTTTTCTACCACCAACACGATATGTTTGCACAGGGAAGCCTGTCTTCCCCCACTGCCTGCTCTTATACACCACCAGTGCCGCCTTGCTGGCCTGAGGCTCATCTGCTCCCCACCGGAGATAAACCCTGCCTCGGCACGCCTCCCTAAATCCGTTCCCACCTTCTCCCCCCACCATGCCCCCTTGCTGGCGTGTGGGAAGATTACCTCCCACCCCTACCTCTTCTTCAACCTCGACTGGCACTCCATCCCGGACAAGACCAAGAACCCAAGATACCGACACAACCCTATGCCAGCTTTGGCGAATGCGGCTGTCCCCCTCGTACACGATGTGTCTACGTTGCCGCCCATCTCCCTCCACCTAACGGACTACCTGCCCCCGGTCCTGGGGGTTGTCCCATCTTATGCCGCCTCAAACTGAGGGCCAAACAACTCCTCCTCTCCCACTGGTCTACCACGCCAGCCCCCCCGTACTACCCCTATCCGCCCTCAATGCGTCCCCATCCCTTCATGGGCCTGGCCAAATTCGTCGCTGGGAGGATACACCAGATGCGCTTTGGCAAAGGTTATCTCACGGCTCATCCCTCATGGGACAACCCTGACGCCGACACATCCTGCCCGCTATGCTCTGGGGCCTCACAGACCTTCAAACATGCCATCCTGTCATGCCCCTCCTCCGCCCATCAGAGATCCCGCCTCCTCCAAGTGGTCTCGGACTTGGCCCCCGAGGCCCTGATCAGGTTCGACCAGCTGCTGCTAATTCCACTGGCTGAGTTTATTCGCACCACTGCCACTGGGTTCCCTCCTGGGATGCCCTGGGTCGCTCACTCCCTCCATACCCCCCTGCCAAACTCACTCTTTCAGCTTACCACCCTACCCGCTTCTGGCCCTCGAGCCTAGTTAGCAGTTTTTACTTTCCTTAGTTTTAGCTACGGCTGCTTTGCCACGATTATTGGTCTCATTGGGGCAATTGGTTATGATTGTTTCTTTTGTTGATTGTTTGGTTGATTTTTGGTTTTGTTTTGGCCATATCATTAAAGATGCATGTCATTTCTTGTACCTTAGAAACAATGAACATATGATTTAAAAATAAAATAAAAAAATAAAAAAAAGGGGTTGGCTGTGAGAGTAACAGCACCATTGCGATTGACCGAGGCAGTAAGGGAGAGGGGTAGGGAGCAGTTGGCCTCTTTAAGCACAGCGGCCATGATGTCAGGAACGGTAGCAGTAATAATAAAAGAATCATTCGCAAGGGTTGGGGAGGTGCGAGGGGCTAAGAAACGACGTTGAGCAGCTGGGCGCGGTGGGGGTCCTTTGGGGACACTACTCTTGCTTGACGTAGCGACTGGTGCTGCAGTGGCGTTTTTCTTGCCCTTACCACCCTTCCTGGTAACCTGTGCCCAGGTTTGTTCTTGGGGCTGTGGGGGATCAGAAACAGTGAAACACGGGGGGGGACCGGTATGGCAAAGTCAAGTGGCTGGGTAACGCTCAGAGTAAAGTTTGGCTTCCACTGAGTGGGGATGGTGAAAGGCGAAAGGAATAGCCACTTGGGGTGAGTCTGGGTAGCGTTTGGCGCATGTGTCCGGGTGGGGATACCATTTTCCCTCTAAAAGGAAGGGAAAATCCGGGGTGGCGACCGTACGAGACGAGAGTCAGGTGGCAGGTTTCTTTTTCTGCTGAGCAGGTTTAACTTGGATAGCAGGGGTGGGAGGGGGTGGCGCTTGAGGCAGCGGAAGTGCCACTTGTGTGCCGTGGTGAGATGAGAGAGCAGCAACACAAGAGGACAAATCTTTGAGGGATGCCTCCAGGTTGGATGTGGCTGGTGGTGAGGGTGTGGCTGAGCGCTCTGCCTGGGCGGAGGCGAGCGTCTCAACCTGTGAAGTCAGGAAGGTAACAGAGGCACCAAGGTCATTAACCATGGTGATGAGTTGGGCGAGAAGGGGGGCCATAGCAAGCTGACTATGGGGGAAGGTAGCGGCGGAGGCATTGTAGACAGTGGGGAACGAAGCCGGGTCAAGGCGAGCGAGCCTGGCAGCACGCCCAAGGATATTGGCGACATTGTCACCCTCCCCGGAGAGAGAGGCATGACTGGACTGGGAAGACGACGAAAGAGAGCTAGGATCAGCCCTACGGTCCTGGCGAGAGGAGGCAGAGCGAGCAGGGCTAATAGCCGAGGCTGGGCCTGCACCAGTGGAAGCGAGAGGGATAGACGACATCAGGACAAGGTCAGCAGGCTATGTCAGAGGACAGGGAGGAGGGGGAGAGAGAAAGTAAAAACAAACTACCAGTTTGACTTTCGAAGAATAAAAAATCCTCTCAGCGAAGGTGAAATAAATATTTCACTTGAAAATGAAGCCCATGTAAAAAGCGAAAATAGATGTATCGTGATGAAATAAAGACCAAACGCTGAGGTGTATGTTGGCTGAAGGCGGAAAGTATTTTAAGCGAGAGGAAAATTGAGGGCGCGGAGCGTGGAGTTCTTGTACCTTTTTTTTTTCTTTTGTTTTTTTCTCTTTTTATTTTTAATCATGTGATTATTGATTTAGGTACAAAATCCTGGATCCAGCTCGCGCTATGGCATATAAAAAACCTTAATTCCAAAAACTAAGAAAAAAAAGTAACAAAATTGAAACAACGCGTGCAAAAACTCTCCAGGCGGGATCATCCGAACCCTGTCGTATCGCCATCGATGACTGACAAAAGAAAAGTAAAGTAAAGCCCTCCTTATCACTCATAAGAAAAACACTCATAAGTACTACAAAACTCCCCGCCCTACCTGCCAAGTTCCGCAGTCAAACAGGAACGAAGGAAACTCATAAAACATATAGAAAATACCCTGAGGAGAAACTCGAGCAGGGGAGTTTGAGGTAGCAATACCTAGAAGGGTGGGGCAGAGCTAGGGAGTGATGTGTTAAGCACTCTCGGAGTCCGAACCCGGCTCAGGAGTCGCAATACTAGCTTGAATGCGCAACATGGCTGGAGGAAAGCCCGTGCGAGTAGCGTACAGATACTCAGCTAACCGGCGGAGGAGGGGAACCGAGAGCCAGACGGGACCGTCAGGGCCAATGTCATCCACACCTGAGAGATGGGTGAGGGGAGGGTGAGCCTTAGCGGAGGAGAGGAGAATGGCCTGTTAGAAGGACTCATCGTCTTCCTCACAGAATGGGTAGAGGGTGCTGGAGTTCCTGTTTCTCCAGAAGGTATGTGCGGCAAGGTAGCTGGCACCCGTACGCATCTGGTGAATGCGGCCACATATAAATTGACGAAGGCCAGTAAACGCATGGGGAGTGAGGCAGGCCCAATAAGGATATGAAAGGGGCAGTGGGGGACTTATGTCTAGCCAGTCAGCGAGGAGTGACTGTATCAGAGGAGTTCTGAGGGCATGGGAGGTAACAGAGGGTACCCTCGACAGCGGGAGTGCTATGAGATCGGTTGAGGCGAGCGGGAGGATAGGGATTTCCTCAATCAGGTCTGAAACCTCGTGACATAAGGAGTCTAGTGGTAGGTGCTTGACGGAATTAACCGCCGGGCCTGACCATGAAGTAAGGTGGACGGCCTTGGAGGAGCCTCGGAGGGGAAAGCGATGAGGGTCAGCAGACCGACCCTGCTCCCAGGTGGGCATAGACTCGGGTATGCGGGCAGTGGCAGGGTTGATTTCCGAAGGGCGGCAGACCAAGCGGAGGGCAGCTGACCGACGGCGGTGTTTGCAGATGGAGGAAATGGGTGGTAGCGAAGCCTTCCGGTACTGAGCGCCGAGGGTGGTGGTGTAAAAGCAATTAGTTGTCCACCGGAGCACTCCATGCCAGAACGAGTTGAGTTTCACAAGAGTGGTTACGTCCGGAACAAAAATGTTGCAGCCATAGGTGAGAAGAGGAAGGATGGCACCGAAGAGTAACTTTCTGTTGCACCAGGAGGAGAGGCCTTTGCCAGCTGCACTGAGCTGTCGGATTGTAGCGAAAGAGGCTTTGGCAAGTGCCAGCCGCCTCAGGAAATGAATGGAGGAGTGTAAAGTAGGGGTGAGCCAGTAGCTAAGCCACCTCACAGCTTCAGAGGGTGCAAAAAGCATGTCGTTGATCACAATGGGGGTGAAGGAAAAATCAGAGGGGTCCTTCGGAGTTCTCCACTGAATGAGTTCAGTTTTGGGGACACAAAAAGCCACCCCCAGGTCGGCACCCTGCCTTTGGATGATGCCGAAATAGTATTGAAGAGCGCGCATACTCGAACGTACAGAGTCTGAGCCGACCGCGATGCTGAGGTCGTTGACATATGAAATTGCTAGCCCTTGGGGGATAGTCGGGTGCCGGCTGGCTATATAAAGCACAAACAGAAGAGGGGAAATGGACGAGCCTTGAGGGGTGCCGACCGCGACTTGGCAGAAAACCTTAGGCGCGCCTTGGAACATGAGTCGGCATTCGCGTTTGGAGAGGAAAGACATAATCCAGGCAACCAGGTAGGTGGAGACACCTCCTTTGGTGTGGATATTGGCGAGCTTGTTACCGCAGACATTGTCAAAACCACGTTTGACATTCTTGTTCCAGAACTTTGAAGGGGCCATATATCTTTGGTACTAACTTCTTTGATGGGCGTTTGGTACCAATATTCTTGCCGTTAAGCATAACTAGGTCTCCAATGTTAATATCAGGTTGTTGTTTGGCTTTTCTATTGTAATATCGTCCCATAGCTTCCTTTGTTCTTTCAAGTGATTCTCTTGCATTTTCATGTATCATCTGCGTCCAGTGAGAGTACATGGTTGCTCCAGGATTTTGAACTTCTCTTTCTTTCAACCATACGGTTTGAGGATGATATCCATAGTTTGCGAAGATGGGGGTCATTCCACGTGCATTTGTTATTCAGTTGTTGTAGGCGAACTCGGCCATGGGTAATAGGTGTTACCAATCATTCTGGTCGTAGTTGACAAATATTCGGAGATACCCTTCTAGCGCTTGGTTGACTCGTTCTGTTTGTCCATCGGTTTGAGGGTGGTACGCTGTTGACATTTTTTGTTTAATGCTGAGTTTCTTGCACAATGATTCCCAAAACTCCCCCGCAAACTTGTAATCTATATCCAAAATGATTTCAGTAGGAAGTCCGTGAAGTTTCCAAACCTCTTTGCCAAATACTGTAGCAACATCTTTTGCACTTGCCTTTTCTTCTCATCCAATGAAGTGTCCGATTTTCGTAAATTGGTCAACCACTACCATGATTTGGGTATAGCCTGCTGACTTTGGTACCTGTGTGATAAACTCTACTGATGTCAAAGCCCATGCCGAGTATGGTACTTGTAGTGGGTTTAGTAGTCCATATCGAGCATGCCTTGGGGCTTTCACTTGTTCACAGGGTGTATATGAACGTATATAATTATTTATCCAATCGCTTAGATTTTTCCAATAGAAGTCCCGCGTGATGATTTCTAAGGTCTTATCTTGTCTGAAATGTCCAGCAACTTGCGAGTCATGATAGCCCTTTGCAATCAGAGTTTGTAAGTCTTCGTTCGCAGGAATGTATAGTTGATCCTTATAGTATAGCAAATTATCGGTAATGGTCTATTGTTCCAGGAGTTCTTTTCCTTCTCTTAACATGAACTCTAGTTCCCTTTTTCATTTTCATCCATTCCTCATCATCTTCTGCTAATATCCCAACCTTTTCTAAAACGTCAGTTTCAAACCTTTTCAGGCTTGCTTTAGCCATGATGGCATTTGACAGTAATATTTGTCCTTAATGGAAGATAGGATGTTGGTAGGTGTCTGCAGTATCGAAGCATTGGTGGTTTCCGTTTGAATGGAGAAAACATATTGTAGGTTGTGTTTCTTTTAACTCTAAACCTATACCTGTACTACCAAATCCCTTTCCTGCTTGTTCTGTTTCTTCTAATACTTCTACCTCCTTCCACTCCTGGTTATCAATCCTTTCCTCTATCAGTTGTGCTATGCAATCTCCTTTCTGTACTTCGTAATCCATTTTACTACGACTTACTAGAAGTACTTTCAGTTCTCCTCTGTAGTCTGCGTCAATAATTCCGGCATCTACAGTGATTAAGTTGGTCGCTAGACCACCTCTGGGAGCGATGCGACCCTAGTTCCCTTCGGTAACTGCTATTGCTAGGCCGGTCCTGACTAGTGCTCGGTTGTTTGCAGGAATTGATAAGACTTCAATAGAGTAAAGATCATATCCAGCAGTGAGCTTCGATCCTCGAGTAGGAATTCTAGAATCTTCGGAAAGTCTTTGTATTCTTATAAGCTCTTCCTTTCCCAGCTGAGGCAATTCCTGTTGTAGTGGTAACTGATTTGTTCCCTAAACTACCGAAATTGGATAATCTGCGAAGTTTTGGGGTTGGAGAATTTGTTGTTCACTATGTGTAGCTCCCTCTTCAGGGCGGTACTCTGGATGGCTACTCAACGCATTTGGTTTGCCCCTTGTTGTTCCGGGTCAGTAGACAATCTTAAAGTTTATATTGCATAACTTCTGTGCTCACCTGATTTGCCTAGCCGTCCAAACCTTTGTTTTAACGCAATATTGAAGGTTTTCGTGATCGGTGTATACTATAACGGGATTGTCAACCCCATATAGGTAATATCTCCATTCCATAAACGCTACAAGAATCGCAAGTAACTCTTTATCATGGATATCGTAGTTGCGTTCCCAGAGTTCATCTTTCTTGAGTGGAAGGCAACTGGGTGGAGACGCTTTCCTTCCAACTGAGATAATATGCAACCTAATGCATAGTCGCTTACATCAGTTTCCACAACAGTCTCGCGGCCAGGATGGAAGTGACATAGGATCGGAGCTGAGGTAAAGCATTGTTTCAGTTCCTAAAAGGCTTCTTGTTGTTTCTTTTCCCAAATAAACTTCTTCTTCGGGTCTTCTTTCGTTAGATCTGTTATCGGAGTACAGATAGACGAGAAGTTCTTGATGAATTGTCGGTAAAACTTCGCAAATCCCATAACTATTTGGACTTCCTTTACCGAGGTTGGTGGCTTCCATGCCTTGATATTTCTAACCTTCTCATCATTCATCGTTACACCATCTATTGCCACCACCTATCCCAAAAAATCAACTGATTTAACATGAAAGGTACTCTTCTCCAAGGATATCGCCATTCCTAATTGGCGAAGTTTTTCCAGCACTTTGCTAACCAAAATCCGGTGTTCTTCGAGTGACTTCACATAGATGAAAATATCATCGATATAGTTAACCACACCTCTATCCAAGAATTCTTTCATGATTTCGTTCATCATTGCTTGGCAAGTTGCTGGTGCATTGACTAAACCAAAAGACATAACTCGATATTCGTAAAGCCAATATCTGGTTCGAAAGGATGTCTCCCATTCGTCACCCGGACGGATTCCGATAAGATGGAAGCCGTTCTTCAGGTCTAGCTTAGTAAAAATAGTTGCATCACAGACTTGGTCACGTAATTCCGACATGAGCGGTATTGGGTATTTGTTGTGAATCGTGACTTTGTTGAGTCCTCGGTAGTCCACAACCAATCTGAGCTTTCCTCCTGGGTTAGGAGCGAACAATATTGGAGCACCTGCCGGTGATTTACTGGGTAAGATCTTTCCTTCTTTTAGCATTTTAGCTAAGTATTCCTGTAGTGCTTGCAATTGCTTTTCAGATAATGGGTATATCGGACCCCAAGGAGGTTGTATATCAGGTTTGAGGTCGATCGCGTAATCGCACGTACGATGAGGTGCTAACTTCTCCACTGTTGAAGGACGGAAAAGATCAAGCTAATTGTGATATTCATCGGGCAAAAAATCGTCGATGATAGTGATCTTTTCATCATCAACCTTTTCTATTTTGCCAATGACCACTGCACTTGGATCATCCAGTACTTCATCATCCAATTCTATTGAGATTCCATCGTGTTCGGGAAGTAGGTGATTTTGACATCTTTTGTGGTTCAAAGACCAAGTTGTAGGACTGTCGAGGGTGGTAATAGGATGTTCCTTATTCCAACTGAGAGGTATAATCATTCCGTACTTTCCCACACGGCTATTTCGCAGGAAACAAGAGGGAGATGATGGTTAGTACCTATTCCTAGGTATAAGGCGTCATCATGAGATCCACCTGAGGAAATTGCTTCGCAGGTAAATCAATGAATCTGAACAGAGTCAGTTCTCGTCTCGTAGGGGATTTTAAGGTGTTGATCTAATCGTTGATTGATAAGGAAGATATTTGATCCAGAGTCTAGTAGGACTGGGAGTCAATAGCACTTGCCAAAGACATAGATGTATGCATGTCCTTCTGGCGTCTCGTACCGAGGAGGTTCTTTAGCGATAACTAATCGTTGTTTTCCCACCGGGTAATTGTCCAGTATTCTTCGCTTAGAAGACATGAAGTAGTAAAGTTGTTTGTGACAACGCCCGCACTGTTTCGACCACCAAGGTCTTCTTAGACAAACTAAAGATAAAACATTAATATTAATTTTATTGGGCAGCCCACTACAAGGGGTCATTACCCTCTGCTGCGAGGTTCCCAAACAATAAAACCTTATAAAAGAAAAAAAATGAAAAATCTTTGCCGAGAAAGTTGATTTCTCACCAAGCAATTTTCATTTTTCTGCCAAGCATTTTCTTAGTGATTGTTGTCATGACGATAGGTTTGTTGTATTGTCATGTTGTATTGTTGTGTTGTCGCGTTGTCTTGTCACGTTATGATGCTCCTTTACAGTTACCCTCTTAAGTTGTCCATTACATAGTCTAGTACTATGAGGGGCCTTGCCCGTTAGGAGTATCGGTAGCGTCATGCGTTGGAATCTTGTTGGGTGCAGAACAATTATAATTTGTACCTAGATGCTTCTAGGGTCCGGTTGTTCGCTTCCGGGTCAACTACCCAACACAGGCTAGTGTTTAACAATGCCCAGGCAGTTCAAATCCGCCAAGCGTCACCCGGTGTATAATAGGGAAACCTTCAACCAAAGAAGTCCAAAATAAAATCTACTCATCAAGGTCCCCTTACTCCACTGCGGTGGACAACCAGTTCCTCTTAACCAGTGTTGAGCCGTCTGAAAGGATATTTCTTTTATAAAGGATACATCTCATCTCTGTCATTTTGCTTCCTTTACCAACTTTTTGCTTGCCTTGGTTGTTCAGTAGTCTTCGTTTGATTGCATCGCGAGATCTAAGCGAGGGTAATTGTTTCTCTGTCATTTTTAGGGATACAACCTATCCTGCTCTAGTCCTTCCGCTAATCATTGAAGAAATAATAAGGACTTATAGGCTTTGCGAGAGTTGATCTTTCAGCAAAAGACTTCAATGGTTCTTGTTCTCACAGTGGAGTGGGTAGTTGTTTCAATCAGTGTTTCTTTGGTTAAGCAAGTAAGGCATTTATTTAGGTTTTCAAGTATTCCTTCCTCAGGGTTAGCTCCCTTCTATTCTCGTTCGGTGTCCAATAGTTCCCATATTCGGGAAGGCATCTCGCCTTGTATGTTGTTCACTATTGGTTTCATTTGCGAGGAGGATGAGGCTGATTCAAAATTGGAAGGGCGGGCTGATGTACAGCCAAAACACTGGTGTGTTGCCTCGGATGAACATTGTGCCAAAGGTTGTCTCCCCTAAAGGTGGTTGCTATGATAGCGGCTTTTCGACATTTTCGGCATGTATGGATCTCGAGGTTGCAACGAGTGCAATGGTTCTCCTTTTTTCTTTTATCTATGACATCTTGTAGTATTCCTTCATTAGCACTCTGGAAATCTCTATGCTTATCCTTTGATTTATTTCGGGTCTTCGTTTGAGTCGTCCGACTCTTATTCCAGCGAGAGGCATATTCCTTTTTCGTTTGTCGGTATAACTGTCTGGTTTTTTCCTTTCAAACTTGGTATTGAATCCTTAATCGTTTCCTTCGCGTCTTTGCTTAGAAAGAGAGGTGTGCAGGGTAGTCGAAGGTTTCGATAGCCGTCTTCGTTCGATAATTCCTCCTCTTGTCTACCAACCTTACCAAGCATTTCCAACCATTCCTCATCATTTGCAAAGTTATAATAGGATAACCTTCTCAGAATTTCTTCAGGATGCTTGCTTTCAACGCGAACTCACCATGCAATTCCAGTAAGTCCTGGTTTGATGTTGAGGTTTTTGAGGAGGTGTAGGTAGGTATTTTTTATTTATTCTTGAATCTCGGTTATTGATTGTTTCTATTGGGGCAAACGCACACCTGTACTCATCCCACGGTGCTAGGTACAAGGGACTTTCAACCAAGCATGGGCCATGTAGTCCAAAACCTCTAACTACAGTCCATCACGCCACCTCCAAGCTAAAGTCCTCTAATCCTGCCCAACAGAGAAACCCCTGCCCGGTAGTATGGGTAAAAACTACAAGGAGATGAGAAAGCGGGCCTGAAAGACACAAACCAAAAACCCCTGCGAAAGCCTAGCCTAAAAGAAAAATATCGCTAGCCAACAGTAGACACACTCAACAAAGGAAAACAAACCCACTCCCGCAAGTCAAACAACCTATAAGCTAAACAGTAGTAAAGCCCCACCAGACCCAGCTCCTGAAGGAATAGGGACTCCTGCATGCCGGGTCTCGGGGACACTCAAGGGGAGAAAAGCTCCCAGAGGCTCAGGAAGAGCCATGAGCAGTAGGGTGCCAGCCGATCCAAACGTCGGGGACGGGGGAGGGCGGCGGGCCAACTGACATGAGAAGTGCGAGGAGGGCCGACGCAAGCGGGATCACGATGTTTCGAAAGGTCCGACAGTACCAGCAGAGCACAAGGGAGATAGTGCAATACCAGAGAGCAGTGCCACCGGGGACAACTACTTTACCGATCAACCGAGACTAAAGACCCACCGTTGACGCGTGAGGGGTTGTCCACAGTGGAGGGCGGCCTAAGAGAGCCGGGAGAAGAGGGGGTGAACGCAGACTCAACCAACTCCTAGGAACAAGCTTGCCAGGCCTGACCATCAGAAGGGAAGAAAAGAGGGAAGGGAGGTAGCTTCAACAGACAGAGGCAATGCGGTGTGTCTGGAGAGAGGGAGGTGCACAGAAGTGATGATGATTTCTCATGGTGTTGAGATTTCAATCGTTGGAGGTGTAGCAGAAATGCAGGATGAGGAGTAGGCAGGTATCGATTCAGTTTTATTAGCCAATCTTATCTATCTCTTCTAGGGCTCGTTGTTCTTCTTCAATTCCTACGTACCGACTAATAATTTCTTGTCGGAATCGTTTCCAGGTGGAATAGTCGGGGTCGCGTGTATAACCACAGATTCCACCCATTACCTTCGGATATTTTTCCGTAAAGGGTTGAACTTTAAAACTCCCTGTCCTTCTGAGAGTAAAGACAATGCGATTAGCATGGTCGACCCACTGAGTCGGGTTGCGAACGAAGTAGTCTTCACATGCTGTTAACCAGTTTCTAACCTCCGGGTAATCTTCACCTTTGACTATATAAGGAGGCTCAGCAAAGTTTTTTATCTGCCGAGTTGATGATCCGATCCTCTCCAAATAGTTTACAATAGCTCGCGTTTTTGGAGACATATCGCTGGGTATAGACGGTTGTTGAGATGCGCGTAACTGCCGGCCGCCCATTCTCCCTCAGTCGTCATCTCCATCATCTGGATTGTGATCATCTGGGTCTGGATCACCTCCGGTATTGTGTGGTGGTCGTGGGGGAGGTTGATCATTTCCTCCCTGATCAACACCTTTCCCTTTATTGTTTTGAGGAGTGGATGCTGGTTGTTTCTCAGGGTTGATACCTTCTCGGGATTGTGAAGTATATCGTGGTCGTAGGTTAGATGGGCCTGGGGCATCATCTACCGTTTGTGAGAGGGGGGGGTATCGATTCCGTTGGGACGGTATCTCTTTCACCTAGTTTTAACCACATTGTATTCATTGCTCGTTGCTGTTCAGCTGTTTGTTGTTGTTGCGCAACAGCTGCAAGTCGAGCATTTTCTTTCTGTTCCTCTTGTGCTATAGCAGCTAGTCGAGCCGCTTCCTTTTGTTCTTTTACTCTTTTTGCTGTATCGTCTTCTTATTTCTTGAGTCGTTCAGCCCAACGGGCTGACTGATCACACAAGGTTGTGCTAAGGTCTACCCTTGCTTGTTTTAGAATAAGGTCTCGAGTTTCGGCACGTTGGGTATCTTGTTGCTGTTGCAATTGCTAGTGCTGTAGCACTTCGGCTATTTGTGCGGTTAAGCATTCTTGTTCAAGCTTCTTTTCTCCTTGAAATTTTTCTAAACTTCTTTTTGTGTCAGTAAGTTCATTTCCAACAATTTCCTCACCTCTAGATAATCGGCTCTCCAGTAATTGAAGTTCGTGATAGGGCTTCTGTGCATCAGCTGATTAGGTCGTTAGTGCAATATGTGTATCATCTCTGCTCTGATTTATTGAGTCAGAAATATACTGGAATGCTTGAGAGATTTGGAATCAGAGGATTTCTGAAGGGTTGGTTGGTGTTTTGATTCTAGGTTTATCAGTAGATCTTTGAACTCCAGAACTTCATGATAATCCTAATTGAGATTGCGGTCAACTCATGACTATTGAGGCGGGTCAGCTTGTATGAGATCAAGTTGGAGGAACTACTGATGTTGTAGGAGTTGAATCGTCATCTGTCATTATGTGGTCTCTTGACGAGTGAAGGATAGTGGGGTGAGGTGAGTCTGGTCTGTGTCCTTCAATTGTGATAATTGGATTTGCGTGGAGGGAAGTTGTTGTCTAATAGTGGGCAGAGCAGTTAAGGTATTCGGGGAGTTCGAACACTGACCTTTCTGTACTGACGGGAATGGGTGACGAACAATTCTGTATGAGGAATGCCACCAGTTTTGTTCGTCCAAGTCAATCAGTGCCTGATAGGCTTCGGAACTTTGTTGGTAGTTATTGGGGATGACAGCTAACTGAATAATTGTTTCCGGTGTTTCCTCCAGGGGCAGGAGAGTAGGAGGAGGTGAAGGGGTTGAGCACTGAAGAGTAATGCCCCCTTCTGATCCTGGTTCCCAATCGTCAAGGGATTCAGAGTCTTCTTCGGAATTAGCTTGAGATGCGTCAATGGCAGTCTCAGTGTTGTTGTATATCATACCAAAGAATAGGTATAATGCAAGGCAGGCGAGGATGTCTAAAATCATGAGGTAGGATATTAGCCTTGGTGACAGGAGGATAACACAATAGTGTTACAGGGTAGCTAACTCGAAGAGGTCTTGAGCGATCTAGGCCATGGTTCGAGTATTCGGAGATATGTCAGGAAGGTTCTGTAAAGTAATATAAATTTTTTCTCGAACTTAGAAGATTTCTTAATAACTTGTTATATTGTTAAGGTCTCTTCTCCGTTGCTTGATTCCTCTCTAACCATTGGGGGAGAGCCCTGCTATTTATACAAAGGTTTGCGCTACTTTCCTTTCTTCAGGACTTATGTATCTTTCAATCCTTTAACTTTGTTCAGGAAAGTGCGAACACTTTTTGACCCTGAAAGTAATTGCCCTGCTCGAACTCAGAGAGTCTCCTGACTACTAATTTATCTGGGGGTGTTTCCACTCCACTAGATGATAGCCTTCGATCTGTTCATTCTAATAGACTATGGTTTAATGTGTGCAGCCCGTACGCAAACATACCAATAGTTCGTATGGAATACCGAGTAATCAGTTCGGATGGCCATCTTTCAAAGTCGGATGCATATATATGCCGCTGTACCGGAACTGTGATAGAGTTCAAACATGTTATCACTCCAATTACTGAGTTACTTCAAGGAACGTGAACTCTTCCGGTTGCCTGAGTAGCTACCACGGATGCCTTCGGGTTCGTCCTACTTCTAGCGAGCTTTAGGGTTTGGATATACAGTCCTCTTTGATGAAGCTGTATATCTCGTACAAATATAGGTGAGCTATTCATGTGTGCGTAACAGACACGCACTCCCCCACCGTCTCGTTTCCGGTGGGCATATGGTCGCTACTTCGCCCTGCCACATACTTCCGTTTGTGTTGGTTTCGCATACCGATCTTTCTCTTGGTACTCTTGTCCGCCCTTCCACTGGGATGTAAGTGTCCCAGGCCCCAGCAATGGGATTACCTCTTTTTGTCTCATGATGGCCTACGGCATTGTCCTGCTGGCTCCTTGGCCCCTCCGCTACTGCGGCAGAATGGGGTCTGTGGTTGGGCTATGGGTGGGATGCTTAAGGGTTCGGCTGGGATTTTTCTTCCTTGTGTTTGTTGAGGCTTCTGTACATTCCTTGGTTGTTCACTGTTGGGGTGGGGGTTTTTCTTAGGGGCTGCATGTCTGTGGAGGTTGCTTTTGTTCATTTGATTCAGGCCTGTACACTCTTCTGTAGTTTCTACCCATAGTACCGGGCGCTTTGGTGTCGGGCAGGGTCAGAGGGTTTTAGCACGAGGGATGCGGGATGGACTGTAGGTGGTGGTTTTTCCTATCTCAGAGCGATCTGTATACGTGAGTTTGTACCTTAAAAAATACTAAAATGATGCTAAAGAAAAAATGGTACAAGAACTCACAGGGTGCCGACCTGGAGGTCACCTTTTCAGTCCCCAAAACTGAACTCATTCACTGGAGGACTCCAAAGGACTGCGCTGATGTAGCCTTGGCCCCCATTGTGATTAACAAAATGCTTTTTGCTCCCTCCCAAGCGGTCAGATGGCTTGGGTACCGGCTCACCCTAACTACTCAGTCCTCCCTCCACTTTCGAAGACGCCTGGCTCATGCTCAGGCCACATTTACTACAATCTGCAAGCCTAGTGCAGCTGGCAAAGGCCTCTGCTCATGGTGCAATAGGAAACTACTTTTTGGCGCGATCCTCCCAGTCCTTAGCTATAGTTGCGACCTTTTTGTACTGGTTGCCTCTATGTTAAAGAAACTTGACTCCTTCTGGCATAGTGTTCTTCAGTGTACTACCAACTGTTTATACACCACCACCCGTGGTGCTCTGTACCGTGAACTCTCTCTACCACCCATTTCCTCCATCTGCAAACACCGCCCCTGGTCAGCTGCCCTCCATCTGGTCTGCGCTCCCTCTAACTTGAATCCTGCTACCGTCCGGATACCGGATTCTGTGCCCACCTGGGACCAGGGACATTCTGCGGACAATCATCATTTTCTTCTCCAAGGCTCCTCCAAAGCTATCCATCTGACCTCATAGCTCTACCCTATGATTACTTCCGCCAAGCACCTTCCTTTAGACTCTATGTGTTATGAAATTTCCAACCTAATTGCGGAAGTCCCTATCCTCCCGCTCACCTCAACAAACCTAGTATCCCTGCAACTGCAGAGGGAACCTGCAGTCACCTTTCAAGCTCATAGAGCTCCTCGGTTACAGTTACTCCTGGCCGACTGGCGAGCCGAAGGCCCGTCAGTTCCACCGTCATATCTTTACGGTGCCTGCCTGCCTCCACATACCTTCACTGGCCTTCCTCGTTTTATATGTGGCTGCATTCACCAGATGCGCAGGTGCTCGCCACCATGCTGCCCATATCTCCTGGCGCAATAGAGATTCTAGCACCCTCTGCCCTGTCTGTGAGGAAGACGATGAGTCCTTCCTCCACGCGATCCTCATCTGCCCGGCTAAGGTCCAGCCTCGCCTCACCCATCTCTCAGGTCTGGATGACTTTGGTCCCAACGCCCCTCTCTGGCTCTCACTTGCCCTATCTAGAGGGTTCACTGTATATCTCTACCCTACTCGCACAGCCTTTCCCTCAGCCATATTGCGCATTCGGGTCAGCACTGCTACCCATGAGCCCGTCTCGGATTTATGTAGCATTTAACACTTTAACTCCCTAGCTCGGCCCCGGCCTTCTAAGTATTGCTAGTTTGAAACTCCCCTGCTCGAGTTGGTCTTCAGGGTATTTTCTTTTCAGTTTATGATTTTCCTTTGTTTCTAGTTTTTTGCGGCAGTAGGCAAGCGAGACTGGGTGGTTTTATTACTAATCAATGTTTTTCTTATAGCTTATGAGAAGGATTTTACTTTACTTTCTTTTGTCAGTTATCGATGGCGATGTAACAGGGTTCAGATGATCCAGCTTGGAGAGTTTTGTACACGTTGTTTGAATTTTGTTGTTTCCATTGTTAGTTTCTGGAATTAAGGTGTTTTATATACCATAGCGTGATCTGCATGTAGGATTTTGTTCCTACATCAATAATCACATGATTCAAAAAGAAAAAAGAAAAAAAAGAAAAAAAGGTACAAGAACTCCACGCTCCAAGCCCTCTATTGTCCTCTTGCTTAAAATACATTCCACATTTGGCCAACGTAAACCCCAGGGTTTGGTCTTTACTTCGTCACCATACAACAATTTTGGCCTTTCACTTGGGCTTCATCTTCAAGTGAACTATATGTTTCACCTTTGCTGAGAGGATGTTTATTCTTAAAAGGTCAAACTGGTAGATGGACTTTACTTGCTCTCTCCCCCGCCTCCCTGTCCTCTGGCCTGGCCCGTTGGCCTTGCCATGATGTCGTCTACACCTCTCGCTCCCACTCGTGCAGGCCCAGCCTCGGCTGTAACCGGAACAGGTTACTAGTTTAGGTATGGATTTGTTTTATGTTTTGTTTCACGATACGAGTTCCGGAGACTTGTATGCCTTATTAGTTTGTTTTATGTATTGTTTTAGGATACGAAGTCTGGAAGTTCGTAAGCTTTGTTTATGGTTAGATTGTTTATGAATTAGGTAGTGTTTAATGCCTTAGGATTTGGATATGATTGATGCGAGATGGATTATCGCAAGTGTATTTCAAGACCTGTATCTCTCCGGACTTAGAGAGATCAGACTTTGACAGACAGAGTTTTCAATATACTTGGTTGAACAGTTATCTTCTATTCCGTTCGATTCAAGAATCTTTGAGCTTAGCACAGGCCTAAAGCATTTGGCCTTCTCTTAGTAGTTTCGATAAAAGTAATAGAGTCTATTCAATTACTTGTTGGCATCTCCGGTACTTGATCTCGTTCATATCACCGGTGGGGTTAGAGTCAATACCGATATCCCTTTGCAAGACCGCTACCCCACGGGAAGCGGTTACAGTGGCTGTAGTCCCTGCTTGCTCTGCCTCCTCGTACCTAGACCGTATATAACTGGGGCACCCTATAGAGTGGTGAACTCTAAGGTTGCGACCGCACCAAACACTCAAAGTAGAAGATGAAGATAAGGTAGATAATTCAAAAGAATCAAACGGTAAAACTTAATATAGTTAAGCTCCAAGCTGAACTCAATTAAGTTCTCTCCACGAAAAGTTGGTTGTCGAAGTAGAATGCCAAACCATTAAATTAAGTTGATATCAGATTTAAGCCTTTGATATTCTCCACTACTTGCGACCTTGTGCGAACACCCTTTCCTGCTCAGGGTTTGTCCGAGGTTTACCCTCCATAAGGATTTATCCTGCCGGAAGTGTCGGACGATGTCGGGTACACTTAACTCTGTGAATAGGATATGAGTTTCTGGTGTGCATTTCCAATACAACTGCAGGTGGAAAAACTCTGCCTATCGAAGCCATACAAGTGGCTAACTGTTATGACAACAACTGGAATCAATACTAAGGTGGTGGACTCACTGGCCCAGTGGTAGTTTCGTCTATACAAGCTATGCAGTCCATCAGTTAATCTACGCGACTGTCTAATATGATAAATTGACATGCAAGCTCCCCCAGTGAGATGTAAGCGATGGTTGGCTAAGTGGGCGCTACCCATACCCAGCCTCTCGGGTCATGCTCTATTGTGATAAGACTCATGCCTCTTGAGTCCAATAACAACCCATAGTAATGCTACAAATCCAGGGGAGATGGTCCCGGCTGGTTACTGAGGTATTTGTCTCGAAAGTGCATTGGCCTTCTTGGACCCCTAAGTACCACTAGCAAGACTACCCTACTACCCGTAGGCTACCATAGACGCCTAGGTGCCGGAGAGACCATTAATAGGCGACCCCTATTTTGGCGGTGCCCATACTCCCCTTATATATCCTGCGAACGACATTCAGTCGGATGGACGGCGATGCCTTACACGGTGTTACGGCAGCTGGTCCAATAACCTCTTTTAACTAGCAAACGAGCAACTACACACCCGTCTGCCTATGACCTGCCGTCCCAAAGCCGGGGCCAGAGGGGGGTGTTAGATATACCCGCCCAAGTTCAATAGTATGTTTGGGCTACTCTTACACAGGCGTGGGGCCTCCCCGCGTTGATGCGTGTGCTCCTGAGAACATCTAAGAGCCCAAGGAATGTGAGGCAATCGACCTCTAAGTTCTAGGATGACTCTGCCGGTGATGGTAGGGTAACAAGAACTCCTCAGTAGTGTAACAGGGGTCCATGGGCATAATGGTCAAATGCCCAAGTAGGGTAACTTTGCCCTCGTATGCCATTAACCACTCCGGAAGCCCTCCAGTCAACCACAAAAGTTGTCTCAGTGGTCTGTGAACCATTCCAACAATTCTCTTGAACTTATGTGAATGTTCTTCCGAAAGGTTACCCTGCCTAATACAGTGCCCGTGGCTACTCAACCATTCCCTAGACATTGCTCTTGGTTAACCAGCCATTTGTATACAAGACTATACCACCTCTGGTTACCACTTGGTATACCATTTGGTCTAAGGCCGTAGTTATTGTAGCCACCTATCATATGGTCGTTACACCTTAGAGCCAATTCTATCTCTCACTTGGCATTGTCCCAATGCAGGCATGCCTCTCTCTCTAGGGCGGCTAACCATGTCGCCAATATTCTTGGTCATGCTGCCAGGGTTGCAAGCCTTGACCCGGCTTCTTTCCCCACTCCCTACAATGCCTCCGCCGCTACTTTTCCCCATAGTCAACTCGCCATTGCCCCTCTTCTCGCCCAACCTATCGCTGTGGTTAATGACCATGGTGACTCCGTTACTTCTCTAATCTGGCAGGTTGAGAAGTTCACCTCGGCCCAGGCGGGGCGCTGAGCCATCCCTGTACCACCAGCCACATCCAACCTTAAGGAGTCCCTAAATGATTTGTCCTCTGGTCTTGCTGCTCTCTCCTCCCACCGCGCCACACAAGTGGCTCCGCTGCCGCCTCAAGTCCCCCCTCCCCCGGCCCTGTTGTCCAAACCAAACCAACGCAGCAGAAAGAGAAACTCGCTACCTGCCTCTCGTGTCGTACTGTTACAGCCCCAGATTTTCCCGTCCTCTTTGAGGGCAAATGGTATGGCAACCCAAACACGTACGCCAAATGCCACCCCGACTCCCACCAAGCTGCTATCCTCTTTGCCCCTCGTCACCCCAAGTCCGACGAGGCCAAGCTCAACTCCGAACAATGCCACGCCACTTCACCTTTTCATCCTGGTACCCCTCCCGGTTATACAGTCTCCGATCCCCCGCAGCCCCAAGAACAAACCTGGCCACCTGTTACCAGGCAGGGCGGAAAGGGCAAGAAAAACGCCACTGGAGAAGAAGTCGCTGCGTCAAGCAAGGGTATTGTTCCCAATGCACCTCCACAGCTTTCTGCTGCTCAACGTCGGTTCTTTGCCCTGCGCACTTCCCCTACCCCCCCTAATGCTTTGTTCACCATGACTGCCACCCTCCCAGACATCATGGCTGCTGTGCTTAAAGAGGCCAACTGCTCCCTACCCCTATCTCTTACTGCCTCTGTTAATTGCAAGGGCACTGTCACTCTTACTGCCAACCCCTACACCCCGTCTTCCGCTTACCCCCCATTTTTTGATGCAATGACCAAGAAGCTCAATCAGAGTTTCCCTCTTGGAGATAATCCGTTCCTGGTCTTTAGGGAGGCACCTACAAGTGTCAAACTCCTCATTCACAATCTCCCACTTTCTATTCTTCCAGACGAGCGTACTGACTTGTTGCCTTCCCTGCTTGAATGGATCAGCAATGCGATTGACGTCCGCTTTTTTGGGTCTAGATTCCCGCAGAGAGATCCGGCAAGGAGGGCTGAAAAGCGCACAACTTCGGTTGTTGTGGTGGTCGACCCGCTCCATGTTTCCCGGTTCGGCGAATTGATTCAGCTTTTCTCCCATGCCTTCACAGTTGCTCCCGCCTCCTCCACCTCCAAGTCCACACAGTGCAGAAAGTGCTAGGGTCTTGGTCACTGTGCTCCCCTGTGCAAAGAAGAGGCACAAGCCTGCCCAATCTGCACTCTCCTCCGCCACTGTTCCGCCCACAGATGTGCTAACCAAAGCATTCCGAAAGGAGGCTTTGACAAAAGTGTAGTAGGATGTTGCAATGCCTCCCCCCCTCTCGGCGTGAACTGTGGTGGTCAACACGCTGCCTTAGATGACACCTGTCCTGTCCGTCGCGAAATCCTGTGCTCTCTCCATCCACTGAGGGACCAAGACATACCCAATGCCCCTGATGCAGGCAATCCTCAAACCACCCTGCAGGATCCAACTGCTCCCTCAACTGTACTGTCCACTCCAGCTAGGCACGGCCCCCGCTTCCTTCCCCCTAGCGAATCTACCCAACCCGAGACAGTCAAGCGCTTTTGCAGCGCATCTGCTCAGCCTAGCCTAAGCGGTCCCCTCCCCTGCAGGAATCTCTTTGGAGCTGGCAGCACGCCCTTCCGTGCCAGCACCAGTGCCAACTGGAGCGAGCCCGCTCCGTCTGACGTCAACAAGGAACTTTAGATGTCGACAAGCCCAGCCCCAACACAGCGTTCTTCACTATCCCATTCCTTCTATTACCCTCGTTGTTTAAATCTTTCCATTGTTCTGCATAAATGTCTTGGTAGCAGTAATGTTTTTCAAAGTCTTTTCAGTTTTTTTACTTCTGCAGAATTTTCTCCTGATATTGTGGCTCTCCAGGATATTCCTCTCTGGAAGAATTGTCCTCCTGCTTTTCGTAACGATAAATGTTTTTTTCCCCCAACATCTAACAATTATAAACCTCTGGTAGCAACATATGTTCACGATTGGTTACCTTGTGTGATTTGTGTTCTTCCATTGTTTTTTGAAAGAGGCGACCTCATGGCAGTGAATTTTCACTCCCCCGAGGGACCTTTTGATACTCCTTATAATTTGTTTCATTTGCACAATGCCTACACTATCCCTAGTGGCCACATTAGGTCAGTTTCTCCCATTAATCTTTTTCCCCAGCATGATTTTCCTACACTTGTCCTTGGGGACCTCAACATTGATCCCTCCACCTCCGACCCGACTCGTTTGCTCTCTGACTACGATCAGTTCATAAGTTCTCCCTATAGCAACAGGGCATCAGCTCAGTTGTTTTCTCTCCTCAATACACCTGGGGTCTACAATAGGTTCAGGTTCACCACCAACCATCGCCCTGCAGTCCTTGACTTGTCCTTTGCCAACTCTACCTTGCTTGCTTCCTTCTCCTCTGGGAACCCCTCCCTTCCGCTGACGGGTTCGGATCACACTGTCCTCAGAATCATTCCCTCCACTCCGCTCCTAAAGCCCCCACCCAGGGGCCTAAACTGGAAATAAATGGATTGGGATGACATCTCCCCTCTGCTCACTGATTTGACACTTGCAACCCACCCTGCTCCCCCCACTCCACACACACTCGACCTCTCATTCAACGAAAGTCTTGCCAAGATCACACCCCTTATCACCACCAACACCCCGACCAAATGCCCGTGCTCCTACTCTAAACCGTGGTGGACTCCAGAATTTACACAGCTACGCCGTATCCATCACCATACCTCCCGCCTCATGAGAAAGAATCAGGCCTTGCCTGCCCTGGCCCAAGTGGCTCGGAACACTTATTTCAAGGCTATCCAATCTCCCAAGAGAGTCCACTGGTCATGGTTTCTACCCGATGTCGACTTGCGCTCAGTTTGGGATACTAGAAAGATTGCAGCTGGCAGAGCCCTGGATGGTTTCCCCACACTTGAGAACCCCTCCTCTCCCACCAAAATTAACAATACACTTCTACAACACTTTTTTCCTGCTCGACCCTCTCCTCCTTCTCCCCTCATCCTTCCTGCATTTAAAGACGTCCACCTAGTTTTACCATCAGAAGTGTCCTCTGCACTTCCAAAATCCTCTAACACGTCAGCCCCCGGCACAAGTGGCATTCCTTACTCAATCTGGAAGTGGGTCCACAAGGCCAACGAGCGGCTTCTTCTATCTCTGTTTACTCCCCTCCTCACCCATGGATACCACCCCCAAGCCATCAAGACGGCCAACGGCATTGTCCTGGATAAACCCGGCAAACCTGATTACCATGCACCAGCTTCTTTTCGCATCATTGTGCTACTCAAAACCGTCTGCGAGGTCCTCGAAACACTTTCTGCTCTTCGTCTCGCGTCAGCCGCCCACTCTCTTGGCCTCTTACACTCCAACCAGTGTGGGTCCCTGGCCTGTCTGGGCAGTTTCGACACTGTTGCTACCCTCAACCACCAAGTAAGCCTACTCCAAGCTGCTTCCTTCAAACTATCAACTCTCTTCCTGGATGTCCAAGGTGGTGTTGACAATGTCTGTATAAACAAGCTGGCTAGTATCCTCACCAAAGGAGGGGTCTCCACCTCTCTGGTAGCCTGGATGAAGTCTTTCCTCTCCAGACACCAGTGCCGACTCATCTTCCAAGGCGTGCCAAGGGTCTTCTGCCTAGTCGCTGTTGGCACCCCTCAGGGCTCTTCGATTTCTCCACTTCTTTTTATGCTTTATATTGCCAGCCTCAAACCGGCTATCCCTCAAGGTCTGGCGATTTCGTACATCGACGATCTCACCTTCACGGTGGGCTTGGACTCTGTACACTCAAATATCCGCGCTCTTCAACACCATTTCGGCATGATCCAAAGGCAGGGTGCCGACCTCGGGGTGGCCTTTTCTGTCCTTAAAGCTGAACTCATTCACTGGAGAACCCCGAAGGACCGCTCGGATATTTCCTTTGCCTCCATAGTGATCAATGACATGCTTTTACTACCATCACAAGCTGTAAGGTGGCTGGGCTAGAGGCTCACCCCTGCGATCCAATCCTCCTTCCACTTCCGAAGACGGCTGTCACTTGCCCAGGCCTCCTTCAGATCAATCCGACAGCTCAGTGCAGCCGGCAAAGGCCTCTCCTCTTGGTGCAACAGAAAATTACTTTTTCAGTGCCATCCTTCCTATCCTCACATATGGCTGCGACCTCTTTATCCCGGACACAACCACACTTCAGAAACTCGACTCTTTGTCGCATGCAGTTTTCCTGTCGAGGCAACTAATCATTGGAATTGAAAGGGGTCTGGAGGCAATAATATCCCGAGCCTTGTGATTACCGAAAAGGGCTGTCCATGGATATAAACCACTCCTCAAGGATATCATAGTGATGCTGCTACAATTAATCGCTTGCTTATAGCACACACTTATGGTCATTGACGCTCTCGGCAAATTCGCGAGTACGGCTGTCCCACCATTTACGCTGTTTGATTCCTTGAAAGAAATGCAGTAAAGGTTTCTGGGCACCCAGATAGTTAAATTTATGAAAAGAAGCCCCGATACGCTCGCCCAGATCAAAACATGCTGGGCAGGATGAGTAACCCATATATCAATAGGTTGCATTAGAGACTATATCAACCCATTTCTTCCTCTTAGACTAAGCGAGAACTAGCCCAAACGCTGGCGAGGACAGAGATGCCAATGATGCACAGAAATCCCGATGCTGAAAAATGGGAGGATCGAGCACTCTTAGAGCGAGGATGTCCTGGCCACAACGGCCTACTGCAAGACTAACGGTGAGTATCCTTAGCCACCACAACGAAGCTGATCCCCAAATTCGCGAATTGTGCCCCAATGGAGCTCAATAATGCAGAAGGGCACGGAGTCGTATGATTCCTCTAGTTACATCGGAGCAGATGCTTGTTTACTATCTTACTCTTACCACCAATCTACGAGGGACAAGCTTAGCAAAAGTTCATTCTTACAAAGGTGCAGCAAGCACTAGTGAGAAATATGTCATGTCGATGATGGGGAGGCTTAAGCAGAGAATATTGGGAACAGTGAATTGGGTTTGCGAGGAGACTGTCCCGACAAGTCCTTCCCAAAAAAGTAGAGACAAATAGCCATGTATTTATTCCAAGGTAATAACTGCAATCTCATCCAGACTGTGGTCAAGCATGCAAACTCGCACATGATGTAGGATACCTTTTTCTATTATAGAGCTGCTATCTGTCCATGATAACTATTAGTTACACTGCCTAGGGGTTGATTGGAATGAGGGAGTGTGTGTGTGTCAAATACCGGGCAGGCACAATCCCCTAAGACTCCTTCATCTCTAGGATACCACCTAGCTTCGTCTTTCTGCCCACCACACCATCCGTGTTCACGCACATCGTGAGTCCTTGGCCCTTGGCCAACATTTGGTTCATGCTTTTCTTGCCGTTTTATTTGACCACAGCTCGCGCCGCCTTCAGCGATCCTTTCATCAGCAGATAGGGAGTACGCATATCAGGTTCTCCACGCGCAGGAGGACCGCTGAGTTGTCTCTCGTGCACGTCCACTCCTGCTCTACCATCTTGTTCCTATAGATTCTTATTGTATTACCTATCATGCAGATATCTTTGCCGGATGATTTTCAACTAACTTAGCCTATACGAGGGAGTCACGATGCCGTCGATCGCTAGTTCTAGGTGGAGCTTGCTGGTTAATACTTGACCCAGGCGTATGCTAACATAGTTGAAGTCTCAAGAACAGAAGTCTTGTATGTCGGCGATTCTTTGGTGCGCTGGAATTGCGGTGTGTGGCCAAGTGATATTGCATGAAGGGAGATAGCGAGGGAAACGAAAATCTTCCAAATACCACTTTTCAATCTTTCCATTGACAATTCCTGCAGCTCGCTTGCGGTCTTCTATTACAATCAGACAGGTGTTCATAATTACACTAATAACCTTTGAAGCGTTGATGATGCATTGATATGGGGAACTCCAAGAGTGAAGTTCTTGGAGGCAATACTAGCGCAATGAAAAGCATTCAGGGTCATCTGAGCTCCCAACTCACCAACCAACCAGGTGCTAACCGCACCCACCACAGATTAGGGCTCTACCTTGGGCCTTCTCTTACTTCGGTACACAATGCCGAAGGAATTCCCACAGATGTTTTTCTGAGATGTTCTTGGCGTGGTTTATGGCATTTAAGTTGTACGCTTTTGTGTGTTAGTACAGATTTTCTCCAGCGGGGCTGGTGGAGGAGAGGAGTATACCGGAGAGGTAGCAGTCATCGAATATGTATAATCTAGATCTCGGAGTTCTTGGTACATGTAATGGTTGGTTGTATCATCGCCGCACTGTGTCAAGTTTGTATACCTTGTTGCCCATATAATCTTGGATGGAGTTGTAGAATCTCCTCTTGACATCATACTCGTCAAGTGTTCTATCTATTAGGTCTTTATCTAGCACTTCATTTCCGTGTAGATCTATTCTAGATAGTTTTTGCTAATATGTGTCTAAAACTTCATCGCAGAGTGATACTTTCTGGTATGGGAGGTGCCCTTTTTGGCGTTGCTTAAGGTGATATTCTGTGTACACTGGTGCGGCTCTTTGATTCCGCTTCAATCTGAGTTCAATTTTGGCCGCACCATCAGCATAAGGGCATTCTCTGCATAGCGAGTTTTTGGTACCGGTACTCCATCTGTGTATTGTCCGTGGACAAAATTAACACCGGATCAACCAAGAGGGAAAAACTCGAGCCATTGCAACAAGACTCCTCGACCAATACGACAATTACTAAAACCAGGACAACAGAATAAAGGATATGAGCATAGGGCAGAATCCATGGTAAAAATTAATATTTGAGCTAGAGAAAGTGCTTTAAATAGGGTTGAAACAGCAGGGTGATATGGAGGGGTGTGTTGCCATCCATCGATGATCCGCGGTTAATTTTGTTAACGGATTATACTTACCCTACCGACATAGCTGCAAGAACGACATAAATTTACCACCGTCACCAATCCTGTTCTATACCACCCACACACACATCAACCTCACGTACAAACCCCTTCAACCCACCACCAAACCCCATTAACCCCGAACCAAAAAAAAACAAAAAAAACAAAGTGAGTCTTTTTCATCTAGCTATATCACTATGAATGAATACTAACAAGCTAACTCAACGGAACAGAAACGATGTCTACTATTAATCGTAAAGTTACTATCAGGGCCGTGTTTCATCAAACTACTTTGTCTTTTCCTCTCCGCCTAACCTTTTTACCTGCCCCTCTCACAAATTGTCCTGCCCCCAGAATCATGGCCCATTTTCCCGCATGCCTAACCCTTTTATCTGTTGGCTCCACTCATTGTCCTATCTGTCTTGTCAATACTCCTGCCCCCCAAACCCAGCTCCCACAAGGGTCAAGTACCGGTGTCTGTAAGGAGAAGAAGCAAGAGGGAGTCAAGGGGAAAGAGGAGAAGGGGGTGGGGGAGACGGGCGAAGAGGAAGTGAAGAAGGCAGTGGAGGCACGACAGGCTCCTGGTCAACGCATGATTGTGTTGGAAACAGTAAGTTTAACACACCAAATTTACCAAGGTAAAGTCTAATCCACTATTAGAACCTGGAAAAATCGCTTCGGGATATGAAATTAACCCTCAAGATTATTGCGGGAGCCATCATAGGATTAGTGAGTATCATTGGTCCGCACGCTGACAGGTAATAAACTGACAAATATCATAGTTTGGGGCGAAGTATATGGTAGATACCGCTATGGAGTCAAGGCTTACAGAGAAAATCAATAAGCAAGCGACCGAGTTCGACATCAAACTAGACAACAAACTAGACAACCAAGAGCGGAAGTTTGAAATCAGTCTTGAAAACCTCGAAACCCGTGTTCAGGGGAACATTAGAGATGCCCTCAACCGCCTTAGGTCAGAGATACGTAATGACCGTTTGCAGGATGAACAAGGGAATGGAAAGGGCAAAAATTAATGGTTTTTCTTTCTCTATTCCGCTGGGGGTAGTACACACTAGCACTTTTTTCTTGTATTGCTGATCGGCTGGGGGCAGTAAATAGTTTCTCTTCATGTTTTATTTTTGCCCAATCAGCTTTGCAACCTGTTTGTTTGTCTTTTAGATTTTACTTTCATGTAAGGTGAGAGCGGAAACTATAGAAGGGAAAGAACATGGGAGTTAGAGGGGCCTACATGTACCTCATGTTCATTCCTGAGAGGTGTTGTTTAGCAAGGAAATTCTGAATAGAGCCAGGCAATCTACCAATTACACACCATCCTATGCCATTGGTCATGTGCTTAAACTTAACCGGCTTATTCTTAGCAAGACTACATTATGTTCTACAGTCGTGGTTGGCGATAACTGTCTTAACCTACAAGGAGTTCTTTATTCCAACAGTCACTTTTTCGACCCACCAGAAGGTAATGTCAAGGTAAATAACATCCTAGAAAGGTTCAAGAGTATTCAAAGAACAGGCTTTGAGAAGGTGCGATTGGATGCCGAACAACTAAACAGAGACACCATCAGAGAGACTGAGGCAGCAACCAGCCAACATATGCCAGAATTGAAATACCCGGAGCTTAATCGTATAACGGTCACGCACTCTTAAGGCATTGCTGAAGTCTATTGTCGCAGAGCAAAGTTTGCGCATACGCAAAATTTCACCACCCAGCATACATTTATTAATAACTAACAGGCCATCACAACAAATCACTCGAACCGCCCAAGGAGAGGCAGGCTACCGTGGAGGTGCTGTAGTTCGTCAAAACCTGCTCTGATGGGGAAGCGGTTGTTGTGAAGGCAGTTAGGGGCCGGAAGGTCAGCCAGGAGTAAAAAGTATGGAGGCTTGTCTAGGCGAGTCATGTGGAGAAGGAAGATGCGGTGGTGCGTTCCTGGCTGGGTATTGTAACGCTATGTAAGGTGGCGCTACGGCGTCTGTTCCACATTCGTTTCAGGGACTTAGACGAGCCTGTAGAGAAGGCAGCTAAGGGTCTTATGAGTGGGGCGAGAGGGGCGCTACATTTACTAAGGTGTATCGAGTGGTTAATTCTTATCTGAAGCTTTGATTGGGGTGTTAGCATAGAGAACGAGTTTTTTTGTAAAGAAGAAATTTTATTCTACTTTCTGGCTTTGAATGTTTTTCCCTAATGGGTCTTGCCGCTGCTGGTTCTTGTGAGCCGCGGGCTAATTATCAGCTCCGTGTTTGCTAATCTACCATTATCGAGGTTTCCTTTTTGTTTTCTCTTTCCCGTTTACTTTCTTGATTTATTGCTATGGTCAAGGATCTTTATATCAAGGGGCACGATGAATTCCTCCCAAGTATCTTTTTATTATTACAAATCTCTTAGTATAATTCCATACTGAAAACCAGCGTCACAGCTTTGCGCAATTGCCTCATCATCATAAAAGAGCTTTTCTCAACCTAGGACCCCTTTCATCATCGTATCTTCCACTATCTGGTGGGAGGTAATTTGTCACTCCCAACTACCTAGCAAAGCCCTTACAAAACCCACACCACCTGCCCCAGGTTTGCCATCTTTTTTAAAAAATCTATAATTACAACCCTATGCTCTCGGTCTCTCCCCTTCATCTTCTCCCTTCCCCTTTCACAATTTACACCCCCTTGGACATCTGTCATTTGGACACGATAGCCCCTATGGATTGACGGCCTAGTGAAAATGAAACAACATTACGCCCCGGCCGCTATGTGTCCAGAAGGTTTAAAAATTGCCCTCAATGCCATTCCGTAAAAGGGGTAGGGGCAGCCAAGAAGGTAGGGAAATGGATAGAAAAAGCGAAGAAGGGGTTTCTTGGGATGAGATTCACACCAAGCCGTGGGGCTCGTAGTTCTTCTACGATTGTATTCGAAAAGGATTGGGATAAAGGCAAACCAGATTGGGACGGAGATTTCAATGATCCTTGGAATTCCCCACCGGAAAAGGTGCAGGATCGAGCCCTAATGGATCAAGAATGACCTGGGTACAATGGCCTTCGGCAAGACAGACGGCGAGTATCTCTAGCTGAGACAACGAAGCTGATCAGCATCTTTGTGAAAATGGTCTCCCAATCAAGATCAATAAGTCAAAAAAGCCCGAGTCGCACGATCTCTCTGTCGAAGCAGAGATTATGCTTGTTTACTACATTACTTCGACTGCCAATCTGGCGGGGATAAGCCTAGGGATAATTCATTCATGCAACGGGCAGCAAGCACTAGTACGAAATATGACAGGTTGGTGGGGTGATGGCTTGAGCAGAGAAGATTGGGAACTGTGAATTGAGTTCTCGAAGAGACTGTCCCAACAAGTCTTTGCGAAAAGGGTAAAGACAAATAGCCATGTATTTAGTGCAAGGAAATAACTGCAATCTCGGCCAGACTGTGGTCAAGCACACAAACTTGCACATGTGGTTGGATATTTCGTTCTATGATTGAGCTTCTATCCATCCATCATAACTATTAGCTACACTGCTTAGAGGGTGATTAGAACAAAGGGGTGTCTGTGTGTCAAATACCGAGCCGGTATAATGCCCCAAGTATCCTGCATCTCTAGGATATTATTTAACTTCATCTTAGTGCCCACCACACCCTCCGCGTTCACGGAGTGCTTGAGTCTGTAGCTCTTCACTAAGATTTGGTTCTTGCTCGTCTAGTCGTTGTATTGGATAACCAATCGCGCAGTCTTCGGATATCCTTTCACAGGCACACACGCAGTAGAGACATCAGGTTCTGCACAAGCAGGGTGACCACTGACTCGTCATTTGTTTGCTTCTAGTCCACCTCCACCCTCTTATAGGTATAGATTCTGATTCTATTAGCTATCACGCGGATATCTTTGATAGATGATTTCCAGCAGAACTTAGCCTTTGTGAGGCTGTCACGATACCGTCAACTGTTAGGTCTAGGTTGAGCTTGCTGATTGTTACTTGACCTCGGCGTATGCTGACGTTGTTATTTTCTCGAGAGCAGAAGTCTTCTATGTCAGTGATTATTTGGTAAGGTTAAATAGTAGGCGCTGGTCAAGTGATCTTGTATTAATGGAGAGAGAGAGGGGGGAACCAAAATATTCCAAATATGTCTTTTCAATCCTACACTTGAAAAGTCTTGCAGCTCGCTTATCGTCTTCTATTACCAGCTGTTCATGGACATGCTAGTAATCATCCAAGTGTTGATATTCCCTGATATGGGGAACACAAGAGGTAAAGTTAATGGAGGCAACTCTAGCGGAATGAAAAGCCTTCAGGATTATCTGGGTTCCCAACTAACCAATCCACTAGGTGCTAAAAGCACCAACCCCTGATCAGGGCTCTCCCTTGGGCCTTCTCTTACTTCGGTAGACAATGCTGAAGGAATTCCCACAGATTTTTTTCAGAGATTTTCTTTGTACTGTTTAGGGCGTTCAGGTCCTGTACTTTAGTATGTTTGTGCAGATGTTCTTGAGGGGAGATAGTGGAGGAGAGGTGAATACTTGGGAGATAGGAGTCCTGCAGGTCCTCGTAATCTACATCTCCCAGTTCTTGGTGTGATGGTAGGTTGAATTATAGCCACAATGCGCCAAGTTTGCATTCCTTTTCAATCATCTAGACTCGGATGGAGTTGTAGAATGTCCTTTCACCCCATGCTTATCAAGAGTTCTATTTCTTGGGTGTTTGTTCAGAATTATGTTTCCATTTAGATCCATTCTGAATCGTTTTTGCTAAAATGAGTCTAAAACTCGATAGCACAGTGATAATATCTTGTATGGAAGAAGCTCTTGTCGGCGGTGCTGAAAATGATATTCTGTATACACTGGTGTGGCTCTCATTCATTCTGGTTTGATCCTAATTCAGCTTTTAAGTGATTTTCGCCGTACCGCATGCAAGACAGCATTACCTGCATACCGAGTTTATAGTACCAGTACTCTCTCTATGTACTTACCCTACCGCCATACCTGTAAAAACGACATAAATTTACCACTGTCACCAATCCTGTTCCATACCACCCACAAACATACCAACTCTACTAACAAACCCCTTTAACCTACCAACAAACTCCATCAACTCCACCAATACCGAACAAAATAAAAAACAACAATGTGAGTCTTTTTTCATCTAGCTATATCCCCAGGAATGAATACTAACAAACTAACTCTACGGAACAGAAGCCATGTCTAGAATTCACCGCAAAGTTACAATCAGGGCTCCGTTTCATCTGACTATGCCTTTTCCTCGCCCCCCTTTTCCTCGCCACCCAACTTCTTTACCTGCCGGCCTCACCAATTGTCCTCCCCCCAGAATGATGGCCCATTTTTCCGCCTGCCTAACCACTTTATCAGCTCAGCCTACCCATTTTCCTATCCGCCTTGTCCATACTCCGACCACCAAAACCCCGCTCCCACAGGGAACCAGTACCGGTATCCATAAGGACAAGAAGCAAGAGGGGGTGAAGGGGAAAGAGGAGGAGGCTGAGGCAGGGAAGGGGGAGCAGAAGGGGGAAGAGCAGAAGGAGGAAGAGCAGAAGAGGGAGCAGAAGGGGGAAAGGGTGACAAGGAAGCGGAGAAGGAAGCGGAAGTACCACTGACTTCCGGTCAACGCATGAGTGTATTGGAAAAGGTAAGTTTCATATATCAAATCCACCAAGGTAAAGTCTAATGCACTATTAGAACACGGAAAAATCGCTTGGGGATATGAAATCAGTCCACAAGATTATTGTGGGGGCCATCATAGGATTAGTAAGTATCATCAACCCCCATGGTCACAGCTTATAAACTGATAAACATCGTAGTTTGGGGCAAAGTATATGGTAGATACCGCTATGGAGTCAAGGCTGACATAGAGAATTGATAAGCAAGCGGCCCGGTTCGACACCAAACTAGACAACAAACTAAGCAACCAGGAAAAGAAGTTTCAAAAAAGCCTCGGAAAACTCAAAACCCGCCTCCAGGGCAATCTTACTGATGGCCTCGACCGCCTTAGGATGGAGATATGTAATGACCGTCTACAGGACGAACAAGGGAACGGCAAGGGCAAGAAATATTGGTTGTTTTGATTTCTTTTTTTACTATTCCTGTTGGGGCAATACCCGGTATCTTCTTTCTTTTTTTCATTGTTGATTGGCCAGGGGCAGTAAATTGTTGTTTTTTCAAGTTTTTTCTTTGCCGGATCAGCTTTGCAACCCATTTATTTTGTCCTTTGGAATACACTCTCATGTGAGGCGAGAGGAAACAATAGAAGGGAAGGGAGAAAACAAGCGAGGCCTACATGTAGCTGATGTTCATCCGTGAGAGCTGTTTTTTACCAATGAAACTGCCAATACAGATGAGCAGTCTACCCATTACACACCATCCTATACTATTGCTCATATGCTTAAACTTAACCGGCTTGTTCTTAGTAAGACTACATCAATCTCTAGAGCTGTCGTTGACGATAAGCGTCTTAACCTAAAGCTAACAAAAACTCGGAGTCTGAGAAACTCAAAGTATCGGGGGACTCTCCCTGCGGCGATAATAGACGGACACCGCAAGGCATTGCCGAAACTTAGTGACGCAGAGCACTTTGCACATACAAAAGATTTCACCAGCATAAATTTATTAATAAGCTAACCGGCCATCACAACAAATCACTCGAAACCACTTTGGGAGGGGCTGGATACAATGGAGATGCTGGGGTTTGTGAAAAGCTGCTTTGATCGTGAGGCGGGTGTCATGAGGGTGGTGGGGGCTGGATTGTTGGCTATGAGGAAAAGGTGCACAGGATTGTTCAGGCGAGCCATGCGGAGAAGAGAGATCCTGTGGTGCATTCTGGTCCGGTTATTATAGGGTGGCTTCAAGGGGCATTGTAGATTCGTTTCGTGGAGTTAGATGAATCCAGAACGTTGTCCTCCGTGTATGCCATGCAGGTGATTTGCGAATCCACAAAGCCGTCTGCCACACCAAGTACCCTCTCCACCTCCCTTGTCAAAAAAGAAGCCTCATCATCAAACTTGATCCGGGAAGATACTGCCCTTACTGCAACCTACATCAAGGGTAGAAATCCAACCAACGAATGACCCGCGTTCGAGCAACAAATCAATTCAATCTAAGTCTACCATGGGGTAAATGAAACCCCTCTGCTAACCTTAACACTCATGTACCAGCACAGCGGCCACCCCCCAGGCACCACCCTTTAGATTTCCACAACTGCGGGAGTCCACCGCTACAATGAACATTCTCGCTTGCATTCCTTCCTTGTTCTACACACCAACCCTTTTGCCTCCCGTGAAAATTAACCGATGCCAACAGTCATCGATCGAGATTAGGTGTACCGAATCCGGAGCTAGAAGGTGGCGAGCATGTACTACAGCCCAGACCGTGCGGCTCTGTCAAATGAAGGCTATTCGTGGCAGTCCGGAGATGCCAGAGGGGAAGGTCCATTTACACAATGGTTCCTTGGAATTGGCGTACACAGCCAGTATGAGCAAAAGTATTTGGGAAACCTTTGGAGCATGCATGTGCTAGTGACTCGTGGGTGGACAGTGCGCGCAGAAAATTGAGCTTTGCAAGTGATCCTACCGACGAAGTTCTCGCATGCTGGCGTGACGAGGAATTCTAGTCTTCTTCATTCGTGCTACTCCCCGATGAAGTGCCACTTGATAGGCCTTGTTTGAAAGAATCAGATACAGATGGTGAGGGTGAGACGGAAGGCAGCACGGATGAGGTCTAGCATATTTGGAGAAATATGAAGGTTAGGAAGTATGGTTCCGCGAGGGGGTGGGGGGAGCATTCGGCAGGTGAAGTTCTCTACCTATGTGAACAGGAACGGTAGACCTGGGGTTGGAGGGGCTGGTGATAGTGTTGGAAGCAAAAGTCTAATAAGGCTTAGGATAGAGTATTTGGTGGGATAGGCCCTGCGCTAGATTATCCACTCGTCTATTTCCACAAGGCATCCCTGCGCAGCTCCTGCCGCCCTAAGCATCAAAAAGGCCTTGCGCAAAAGCTTAACTCAACTACCAATCGGGCAATGTACAGTACAATACCTGAATACGATACGGGAACCAACCCAACCCACCGCCAAAACACCCCACCAAACCTTCCCTGAAGTTTTCACTGCACGGAAGCAAATCTTGAGCCTCCCGGTAGAATTTTCCACCCCACTCCTTCTCCCCCTTAACATACCCTCATTAATTCCCACAGTCCAAGCCTAAAACACACTTCGCACCAGGTCTATACTCCTAGCGCACATTAACATCGCATAGTACTTGGCACTGCGTGCTCTTCTCCCATCGAGGACCCTACGCATCTGCCGTTCTCCCGTTCACCACTAGGTTCCCGGAATGCTGCCCTGAAGTCCCGCCGCGGTTCGAGTTCTCCTCCGATATCTGGCACCTAATGCGCAATAATGGGTTGTTCCAGTGTGAGTTGGTCAGCGCATGCGGCAGGGCTGGTGCCATGGAGGTGATGTAGTTTGTCAAAAGCTGCTGTAATCGGGAAGCGGTTGTCGTGAAGCAGGTTAGGTGCTGGAAGGTCGCCAGTGAGGATAAGGTACTGAGGATTGTTCAGGTGAGTCATGTGGAGAAGGGAGATGGGTGGTGCATTCTGGGCCGGTTATTGTAACGCTGTCTAGGGTGGTACTAATGGGTGTTTCCACATTCGTTTCATGGAGTTGGATGAGCCTGAGGGAAAGAGGGTAACAGTCTTATGAGTGGGGAGAGGGAGGCGCTACATTTACTTAGGTGTATAGAGTGGTTAATTCTTGTCTGGACCTTTGATTGGGTGCTAGTGCAGAGAACGACATTTTTTGCAAAGAAGAAATATTATACCACTTTCTGACATTTGCTGTTCTGCCCTAATACGTCCTGCCACCGCCGGCCCTTTCAGGCGGCGGGCTAATTATCAGCTCCCGTGTTTGCTCATCTACCATTGTCGAGGTTTCCTTTTTCCTTTCTCTTTCCCGTTTACTCTCTTGATTTATCGCTATGGTCAAGAATCTTTATATCAAGGGGCACGAGGAATTCCTCCCAAGCATTTTTTTATTATTACAAATCTCTTAGTATAATTCTATCCTGAAAAACAAGTGTCACAGCTTTGTGCAATTGCCTCATCCTTGTAAAAGATCCTTGCACAGCCTTGGACCCCTTTCACTATCGCCTCTTCCACTATCTGATGCAGTGCAATTCGTCACTCCCAATCACCTGGCAAAGCCCTGACAAGTCTTGTGCATATTGATTCTTATTGTAATACCTCTCACGCGAATATCTTTGCTAGATGATTTTCAGCATGACTTAGCTTTTGTGAGGCAGTCACGATACAGTCGATCGCTGGTTCGAGGTTGAGGTTGCTGATTAATACTTGACCCAGGCATATGCAGATGTACTTGTAGTCTCAATAACAGAAGCTTTCTATGTTGGGGATTATTTGGTGAGCTTGAATTGCTATGGGTGGCCGAGTAATCTTGCATGAATCGAGAGGGAGAGGGAAACGAAAATCTTTCAAATAGGTCTTTTCAATCGTTCCATTAACAATTCCTGCAGCTCCCTTGTTATTTTCTATTACCATCATACAGGTGTGCGTAATTACGCTAATAACCATAGAAGCGTGGATGATACCCTGAAACGGGGAATTACAAGAGTAAAATTCATGGAGGCAATACTAGCGCAATGCAAAGCATTCAGGGTCGTATGGGCTCCCAGATCACCAATCGACTGGGTGGTGGCCACACCCACCGCGGATTAGGGCTCTAGCATGGGCCTTCTCTTACTTGGGTAGAAAATGTCGACGGAATTCTTGCAGTTGTTTTTCTGAGATGTTCTTGGCGTGGTTTAGGGAATTGAGGTGGTGCACTTTGGTGTGTTACACCATATAATCTCGAGCGGGGTTGGTGGAGGAGAGGTGTATAGCGGAGAGGTAGCAGTCGCCCAATCTGTGTAATCTACGTCTCGGAGCTCTTGGTACATATGATGGTAGGTTGTATCATCGCCGGAATGCGACAGGTTTGAATGCCTTTTTGCCAATATAATCTTCGCTGGAGTTGTGGAATCACCTCTTGCGATCGAACTGGTCGAGTGTTCAACCTGTTAGGTCTTTATCCAGCATTTCGTTTCCACACAGATCTATTGTTTGATAATTTTGGCTATGAGTCTAAACTTCATCCTAGAGTAATACTATCTGATATTGGAGTGGTCCATTCTGGCGTTGCTGAAGATGATATACTGTGTATCCCGGTGCGGCTCCAATTTATTCCGCTTCAATCTGAGTTTAGCTTTTGGGTGATTTTCGCCGTACTGCATGCTTGACCGCATTATCGGTATACCAGGGTTATGGTATCGGTACTCTATCTGTGTACTTACCCTAGGGACATACCTGCAAAAACCACATAATTTTACCACTGTCACCAATCCTTTTCCCTACAACCCACAAACACATAAACCCCACCAACAAACCCCTCCAACCTACCAACAAACCAATGACAAACAAAAAACACAAACAACAATGTGAGTATTTTTTAATCTGGCTATATCACTAGGAATGAATATTAAGCTGACTCTACGGAACAGAAGCCATGTCTACAATTCACGGCAAAATTACTATTAGGGCCGCATCTCATCTGACTACTTTACCTGTTCCTTGTACCCCTTTTCCTCCCCGCCCAACTTCTTTACCTGCCGGCCTCACCAATTGTCCTGCCCCCGGAATGATGGCACATTTTCCCTCATGCCGAACCCTTTTATCTGCTCGCCCGACCCATTGTCCTACCCGCCTTGTCCATACTCCTGCTCTCCAAACCCCGCCTCTACAGGGACCAAGTACTGGTATCCCTAAGGAGAAGCGAGAGGTGATGGATGAGAAAAAGGAGAAGGGGGCGGGGGAGAAGGGCCAGGAGAAGGGGGGACAGAATGAGAAGGAAGTGAAGAAAGCAGCGGAGGCACCACAGACTCCCGGTCAACGCATGAGTATTTTGGAAACAGTAAGTTTAACACGCTAAATCTACAAACGTAGTGTCTAATCCACTATAAGAACCTGGAAAAATCACTTGTGGAAATGAAATTAACGCTCAAGATTATTGCGGGGCCATCATCGGCTTAGTGAGTATCATCAGTCCCCACACTCACAGGTTATCAACTGACAAATATCGTAGTTTGGAACGAAGTATATAGAAGATACTGCTATGGAGTCAAGGCTTACAGAGAAAATCGATAAGCAAGCAGCGGAGTTTGACACCAAACAATACAAGAAACTAGTCAACCAGGAGGAGAAGTTCGAAAGCAGCCTTGAACAACTCGAAACCCGTGTTCAGGGGAACATTAGGGATGCCCTCAACCGGCTTAGGTCGGAGATACATAATGACCGTCTCCAGATGAACAAGGGAATTGCAAGGGCAAAAAATAAGGGTTTTAATTTCTCTATTCCACTAGGGGTAGTACACACTATCGGTTTCTTTTTGTGTTGCTAATCGGCCAAGGGCCGTAAATACTTTGTTTTCAGGTTTCTTTTTTGCTGAATCAGCTTTGCAAACCGTTTGTTGGCCTCTTAGATTTAACCTTCATGTAAGGTGAGAGAGGAAACAATAGAAGAGAAATAAGGTGAAAATTAGAGCGGCCTATATGTAGCTCATGTGCATCCGTGAGAGCTGGGTTTTAGCACGGAGATTGTCAATAGAGCCGGGTAGTCTACCCGTTACATAATATCCTATGCCGTTGCTCATATGCTTAAACTTAACGGGCTTGTTCTTGGCAAGACTACATCATGTTCTGCAGTCATGGTTGACGATAACAGTCTTAACCTAAGGCTATCAAAAAAATAGGAGTCTAAGAAACTCAAAGTATCGGAGACGCTCCTAGAGGAGATAATGGATGGGAATTTCTCGCAAAAGGTGATTCACCTTGTTCGAGAGTATTGCATGAAGTTCAGGTAGTAGCCAGGGGGATTCTGAGAAACCTACAAGTGGTTCTTCATTCCTATAATCACGTTTTCGACCGAGCAGAGAGTAATGTCAAGGTAAATAACATCCTTGACAGGTTCAAGAGTATTCAGAAGTGAGGTTTTGAGAAGGTCCTTTAAATGCTGAACAACTAGACACAGACGCCATGTAACGACCCTACGATAGGTAGCTACAATCACTATCACCTTAGCCCAAATGGTATACCAAGTGGTATCCAGAGGTGGTATGGTCTCGTATATATTATACACATGGCTGGTAATCCTAGAATAAGGCCTAGGGAATAGTTGAGTAGCCTTGAGGTACTCTACTAGGCAGGGTAACCTTTCGGGAAAACATTAGTATAAAGTCAAGCGATTTATGGGAATGTTACACGGGCCTCCGAGACGACTTCTATGGCCGACTAGAGGACTTCCTGAGGGGTTAAAGGCATAGGAGGGCAGAGTTACCCTACCTTGGGAATTTGGTCATTATGCCCATGGGTCCCAGTTACCCTACTGAGGAACCCAAGTTACCCTACCTTCACCGGAAAAGTCATCCTAGAACTTAGAGGTCGATTGCCTCACATTCTATGAGCTCTTAGATGTTCTTGGGCGCACACTCATCTGCGCTAGGAGGCCCCACGCCTGTGCAAGAGTGGCCCGAACATACTATTGAACATGGACTGGTTTAGCTAACACCCCCCTCTGGCCCCAGCGTTGGGACGGCGCGTCATAGGCAGACGGCTGTGTAGTTGCTCGTTTGCTAGTTAAAAGAGGTCATTAGAGCAGCTGCCGTAACACCGTATAGGTCGTCGCTGTCCGTGCGACTGAATGTCGTTCGCAGGATATATAAGCGGAGTATGGGTAACCGCCAAAATGGGGGTCACCTATATATGGTCTCTCTGGCATCTAGGAGTCTATTCTAGCCTACGGGCTGTAGGGTAGTCTTCCTAGTGGTACTCAGGTAGTCTCAGAAGGCCAGGGTGCTTTCGAGACAAATACCCTAGTAACCCGCCCGGACCTTCTCCCCTTGATTTGTAGCATTACAATGGCTTGTTGTTGGACTCTAGAGGTATGAGTCTTATCACGGTAGAGTATGTCCGGAAAGGCTGGCTATGGGTTGCACCCACTTAGCCAACCATCGGCTACATCTCCCCGTGGGAGCTTGCATGTCAATTTATCACATTGGATAGAGGCCTAGATTAAATGATGGACTGCATAGTTGGTATAGACGAAACTACCACTGGGCCAGTGAGTTCACCACCTAGGAAATGATTCCGGTTGTTGTCATAACAGTTAGCGACTGGTATGCCTTCGTTAGGAAGAGTTCTTCCTCCTGCGGTTGTATTGGAGATGCATAGCAGAAACTCATATCCTATTGATGGAGTTAAGTGTACCCGAGTTGGTCCGACACTTCCGGCAGGACAAATCCTGATGGAGGGTAGCCCTCGGACAAACCCTGCGCAGGACAGGGTTCTCGCAGCTTGTCGGAGTAGTGGTGAATGTCCAAGGCTTAAATCTGATATCTACTTAAGTTTAAGCGTTTGGCATTCTACTTCGATGAACCAACCTTCCTCGAGAGAACTTATTGAGTGAAGCTTTCAGCTTAACGATATTAAGTTTAACCGTTTTGATTCTTCGTGAATTATTTACTCTATCTTTATCTTCTACGTTGAGTTTTGGTGCGGTCGCAACCTTAGAGTTCACCTCTCTATAGGGTGTCCCCATTACACGCCACTAGAGAGACAGAGGCAGCCACCAACCATCACAACACAGCATCTAAAGACTTGAAGCGCAGGTGTATAACCGACATGTACTGCAAGGTATTGCCGAAACCTAGTGACGCAAAACACTGTTTGCACATATGCAAAGTTTTACCGCCCCCCGCAAATTTACCAAGAAGCTAATGTGCCATCACAACAAATCGCTGAATCAATATTTGAGAAGGCAGGATACTGTGGAGGTGCTGGAGTTTGTCCCTAGCTGATTTGATGGTGAGGCAGTTGTGATCAGGGAGGTTGGGGTGGATCGCTGGCTAGGAGCAAAAGATAGAGAGAATTATTCAGGCGAGCCATGGGGAGAAGGGATATGTGGTGGTGCGTTCTGGTTCGGTTAACAAAAGGCTGTGTAGAGTGGTTCTAATGGGCGTTCTAGATTTGTTTCGTGGAGTTGGATGAGCGCCTAGCGCAGGTGGTTAAGGGTCATACGAGTGCGTATTGCCCGGCGCTCCTTTTACTGAGGTGTATCGAGTGGTTAATTCTTATCTGGAGCTTTCATTTGGGCGGTAGCGTAGAGAACGAGTTTTTTCGTAAAGAAATATTATACGAATTTCTGACATTTGCTCTTTTTCCCTAATGCGTCTTGCCACCACTCGTCCTTGCGAGCCGCGGGCTAATTATCAGTTCCCGACTTTGCTAATCTACCATTATCAACGATTTCGTTTTTCTCTTCTCTTTCCCCTTTACTCTCTCGATTGATCACTTGCTCGGGAATCTCGATCTTAAGGGCAATGGTGAATTCCTTCCAAGCATTTTTTATTATTACAAATATTGTTGTACAATAATATCATCTTGTGCGTGGCCAGACACTAGATATAATTGTCCCCCTGGGTAATCCTCCAATCCCATCTATCCCTGGAACTGTACCATTGCTACTCCCATGGCTTCAAACCCGACAAATATGCGGTAACTTGCATTGGTGAGTACGTCCCCCAACATGGGCTCCAGGCGATATTGCTTGCTGCATATCGGTGGCCATATAGTTCGCCGAGAGGTCTTTTGTGGGGGAAACGTAGGCCAACGGTTCGGATGGCCTTGCAGAGTTCAGAAATGACAAGGATATCTGGGCGGTGTTTATCCCAGTCATAACGGAGTAGTGAGGAGGACACTTGGGAGATACAGGGATCGAGACTTGGTGGATGTTGGGATGTGTCTGTGATATGTGTGTGAGGTGAGATGTTTGTTAATGACTAGTCGTACAAGAGAGAAGACTACTTAAAGGAAATCCCATGCCAAGCCCACTCCCGCACAACCAATGATAGACCTAACCCATAGACATGACCTAAGTGGGTAGCCATACCTCAATATATTGTAGAGCTAATAGAGCTAACACTCCCCCTACGGGTACCACACATACTTTTGTATATAGCAACAAACGAAAACATACAATGATATCTATACTCCAATGGAGTAGTACAGAATAGTAGAAACAAAGAAAATTATTAGAGTAGTCCACACATACGAACCAACTCCAAATGCTTGCTAACTACTAAAGGTTTGGTTAAACCATCTGCAATCATCTTATCCGTCCGGCTGTAATCCATTACCACATCCTTTCCGTCCTCTATAAACTCCTTAATCTGATGAACTCGAACGCTGATATGCTTGCTATGCGGCTTGTAGGTAGTGTCTTTGAACTTAGACAAGGACGCTTGATTGTCATTGAATAGCGTACTGACTTGTAGTGATGAGCGCGTCATTTCTTGCACCAGTTGACGAAACCAGACAAGATCCTGAATAGCAGACGCAATCGCTATGGACTCAGCATCGGCCGGACTTGACGCGGTAATCGATTGGCGTTTTGAATGCCATTGAACTATTCCAGATCTGAGTAAAAGGACGTAGCCGGTAGTGGACTTCAATGAGCTGGCTTCTCCAGCGAAGTCTGAATCAACATATCCGGACAACGTGAAACCTTCCTTCAACTCCCCCGACTCCTGCAATTCTCCTCCCAGACTGAGCTTGAGATGTTTGGTCCCCTTTAGATAGCGTAGAACCCTCTTCGCACACGTCCAGGGAACTAGGGATGCGTTGGCGTTAACTCTTCCCTGGTACAAGACCGCAAATGAAATATCTGGGTGAGTGCCTATAGTGATCCAGCATAGACTCCCGATTGGTTTTAGGTAAAGATCCCAATTGCAAGATGGATCCTCCCCCATGCGCGGCCCGGGTTTATCCTTATCTATCGGTGTTACGACTGGTTTGCACTCCGTCATGGTAAACGTTTCCAATACTCGATCAATATAGCCTTATTGTGAGACATAGATCTGCCTCTTCTGCTCCTTCCTCGTTATTGCCATTCCCAGAAAGTGACTGACTGGCCCAAGATCCACCATTTCGAACTGTGCCCTCAGCTGCTGGCGAATGTGATGGATATTCTTTGATGTACCGGTAATAAGAATATCATCGACGTATAAAGCCAAGACGGTTCCGCCTTCGTCAGTGTAGATGCAACAATCGAATCGTCCACAGCGGAATCCCATTTTGCCTATAAGAAAAGCATCGATCGTAGTATACCAACATGTTGACGATTGCTTTAATCCATCAAGACTTCCCTTCTGTGAAGCCACTCGCGTGCTCCCGAGAATACCTTCCGGCAGCGAGACATAAACTTCCTCCTCAAGCTTACTTCCCAAGAAAACTGTTGCAACATCCATTTGATAAATTTCGAACCCGGGCGCGGCAGCAATGGAAAGTACTACCCGCACACTCGATAGACTTGCGACAGGGGCGAAAGTATGTGTCAAATCCTCTCTTTCAATTTGTCGGAAACCTTGCGCGACTAATTGAGCTTTGTAATGTACTGTTTCACTGGTTGGACCCAACTTGCGCTGCAGAATCAACCTTATAGGTATCGCTTTCGTTCTAGTTGGAATGGCGTCAATGAACTGTAAAACTTTGGTCTTTGTGAGTGACGCACACTCCGAATCGACAGCCTTCTGCCATTCCTCCGCCTCTTCAGATTCCATAGCCTTCTGGTAGTGGCGTGGTGCGTCTTCAACCTGGTATACCGTAGTGAGCATTGCGTAGTTGGCAAAAGAAACCCTAGCTGATCGGTGGGGTTTGCTGCGTAGCTGACTGGTTGCTTCGGGCAATGCTCCTGGTGTACCGTTCCAGAAACTGCTTTGCCTATCTGAGCGTAACCCTTTGACCATCCGCTGTTCTTTTCTCTCTTTGTGGCGGTTTCTCGAAGCGTCCTGGCATTCGCTGTGGTACCATGACTTCGAATCTAGGCTGCAATTCAATATAGTCATTCTCGCCTTCATCGAATCCGGCCAAATCCACCAGCTGTTCCTCCTCCTGTTCCTCAACTCTAACAGCCTTTTTCTTCTCCTTCTCCTTAACCCTCGAAACTCTTGGCAATTCCGCATTAGCCTCTTCCTCATCAAACTCATCTCCACAGGCAACCTTCTCCTCCCAGGGCTGGACCTCCGGAGTGTAGTAGCGTTGCGGGACTCCCCAGTTCTCTATGTCGGTAGGATAGTAAGATTTCGATTCCTCGAAGATGACGTTGCGTGCGGTGAAGCCAACATTCTTCTCAAGGTCATATAGGCAGTATTGAGTTACTGTCATTGTGTGCCCAATAAAGATACATTTGCTTGGGGTTTTGTCAAGTTTGTTCCGCTTCTCCTGTGGGACTTGTGCGTATACGACGCATCCTCAAACCCGCAGGTTTTCATAGCTAGCCGGTTTCCCAAACCACGCCTCGTAGGGAGTCAAACCTGACTTTAGCGATTTTGTAGGCAGCCGATTTCTGCCGTAGATAGCAGTAATCGCGCCTTCCGCCCAGCACTCTTTGGGTGCACTGCCGGCATGAATGAGTAATCGAGTAGTAGCTATTATCGTTCGATTCACCCGTTCGCTGACACCATTTGACTGAGGGGTATTGGGCGTCGTGCTCCGTGCTTCAATTCCTTCTGCATGCAAGAAGTGACAGAACTCGTTCGAGGTGTATTCGCCACCCCCGTCTGTTCGAAGTTTCTGAATTGGTTTTCCGTGCAGCTTCTCAACCAAGCTTTGTATTCCTTAAAGCATTTGCGAGGGTCCAATTTTTTCCTTAACGCATAACCAACTTTGTATCTCGTAAAGTCGTCCGTAAAGAGTAACAGATATTGTGATCAGCCTAATGCGACCGGATCGATAGGTCCTGCGATGTCACTGTGTATTCTTTCTAGAATCCGGCTAGCGCGCGAGGATTCTGAGACTGAAGGGAAAGATTTGCGAGTCATTTTCCTGTAGACACATTGCGTACACACGCATCGAGGCACCACAGGAAGGGTGGGTATTGCGTTTTCGGCCCTGAAAAACTTTCGAACGGCATCCACACCCAGGTGCGCAAGGCAAAAATACCACAAAGCTGATTCTCAAACGGCTTCCTTATCCGTAGTTACGCCCATCACCCCTTGTTCCGACTTCCCCTCATAATAATCATCGCTTTCCAGCATGGTACTCAAAATGTAGAGACCATCAATCTCCATTGCTTCGATCCAAGAGCTCTTCTTCCCCTGTCTTCTCAGAGATGCGCCTCCATTGCAGTGGAAGTCGACAAACAGGTTCGACATTCGTAAGTGCGAGATGGAGAGCAAACTATTCCGACCGGAGTCCGGAACATGGAGAATGTCATGAAGGATGAGGGTCTTCCTGCATCTCTCTCCAGCGTCCCACACGTTAACGGTAACATTGCCTCGTCCAAGAGCGACGATCTCAGAGTTGTTGGCGACTCTGATGGTGTGGTTTCCGTGTGAAATCGGCGTATACGTAGTGAAGCATTTTCGTGAGCCTGTAACGTGGTTACTGCATCCGCTGTCCAGTAGCCAATGGCCGTCGTCTGATGGAAGCGAGGAGTACTGAAAGCTGTAAATAGAGATGTGTTTGACGCATCACCCGGTGCCGCGTGAGTAGCCGTCGAAGTTTTGTCCGCCACAACACCCCTTCTCTGATCCTATTTGAATTTCCGACATTCGCTCTTCCGGTAGCCCTTCTTTTGGCAATAATAGCAGGTAACTGACATCCCAGCACCTTGCGCATCGCCGCCAGAATCACACTTCCAGCTTCGTCCGTCGACCTTCCTCCTACCTCCTTGGTAACCGTTGTTCCTGCCTTGAACTGCACGTACGGTCTCGCCATTGCCGTAAGCCAGCCTATCTCGATTGAGAGTAGATTCTTTGGCCTTAATAGCTGCGATGGGGTTGTCTGCTTTATCGGGTTATATTATCGTCGCTTGTAGGTCTCGCCATTCTCGCCAGGCCTGCGGCAGTCCGTTCAGCAGCTACAATGTCTTTTCGCAAGCGTTGATCTCCTCGTCGGCTTCTCGTAGGGCTTCGATGATGCGCTCCAACTCATAAACGTACTTTCCTGCAGTTCTGTGAGTGTCGTAGGGCCAATCGAACAATGATCTCCGAAAATAGTAAAGCTCCAGACCCAAAACCTTCTTATGTCTTGCATTGAGCTGGTCCCAAAGCAGAGCAGGGTCCTCGTCATAGCCGTTGGCGTTATACTGAGCGCAAATGTGGAGCTCCATCGAGTTGCGAATTTTAGCTGTAATCCGGTAACATTTGCGTCCATACTTATTGAGAGCACTAACCATGGTTGGTTCTGTACTAGTAGCATGGGGCTGGGGTTCCCTCCCAGAGACGATCCACCACATATCCAATTCCTTAAGCTGATCTGCCATTCTCTGCCGCCATTGGGCAAAGTTCTTATCACCGAGCAAAGTAAACGTCATCCGTGAGGTGACATTGATTTCGTATGAGTCCGTCATTGTCGCCATAGCTACACAGACAGAGAGAGAGAAGATTTGATGGATGGATGGATGGATGGATGGATGAATAGATAGATCCGTAAGATGAAAGAGAGTAAAAGACCGATTGAAAATCGATAGAAAATAAAGAGCAATACATGAACGAAATCAACCAATTGATCAATCAATCCAGCCGAACAGGAAGCAATTATTCGAGAGGTACCGCGGTGTAGCAAACCCACCTTCGAACTTCACAATTTCTGTTTTCGTAGAGCGTGGGACACCCAGAGGCTCATAACCTGTTGTGATGTGTGTGGGATACATGTGTGAGGTGAGATGTTTGTTAATGAGTAGTCGTACAAGAGAGAAGACTACTTAAAGGAAATCCCATGCCAAGCCCACTCCCGCACAACCAATGATAGACCGAACCTATAGACATGACCTAAGTGGGTAGCCGTACCTCAATATATCGTAGAACTAATAGAGCTAACAGCGGAGAAGGGTGGTGTGCGGATGTCGAAGAGGTGGGTGATGGAGTCCCAGTATGCAGTAGAGATCAGAATTCGGGAGTGTGGGGAGAACAGTGCGCTTTAAGTGTTCCTGTGGATTGGGATCGCGAGGAGCGAGCGGGAGCTAGTTGGTGTCCACTTTCGAAACATTAGCTAGTTCCTCATATGCGGAAGGCGGAAGGAAACAAACAAGTTGGACATTCGCATCCCAACCAGACTCACAAACCCGCTCTTATTCACGAGAATCCGGGCAAGACAGAAAAGATTCCCTCTTATGCTCCCCCAATTCACAATCGGAAACCCCTTATCTAGTGTTCTATCGAGCAATTTACTACTCCCAAATCCACTGGCAGCCGCAACCTGATTCTCATGCCACACGCTGGGCGTAACGTTGAAGAGTGAGTCTTGCATGTGGCAGTACCGCTCGGAGAGGATCCCCAATGGAGTGGGGACAGTATGTATAATCGACCGTTGCCGACAAGGCCTTAGTCGGCACTCCCAGTCGTTGTGAGACGGTTGTCGTAGGAGTACTTTAGGGAGTGGCTGTTGAAGCTTTCGGTTCAGTAGTGGAATATTGTGGGTGGAGTGCCTAGCTGGGAGAGGGGCCGAGGACGCGATGGAAGAAGGGGAAGTTTTTGTGTTTGTGGAAGAGTAATGTATTTGGTGGGATAGGCCCTGCCCTAGGGTATCGGCTCGTCTATTTCCACAAGGCATCCCTGCGCAGCTCCTACTGCGCCAAGCTATCAAAACGGCCGTGCGTAAAAGCTTAACTCAACCACCAATGGGGGGGTTGTGCCTGAAACCTATGCGGCAACCATCCCAACCCGCCGCCAAGACACCCCGCCCCACCAAACCTTCCTTCAAGCTTTCACTACACGCAAGCAAAACTTGAGCCTCCTGGTAGAATTGTTCCCCCCACTGCTTCCCCCTTATCACACCCTCATTTTAATCCCACAGTCCAAGCCTAAAACACACTTCACCTCAGGTCTTTACTCCTCGCGCACTTTAACATCGCACGGTGCTTGGCACTGCATGCTTTTCTCCCATTGAGGACCCTACGCATCTGCCGTTCTCCCATTCACCCTTGGGTTCCCGGAATAGTACCCTGACGGCCCGCCGCAGTTCGACTTCTCCATCAATAGCTGGCACCTAATGCCAAATAATTGGTTGTTCCAGTGGGAGTTGGTCGGCGCAGAGGGTGGGGTAGGGTACCGTGGAGGTGCTGGAGTTTGTCAAAAGAGGTTTTAATGGAGAAGCGGTTGACGTGAAGGAGGTCAGGGGGTGGAAGACCGACAGGGAGGAAAAGGCATGGATGGTTGTCAAAGCGGGTCATGTGGAGAAGGGAGATAGCATGGTGCATTCTGGTCTGGTTATTGTAACATTCTGTCTGGTGGCGCTAAAGGGTCTTCTAGATTTGTTTCGAGGAGTTGGATGAGCCATAGAGAATAGGGCTAAGGGTCTTATGAGTGGGGAGAGTGCGGCGCTACATTTACTGAGGTTTATCAAGAGGTTAATCCTTATCGGGAGCTTTGATTAGGGTGCAAGTGTATAGAACGAGTTTTTTGTAAAGAAATATTATACCGCATTCGGTCATCAGCTGTTTTTCCCTAATGCGTCATGCCCCCTACAGGTTTCTGCTAGCCACGGGCTAATTATCAGTTCCCGGCTTTGCTAATCTACCATTATTAAGATTTCGTTTTTGCCTTCTGTTTCCCCTTTACCCTCTGAATTTTTCGCTATGGTCGGGAATCTTTATATCAAGGGGCACGATGCATTCCTTCGAAGTGTTTTTTTAGTACAAATCCCTTGGTATAATTCCATCCTCAAAACCAGTACCCCTGCTTTGCGCATTTCTCTCATCGCCGTAAAACTTGATTTCTCAACCCTGGACCCATTTGATCATCCCCTCTTCCACCATCCGATGGAGTGTCATTCATCACTCCCAATCACCTAGCAAACCCCACACAAAACCCACACCACCTGCCCCAGTTGTGCAATTGTTTTTACAAAAGCCTATAACTAGGGCCCTATGCCCTCGGTTTCTCCCTTCGTCATCGCCCTTCTCTCAATTATTTACAGAGCCTTGGTTATTCGTTGTTCGTGCATGATAACCCCTACGGATCCACAGAGTATTGAAAATGACAACGACATTACACCCTGGCCCCTACGCAGCAAGAAGGTAAAAAAGTCTCCCTCAATGCCGGTCCGTAAAAGTGGTAGAGGTGGACAAGAACAAACGGAAAAGGATAGAGGATGGAACAGGGGGTTTCTGGGAATGAACTTTCTAACGAGCTCTAGAGCATGTGGTTCTTCTGCGGGTATATTGAGTAAGGATTAGGGCAAAGGTAAACCTGCTAAGGACAGAGATTTCAATAATACTTAGAACCCCCATGTGGAACTAGTGTAGGATCCAGCACTAATAGAGCGAGGATGGCCAAGCTCCAATGGCTTATTGCAAGACAAACGGTGAGTGATTCCAACCACGGCAACGAACCCAATCACCATCTTCATGAAAATTCTGTCACAATAGAGGTCAATAATTCAGAAGGGCGCGGTGTTGCGTGATTCCTCTGGGTCATATCAGAGCGGGTGCTTGTTTACTACCTTACCCCAAAAACCGATCTACGAGGGATAAGCATAAGAAGAATTCATTTTTTCAAGGGGCAGTAAGCACTAGTGCGAAATATGACAAGACAGTGAGGCGGAGGCTTGAGCTGAGAACATTGGGAACAGTGAATTGAGATCTTGAAGAAACTGTCCCGACAAGTCCTCGCCAAAATAGTGGAGACCAATAGCCATGTATTTATTCCAAGGCAATAACTTCAATCACGGCTAGACTGTGATCAAGCACGCAAACTCACACATGGGGCACAATATTTTTTCTATTATAGAGCTTCTATCCATGCATACTGAGAAGGTGTTTCCTGTCCGAACCCGGATATGAATAGATTGTGGTAAAACCACTATACGGGGATGAAAACAATGAAAGAAAAGGGAGGCAAGCGAAAGAAACCAAATCTACTTCTGGGAGGGGCTATCACCGCTCGCACAGCCAGAAGTCGATGATCTGTACATGACTCTCGGTAGTCACGATGATGAATGAACAAAGGAAAAACAAAAGAAAAAGTGGAGATTTTTTCGTTCTCTGCCTGTGGTTGTTCCCTCGGTCCGTGTGCTATCTACCGATCGTGACTTATAAAGCTTAAACTACATTTAAACTACGTAATCCCTAGCTAGCCCAATTGTCTCGTTTGCCAACTACCTATTGATAGAGTACAATAAGGAACTAGCTAGCAAAGCAAGCACTATCAACTGCGAACCTACTATGAGACCCCACAATACTAACTATTAGTCACACTTCTTAGAGGTGATTGGAATGAGGGAGCCTGTGTGTGTTTCAAATACCAAGTAGGCACAATCCGCCAAGCCTCCTTCCTCTGTAGGATATTACTTAGCTGCGTCTTTGTGCCCACTACACTATCCGTTTTCATGCACAGCTTGAGTCCATGGCTCTTCACTAAGATTTGCGTCTTCCTCGTCTTGTCGTCTCATTTGACCGCTGCCCCTGCCGCCTTTGGCTATCCTTTCACCGGCACGGGTGGAGAGTACACATCAGGTTCTGCAAACACAGGGTGACCACTGACTCGTCGTTCGTGTGCTTCTGGTCCGCCTCTAGCATCTTAGCCACATGGATTCTTATTTTATCACCTATCATGCAGATATCATTGCTGGATAATTTTCAGCATAAGTTAGCTTTTACGAGGCAGTCACGATACCGTCGATTGTGAGTTCTGTGTGGAGGTTACTGGTTGTTACTTGACCTCGGCGTGTGCTGATGTTGTTTTTGTCTCGAGAGCATAAGGCTTCTATGCCAGTGATTATTTGGTAACGTTAAATAGTAGGGGTGAATGATCTTGTATGAATGGAAAGAGAGAGGGAAACCAAAATCTTCCAATGTCTTTTCAATCCTAGACTTAAAAAATCTTGCAGCTCACTTAGCGTCTTCTATTACCTAGTGTTCATGGATATTCTAGTAATCTTCGAAGTGTTGATGATTCCCGGACAGGGGAACTCTAAGAGTAAAGTTGAGGAGGTGTAACGGGGGCACCCTATTGAGAGGTGAACTCTAAGGGTGCGACTGCACCAAACACTCAAAGTAGAAGATAAACATGAGGTAAATAATTCAAAAGAATCAAACGGTAAAACTTAATAGTGTTAAGCTAAAAGCATCACTCAATAAGTTCTCTCGAGGAAAAGTTGGTTATCGAAGTAGAATGCGAAACGCGTAAAGTTAAGTAGATATCTGATTTAAGCCTTTGACATTCACCACTACTCTGACCTTGTGCGAGCACTCTGTCCTACGCAGGATTTGTCCGCGGTCTACCCGCCATCAGGAATTATCCTGCTGGAAGTGTCGGACCAACTGGGGTACACTTAACTCCGTCAATGGGATGTGAGTTTCTGCAATGCATCTCCAATACAACCCCAGGTGGAAAAACTCTTCCTATCGAAGTCATACCAGTGGCTAACTGTTATGACAATAACCGGAGTCAATACCTAGGTGGTGGACTCACTGGCCCAGTGGTAGTTTTGTCTATACAAGCTATGCTGTCCATCATTTAATCTACGCGACTAGCCAATGTGATAAATTGACTTGCAAGCTCCCCCGGTGAGATGTAGCCGATGGTTGGCTAAGTGGGCGCTACCCATAGCCAGCCTCTCAGGAGATACTCTACCGTGATAAAACTCATACCTCTAGAGTCCAATAACAACCTGTAGTAATGCTACATATCAAGGGGAGAAGGTCCGGGCTGGTCACTAAGGTATTTGTTTCGAAAGCACCCTGGCCTTCTGAGACTACCTGAGTACCACTAGGAAGAATACCCTACTAGCCATAGGCTAGAATAGACTCCTAGATGCCCGAGAGACTATATATGTTCGACCCCCATTTTGGCGGTTACCCATACTCCCCTGATATATCCTGCGAACGACATTCAGTCGGACGGACGGCGACGACTTATCCAGTGTTACAGCAGCTACTCCAATGACCTCTTTTAGCCAGCCAACGAGCAACTAGACAGCCGTCTGCCTATGACGCACCGTCCCAATGCTGGGGCCAGAGGGGGGTGTTAGCTAAACCCTCCCAAGTTAAATAGCATGTTCGGACCACCATTACTCTGGCATGGGGCTGGTCCTCGCAGATGCGTCTGGGCCCATGAACATCTAAGAGCCCATAGAATGTGAGGCAATCGACCTCTAAGTTCTCGGATGACTTTGCTGGTGAAGGTTGGGTAACTTGGACTCTACAGTATGGCAACTGGGGTCCATTGGCATAAAGGTCAAATTCCCAAGGTAGGGTAACTTTGCCATCTTATGCCTTTAACCGCTCTGGCAGTCCGCCCATCAACACCAAATGTTGTCTCGCAGGTCTGTGTAACCTTCCCATAAATTCCTTGACTTTATGCGAACTTACTCCCGCAAGGTTACCCCGCCTTGTAGTGTACCCAAGGCTACTCTATGATGTCCTAGGCCTCGTCCCAGGTTAACCAGCTATTTGTATACTAAGTATACCAGACCATACCACCTCTGGTTACCTCTTGGTATACCATTTGGGCTAAGGTGTTAGTCATTGTAGCTACGTATCACAGGGTTGTTACAGGAGGTAATACTAGCGGAATGAAAAGGCTTTAGAGTAATAAGTGTTCCTAACTGACCAAGCCCTGGGTGCTAATAGCACCAACCACTTAACAGGGCTCTACCTTGGGCCTTCCCTTACTTCAATAGACACTACCGAAGCAATTCCTGCAGATCTTTTTCTGAGATTTTCCTAACATGGTTTAGGGTGTTCTGGTCTCGTGCTTTACTGTGTTAGTGCAGATTTTCTTGAGGAGGGATGGTTGAGGAGAGGTGAATACTTGAGAGATCGGAGTCCTCCAGTTTCATGTAATCTATCTCTGGGAGTTCTCAGTGTGATCGTAGGTTGAATTATAGCCACAATGCCCAAGGTTTGCATTCCTTTTCAAATATCTAATCTCGGATGGAGTTGTAGAATCTCCTCATACCCGCATGCTAGTCAAGAGTTCTTTCTGTTAGATGTTTGTCCAGCATTTCGTTTCTGTTTAGATCGATTCTACATAGTCTTTGGTAATATTGGTCTAAAACTTCATCGCAGAGTGATAATATCTGGTATGGGAGGAACCCTTGTCGCTGGTGCTGAAGATGATATTCTGTATACCCTGGTGTGGCTCTTATTCATTCCGCCTCAATCCTAGTTCAGCCTTTATGTGATTTTCGCTGTACCGCATACATAACGGCATTACCTGTATTCCAAGTTTATGGTACTGGTATCCCATCTGTGTACTTACCATACTGACATACCTGCAAAACCGAGCTAAATTTACCACTGTCACCAATCCAGTTCCATACCACCTGCAAACACATCCACCTCACGCACAAACTCCTTCATCTCTCCACCAAACTCCATTGACCCTACCAATACCAAAAATAACAAAACCAACAACTATGTGAGTCTTTTTTCATCTAGCTATATGACTAGGAATAAATACTAACAAGCTAACTCTAATGAACAGAAACCATGTCTCTAATTCACCGCAAAGTTACTATTAAGTCTGCCTTTCGTCTGACTACTTTGCCGCTTCCTGGCACCCCTTTTTCTCCCCGCCCAACTTCTTTACCTACCCTCCTCACCGATTGTCCTGCACCCATCAGGATGGCCCATTTTCCCCCCTACCCAACTCTTTTATCTACTCGCCCTACCCATTGTCCTACCTGCCTTGTCCATACTCCTACCCCCCAAACCCCGTCCCCACAGGGAACTATTATCGGTATCCCTAAGGAGGAGACGCAAGAGGGGGGGAAGGGGAAGGGAGAGAAGGCGGAGGAGAAGAAAGCGGAGGAGAAGGCGGAGGAGGAGATGGGGGGACAGCATCAGAAGGAAGCAAAGAAGGAAGCAGAGGCTCCACTGACTCCCGATCAACGCATGAGTCTATTGGAAAAGCTAAGTTTCATACATCAAATCTACAAAGGTAAAGTCTAATCCACTATTAGAACATGGAAAGATCTCTTGGCAATATGAAATCAATCCTCAAGATTATGGTGGGGGCCATCACAGGATTAGTAAGTATCATCAGTCCCCATGCTCGAAGGTTATTAACTGACAAATATCATAGTTTGGGGCAAAGTATATTGTAGATATCGCCATGGAGTCAAGGATTAAAGAGAAAATCGATAAGCAAGGAGCCTAGTTTGACCTCAAATTCGATATGCATGCAGCCCAATTCGACACCAAACTAGACAACAAACTAGACCACCAGGAGAGGAAGTTCGAAAGAAGCCTTGGAAAACTCGAAACTCGTGTTCAGGGCAACATTAGGGATAGCCTCGACCGCCTTAGATTGAAGATACATAATGACCATCTGCAGGATGAACAAGGCAACGGCAAGGGCAAAAAATAATGGTTCTTTTTTCTCTCTATTGTGCCAAGGGTAGTGAACACTATCGTTTTTTTTTATAATTGCTGATAGGTCGGGGGCTGCAAATAGTTATTTTTTCATTTTTTTGCCGAATCAGCTTCGCATCCTGTTTATCATTTTGTTTAGAATTCACTTTCTTGTTAGACGAGAGGAAACAATACAAAGAGGAAGAAGGAGAAAACGCGCGAGGTCTACATGTAGCTCATGTTCTTCCATGGGACCTGGATTTTAGCAATGAAATTGTCATAAGAGCTGAACAGTCTGCTTATGATACACTGTCCTAGACCGTTGCGGCTTGTTCTTAGCAAGATTACTTTAGCTCTACAGTCACGGTGGTGGTTGATGATAATACACTTAACTTAAGGCCAAACTTTAAATCCGAGTCTATGAAACTGAAAGTATCTATGCACTCTCACAGTGGAGATGACGGATGGGAATTATCGCAAATGGCGATTGGCACTGTCTAAGAATATACTTATAGCTCCAGGTTCCTTGAGTTCTTCAGTCGGATTCCGAGAAACCCACGAGATCTTTCTTCCGATACAAACTTTTTCAACACATAAGAGCGCAATGTCAAGGTAAATGAAATCCTGGAAATGTTCAAGGGCATCCAAAGCAGGGGCTTCGAGAAGGTGCCATTGGATGCTGAACAACTTAAACGAGATGCTATCAGTCAGATGCAGTGAACAACTGATACATGTTAGAATTTAAAGACTACAAGTTCAGGCGTACTGTAATGCATTGCGGAAACTTAGTGATATGGAGTATAGTTTGTGCTTACGTAAAGTTTTACAACCCAGCATAAATTTATTAATAAGTTAATGGGCTATCACAACAAATCACTCGAACCGCATTGGGAGCGGCAGGATACCGTGGAGGTGCTGGGGCTTGTCAAAAACTCCTTTGATCGTGAGGCGGGGGTCGTGAGGGTGGTTGAGGCTACGTGGCTAGCCAGGAGGAACAGGTATGGAGGATTGTTCAGGTGAGCCATGCGGAGAAGGGAGATGCTGTCGTGCTTTCTGGTCAGGTTATCGTAGCTCTGTGTAGGGTGGCATTAAGGGGCGTTCTAGATTCGTTTCGTTGAGTTAGAAGAACACAGAAAGCTTTCGTCGATAGGTGCCATGCAAGAGATTTGCGAATCCACCAGGCAATCAGTGTCACCCAGTGCCCTCCCCTCCTCCCTGGTGAAAAATGAAATCTCATCATCAAACTTAATCCAGGAAACCTTACGGCCTTTACTCCAACCGACATCAAGGGTAGAGATCCAACCAACGACTAACCCGCCGTCGAGCAACAAATCAATTCAATCCAAGCAGACCTCGGGGGAATTTAACCCCTCTGCTAACCTTACCACTCACATACCAGCACAGCGACTACCCCCCAGCACCACCCTTTATATTTCCAGAACCGCGTGAGTCTACCACTACAACGATCATTCTCGCTTGCATTCCTCCCCTGCTCGACAAACCAAACCTTTTGCCTCCTGTGAGAATTAACCGATGCTAACAGTCATCGATAGAAAGTAGGTGTACTTAATCCGCAGCCTGCAGGTGGCAAGCATGTACACCAGCCCGGACCGTGCGGGTCTCTGAAATCAAGGTTATTCGTGCCAGTGTGCAGATGGCAGAGAGGATGCTCAATTTACATAATATTTCCCGGGAATTGGCGTATAGCGCCAGAATGAGGAAAGGTATTTCAGCAACCACAGCGGCATCTGCTAGTGATTGGTGAGTGGGCAATGCGGGGAGAAAATTGAGCTTTGCAAGTGACCCTACCGACGAATTTCTCGCATACTGGTGTGACGAGGAATTACAGTCTGCTTTATCCGTGCCACCCCCCGATGAAGCGCCCCTTGACAAGCCTGGTTTGGAAGAATCAGATACAGATGGCATTCGGCGGTGAAGTTCTCTATCTATCGGAACAGGAATGGGGGAGGGACCTGGGGTGGGAGGGAGTGGTAGCAGTATTGGAAACAAGAGTCTAGTACGGCTCAGGATAGAGTATTTGGTGGGATAGGCCCTGCATCTGCTCGTTTATTTCCACAAGGCATCCCTGCGCAGCTGGCGCCAAGCATCAAAATAGCTGTGCGCAAAAGCTTAACTCAACCACCAATCGGGCGGTATGCCTGAATGCGGTGCGGCAACCAACCCAACCCACCACCAAGAGGCCCCACCAGACCTTCCCTCAAGTTTTCACTGCACGGAAGTAAAACTTGAGCCTCCTGGTAGAATTGTCTCCCCACTCCTTTCCCCTTAACACACCCTCATTAGCTCCCACAGTCCAAGCCTAAAACACCCTTCACCCCAGGTCTATACTCCTCGCGCCATTTAACATCGCACAGTACTTGGCACTACGTGCTCATCTCCCATCGAGGCCCCTAGGTATCTGCCGTTCTCCAGTTCACCATTGGGTTCCCGGAATGGCACCCTCACAGCCCGCCGCTGTTCCAGTTCTCCCCGATGTCTGACATCTAATGCGCAGTAATGGGATGTTGTGGTGGGAGTTGATGGCGTATAGAGAGGGGTAGGGTACCGTGGAGGAGCTGGAGTTAGTCAAAAGAGGTTTTGATGGAGAAACAGTTGTCGTGCAGGAGGTTCGGGGCTGGAAGGCCGGCTCGGAGGAAAAGGTACGGATTGTCCAGGCAAGTCATGTGCAGAAGGGAGATAGGGGGTGCGTTCTGGTCTGGTTAAATAGTGGGAGGGGGTCGAGTGATCTTGTATGAATGGATAGAGAGGGGTAAACCAAAATCATCCAACTATGTCTTTCCAATCCTACCCTTGAAAGTTCTTGCAGCTCGCTTATCATCTTCTATTACCGGGTGTTCATGACATGCTAGTAATCTTCGAAGTGTTGATTCCCTGATACGTGAAACTCCAAGAGTAAAGTTCATGGAGGTAATACTAGTGGAATGAAAAGGCTTGAGGGTTGTCAGGGTTCCCAACTGACCAATCGACTGGGTCCTAAAAGCACTGACCGCTGATCCTGATAAGGACTCTCTACCTTGGGCCTTCTCTTACTTGGGTAGACACTGCTGAAGGAATTCCCGGAGATATTTTTCTGAGATTTTCATGAGACAGTTTAGAGTGTTCAGGTCATGTACTTTAGTGTGTGAGTACAGATTTTCTAGAGGGGGGATGGTAGAGGAGAGGTGTATACCCGAGAGGTAGCAGTCGTCAAATCTGTGTAATCTACCTCTCAGAGTTCTTGGTACATACGATGGTAGGTGGTATCATCGCCGCAACACAGCAAGTTTGAATGCCTTTTTAACCATCTAATCAGAGATCGAGGTGCAGAATCTCCTCTTGCCCTCACAGTCATCGAGTTTTCCGTGTGTTTGGTCTTTATCTAGCATTTCGTTTCCGCGTAGATCTATTCTCGATAGTTTTTGCTAATATCAGTCTAAAACTTCATCGTACAGTGATACTATCTGGTATGGGAGGTATCGTTTTTGGCATTGTTCAAGATGATATTCTTTGTACTCTGGTGCGGCTCGCCTTCATTCTACTTCATTCTGAGTTCAGCTTTTATGTGATTTTCGCTGCCCGCATGCATGATGGCATTACCAGTTTTTGGTATCATACCGGTACCTCATCTGTGTACCTACCCTACCGACATACCTACCAAAACGACATAAATTTACCACCATCACGAATCCTGTGCCATACCACCCACAAACACATCAACCCCACAGACAAACTCCTTTAACCCTCCACTAAACTCCATTAACCCTACTAATATCAAATAAATAAAAAACAACAATGTGAATCTTTTTTCACCTAGCTATATCACAAGGAATAAATACTAACAGGCTAACTTTACCGAACAGAAACCATGTGTACAATGCACTGCAAAGTTAATATTAGGGCCGCGTTTCGTCTGACTACTTGGCCTTTTCCTTGTACCCCTTTTCCTCACACCCCTTTTCCTCGTACCCCTTTTCCTCCCCACCTGACTTCTTTATTCGCCCGCCTCACTCATTGTCCTGCCCCCAGAATGATGGCTTATTTTCCTGCATGCCTAACTCTTTTGTCTGCTCGCCCAACCCATTGTCCTACCCGCCTTGTCCATACTCCTGCTCTCCAGACCCCGCCTGCACAGGGAACCAGTACTGGTAACCCTAAAGAGAAGAAGCCAGAGGGGGTGAAGGGAAAAGAGAAGCAGGCGGAAGCGGAAGAGGGGGGGGAGGAGAAGAGGGGGAAGAAGGGGGGAAAGTGTGAGAAGGAAGCAAAGAAGGAAGTGGAGGCACCACTGACTCGCGGTCAACGCGTGAGTGTATTTGAAAAGGTAAGTTTCATGCATCAAATCCACCATGGTAAAGTCTAATCCACTATTAGAACATGGAAAAAGTCGCTTGGGGATATGAAATCAATCCTGAAGATTATTGCGGTGGCCATCGTAGGATTAGTAAGAATCATCAGTCCCCCCCGCTCACAAGTTATAAACAAACAAATATCCTAGTTTGGGGCGAAGCACATGGCAGATATCGCTATGGAGTCAAGGCTTACAGAGAGAATCGATAAGCAAGCAGCCCAGTTCGACCTCAAATTGCATGAGCAAGCAGCCCAGTTCGACACGAAACTAGACAACAAACTAGACAAGCAGGAGAGGAAGTACAAAAGCAGCCTCGAAAAAGTTGCAAGTCTTATTCAAGGCAACCTTAGGGATGCCCTCTCCCGCCTTAGGTCGGAGGTATGTAATGACTGTCTTCAGGACGAACAAGGGAATGGCAGGGGCAAGAAATAATGGTTTTTTTTCATTATTCAGCCTGGGGTTCTACACACTATAACTTTTTTTTTTGTTTGCTGATCGGGGCAGTAAATAGTATGTATTCAGGGATTTTTTTGCTTTATTGGCTTTGAAACCTGTTTGTTTGTCTCTTTGATTTCACTTTCATGTAATGTGGGAGAGGAAACACTAGAAGGGAGAGACCTGCATGTAGCTCATGTTCATCCGTGAGAGCTGGTTGTTAGCAAGGAAATTATGAATAGAGCTGGGCAGTCTACACATTACACACCGTCCTATGCTGTTGCTCATGTGCCTAAAGTTAACCAGCTTGTTCTTGGCACGACTACATCAAGCTGTACAGTCATGGTTGACGGTTACCGTATTAACCTAAGGCTAACAAAAAATCTGAGTCTAAGAAACTCAAAGTATGAGGGCATTCTCCCAGCCGAGATACCAGATGGGAATTTCTCGCAAAAGGTGATTCACCTTGTCAAAGGGTATAGCACCAAGTTCCCCTCCTCCTCAGCGCGATTCTGAGAAACCCGCAAGTAGTACTCTATTCCAACAGTGACTTTTTCGACCCACCAGAGAGTAATGCCAAGAAAAATGAAATCCAGAACAGGTTTAAGACTATTGAAAGGAGAGCCTTTGAGAAGGTGTCATTACATGCTGAACCACGAAAGAGAGACACAATCAGAGAGACTGAGACAGCAACCGGCCAACACATGCCAGAATTGAAAGACCAGAAGCTCCAGTGTAGAAAGGACTTGCACCTCAAGGAATTGCCGAAACCTAGTGACCAAGAACCCAGTTTCCAGATATGCAAAATTTCACAGCCCAGCACCAATTTATAAATAAACTAACCAGCCATCACAACAAATCACTCGAACCGTGTTGGGAAGCTAGAGATTTCTCGCAAGCTGCTTTGATGGTGAGGAAATTGTCGTAAGGGGGGTTTGGGGTAGATAGCTGGCTAGGAGGAAAAGATACGGAGGATGGTGGTGCGTTCTGGTCCTGTTATCATAACTGTGTAGGGTGGATTGATTTTGTGGAGTTGGATGAGCCTCTAGCGAAGGGGTTAAGGGTCATGTGAGTGGGGAGAGTGTGGCGCAACTTTGACTTAGGTTAAATTCTGATCTAGAGCTTTAGTTGGGGTGTTAGCGTATAGAACAAGTTTTTTTCGTAAAGAAATATTATACTATGTATCATTTGCTATTTTTCCCTCTTGCTTCTTGTCTACGCTGGTTTTCTACGAGTGGTGGACTAATCAGTTCCTGACAATTGCTAATCTACAATTATCGACGATTTCCTTTTCTTCTTCTCTTTCCTATTTACTCTCGCGATTTATCACTATGGTCGGGAATCTCTATTTCAAGGGGAACAACGTATTCCTTGGAAGCAGTTTTTATTATCAGAAATATTTTTGTATAATAATATCATCTCGTGCGTTAGGTCTCACGAGTCCCGAAAACCAGCGTCACAGCTTTGCGCATTTGTCTCGTAGTCGTAAAATAACTTGTCTCAACCTTGTACCCCTCTGATCATCGCCTCTTCCACCATCCGATAGAGTGTAGTTTATCACTCGAAATCACCTTACAAAATGCAAACAAAACGAGCACCACCTGCCCCAGTTTTGTGTTGGTTTATACAAAAATGCACAACTATGACCTAGGCCTTGGTCTCTCCCCTCGGTCATATCCCCTCCTTCCCGAATATTTCCATACCCTTGAACATTCGTCTTTTGGACACGATAACCCCTGTGGGTCCACGGTCTACTGAAAATGACAATGATAATATACCCTGGCCCCTATGTATCAAGAAGGTTAAAAAAGTCCCGCTCAATGCCCTGCGGTAAAATAGGTAGAGGCGGACAAGAAGGGAAGGAAAAGGATAGAGAATCGAAGAGGGGGCTGCTTCGAGTGAAGTTCCCACCGAGCCCTAGGGCTCGTAGTTCTGCAAGTGTATTGGGTAAGGATAGGGACAAAGGTAAAAATGATGGGGATGAAGATTGCAATAATGACCGGAACCCCCCACCGCCGGAAAAGGAATTCATTCTTGCAATAGGTGGCGGGCACGGGTACGAAATATGCCAAGTTGGTGAGGCGGAGGCTTGAGCAGAGAAGATTGGGAACTATGAATTGTGTTCTCAAAGAGACTGCCCCGACAAAGTCCCCGCCCTGAGGGTGGAGAAAAATAGCCATGTATTTATTCCAAGGCAATGACTTCGATCCCCACTAGGCGGTGGTCAAGAGCGCCAACTCCAGAAAGAGTCAGTGGAGCCATAGCATATCTTCCAAAAGATTCTGTCTCACATACACTACTCCGCCCGAAGTTTCCCCGGCAGAACCAGATGCCACAGGTGATGCGGGAGAGCAAGTCGGCGGGAGTCACCTAGCGAATTTTCGCAGCAGGCGATATGTGGCGACCGGACGGCCAGAATGGATCAGGACGGATTTCCCGAGACAGGAGGGGCATCTCACTTTTCATCTGTCAGCATACCCAATGTACTGGGCATAATTTATAGCAATATTGGTGGAAAGAATAGAACTAGCCGTCAAAATTGCAGAGTGGCAGCCAGCGATGTTGATCCTTGACCTGGCGATTACCCCAGAAGACCATACTCTTCCTATACTAGCACATAGCAGTCAATCTGGGGAGCAGACTGGGTTTCGGATGTCGGTTGAGATTGAGGGGAAAGTTAGTAGTGCTGGATACGCGTGTTGGTCTGGAAACTGGTGTCTTGATGAATCTATCGTTAGTCCCATTTATATGTGCTTCGCCGCAATTTCTGACAACGGTAGTCCGTATACCTCCTGTACGTCCATTTCAAGTATGAGGTCAGGGGCGAAAGGAATTGCAGAGTTATGGAAAGCGCGAGGGATAGAGTTGCAGTAATAACCTCCATGCGCTATGCCGAATAATTTGTACACTCTCAATGATGAAACTTTTTTCGAAAATTACTGCGGCATCTGCTTGTGATATGTTGGTGGACAGTGCGCAGCGAAAATTGAGCTTTGCAGTGACCCTACCGACGAAGTTCCCGCATACTGGCGTGACGCTGAATGGAGCCCTTCTGCATTCGTACCACCCTAAGGAGACGCCCCTTGACAGGCTTGGTTTGGAAGAATCGGATACAGACAGTGAGGGTGAGGCGGAAGACGGCATGGATGAGGTGCAGAAGATTTGGAGAGATATGAAGGTTAGGAAGTATGGTTCAGGGGGTGGGGGGACAATCTGGCAGGTGAAGTTCTCTATCGATGTGAATAGGAATGGTGGGGCTGGGGTTGGAGGGACCGGTAGAGCTTGAATCAAGAGTCTGGTAAGGCTTAGGAATATTAGAGCGACTGACGCTGGGCCTTGGAGGGTTTAGAGTCTTTTTTTGTTTTTTTTTCCCACTTCCGGTTGTCTCTGGTGAGGGGGCAGGGTATTGGGCGAGACACTAGATATAATTGTCCCCCTGGGTAATCCTCCAACCCATCTATCTCTGGAACTGTAGCATTGCTACTCCTATGGCTCTAGACCTTACCGCCATCTTGTAACTTGCATTGGTGAGTACGTCCCCCAATATGGGCTCCAGGGGATCTTTCTTGCTGCATATTCATGGCCGAGAAGCTCACCGAGAGGGCCCACTCTGGAGGAGCGCAGGCCAAAGGCCTGGACGACCCCGTCGACTGCGGAAATGGCAAGGACGCTTGGGCGGTGCCTATCCCACTCATGAGGGAGGAGTGAGGAGGAGGCCACATGGGAGATACGGGGATCGAGACGTGGTGGAGTAAGGTGGTGTGCGGATGTGGAAGGGGCGGGCGATGGAGTCCCAGTATGCAGTAGAGATCAGAGTTCAGGAGTGTGGGGACAACAGTGCGCTTTAAGTGTAGCTGAGGATTGGGATCGTGAGGAGTGAGTGGGAGCTAGTTGGTGTCCACTTCCGAAACTTTAGCTAGTTCCTCATAGGCGGAAGGCAGAAGGAAACAAACAAGTTTGACATTCTCATCCCAACTAGACTAGACTCATAAACCCGCTCTTATTCACGAGATTCCAACTAAGACAAAAAGCCAACTTCCCTCTTATGCTCCCCCAATTCGCAATCGGAAACCCCCCTTCTAGTCTTGTATCAAGCAATTTAATCTCCCAACTCCACTGGCAGCAGGAACGTGATTCTCATTCCACTCATTGGGCATAACATTGAAGAGTGAGTCCTGCGTGTCGTAGTACCGCTCAGGGAGGATCCCAAATGGGGTCGGGAGAGTATGAATGATCAGCCATTGCTGACAAGGCTTTAGTTGGCGCTCGCAGCTGTTGTGAGACGGTTCTCGTAAAAGGAGTACAGTACTTTAGGGAGTGGCCGTTGAAGCCTTCAATTCAGTAGTGGAATATTGTGGGTGGAGTGCCTAGTGGGGAGAGGGGGCCAAGGACGCAATGGACGAAGGGGAACTTTGTGTGGTTGTGGAAGAGGTGCGGTGATGAGCTCTGGTGAATGAAACTCTCACACCAGCTTCTGAGTGACAAGATTAACCACCTTAGATCGCCTGTCCATCACAGCCAAAAACAGCTGAGGTCTCTGGTAGGCCTAAGGTCTTGGCAGAGATGTCGCACTTCTCGTTTAGCCCTATAGTCACGTGAGGCGAAACCACTCAATGCCTCTTCACACTTTTCTTGTTGCAACGAACAGTGGATTTGGTCCAAGAACTTTATCTTGACGCCAAATTCGTCCCTCACCCCTTTGTCCATTCCCGAATGTCACAGCTTCCCAAATCATATTTAGTATTCGACCTTTCAATAAGTTGTAACGGGGGCACCCTATAGAGAGGTGAACTCTAAGGTTGCAACCGCACCAAACACTCAAAGTAGAAGATAAAGATGATGTAAAATAATTCAAAAGAATCAACGGTAAAACTTAATATAGTTAAGCTCGAAGCTTCACTCAATTTAGTTCTCTTGAGGAAAAGTTGGTTGTCGAAGTAGAATGCCAAACACTTAAACTTAAGTAGATATCAGATTTAAGCCTTTGACATTCACCACTACTTCCGACCTTTGTGCGAGCACCCTGTCCTGATCAGGGTGTGTCCAAGGTCTACCCTCCATCAGGATCAATCCTGCCGGAAGTGTCGGACCAACTCGGGTACACTTAACTCCGTCAATAGGATATGAGTTTCTGCTATGCATCTCCAATACAACCGCAGGTGGAAAAACTCTTCCTATCGAAGTCATACCAGTGGCTACCTGTTAGGACAACAACCGGAGTCAATACCTAGGTGGTGGACTCACTGGCCCAGTGGCAGTTTCGTCTATACAAGCTATGCAGTCCATCATTTAATCTACGCGACTATCCAATGTGATAAATTGACATGCAAGC
>Ga0307509_10000491_pt1 | contig 67084 bp, 61 predicted proteins | sample 10_EM_MG_FD_202245 | JGI IMG/M metagenome (GOLD analysis project Ga0307509, IMG submission 202245) | Populus trichocarpa ectomycorrhiza microbial communities from riparian zone in the Pacific Northwest, United States - 10_EM | ecosystem: Host-associated > Plants > Roots > Unclassified | place...
CACAGAAGTCGCCTCGGAGGTCCGTGTAACATTCCCATAATTCTCTTGACCTTATGCGAATGTGCTCCCGAAAGGTTACCCTGCCTAGTAGAGTACCTTAAGGCTACTCAACTATTCCCTAGGCCTTTTCCTAGGTTCACCAGCTATTTGTATTAAGTATACGAGACCATACCACCTCTGGTTACCTCTTGGTATACCATTTGGGCTAAGGTGATAGTGATTGTAGCTACCTATCGTAGGGTCGTTACACTCCATTACGGCAACTACAACCAGTGGTCGAGCAACATTCAGGTTTTTCTTTGCGCAATCAATGCCTTGGATATCGTATTAGGAATTGAGCAGGCTCCCCCGGTGAATCAAAGAACATCCTATAATGAGTTTCGTCTCCGCTCTGGAAAAGGGTTTGCGATGATTTACCATTCATGCCATCCTGATATTAGAGAGTTTATCAACGATGAGATGGAGCTTCCAGAAGCCTGGACAACTCTGAAGGCCAAGCTCGATAATACTGCCTCACGAGCTGGACGGACCTTAATTCTGCGAAAGTTTAATCAGTTGAGACCAAAGAGTGATGAACAGATTCAAACATACATCTCACAACTGTTGGCTATTCATCGTACGCTGGCTGGCACTGACCAGGCAATTAGTGAGGAAGTGTTTACCTCTCACCTTATTAGTACCCTACCACCAGCCTTTAACAGCTTTGTTGATATTGTATTACACCAACCTGGTGGTGTTACGATTGATAGCCTAATCACAATGATCCGGGAAGCAGAAGTAACTATGCAGAACCATGATAGTGGTTACTCAAGCTCCAATCTAATTATGACAACTACCTCAGCACTTGCAGTCGAAGTTGGCAGTTCTCGTGGTCGTTGAGGAGGATACTGTGGTGGTTCCCGTCGCTCTGCTAGAGGTAGACCAAGTATCCAGCGTCATGGTTTCCGTTCTGCTACTCTGCACAACTCTTCTCGCCATGTCTGCTGGTACTGTGGACTATCAGGACATCTGGCGCGCCAGTGTCATGTCAAAGAAAGAGCAATGGAGGCACGAAGACAGGATGAGAGGAATGGCAAAGGAAGACGTAGATTCCCATCAGGATCTGAACTTGTTACGAATGTACAAGCATCCCTGGCAGATGTTCAGGCTCTTGTTGTTTCCCATGACAGTACAGCTGGGTCAGCAAACTCTGGTCTTTGGATCGTGGACTCAGGCGCTACATACCATCTCGTCAATCACTCTCGTGTGATATACAACTTCACACCTTTTCAACAACCAATTGATATTCGGCTTGCCAATAAGACCTCTGTCTCAGGACTTGGGAAGGGATACATTTGCCTCTCATTAAACGATTTAGCAGGTATCAAGTGTGAGGTTAGACTTGCTGTAATTCTGGTACCACAGCTTAGGTTTTCGCTTCTCTCAGTGGCCGCACTTTCCTTGAGCTTTCGTATCGACTTTGTCAACGCTTCCTGCTATTTGTGTGAGCTAGGAACTGAGCGAGTTCTCTTACTTGCCTCACTAATCGAAGGCCTATACCAAGTAAATCCTATATGGATTATGTCTCAATCCTTTCCACAATCTTCAGCTACTGCTGTGACAGCTCTCGCTACTACGCATGCTTGTCTTACTACTTGGCACCGAAGGCTTGGACATCTCAACTACAAGTCCGTTCGGCAACTAGTAGGGAGTGGGGAGATACCGAATACCTTGTGCTCAGTCTGCATTCAGGGGAAGCAGCAGCAGAAGTTTATTAGGACTCCTGTCAGTAACCGGACTACTCGACCTTTAGAACTTATCCACTCGGATCTTGCGGGCCCAATTGCAATTCCGTCTTGCTCTGGAGCGCGTTACTTCATTCTCTACATAGATGATTTCTCTAGACATGTCTGGGTATACTATCTAAGAAGTAAAGAGGCGGTAGAGGTTACCTCCCGGTTTCAGGAGTTCAAGTTGAGGGTTGAGAAGATGTTTCCCCAATTTCCACTATGTCGCTTTAGGTGCGATAATGGTAAGGGAGAATATGATAACCGCTTCTTTCGAGACATCCTTCGAGCATCAGGTATGACCTTTGAACCTTCGCCACCTTATAGTCAGCATAAGAATGGTGTGAGAGAATGATTCGCACAGTTGTCACAAAGGCAAGGACTATGATGCTTGACTCGCAGCTGCCTGATGAGATGTGGGCCGAAGCAGTAGCGACTGCCGTCTATCTTCATGCAAGGAGCCCTACCCGTACGCTTAGTGGACGTACACCATTTGAAGTTCTTTATGAGCGGATTGCGCCCATCCATCATCTGCGGCGTTTTGGATGTCGGGCAAATAAGCTTATTCCTAAGCCACAGAGAAAAAGTGGAAAATTCGGCTCTCGCTCTAGAGAGTGTATAATGCTTGGCTATGTACATGATAGTACTACAATCTGGAGGCTATGGGATCCAATTGAAAAGAGAATTATTCAAGCCTCAAATGTCATTTTTGAAGAGGATACTATTGCCAGCAGCCATCTGGGCGCTGATGTATTGAAAGCGGCTATTCCAGCACAAGATGATAGCATGATTGATACCACTGCTGACGCGAGTGATGAAGAGTTAATTTTACCTCCATCAAGAGACATGGAGAGGGCTGTGAATAATGTGATAAGACGGGAGAATGTCCCAGATACCGGTAGTCATGAAGTGACACCGAAGAGAATACCAGCTCCTGCAGTAATTGAATCTGCCTTGGAGGCAGTAGTGCCAGCATTAGACAACTCAAGAAGCTATGAGGATAGAGTTCCGTCGCCTCTTCCTAGTGTCTCTATAGAGCATGGTCACGCTAAAGGTCCCAGGAGATCAACAAGAAAACGATTCCCAGTTGTTGCGGCAGTTGATGCTACTAGTAATAGACAAGATATACCACTGGAGCCAGAGCATTATGAGGATGCTGCTCGTGAAGAATATTGGCGTACAGCAATGAGAGATGAATATGTCTCTCTACTGGAGAATCAAACATTTGACTTTGTTGACAAGGTCCCAAGTGGGCGAAAGATAATTAGCTGCAAATGGGTCTTCAGGCGTAAGATTAATCCTGATAACAGTACACGATTTAAAGCTCGTCTAGTCATTCGCGGTTTTGAACAAGTAGGTGGTATTGACTATCAAGAGACCTTTGCTCCGGTCGCGAGACTTACTACCCTTCGCATGATTCTTGGACTTACCACGATTTTGGGGTGGACCATTGAGCAAATGGATGTTGTCACCGCTTTTCTTCATCCTGCTATTGATACGGAAGTGTATATGTCTCTCCCACAAGGTTTGGAATGGTTAGAGCAGACATGCCCAGGAACCCCAGGTAAAGGGATTATTGCATGCAAGTTGAATAAGGCTCTCTATGGATTGAAGCAGGCACCACGGTTGTGGTTCAAGGATATTGACTCTTACCTGCAGTCGCCTCGCATGGGGTTTACTCAGAGTACAGCTGATCCAAACCTATATCTTTCCCCCTCTCGCTCTGCAATTATATTACTATATGTTGATGATATATTGATCACAGGACCTACTACCAAGATCAAGGAGGAGATAAAGCTACTGCTGAAACAGCGATATCGCATGAGTGATCTTGGACCTGCAAAGCAGTTTCTTGGACTCCGGATAGTCCAGAACCCTGAGTCTGGTATTACGACACTGTCGCAAGAACGTGCGATCAATGATCTCTTGTTGAAGTATGGGATGAGCGAGGCCAATGGAGTACATACCCCATTGGAATCAGCAAAAGCCTTGCAGCCAGTGCTGCAATACGACTCTTCAGCTACTAGCACCCTGGTGGCTGCCAGTGGTGATTTAGAACTCTCTCCCGAAGAGCAAAGTCAGTATCAGTCAATCGTAGGAAGTATTATGTATATAATGCTTGGTTCACGTCCCGATATCTGCTATGCGATTTCCTACCTTAGCCAATATAACTCTAAGGCTAAACACAAGCAGCTGCTCGCTCTAAAGCGACTCTTGCGTTATCTGAAGCAGACATCCCGGTATGTCCTAGAATACCACTCCATTGCATCTACGAAGAAATTCTCTCTAGCTTCTCTTATACTGCATGGCTACTCGGACTCCGATTGGGCAGGCGATCAGGAACAGCGCCGCTCAACTGGTGGTTATATATTTCTCCTTGCGCATGCGGCTATTTCTTGGAAATCTCAGAAACAGCGGCTGGTCACTCTATCGTCTACTGAGGCAGAGTACGTATCTGCATCTGAGGCTGCAAAGGAAGCAAAATGGCTCAGGCATCTGTTTTCCGAGTTCACACTAAAGATGAAGCTAAATTGTCTAACATTGAATGGCTCTCTACTTCCGCTTTCTTCTTTCATCGGCCGAGTCGACCAAGTTGATCACCAGCCCGATATCACAAGTGACCTATCCTCAGCAAGCACCATCCTACCGCCTATTCATCTCCTGCTGGATAATCAGAGTGCTATCCATCTTACCGAGAACCCAAAGTTTCACAACCGAACGAAGCATATTGATGTGAAATATCACTTCATTCGAGACTGTTACTCTGAAGGAATTATTACTCTATCCTATATTCCGACAGGTGATATGCTAGCAGATGGACTTACAAAATCACTTCCGCTTGCTACACATCGGAAACACACACCATTGACTGGCCTTTCAGTATTCGTTTAGTTAGGCTGGTGAGTTTCTGTGGGAGTACACGTTGGGTTATCATTTTTCATTTTTCCTCCTCATGCATTGTTCTCTCCTTCTCCGGTAATACTCTTTTTCCTACTCTCAGTATTTTTTCCCTCACAGAGGTTTTTTCACTGCAGAGATGGTTTTTTAATGAGGTTACCAATGTATATACTCAGATGTTTTTCTGGCTGTTTCGCTGCTTCTGGATTCGGTGTCTACATTGCTTCCATATTCGTCCCTTGGACTGTTTGGCTTATATGGAAGTGTGGGAGTGTTGTAATGATGACCGAATAGTCTACGGTATATGTAAAGGACACATGAGTGTTTAGGAAAACTCTGCACGCTAGTGCTTTAGTATAAAGAGGAGTTCTGGCCTCTGTCTGACTATAATAACAACGATTCTTCTACTCTTCCCGGCGTCTGTTGCTACAGACGACTATGGGCTGGGATGAGTGATGTTTCGTGATTGAGCCTCTGAGTCCGCCTACCTCTGCTCCGAAATCTGGCCAAACAAGGGATGACCAGGGCGGGGATGTGGGGATCTAATTTGTGGATATGCCTTCTTCTCAGGAACCAATCTTTGGATTTTATCGGCTGCTTCTATCGATAACAGGCTTAAGCTCATTGCGCAATCAGAGGGAGCATTACCGGGCTAGTATATACAAATCACGAAACGGAAAGTAGTGTCCAATTACAATCCCCAATTGAATGCAGGGCAAAGGTAAATGTGGGGGCGTCTCTAGGATAGCGTGCTATCCCCAAGGGGGTTGAGAGGACCTATAGGCGGAAGCCCCGGACCAGGGAGTGGGCTTACAGATCTAAATTCTTATCGGAATATTGAGGAACAAAAACATTCTCCCTTCGTCAGAAGGCTCATTCCTCCACAGGCTCGGGAATTATTGAGAGTTGTGTGCTTATGACCTTGTAACAGCGTTAACCCCTACTACCCACCACCATAAGCATACCGGAGGGGCGTTTAGCCGTCCATACCTCATATACCAGCCCCAAACACACCTAAACTCAATGATAGCTGGGCCATTCAATCCGGCCCACCTTTAAACGCCCATGGAAGAGGTGTTTGATTACCGTTGTCTATTGGGATTCTCACGCCCCCCTCCTAAGACCCTATACATTCCCCTCTTTCTTAACTACCGCCCACAGTCCAGATACAACTCACTCAGAGTTAGACTCTGATTTTTAAGAATTCAATCGTTGACGGGTGTGATTGGTCATCAGAGCTGGCATGGTTCCTGGCACTTGAGACTCCTGCCCGAGCTTCCTTCAACTCCGAAAGAGGGATTGGTTATGCCTTGAGGCAAACCTCAGGGTCCATCAGACGGGTGAGTTGCAGTCCGGCAAGGGATAAGTGTCTGTATACAGGAATCTGGATTTCTTTGACTCATGCATGATCTCGTTTAACTTCTCATCTCTAATTGCATCTCATATGGAGGAATACCTCCCCATAACCAGCATAGATACACTTTTTGTCATCAATTGTGTTATGTGCAATAAACGAGATCAGAATTTTAGTGAATAACTTAGTCCCTTTCGGTTCGGAAGGTGAAGAGGAATTTCGTAGAGAAAGAAGAGAGGGAAGAAAGAAAGGGCGGCTAGGCCCTATAGAGAGGCAAACATAAGGAAATCTTTGGAGTGCAGGAATGCATACGCGGCATACCCGTATGCACTCCTGCCACAGGAGAAAACGACACAGCACGCCATGGGTATCAAGGAAGTGCAGAGATCAACGGAGCGCTCAATAAGAGCAACTCCCCATCTATATCATAACACTTTTGGAATTGCCAAGAAGGTGCTCACGAGTGAGATTTGGTGACGAGCAACTCAAACACAATATCATAGTATAATACAAACGAAGTGAATGGAACCCTACTCTCAACGTACTCTATCTTTGGGCACAATCGAGGACACCTCACCCATTTGAAGCCACAAGAGGCATATCCTCAATAGCATATCATAGCCGAGCATCGTTAATACAGCCAGAAACGCACTGCAAGTTTTCTGGCATCATTTCCGAAGGGGTTTTTGCCATAATACTCCGCCGCTATATAACTATTATTATTTTCCTTCCCAAGCTTACACCATTTCGGACTCACATTCTCTTTTACCCCCAGATATTCCTCAGTATTTTAGGCTTCTTCTCCCTCGCCTAGTTCTCCATCGAGCCATAGTCCCCGATACCGGGAGCACCCACCTTCCGTTTCCACTTCCTCACCACTTTCGCCTTTCACATTAGGCGTTGAGTTACCATTGCCACTCTCAGAATTTTGCAGCAGCGCATTGGCAAGTCCCCCCGCGCCAGGCGATATCTGGTGATCTAAAGTTTCTCCAGCCAAGATAGTGCTCCCAACAACCCGATCCTTGTTTCGAGTGTATTTCCTTTCTAGTATACAGTAGTTGCGTTGACAGTAGATCATTGTATGAGCTTTTCAGTATGATGCGAAATACTAGAAGAAGCAAATCAACTTTTTAAAAAGGCAAAAAAGAATTTTTTTTGTTTAATTTTTGTTCTGCTGCCCCGCCGATCGCCAACCCTACCCTTACAGGTAGGGCCTAGAGTCGGATTCTACCACCTCGCAGCAGGTTCTGATTTGCCCTACAGCCTTATTAAGGCTTAAGGTCTTCAGACTCTCAGTTCCTGTAGGGCAGGACTGCCCACATCCCCTACGTGACGGAATGTTCAATAATAACTCAATTTGAGCCGAATCGAACGCCTGAGCTCCTGCTAATTGCACAGAAGGTTATTAGTTTCTTGACATGTTAACCACTGCGCCAGCTAGGTATTTTCACATCATATCGATACCGGAACTAATACTTATCCAGATGTTTTTTTCTCTTTCGCCTAAAGTTAGACCTTTAGGGGGATAATACACAGCCCCAGACACCTGTAGGTTCCATTTTTCTCCTCTCGTATATTTCCTTTCTTCTTTTCGGCTTGGCTTGCTAGGGATGCATCATTGTCGCCAGGTGTAGAAGTTAGGATAGAAGGAAGAGAGAACTTAAAAAATATAAAGGATGTAGAATTCGCAGCGGAAGGTAACTCGAACACAAGAAAGGGAGAGGGAGAGGGGGGAAAAAGAAAATCGAGTAATAGGTAGATTGACTTCACTCGTGAACACTAGCATGCGTTCAGACATACTTAGGTGGGTGTACACAAATTATTTTAGACGGAGGATAAAGTTAGTATTTCTCGATCGAACGCTGAACGGGAAGGGGGTGTCTTCAGGATAGCAATCCTACTCTCTCGGAGATCGGGAGGGAGGCCCATAGAGGGAGACGTAGTCCAGGTACCCGCCTTGGGGATCGATATGTTCCGGGGGTGTCGCGAAAGCGGAGCAACCCTTCGCTCAGAGGAATTATATCTTCGTGCCATCTTTCCCCTGGATCTTGAAAATAGTCGTAAAGGCTTATTTATTTACCCAACGTCCCGTAACACCCCTTAGCGGGGAGGCTCCGAGGAGGCGGTGACCGAATATTGGCAATAGGATACAAATTTACTGCCTCACTTACCAGTTATATGCGCACGAACCCCCCACCGGCCAAGGCTCTCTCTTGGGCCTCACGTTCTTTTCTTTTTCTTGCTAAAACTTCTTCTTGCTCACGAACGTCGCAATTCTAGATGAGGCGATACGCATCAATAATATCTCCGGTTTCTTCGATATTACTCGCACACCTTTCGCATCATTAAGGATGCCTCGGACCCTTGTGGTGCCCATACAAATTCTCCATCGTCACACCAGTCGAGGAGATAGGGTGATTTCCGGTTATATGGGCTGTTATATAATATTACTTACAATAGAATCCCGCGAGGTATACTTGGGTGGTAGTAATGCACCATGCCGCGCACTCCTAGCCGGTGGTGATGGTGATACCAGGCGGAGGATTGGCAGCCTAACGGCTATTGAAGTAATCTACTAGTAGCTATGCAAGCATAACTCCCCGGCTAGGCACATAAGCGAACTAATTGCCGTAGCGACAATCCGTTAATGGTGATGATCGTCGTTGGCTTTTAAAACACGCTGATATGATTATTCCCACTTTTTTTTCCTTATCTCTCTAGACCCTTGGTTTTTGGACTACTTATACCCGAGCACATCAGCGCTGATACGATCCCGTGAACCCATTCGCTTATTTATTTATTTTATTTATTAGGCAGCGATTCTTGATATGCCATCAAGCCTCCAATGCTAGAGCAAGAATAGCCCCTTCCCCCAGCCAAAGGAGAAGGTTGGATGAGTGAGTCTCCTAGCCCTCAACGACTATAGTACCGTAGCTCACTCCCCATCACCTTCCGTCGGCCCAGCAACCGCCACGTCGGCATAAACATCAAACCTTCTCTGCCCAGTAATCGGGATCCCCTTCCTAACTTCCGAGATCTTCTCCGGTTTCAACTCCCACTCCACGATCCCCTCCTTCTCTTCCGTGGCCACAACCACCTCCGCATTGGGGTCTACAACCATGCTATGTCCCCAGGCAGTATACCCTTCCCCGTCCTCCTCCTTCCTCCTCGCGGGCGAGCAGACGCCGACATAAACCTGATTATCCGCAGCTCTAGCTCGGGCCAGCAGTTCCCAGTGAAGGGGACCGGTGGTCATGTTGAACGCTCCAGGGTAGAGCATCAAGAATGCGCCCTTCCTCGCCGCGATCATGGCGAGCTCAGGGAAGCGGATGTCGTAGCAGATGGCCAATCCTATAGACCCGTACTCGGTCCCTATCAATGTAGGTGTTGAACCGGGGCTCAGTACATCCGATTCTATAAACTTGATTTTCCCGGGGATGTCGATATCAAAAAGGTGGATCTTCCGGTGCGTCGCCAGGAGCGTGCCGGTTGGGGAGAATGTCAAGGAGGTATTATAGAGTTCTGAGGTTTCGGGATCTAGTTCTGGGATTGAACCTCCAATTAGGTAGATCTTGTGCGTGGAGGCGAGGGTTGAGAGGGTTGTGTAGGAAGGGGTTTCGGAGGTGGGGAAGGTCCGCGTCGAGGTTGGGATTGGCTCGGCGTAGTTTGGGAAGTGCTCCGTGCCGTAGGGGGAGTTGAAGCATTCCTATTTTCATTTTAAACTTCGTTAATTGTGGGACATTTCGAAGGGATTGATTTGGACCGGGAAGATACCGGAAGGACAACGATGTTTGCTCCATTCTTCGCGGCTTCGGCTACCTTCTCTGATGCCCGCTTTAGATTTGCGTCCTTGTCGCTTCCTATTTGACACGCTATCAGCCAAAATACAGACCTCGCCCAAAAGAAGGGAAGAAATACCGGTAGCAAGCTGGATCAAGGCAAGTTTGACAGGGCGTTTAAGTGGTGATGTCATGATTGACTTGGGGGTGGCTGCTGAGGAGAATGGAGAGAAGGAGGCAAGAGAGGAGATGGCTCGCCGAAACATGGATGGGGAATTCTGTGAGATGAGTTTTCAAGTCGGTGCTGGTCCTGGATGGCCGGCCGCAGTCGGTGGCCGGGGTAAGTGGGGTTGCGGGGAGGTGGGGTGTGCTGTATTGTACTGTAGCACGGTAACCAACCTGCGTCAAATAAGTGCCGTTGCGTCCGTGTCGGCGATCTCCCGATCCAGGGTGCGGCGGGTGCTGGCAGTGTCAAGGCATTACAAAACAAGAGCTCCTATTGCACACAGCCTGAATCCAGAAAGAGGGCCAGATTTTACTGGTATGAAATAACAGCCCTTTTTAAAAACGCTTCGACACCATTATAATACGAGTAACCCTACCTCGAGTGTTGAACACAGACCCGCGCTGTGCAGCCCAGCACAGGTGCCACAACTCGTACTCAAGTGCAGTACAGTACACCCGAGGTGAGGATACCGACTTGATCTTTATGGTGCAATATCGGTAGTTCTACTCAGACATCTATCAGTAGCTAACACAACATCACCCATGTAACACAATACCCTCAGACCCAAAACCCTAACCCATCCAATTACCATTAAGAGTGCAAACATACCGGAGCCAGCACCGACAGCACTCCCCCACCAAACTCGGCCCCACGCCTCTGAATGAAATGGATAATACAAGTACCGAAGCGCAACCCGCGCTCTCGCTACCCTCTACTACTCTATGTCTTCATTCTTCTGTCCTTTCCCCCATGGGCAGCCTTGAAGAGCGGAATGAGACAACGGGGTTTATAACCAAATAGGCACTATAAATTTCTCCGCTCACCCCCCCTTTCCAACTTCCGATCCGGTCTTTCCACTCTACGGCTAGGCCAATTAAGGGCAGTGACATGGAGTCCCTTAAAAAAAAATTATGAATATAGGTTCCTGAGAGAGAGTGGCGTGTTTAAACAGATACTACCTACCCAACAACCTAAGCTAATGCATACGATCAGCATATACTCCGACCCACCACCAACATATAAACGATGTTCACGGGAGAAGAGAAGGAAGGAAGAAAAAAGGGGGGAAAGGAAAAAGATATCAAAGTTCTCAACATCATCCGCAGTACATCTCCTACCATCCAGACTATAATGCAGTGCTGCCAGCAAGGGACTGCGCAACACACGTCTTATATATAACACAAAATCCCTAGTTTAGTGAAGGTTCTCCAGCTTCGCAGCCACTAGGAAACAATCCGGCCATAAAATGGCCGGTCACACTTCATCACTCGAACCACAGCCAGACAGCGAGAGTAATGATAGCGAGGGCTCGGGTAGTAACAGGAAATCCCTTATGCAGTAATTCAATGCAGCCCTCGGGCTCGAGATGCCGCTCACCAAATGGAACGGTTGAACATTTATTTATTTATTTAGCTATTCATTTATTTATACCTCCCTCAGCCTTGTGAAGATAGGAAATCCGGATGGTATACACGACGATGTTGAATGGTCCTTCCCAATCACCTCTAATGACTCACCCCCCCCCTCTTTCCAGTTCTAACAAATCCTACTTGCTCTCCCAATGGCCAAACTCCGCCACAACCCACTCGCAAAACACCTCCCACATTTTCCACCACTCCTCCATCCTCTGCACTCTTGGTCCCTCCATAGCACCCACCGCCCCGCCCTCAAAGGCGGCAAACTTCACGCCTGTCAACGCCAAGTCTCCCAATCCTTCCAAACCAACATTATCAAACGCCTGCAACACCTGCCAATAATCGTGCGTCATGCTTCCCGTGGTCTTCTGTCCGAGGATTCCCGGGTCGTCGTTGTTTAATGACACGGGAACGCCGTGTGCTAGCATTGCCGGTAGCGAGTGTGACAGGATCGACGAGGTCAAACGGAGGATTTCGTTGGAAATTGGGCAGACTTCAACGCAAATGTCATTCTGCTTAACGAGGGAAATGAGGTGTGGATGTTTGTGTAGCGAGAAGCCGTGGCCGATGCGTTTAGTGCCGAGTAGTATCGCATCAAAGAGGTTCTCATCGGTACCGTTCCCATCTCCTAGTGTTTCTCCGGCATGGAAAAAGAACGGGATGTCGACACGATGCTGACTGCAGTACTCTTTGAACCATAACAGCTCCGGGAGCATTTCTAGGTGTGTTCGTCCGAGGTCTTCTTGCCCTACCAAATCAAAGCCTGCAATCTGGTCTGGGTATAACTTCTTGGCTTCCACGCATTCCTTCATACTGGCTACTATTATCTCTTGATCGAACCGGCGGATGGTAGTCCAGATCACGCACGCACCCCAGAAGCCGGCGCCTTCCCGGGAAGACTTATAGGCCTCTACCACCTCCGAGAAGACCTTTACGACATCCGAGCGGGGGAGTACGACGCCGGTTCCGGCAGCCTGGAAGGTCATTAGGAAGGCTATGCGGAGGTCGACCCATAAAATGCCGTCTTGGTGGAGGTGGTGGAGGATGTGTCGGACCTGCAAATGTCAGTGTTGTCTAAGCCGCCCGAAGGCCAGAGGGGTAATACGAATTGTCGGTAAATAGGTTCATAATAAATAACCCCCTGGATAACCAGGAAAATGCTCTGAAATTTCGCCCAAATCATGTTTATCCCCTCGTGATGCCTCAGGCTCTCGTCAGGAGTGATGGTAGTACGGCTAATAATCCACTCCAGAAAGCCCTCCCGGGAGGTCTTATTTCCCGAATGTGGAGTCAGGAATAAATTCGCTGGGAACGAACTCGCAACCTCAGTGACCGGTATTAGACTCCCAGATTCATACTGCGGCGAGTACAGCCCCCCGGCCACCTTCGGTGTAGTAGTGGAATACGTAAACTGGATATTCGCCTTCTCCAAAGCCTTTGGCGTAGTGAGAGGAATATCCGAATACATATGAATACCAGGCGTATTCAACGCAACGCTAAACAGCCATTCCACTAACCCTCCTTTAGCAACCCAACATCCCATAGTAGCTGGGGGGGGGGGGGGAGGCCAGACTATCAACCATAGCTTCCAAATGAGCGTGTAACAAACACCCCTTTGGCATCTTCTTTACAATCCTCCATAGCTCAGTCTTCTCCATGCGGTCTTTGGCGAGAGTAAACATCATACCGGGGTACACGTCCCCTTCTTCCTCCACGGTTTCTTTCGTCCATACTGTTTCGGCTTCGTGCTCTCTAATACGGGAGACTATTTCTGCGGCACGTTTCGCCGTTGGCGAGAGGGACTTTCGGAATTCGTAGTCTGGCACATGCATTAGATTGCTGATACTCAAAGTTCATTGGGAGAAGGCTTACCATGGCGTAATTCCTTCTCCTTAGCAACCAATGCCTCCCGCTTCCTCAAATGCTCAGATGTCTGCTTCTCAATATCGATATCCATCAAATCCGCCATAACGTGCAGTTGGTTCGTTCGCTTGTGGGGCTGCGGTACTGTAGTTCAATCTATTTAAAGTGCGGCTCAAGTTTGTGCCGCTAACGAAGAAAAGTGAAGAAAGAAAAGGGGGGGGGAGAAGGAGAGAGAAAGCTGAATTGAAATAATTCCTTCCCACACTCGCTTCTTTCCATTTATTCTCAGTCACTGAAAAAACCTTTCCTCTTATTCTACGGTATTCAGGTACGGTAGACCTGACTGACTGACTCACCCTGCTTGCCACGAGCTCCCCCTCACATCAGATTACGCATAACTAATCAATCTTGCGTGTGCAGACGGACACTTAACTGCTTACTCCAGGGTTCTCCCAAAATCTACCGGTAATCCAGTCCGATACGAACCATGCGAACTTAAAACTTCCAGTGGAGTCCGACGGTAAACCCTGTTCTCATTGGTCCACCACCAACAATGAAAAGCAACTACCATTGTTGCTCCAACCACTGCATAAGCCCGTCACGTCAGACCCTGCAAGGGTTTAAGTCTTTCACAGTAGATCTTTTTTGTGGTGTTTTTCTTATTCGTTTGCTCCCTTCACGAGAAGCAGCTACCCGGCCTGCCCTATCTAGAGCAAACCAGTGAGAAGATAGCACGCCCCGGACCCATCACAACATGCAGATCGTATGCAAGAATACCCATAACGGTACTACATGCGTGGGAAAATTACTCGTACAAAAAATCAAGATTCCAGGTCAGGGTGTACCGATTTAGCTATCAGTAGATCGCAAGTGCCTGACGAAACGGGTAGACAAACAGGCCGAGAAATACCTTGGGGGGGGGGCAGGGATATCCATGTACGAGCCACAAACCCCCTCCGTCGGGAGGTGGTGTGGAGAAGGAACCATAGATGTGGTACTGGCCTTCTTTCTACTCTTCACGGAGACCAAGTGTTTCTAGTACTGGATAGAGTTACCCAGAGCGTACAATTGTAGTCCCGATTCAAGTAATCCTTCACAGGCCTACCGTGCAGCTGAGAGGGAGGAGAGCCTGCTTGCGTAATGGACCCTTTCGACCCCATCAATTAGATCCCAGAGAGAACCTAGAAAGATGCATCTTGGACACGATGGGAGTAACCCTGGCGGCCACACATGCGACCTTTTCCATCAATAGGTAACTCCAGGCTTCGCTCCCCAAAATCCCTCCTTTAAAGCATGAAATACGCTACCCAGACATTACACTGTATAATACTGGTACATGCTTCTTAGCTCTATCCGTCGAGAGAATACTACCGACCGGTGGCAGTAGAGTAAGGGCTCCCGTAGCCTATTGCTTGATAGTGAGAAGTATCATACCGCGCCTAAGCGGTCGACGGTGCCACACTAATGCAGTGACACTCGAGTGATTACTCATGACGAGTAGTGATCATTCCGTCGGCGGTTTTCAGCCGGAGAGTTTATATCGTAACAGAGCGAACGGCAGTGCTACAACCCGGGACTGAAAGGTAGCTGCAGATGCGCTCGTGGCGCGGTGAGGAAGCTGGGGGAGAGATACCGGTATATTATCCCATACCCGAGTTGGTACTATACCTAACGGAGACTGCGGGGGGCAGGGGGATCAGAAGGGTAGTCCTCCCGGCCAGCTCGCGTGCGCACACCGCTCAAAACCACAACATCTCGGAACTATCAATTGGCATCCCCAATCATCCATCCCATCAACCACGGCAATTCCAACCCATCCTAGCTTAACTAAACCCACCCTCCCCACCCCGACCCCGCCAAGACAAAATGTTCAATATGAGTAGACACACTCCCCATATCCTCCCACGATGCAAGTATAGTACGGGACTGTAGCCGTACTACAAGCAGTACCCGAGTACATATGATGCCGCAACTTACCGTACCTTTCGTCCTGAATTCGCACGTGTGTATCGCAGCCTATGACCGATAGGCACCTTCCCAAAGGAGGACTTTCCCGAAGCAGTATAGGTACCAGCATTCGGACACAAGTGAAAACCTTCCCAAAACACCTCGGATTATCAGACCCCCAGCCCACAAGAGGGTGGGTTTTTGGTGGGCTGAGGACTGCGAATAGACTACGCCAGATCCCATCACCCCCACTGCCACTACCACCATACCGTATATAATATCCCATCCACTGCCATCCGCCACACACACACAACAACCAAAAGTTACCCGGTTAATGAGACCCAACAGATCCAGTGGGTTGATCTTATACCGTATCAGGAAAAACCCCAATTCTTCTAATTCAGAATCCGGAGATTACTGTGCTAGCGGAGATAATGGATTACATAGGGCTTCCCTACAAGTAAAGTTATCGGTACGATCAGAATCGTGCAAGTGTGAAATATAGAGCCAGAGACCCAGACTTGTCACAAATCATAGTAGGCCGGCAAGGTACTATACTAGGTTTCCGAGGCCACCCGATATGGTAAGGGAGCAACCCCCCTCAGTAGTGTGTTACAGTGAGTGAGCTGAGGTAAACTCAGCCTATGGCAACGGTCGCGATTACGAAGTGTTTACAGCTACGGGAGGGATGTTTTGCCCATCTTCTCAACACTCCGGGCACACTTGCAGCGCTGTACTAGTACGAGTTATATGGCTACCGTACCCCCCCAGTACCGTACAGTACGATACCAGTAGCGTATTATCAGACGGACCAACACCCCCAAACAGCACAGCCCTCAGCTAAACTACTTGTCGGTATGCTATTCCAACGCCATCACGTCCAACCCCTCCGACTCTCGGAGCCCTTATCCAAAACTGATGCGACCAGTTGCAGTTTCCGGTATCATACTCGAGTAACCCTACTTTATAGGTATCATACCGCTGTGCGACACTTCCATTTTATCGCCCCTATGTGATTGGCCAAGACTGGTGTCGCAGGAGTTGTCGATCAACGACATATCATACTCGTACATACTGTTCTCGAGTACCGGCATTTTCGCTCGAGTACCGTACGGGAGCTAACACATTGCCCCGGTGATGTAAGCTGCAAAGAAAGCATGGTATTGCAGTGTAACCCCAAATTGGAGGCAATTGGATACGGTTGGTACTCAATTGAAGATCGGATTTTAGGCCACCAACTTTGATCGGGGGGTTTTTTTTTCTTTTCTTCTTCTTCTTCTTCAAAAGAGAGGGTAATAAGTTTAGTGGTGGAGCCGCATCGTATAATATATACAGACGGCTTTCCACAGCGGTATGAGAGAGCGGATTGGCGATAAAGAAAAGAGACTCAGTGAAACAGAAGCGAACAAGCTCTGGTTAGGAGCGCAAAGGAGGAACGGATGAATTGGAAGATAGGAGGAAACTTCAATACTGGCAAATGAGCCTCAATGATACAGTATAACAGTATATACGGTGGTCAGATTCCAGGTCTAGCTTCTACTTGTATCAACTTAGTTAAACCAAAACACTCCTACTTAAACTATAATAATATCGCAATTCCTCTTGCCCAATCGAACCAACCCCGTAGCTCCGTAGCCCCGCAAATATCACGTACCGGCACCGAGCCCCAACCCGGGAAGGTGCCTTCCCCCCCTCACTCACCAATTCAACACTCTATTCATCGATTTACATACTTACCCAAACACGGGGAAATGCGTTCGTTCAACGAGTAGTACGCCCGGAAGGACGCCAATCTTTTTCGGAAAAGAAGAAAAAAGGGAAAAACTGTACCACTATCCCGATTGAAAAGAAAATTAAAAGGAAAAAGACATCAGGTGGTGTGCCACTATAGATCTGCAGAATGGGATAGATATATCCCTCCTACCCCACCTCACCCCTTTTTCCCTTTTCCACTTTCCTCTCATTGGGATCGTCCGCCATTCTTCACCTCAGTCGTAACGTACTCGAGTACGGTATCGTTTCCGCCACAATCGATTGCGCAATTCAACAACTTTGGAGAAGGGCGTAGGTAACCTCAACGTGACCTCACTCACCCATAATGTCTGCTGCAGCCACTACGAGTACAGCGATAGTAGAAGACCACAACCCAACCTCACCCCCAAAAGCACACCACCTGGACCCCGCCCTGGACATCCAAAACCAGCACCACCACCCGCATCTCCATCACTCGGCTGCTGCTCACGCCGCGCACAACCCGGACTCCGAGCCCTCGTATGTGATCGGCACCAGCCCGGATGACAAGCACGTTCCTCCGCAATTCTCACACGATGTGGAGAGGCATGCTGCAGCATTGGGAGGAACGCCAGAGAAGGGGGATGATGCGGCCGAGAGTGGGAGCATGAGGAGTACTGGGGAGGGAAGTGGGCGGAAGCCGGGCAAGGTGGGAGTATATTATAGGAAATATAAGCCTTTTGTGCACATGTTTGTTTTTGCTCTGTTCACAGGGTACGTTACCTTCTCCTCCTCCTCCTCGCCTCCGGTATCATATCAATCCCGGCATTAACGATCCGGACGAACGTGATGGGATAGATGGTGGATAGCATCCCTCATCCTCCACCGTAACGACAAAAACTGGATCATCCCCTTCCTGTTTTGGCTCATGATAACGCTGCGCATCATAACCCTCTGGGTACCAGCACACCACGTCTTACGCCCCGCCAAATTCCTCTGGTCCAAGACGGCAACTCCGCTCGTCACCGCGATCCCCCCGAAATTCCGCATAGCGGCCGCAGCGACGTTGGTGATCTCGGTATTCCTGCTGGGCTCCTTCATCAGCGAGGAATCACTCAACAACACCCGCGAAAACCGTGCGATATCCCTATTCGGCCTACTAGTATTCATAGCCGCCCTCGCAACGACCAGTCGAAACCGGCGGAAGATAAAATGGCACACGGTGCTCGTCGGCATGCTGATGCAATTCATAATCGCCCTCTTCGTGCTCCGCACGGGCGCGGGATACGACATCTTCACCTTCATATCCCAGCTCGCGCGCTCGCTCCTCGGCTTCGCCGCTGACGGGACGGCATTCTTGACGTCCCCGCAGGTGGCGAAGCTACCGTACTTCCTCATCGGCGTTCTCCCGGCCATCATCTTTTTCGTCGCGCTGGTGCAACTCCTCTACTACTGGGGCCTGCTGCAATGGTTCATCGGAAAGTTCGCCGTCTTCTTCTTCTGGAGCATGCAGGTCTCGGGCGCGGAAGCGGTCGTCGCCGCGGCAAGTCCCTTCATCGGGCAGGGCGAGAGCGCGATGCTAATCCGCCCGTTCGTGGCGCACCTCACACAGGCGGAATTACACCAGGTCATGACCAGTGGGTTCGCCACTATCGCTGGTAGCGTCCTAGTGGCGTACATCGGCATGGGCGTGAATCCCCAGGCGCTAATATCCTCCTGCGTAATGAGCATCCCTGCCTCCCTCGCCGTGTCGAAGCTGCGCTACCCGGAGACGGAGGAAAGCCTTACGGCAGGAAAAGTCGTGATACCAGAAGACGACGAACACTCCTCCGTTAACGGCCTCCACGCATTCACAAATGGGGCCTGGCTAGGATTGAAAATCGCTGCCATGATCATGGGAACCCTGCTCTGCGTCCTCGCGCTTCTCGGCCTCGTCAACGGACTGCTAACATGGTGGGGCCGATACCTGAACATCAACGACCCACCCCTAACGGTGGAACTAATCGTAGGCTATATCTGCTACCCAATATCCTTCCTCCTCGGCGTCTCGCGCGAAGGCGATGACATATACAAAGTTTCCCAACTGATTGGGACGAAACTAATCGGTACCTTATACCCCCCCCCTTTTCCCCACCCCCGCTTCTTCTTCTTCTCCCACCCCCACCTAACATGATCCCCCCCAGCAAACGAATTCGTAGCCTACACCCGCCTCCAATCAGAACCGGAATTCCAAACCCTTTCAGACCGCTCCCGCCTCATAGCCGTGTACGCACTCTGCGGCTTCGCCAATATCGGCTCGCTGGGCACGGCGGTTGGCGTCCTGTCCCAGATCGCCCCGACTCGCTCTGGCGATGTCTCCCGTCTCGCGCTAAGCGCTTTGATCGCTGGCGCGATCTCCACCTTTACTAGTGCTAGTGTCGCGGGCTTGGTGGTCACTAACCAGAAACAGTTTACCACGCCTTCTTCCGGGCCCTGATACCGGTTATCCCCCTACCCCCTTCCCTTTTCCTTTTTTTTTTTGTTTTGTAAACTTATGATACTGCAATGTTTTTGAGAAGAAGAAAATTGTTCATTCTCCCGGCCTTGTCTTTCTCTCTTTTGAATAAAAGGTACTGGATTTGTCCGTTGGTGGCGGTGGTGCGAGAGAGTGTGGGTGGTGGTGGATACATTGATGGATATGGAGGGAATGCTGTATGATACATGGTTTGGGAGACTGAGAGATGTTAACACTATTACCCCGGCGCTCATGCCGTTCCACTTGGCCTGTCTTCACCCGAGCTGACACAGAGTTCAGTGCCAAGCGTATGAGGGCGGATGACGACCGGGCACAGACTTCCCATAGTTAGTGCGTTTAGCACTGCACCACACACAATACTTGCACTGACTGCACGTCTCCCGTCTTCGTCAAGTAATAACCGCCCAGTCATCAATCAAATCCTCGGATTTTTAGGAACAAAAGAGACGTTAAAACAAAAAGAGGCTTTAAAGTAATAGAAATGAATTGCTTCAGGTCGGCTAGTCGACGCACTGCGCGCGGCCCGAGCCCGAGCCTGACAAGTGCCTACATTGCCCGATACCTCTCTCACCGTCACCCCCACCACCTCAAACAGCCACCACACCACCGTTACTACCGTCACCAACCACCACCGCCGCCGCCAAACCACTCCACTACACACCAGCACTAGCGAGACCACCTCGTCACAAGGGCGCCTTCTGGATGCTCGCTCTCCAAAAATGGACAATTCGGCCTAGTACACTTGCCGTCCCTGATTGAGTTGCAAGAGTGGCCCCTGTAGCAACTCTCGTTCCGGCATCCAATGCCAAATTCACATCGAGTATTGCCGACCCTGTTCTGCATCGCCTCTACCTCCAACTGTGTTAGATTATACTTGTGCGAGAAATGGCATGGCTCTTTCCAGCACTGTCCGAGGAGGTAATGGTCGTTGCAAGGTGGCGGCTGTAAATTTTTAATCCTGGCCATCGCCGTCTTTTGCTGCGGAGTTACGGTGCTCCTGTTCGCGGATCCTATCTGAACCATGCCTGTTGCCCTCGTTGAAGCTCCTGGGGCCGGTGTCACAGCAGCTGTGGCGTAAGTTACCGGGTACGGGGCCGGCGGTTCTACAGGCCTGGATGGGCCCTGTAGCCCTGGGGGCGGCCGGGGAACATCCAATTTCCGGGAATCGAAGACGCGAGAAAACTTGAGTTTAGCGAAGGGTAGAGAATGAAATTCGCTGGCGAATGGGGGGCCCTCCAATAAGCAAACCTTACTCTCGTGGGTTGTGGCCGCTATGCTGTTTAGGACTCGGACGTATCCATTATCGTGCGAGGCTCCAAGAACAACCTTTTGGCAGTTGTAATTTTGTAAATGCCAGCTCAATTCCGCTAATTATATTAGCATAGTTCAGCCGAGATTGGGGTTCGGTGTGTATGAAACCTCTAATACGGCTGTCTACCATCTCTTTTCCATCCCCGACGTCTATGAAATAGAGGTGTTCTTTGGCTTGGATAAATCCCGCTGCGAAGTCTTTAAAATTCTTGGCCTCTTTAACTCGTCCTGAAATCTGGAGTATGCTTCCGAGCCTGTACATATTGACGAAAATCATGACGTGGACCTCCACTGTACTTCCTGCTTCAGATGTTTCAGTTAAAGCCTGAATAAGCAGCTTCCCAGCCTCTGATCCGCCGGATTTTCCTTTAGCTAGTAACTCTTCTGTGAACTATCAATTATAAAGTCAGCTGGTGCTCCTCAGGGTCGGGGGTGGCAGGCATACGATCATTCCATCACCGTCAACCAGGGCGATAATGTACCCGTTTTTATTCTGCCCTATTAGCTGGATCCCAGACAGAGAGGGCTAGAAAATACCAATTGGCCTTGGGCTTCTTTAAACTTTGACTGTAAGAGTTCTCTGTCTCGGCAGAAATCCACCATGCTATTGTAAACTATTTTCATCTCTGCAAGAGTGTCGCTGAGGCCTCTGTTCTCCTCTAATAGTTCCTAAGGGATCGGGTTAAGGGATAATTAATACAGAATGAACCGAGAAGACATACTTCTATGAATCCGATTGAATCCTTGTTGGCTTCTCTCAAAGACTCAAGTCGCTTTGCCGCAACTTCAGGGTCCATCTCGCTTCAAACTTTCTGAATTGTGCTAAACGGTTGTATAGGAGCAGGGGGGGGAATAAATAAATGGAGGGGAAAAAAGGGTGAACTTAAATGTTTTCGAACTTTTTTAATTTTTATGTTAGGGATAAACAGAAGGAAAGGTCGCATGCGAACGATGTGGGGAAAAATCGCGGTCGCCAAAGCCACCGAGACAGCTCACTTGCACTTTGCAAAGCTGCCTAAATGTTTCATTGCTTTCGTCTTGTGATATCGTATTTTTTCCCTCAACCGTGGACTGTGGCGACTCGTGAATGAAACAAGGCTTGCAGTTTGTTGGTGCTTTACTCGAGTAGTGCGACCTACCGGTCGGGAGGGAGTGTGTCGATCTGATTTTCCTCTGAGTTACAGTCGCACCTCATTTTAACGAAAGCCAAGAGTTCAGGTTTTTTTTCGTTCGCTATAGCGAGGTTTCGGAAGAAATTCCTTGTAGCGAGGTCTGCTTGTCTGGGAGCAGGGGTGTAAATTCTCAGAAGGCTCATTCGTAACAGCGAGGTTCCCGTATAAAGAATTTCATTATAGCGAGGTGCAACTGCACCCATTTGTCTCTGATACCTGGAATGGGTATCACAAAATTCCCCTTTTGTCCTACAATCAATGGGATTAGTCAGGAAAATACCTTCGGCACTTGTACCAGACACTGCACAGTCTTCGACCCAACAAACTCCGGCTTCCGAGGATTGCAGATGGATACTCGTGCAATCCGGTACCTACCCCTACAGTACCTGCCTACCTCCTCCAACGTTCCCGAAGGTATCATACGTATAGCATATAATGCCCCAGAACACCGTATATGTTTTAGATACCCTTGAAAGGTTGAAGGGGAAAAGAAAAAAGAAAAAAAGGCATATGTTTCAGACTTAAACCGTGAACACGAATTCCCTAACCGGCTTACCGGTATTTCGTCTACGTGATTGTGTATCTTTTTTGATTTGTTCCCTCCCCCCTCCTCTTTTACGTGGAATATCTAGCAAGCAGTGAGGATCGAGCTGAGACTCAAAACGCAGCTACCCCTCAGGGCCAGCTCTCCGGCTGATAGACCCTGATACAGTGATGTCAGATAGGCGGCCATCGGGTTATCAATTGAGAGAGCCTCATTCACCCCGTGCCTGCGAAAATCAAGGAAGAGGAGCCCGGTGATGGGGCTTGCATATGCCTGTTGGAAAGGCTAATCCTATCAAGAAGAATGCGCAGTGGGTCTAAAAGCACAAAGCACTGAGTTTAGGAGTAGCTTAGGAGTGGTGACAGCAATGGTGATGGTGGTGATGGTGGTGATGGTGGTGATGGTGGTGATGGTGGTGATGGTGGTGATGGCGATGATGGTGATGATGATGATGCTTGGGGAGGGGGTGAAGTCGTCAGTCTACGCATTACCTGTCTAGCTCGCATACCGTAGCATACCGGTATCATATCGAGCGTAAGAACAGCCGAGGCCACGTCGTGTGTTGCGGAAGTCGACGCGAAAGTTTGTATGTTTGTGTGTTTTGGACTCGCTATCAAAGCATTAGCGAAGGATACTTGGGCAGCAGCCGTTGGCAGCGAAAACCCCCACATCCACGTTCCATAAAGGTGAGAGTGCCTTCACGATCGGGAGGATACTGTAAAGTTAATTCAGCTTCTACGGTACTCCATCAAAATATCCCATCTCTCCTCTGCAAAGTTTGAGCAAGCTTGCAAAATAAATAGCATGACCAATCAAGAGCATCGACACCGTCGTAACACCACGTGTGACTTGTGAAACAAAAGCTGCACTCTCTGTCCCGTGCTACGTGCTTACAAACCACTCTCTAAAGGCACACAAGTGCTCTTGCCAACTCCTTGCACGGTTACGCTTTCCATTCCCCAAACCACAGTACCTCAGGAAATAATGAAAGGGGCTACGGTACCGTAAAATCTCTTAGAAATCCACACTCTCCGTCAGCCCTGTGGTTTCCAGATTCGCAGGCAAGAGGTTCTGAGAAGGCTTAGTGCTTCCTTGACACAGTGCAAGAGCAGCCCTTAGGGCATCTTGGATCTCATTGACGGCAATTGGTATTCGTGATTCTGTTAACTCGTCAAACCAAACTCACCCCAGGCCAGCGGGCTGGTTTCCGCTGGCTTAATTCAAATTCACGCTGGTTATACTTGTACCGCTAGTTGTCCGACAATGGATTCCAAAGGACATCGCAAATGGTGAAAGGAAACGAGAAGGAAAGAAAAAGAAAACTAACATCGACTCTACTCGAGTATCGGTATGGCACCCCTACAGCACCGATGCACAACGAGTATGGTGCCGGTGCCGGCACTGAACGCCCCAAAGTAGTATATGCTGCCGCTGGCCATCCAGCTGTCCAAAGGCCGACCAATATCTCTGCGGCGAAATGGACGACCAATGCCGGTATAAGATGCTGCACTCATTTCTTAAGGCATCACAAAATCCCCCGCACACCGGCTTTCGCCAACGCCCCACAGGGAAAACTTGAAAATTGAAGATGCGTTTTCCAACACCACCTTCCCTTTTCCCCAGCTTCCCCATCCAGGCGTCCTGCTTTCCCACCCCGCCGTTATCGCGCCCGCCAAGGGAAAAAAAGAAAGAAAAAGTGACCCTCGAACACATGCACTACTAAAGTTAGTTGCCAATATTATCCGTCCACCTGAGCAAAAAACGGAGAGCAAGACCGTCTGCTAACTGAATTTAACATCACCTGCGTAATCCAGAATACGGACAGGCTTGCTATGTGCTCGAGACGACCCCGATTGATAAAAACTTTCACAGAACGGGCAGTAGAAACCGATGGTTTTAGTACCAGTATATCGATGAAGTTTGCTGGTATCCGCTGCTGTGCACAGTTAGTTCTGGCAACCCACAATACTGCATTGCTAGTGCGTACGGTAGAAGCACAGAAGCTGAACCTCCAATCCGGATATCCCGATCTATCATATATACTCACTCGCTGAATTAAGCCATTCCTTTTTCGCATTTTCTACAGAAAAAAAGTGCTTCTTTCTGAAACTCCGTGGTTTGGCTTGATGCCTTTTCCCTGGTTGGCCTGCAGAGAGTGGAGGATATGAGAGGTGGTCTGGTGAGGTGAGGTATTCGAGGGGATGCTTGACCCCTGTTGCCTGCTTGTTTACCAACCAACAGCTCCTATTCGTCCAAGGTATTAAACAACTCAGGCACCAAATCTAGTTCCACGGTGAGTGTATGATATAAATTAATAATAAACTTGATCGATACCTTGCGATGATCCTGCGATCACAGGTACTCTATCGAAAGTCTTTTTAAGATAAAAATAAAAAACGCTTGCGTCAAGCAAACACTATTCGATCCACGTCAATATATCAGCCAGTATCGCACTCCTTGGTCAAATTCGACTGTCGACGCTAAATACCAGCCCGATTTGTAAGCTCCCCAATGCACAAGGCTGGGAGTGGCCCTCTGCGTCTGCGGACCTCAATGTATAGTGAACAAGGCTGTCGCCGTAGGCATATTACCAGTAGCGCAAGTTTTTCTTGTGCTTCTAGAAATAGCCCCTCTATCCTATGACGACAGACGGACATATGTTTGATTTTAAATTCGGGAACATTCCTGGTATTTGTCAAAGCTAGTCGACGCGTGCCCGCTCTCACTACTAGTACTCGAGTATAGATCACTCGGACCCTGCGATTCTTCGATCTTAGGCATCACCGAATCGGATGCAAAAGGCCCAGAACGACGACACGTCAGGGTATTATAGGAATACGAACGACTGTTGTATAAAGGCTTGCTGAAGCTCATGCATGTATTGCGTGTCGAGATGAAAAGGGGGCACAAACAAAGGTCGGTTTGTTGAAATGAACTCAGCAATCCCAACCTTGATGGCGACGGCACAGGTGTTTACCTATGCATCACTTTGCAGAGCTTAGAGCGGCGGTGGATATAAAGGAGGAGCATATTCATACGGTAAGTTATACTGCTACAGCATTTTTGTCCTGTGCAGAAACAGTTGCCAAAGCTATCTTACCCGATGAGCAAGATCTCGTGTGATTCTGGTAAAAGCGGCGAAGGGGGCTGCTCTCTGGAGTGAAACCTGCTATCTCTCTCTCTCTCTCGATTCCTTCGTCTGGCCCCTTCTGATTTGCAGGAACTACCTACTGTATCGTTCGTCTGTCTCTGCTCGACACACAAAAGTCCTAACTCCTCTCTGGAGCTGTCAATTTTTCCACTCTCTTGAGGAATTGATCATTCATCGCGCGGAACTGAACTTGAGAACCTGGGAAAATTGAGTTTGCCGAGACCACGATGTTATGCCCTTGAGTGGGGTCATAGAGTTGTGTGTTACATTGCTTTGACTCTTATATTTGCCATGTTGGGAAGGATGGGCGGTGGATAGGGAAAAAGAAGGTGGAAATTCAAAGTCTGGGAGCATTATCTTGCGGGGGTGAATACATTAAACTAATGCAATTTCGGGTGAGGTATTTCCGCCGGAGGGAGAAAGGGCGGGGGGTAATAAACGGCAAGATCTCGACAGGCCCAAAGCAAACAATCACGGAGAGAGAGCATCACAGGAAAAGAGGGCCACGCGAGACTAGCTTAGGGGTAGGTCAGAGATCATACATGTAACGATAAGCGCGCAACTATCATAAAAAAAACAATGCTATGATACTCTATTCATGATAATCCCGTTTAGGGGATTGCGTCCGGCCTTGAAACCGAGTTTGCTTTGGGGAAACTGTTGCAATATGTGCTCGATACTTGGATATGCGCTTGATAATCGGACGAAGAAGTAAAATAGATAACGGTCAAGAGTATTGATTGCATTAAACTACACACTAGAACGAAAGGAAACATATAAACCAATTAAGTAGTAAAGAGATAGAGTCCTGCTTGCACCTCCGGAATTCCGTAACAAAGAACAAAGGTATTCAAAGAAAGTATAAGGAGACAAAAGGAATAATAAAGAAGTTCAACTTATACCCGAATTCAGAACAACAATACAGAGAGCTGAAAGAAGCATTTGAGAGGATTGAGAAACCTTATACCAACAGAAACTCTGGGCTAGTATACGAGTCATTGCTTATGATTATTATCATATACCTCAAAGAAAACGAGAAATAAGGCACGACCGAGGGAGCTCCTCGCCTTAGAGATCCATTTACGAAAGTTATAGAAAAATAAACTACATACTGTCATTAATTTTATCACTTATATATATTTTGTCCTATTGACACTACCGTATTTACCCATGCACAGTAATCCACTACCGGATTATCAGCGCATTAACCCAGGGTAAGCTTAGTTTGACAAGCTAACATTTATTCAAAATTTCGGTATCTAACAGGATTGCAGCAATCGGTTAGTGGTGAGCAAAAAAGCCCACGGGGCTCAGACTATACCGTGTCAGGCAAACGCTATTCCTTCTCAGGAGGAGCTGTCCCGAACCAGGAGAAAAGAGGCCGGAGGCAGCTACACAGGTAAATATGGGGGGCCCGTATCATTACCAATAATTCTATTACGCCTTCTCAAACCACTCGTCTTCACTAATGTTTGCTCCGACTGAGTTTACTTCTTATTTTCTCAACCCCTCCCAAAGAACAAGGGATCATCTTATACGTGCCCATATATCAAAGGAAAAACCTTCTTTCATTCTATTAAATCCCATAATTTGTTAAACCCTTTTCGAGTGCCTTCCATAGACCCCTGAGCTGCCTCACCGTAGGGGCCTTTCAAGTACCCCTTCACTATTTCCGCATTCTACCAACACTTTGATTGCTCTATCTGCTCAAGCGGTCTTGCTTAGCACTGCAGGCCAGCCCCTCACTATACCCCTTCCCCGGCTGGCTCGCCTGGATTCCAGTCATCTGGTCGGCCTACTCACAAGCGAAGACTCTATGACATTTGTATGTCCATTCCGCAGACTACAGCGAGTCCTAAAGCTATGGATCCAAAGTCACCTTTCAAGTTTCCACTGATTTCTCGTTTTCTAATAGCATCGGCACAATTCCCCACTCCCCAGGCCCAGCAGCAACATTCAAGACTGTCTGCTCCCCGAAAGTAGAGTTCGGGTCGGCCCTTCCGTCATCCAATAGTGTTCGCACGACGCCCTAGTAGCCAATTTGTACGGCGATGTCAAGTGGTGTTCAATGGTGGATGTTCGCGAAGCCACAGTGTGCCTGTGCAGCGGGTATCCCCGAAGTTAGGGTTTACTTGGAGTTGCGGAGGAAGTAGGCCACAGCCTACCGGCGGTCGAAGTTGACAGCAGTGTGCAGAGGAGATCCGTGATGGAGTTGTGTGGCTTGATCATCGACGAGAATCGTTTCCTCGGTTGGCTACGCCTAGCTGCGCCAAGGTTGCAGTGTGTTCTGCCGCTTCATACTATCGGTAGTAGAGCGGACGCCCCAGGGGGGGGCCTGTTCGGTCGTTGAAATCCATGCTGCAGGCCAGCAAAGTTTGGGTGGAGTCAAAAGCACTTGTACAGAAACTCAGTGGACACGCTGGTGTTGTGAATACCATTATCTAGCAGATTTTTGGGTGTCGGGGATGTCACCACGACATGCAACAGAATAAAGAGCTATTTAACCCAGACGCTGAAGATTCCCCCCGCTGAGCGGAATTTTTGCGTAAACACTTCCTTTGGAAGGGCGGCGGCGGTTGGTTTGGAGGAGAGAACTCGGCCTTTAGAGAACCTGTAGGCGGCGACTTGTAGGATAATCTCGTTTAGGATCAGGGTAGGAGGGATAGAGCGGAGGTTGCAGAGGTGTTGAATGTGATGTTGGGTTAAATTTGGTTTCAGAACAATGTTGAACAGTGGGAGGCTACTATCGCAGGTGCTGAGGTTAGGATGCTTTCATGCCCCAATCCTGAGTGTGGGCGAGCTCATTCGGTAACCCCTGCACAGTTATCCAAGGCATTATCGTATATCATAATTCTTGGGGGCATGCGAAATATGCATCACGGCGGATTTTAAGGCAGTAATAAAGAGTACCATAGCCTTTCGCCCCTCCCCGTACTGGTATCACTCCTACAAAACCAAATCTTTCCCCCAACCTATATTATGGTGCCGGGCACCTGAAATGAATACTCATGGATAATTCACTGTGCTTACTCGAGTACTCGAGTATAGGTGCCGGTACATAACACATACAAAATACCCGGGGCTTGGATAACATAACGCCGAAAACGACGGCCAGCTAAGTTACTCGATAACCAGAAATTCTGCCATCTCCATGAATATTCCTCAGGAAACGTAAAGCCAGAGAGGAGTTTCCTTAAGCGCTTCTACAAAGCCACGCCTTCCTAAAGATGTGATTGTGGTCAGAGATCCTCGAAGATTATTATCGTGCTGGCTCTGGGTTGATTTCGAAGGACCGGATTGAAGGCTCTGGCCCCAGAACCCCAGTCCCACTCCTCCGGACCTAGGCGGGCACAAGTGCTGTGGAGATCTTTTCGTACAGTACTCGTACGGAGGCTCTGTACGGTGTGTGCAAGGCAGGGATTGTTTTGCGACTTCACCTGAACTAGCCCTTCACTAACTTTTTTATCTTGGGCACAGCATAAATTACGACCGAAGTGCGTGGATACCACTTATTGGACATATATTGTGGGTATTGATCAACCTCCAGGGCCTGTTGGGTCTTATTGATTGGTAGACTACTGGTAGTCGCAATTCCGCTGATTTGTTAAACTAAGGGCCTGTTCGGCAGGCACCAGTAAAAAAAAAATACTATCGTATTTCATGAAAATAGCCTATAAGTTAAAACAAAAATACTCTTTCTTTCCTTACCTGTACCCTGAATATTCTATAGGAAGAAAATACTGGAGTAAAAAAGTTTGCAGACAAATACTGCAGTATTATTATCATATTTCTGGCATGCCGAACAGGCCCTAGACTTGCTGATTTCTGCCATGCGATCTGATAGTGGGTTTCAAGGTACGGTACCAGCTGATTTCAAAAGTATCCGGACACCTTAGCGCAGATTTGTATGAGTCTTGGCGCCAAGGTGTCCAAATACTTTTAATCGGCTAGTACATTATGGGCCATTCCGCAATAGCTGAGTTACCCTACCACTCCGCAAAAACTCCGATAAACGGCAGAGCTTCCTCAAGAACAGTGCCGCCCAAGGTCACTACTCTGCCCGCAATGTCGATCAACCGCCTCCCAAACGAGTTAATAATTCTAATATCCGAGAACCTCCCTACCCCCGCCCTTAATGCCCTCCTCCGGACCAGCAATAGGTTTGCCTTAGTTCTCACGCCGTCCCTCCACAAACGCGCGCTAATCAATGACGACACATGCTCAGCCCTGTACTGGGCCGTATCCAGACGCCACCTTCCGATGGTGCGAATAATCTTAAACACTGGTACACCCATCAGCCAACTTCAATCCGTATTTGAGCCTGTGCTTCAAGTTGCCATCCGTGCCGAAGATCTCACCATCCTGCGACTCCTCCTCGAGGCGGGGGCCGATACCGAAGCCGTACCTGGACTAGGTAGAACACGGAAGAAAGGAAAAAAGACAGCATTGGTACTCTGCGGTGTGCTCGGCTTGGTAGATGCCGCACGACTCCTACTCGCTGCTGGGGCACGGGAGCGAGGACTTGCGCTCCAGAGTGCCGCAAAGAGGGGTCACATCGAGATAGTAAAGCTTTTTCTTGACCACAACGTCACGATAAACCCATCCCCTATGTGCATCTCGGCAAAATTCGGGGACGAGAAATTACTAAGCTACCTAACACAAGGAGCTAGCAAGGACCAACTAAGCCTTGCGATGCTAGACGCCATATACTCCGGCCATACCAACTTGGTGAGAATCCTCTTGGACTCCGGCGCAGATCCAAACTACAAACTCCCCAGAGGATCATTCCAAGACACACCCCTAATACGACTATTCAGACGCCTCTACTACGACTCAAGCGGACACATGGAATCCCACGTCGATATCGTAGAAATGATGATCTCCCGTGGCGCAGACGTCACCTTCTCATCGCATACAACAGCGTTTCATTGGGCATGCCTAGGCGGGCCAAGGCTCATAAGGGGCATAAACCAGCCAGACGAAATAATACCCGAATCGGCGTACAAACTCCTAGACCTACTCCTATCCGCAGGGATGGACATAAACAGTCCAGACCTATACGGCAATACCCCAGTGCACCTCGCCGTGCGCCACCTCGCACGCCGTCAAACACCCATGGATTACCTGGAGTACTTCATCTCCCGAGGCGCGGACGTCAACACCGTTAACAAAGAGGGTGGAGCACCGCTGCACAAAGTCGCTGGCTCTCGCAAGGACGTGTTCATGCGGCTGATAGAGTTGGGCGCGGACTTGAGTATCAGCGACCCATCAGGGGATGCACCCATGATGGACGTTGCGCGATGGGGGGCGCTCTGGCCGGACGTCCTCAAGTGGTACCTACTGAGGAGGAAAGAGGGGCTGGGATTTAACGGGATTAGCGAGACGGCGCTTTTGAATGCTTCCAGGAACGCTGGTTTGAGGGGGGAGGTTGAGGTTTCGAAGATTTTGTTGGCCGGGGTTAACCCCGGGTGACGGTGATAGTCGGGTGACAGAGTGTGATTGGCAGATGCTATGGAAGCGGTGATAATATTGTTTTAAATCTCCCGCGGTGGCGGGCACTGGAAATCAACCAAAAACCAACACGACAATCCTCGATAATTCCCAACCATAACCAGACCTCCAGGAAGATATGGCTTGATAGAAGCTCTACGCCTCCCGACTTTCAACAAGAGCAATATTCGTAGAGACAGCGAAATTCCGATATACCCATGCGTGGTCGTTTCCGGGGTTATTTTAGCCAAGCCCCATTAATTTTGTGTGCATTACATAATCAAATTTCATTTTCTATTATTACAATGTCATGTAACTTATCACTATTGATTTCAAATGCCAGGCACCATACAGTACCGTACTGTCGGCCTTTGCATGGCCTACGAGTATATTGCGGCTAGTTACATTGGTGACCTTCATGATGTGGCCAATAGATCTCTCCTGTATTTAAGACCCCTCTGTATCATAGCAATCAACAAGAAAGGACGCTCCCCTCCACACCTTACACGAGAGACCTCCCACAATACCTTGCCTAGAAGAAAGAAAAAAGGCAAATACACGATGAATAAGGGAATCCAGAAAACAAAGGTACCATAGTACCCTTCGCAAGTGACAAACCCCACAGCTAAATTACCAACCAAAGCACATTAGTTGGCACTATGAGGCCTCAATTACCAGCCGGTCCCCCCCGGTGCATTAAAAACTCGCTGCCGCGCCGCGCCGATAGCTAGAACCATAGTTAGCCCAGGCGGAGAACGACAATTCACACTACAAGAACGAAGCTTCATGGCAGGGACAAGAAACCCAGAACCCACCCCCCGCCCCCAAACAACCCGTAATTGAATCCACGGTTGTCGTTCCCCCACCTACACCCTACCACAGAAGTGGTATTATGTTACTATGATAGCAGAAGAAAGAATTGGAGGAAAAGTATGTAAGTCTTTTTCCCTTCCGCTTCTCCCCCTGCCCGGAAAATCACGGGGATCAGCCCTGTCAAAGGGGGGGGGGATAGTGTAGATTCGAATTCTACCGCCTGGTCTGCACTACAACCTTATTAAGGAATACTAAGATACTCAGTCTCCAAGTTCCCATATGGCGGGGTTTCTCAATTCTCCTGTCCTGCATGATGACGGATTTCTCAAGAATGACTCGCAAAGAGGGGAATTGAACTCGTGTCGCCCAGTAAGTTAGAAGGGTAATGTATTGTAACACTATAATAGGGAATCCGTATGACACTCAGAATTTGTCGTCGCTTCCCTCCCCCACCCTCCCCCAACCAGAAGATGCAAATCAGGTTCTTTAAGATGGAAAAGAAATAAAATAAAATAAAATATGAAAAAAAAACTCTTGCTTTATTTTGTTCTGCTACCCCGCCGATCGCCAACCCTACTCTTACAGGTAGGGCCTAGAGTCGGATTCTACCACCTCGCAGCAGGTTCTGATTTGCCCTACAGCCTTATTTATTAAGGCTTATTAAGGTCCTCAGTTCCCTCAGTTCCCTCAGTTCTCTCAGTTCCTGTAGGGCAGGACTGCCCACATCCCCTACGTGACGGATTTGTTCAATAATAAATAACTCAATTTGAGCCGAATCGAACGCCTGAGCTCCTGCTAATTGCAGCAGGAGGTTATTAGTTTTCTTGACATGTTAACCACTGCGCCAGCTAGGTATTTTCACAACATATCGATACCGGAACAAATACTTATCCAGATGTTTTTTTTTTTCGCGCGACGTTAGACTTTTAGGGGGACAGTACACAGCTCCAGACACCTGCAGGTTCCATTTTTTCCCCTCCTCTTGTATATTTCCTTTCTCCTCTTCGGCCAGGCTTGCTAGGGATTGCATCATTGCTGCCGGGTGGATTATAGGCGTACGGATAGAAGAATGAAGGAAATCTGGTTTCACGGATTATCAGACGTCCCCGCCCAGCCTGGGTGAGGAGAGGAATTGAAGTGTGGAATCGGAGTGAGGGGGTAGAACAATGGATATGGCGTGGTATTATATTGTACACATAGGAAGCTATGATAGTGCCAGCTTCTTCTCGCTCGGTGAACCCAGTTCCCAACTCCCGGTATACTAGTGCTCCTATAAATCTCATGTGTAGAGTCTAGTCCTTAGGTGTGGCTATTCCAGGAGGTAAATACCGGCTGCGTTGGTAGTAGCATTTATTCCTGCCTTCCCTCCCTCATATAATACCTCCCTTCCTACCCACGCCCATATGGAGTGGGAAAGGTTACATTTACAAGTGAACCGGCGGGGTACAATAAAGCCCATTCCTGGTTAATAAACCACATTACGAGGGATACAACACACCTCTATGCTCAGCTCTGCCACACCTAGATTCGGGGACCATAAATTAAACCCGGCAGATTGGTTCTTTGTCATAGGTGGGGAGGCAAGATCATCGTATATCACTCGTTCTCAAAATCCTAATTACCGAACTGCCATTATTCCTTCCTCTATTAATATCTAGTATCATACCTAAATATGGCAAGGCAAGTGACGAATTTTCAGCACTTCGATGTAGCGTCGTACGATAGTTTAGTTCAATTCAAGACACCAACCCCCCCCCCTCCCCCCGCTCCGACGAAGTATACCATCTCACCCCCCTATTACCGCACCAGAACAAGCCGAGACTGACTTCTGAAAGCGCAAACATCGTACATGGCCCCTTCATCTACTAATACTACCCCTTCAGAAACCCACAGTACCACGATACCCAATATCTCCTTCGAGAAGCCGCATTTTCTATCATACAATACGATTGGCAGTCTCGATCCTGCAGAGCTTCTGTTACCGCTAAAGCTACCGTATACTGTACGCCTTTCGCAAGTGCGGTTGGAATTCACGTCTGCATTGCACTCGTGCTACCGGTAACTTGGGCTTGCCTGATCCGGCTTCGGATAGAGTGAGATGGGGGCGAAGGGGTGGGATTTTGGATATGTTATTGTGTAGTAACTAATAGCTAACACCCAGCAGTAGTAAGGTAAGTGGCTCAGGCATTATTTGCTAATCAAGTGATGAAGGAATCATTTTCTCGTGCTTCTAAATTTAGGTCACCAGGGCGTTGTTAGTGACTTAGGCTACATGAAGAATTAACCTGACAAACAAAAATGGAAAGCCAAAATGCAACGGAGGTAAAGAAACGGGGGGAAGAGGAGGATATTTCAGAAATTTAATAATATAAATGAACAAAGGTTTCATGTCCCACGCTCGCTCGATGAAGAAAAGAAAAGGACTAAGATTACAAAAACCCCCAACCCATAGTGATTACACTGCTCACTCCCCCAGCAACCAAGCATCAGCCACAATCTTCGCAATGCCAAGCCTAACGACGCGGATGATGTCGACGACTTTCCACCCTTCCGCACCCTCCCTCCAGTCCCACGCCCGCTGGGTTGTTCCTGCTGCGGCATCAGCACTAACCAGTCCTGAATCAATCCCATCGCGAACGCTCTCCCAGCTACTAATCATACTCCCAGCGATATACCCACTCTCCACCATCCCGTTCGTCTCGCCGGCGTTCCCACCACCGCTGCTACCATCACCCCGAGAATCTTTGTGTGCGAGTACCCGCTGGAGAAATTCCTCCGCCCGCCGCCACACGTCGCCGCGGACACACTCAAAGTCCGTAATCACCTTGAGCACGTCCATGGCCTCACGCATACCCAGGTAGCGCTTCCTGGGGTTGATGTATGGCATTAACTCGCCGAGGAGAACGGCGATCATCCATTCTTCCACAGCGGAGTCCCAGTCCGCGTCGTAGACGCCGCCGTCGAGCTTTTCGCCAGCGGATTTCAGGACAGCTACTAGCGCCTTGACGGCACGGGGATGATCGCCCGAGTCGCGGGATTCGTAGAAATTTCGGAGGGTGGCATAGCCGGAGAGCTCGAAGCGGAGGATGGGTGAGGTGATTGAGGTCGGAGTTTTCAAGAGGCCAGAGAGGACGGGGTCTAGTGATGAGGAGACAGGTGAAGGAGTTGAGCGGAGAAGGGAGGAAGTAGTTAGCTTTGTGAGAATGTTATGGAGAGAGAAACGGTCGTTCGCGAGGGCAAAGAAGTGGAGACTGTCGCCGTAGGAAGTGGTGCCTGAGAGGCGTTCTGCAAAGGACTGTTTTTTCATTAGATTTTTTCGCGGCATCAACATTGGATAAAGCACTTGCCGCCGCTATTTCTGAAGCCTCATCTTCGAGATTGTTTTCGCCACAGTAGGTGAGAAGCTTCTCAACACGTTCTTTCGATGTCAGCTCAAGCTGGGTGAGTAACTACGAACGGATCAGTCAGTTTTGAATCATCTTAGCAGGATTCGTGGTCACCAACCTTTCCCGACATCTCACGCCCACCTCTCACTCTGTGAAAAACACCCACTGCGACCTCCCAACCCTCAACCTGCGCTTTCTCGTCAACCCATTCTACACCGAACAACCCCGCCGCATATTCTTTGACGACTCCATCTGCCTTTTCAGCTTCTGCTCCAGAACCTCGGTTCGTTCCAAAGACCGCAAGCTCGTCCTCATCGAAGCCGCCCATCATTCCTCTCCTCTTCGCCTCGCTCCCGATCTTTCCCCTCTGTATCGACCCAGCAACACCGCATATCTCAACAAGAGCACTGGCCACAAGCAAACTGAATTTGGGCATAACCTGGACAACAACGTTTGGATCCCAAACTAGACATGCTCCAGCTGCAAGCTCGAGTTCATTTGTTGGGTCGAGAGGAGTATCGGATTCTACCAAACGCTCCGTCACTTTTGAGAGTCTAACCAGGTCCTTTTCTCTTCGTCTTCGATTCAAGGCTTTCCCGGTATCATCGTCGTATACGCCATCTTCATCGCCGTCCTCCTCTTCCGAATCATCTCCGGTGCTTGAATCCGGATCGTCGGAATTGTCTGTAACCCCCCACATCATTACCGCAAGCGCCGCATCCTCCCATTTCTCGGTATGAGCAAGGATGGCTTCTCGGTCTCCTCTCATAATATCGTAAATTGCCCTAAGGCCTCTGCTAACCTCACCAGGAACCGGTGTCTTCCTCTCTTTGGATTTCCCCATACCAATCCCGAAGCCGTATGAACCTCCGTTCCGTGGATGAAAGCTTTCGTAGTAACTGTCATCAGTTTCGTCGAACGTACTTTCGCCATCGCCTTCACCCCCCACCCTCACATCCTCCGCGGTAGCAAACACCTTTCCTTGCCATATCCGCCAATCGCCTTTTGAGCCGTGAGAAGTCCCTGTTGCCGGGAAGAAGCCCACAGAGCTAGGGGCGTATGATGAACGGGCTAGCCCGGGACAGGTATTTAATAGCTTGATAGCGGAAGTTGTTGCGCTCTTGATGCTTTCAATTTCCTCCTTGCTATAGCGTCTATCCCAGGTGGGCTCTTGAGCGTCGCCAATCTTTGGTTTTGGGATGGAATTGTTGTTCTCGTTCAGCATATCCCAATCCGCGCTGCGAAGCAGATCGATAGCTTCCTGGACTTCACCACGAAGGATTAGCTGCAGAAGAATCTTCCAGTATGAATGGTTATAAATAGCATTGGGGTAGAAAGTCTTTAACGCCGTCAGCTCCTTTCTTGTTGGAGCTGGTTTGTGCGTGTAAAGCCATCTCCTTAATGTCTCGACCACGTTGGCTCGGGAGTGGTGCAGTGGCAAGAGCAAGGATACGAGGTAGTGAGCTTTGTGAAGACGTGATTTGGTCTGACCCTTGGGAAGATTCGATGCAAGTGTATCAAGGAAAAGCCTCGATGCACGGGTAAGATATTCTTCTTTCTTGAAGGGAGGTGGGGGTGCGTTGCGGTCAACATCCATAATCATATCCTCCTCGTCCAACTCTGAATCGTAATCCAGTAGAGCAGCCGGCGACAAAAGGTTTTGCAATTCCATCATGATTTCCTCAGTTTGTAAAATCATAGAACCAGGTTCCTGGACTATCCCCAATTTGACTTTGCACTCTGTCCCATACGGGACCTTGCGATCTCTACCGGCCGAACTCTCTGGCAGAACATCGTAGGAATCGTCGGCCTCGTCATCGTCGTCACCGTTAAAAAAAACACCGGTCTCTTCTTCATATTCCCCATCCATATCTTCATCCTGTTGAGTCGGTTCTTCGCTTCGCGATTCGTCCTCAAATATCCTTGGGGAGCCAGCCTCTCGGTCATCATCACGGTTAGTAGACGGAAGCTTATTCCCACCCCATCCAACATTCCCCTTACGTGCAAAACCTGCCGGGGGAGCGGCTGCAAAGGCTGATTGGGAGACAGGTTTGCTGAATTGAGGAATCTTGTTGCCACCAGCCGTCCCACCAGCTCCCCCGGGGGCAGCGAAGGGGCCAGCGCCAAACAAACCGCCCCCGTTGCTGGGGCCAGCAGACTTTCCCGCGGTTGATTTTAGCCCTGGGGTCACTCCTGCAAACAAAGTGCTTCCAGAAGACGTGCGCTGAGGTCCCTGAGGTGTTGATGCGGCAGAGAAAAGACCGTTGCTCGGGAGGTTCGAGGCCGGAGGTGAGAAGGGAGCGGCAGCAAGTGAGGGATCGGAGGGGATACGAAATGGTGGAGGATTCGAGGGAGCCATTGGTGGAGATATTCTTGCGAAAACTGTTTTCTTTCTCGTCTTCTCTTTTCGACCAATATCCGAGCCGTTTGTTAGGTCTGGGCGTTGGGGACGGTGAAAACGAGAGCGACAAACAGGACGAAGAAAGGAGCGTGGCTGGTACGGTCGAGTAAAGACGTGACGATCGTCGGAGGTGTTGTGTGAGGGATTGGGGAATTATGAAAGGGAAGATAAAGGTAGAGAGAGAGTTGGATAACGAAAGTGAATATTTAATAAGAAGAGGGGTTTCGTGAAGTGGGGACTCTGTTCAAAGGAAAGTTTTGTTTCTCTCTGACTTTGTTCACCTCAAGACAGACAAACACAGCAGGCAGCGACAAGACTTGAGATTTTTTGCGATGGCAGAGAAAGCGAGAGAATGACTGTCGCAGGGTTAGGGTTAAGCTCTATTTATTTATTTATTTTTGCGGGAGGCAACTTGCGGGTAACAGTGCTGTCGGGCACGCCTTGGTGGGAAGGGAAGGGGATGATGAAAGAGAGGGAGAGCCTCAACGCGTGCGAGAAGATGGGGGGGTCAGCATGAAAATCTCGTGAAATCCTCTCTCTCTCCACCAGCCCTATCTCTGCCTCCGAATTCAGAGACAAAATCTCCTAAGAAGGACTAGCGCTTTCCCGACACAGTACGAGATTTGCACATGCCGGATCTGATTTAACTGGTATTCGAAATTCGGTTAACTTGTCGAAATAAATCTACGAGTACGGTACAAGCAGTACCGGTATCTTGGGCCGACTGGCTGGATAATCTGGTGCCAGCAGGAGGTTTTCTGGAAGTATCATACTGGCATACCGGTACCCGCACACAGGATACCGTTCAGCCAGAATAATGTCCCCGCGGCATATCATACATTCTATACCCGAAGATACAGTGAATTGTTTTCATCAGGTGAACGAACCATCTCGCACTGATGGCTAGCAGAACCATTCATAAGGAATCGATAAATTCCAGACCCCCGCTTCTGAGGCAGTAGGATAGGGCAACGTGCTGGTACAAGTATAGTAGATTACCGGTAAGTTACTGTACTCTTGAGCACTTGTGGCAAGGCCTAAAATGCTGGTACGGTACTGTACTCGCACCGATGCCACTCGCTCGTTCGGTGTCCTGCCGACCAAGACCAGACGGGGCCGTGAGAGTCAGCGTGTTATTCTACGAGTAGAATGGATTCGTTGGCGATGAGCCATCGTCAACCAGCCCAGCCCACAGGCATAGCCTTTCTAGGTGATGATTCAGAAAACCCTTACCCATGCTCTTTTTCCTTTGCGGCTGTTGGTGACATTTTCAGCGGAAATGCATCAGGAGAATCGCCAGTCACGCTTTTTGTAGTCACGCCCTCCCACTCGCCACACCACAAGGTTCCTGGTCCGCCCTGCTGCTGGTACTCTAACCGTACCGTACTGCACCAGTACCGTACGGTGCCGATGTCCCCCAGCCGCTTGGATACATTCACTTTCTCCCTCTTCTAACCTTCCCCTCCCCCTCCCCCCCCCCATACAACTAATTCACGAAGCTTCATAATCGTGCTATACAATGTGTTCCAGCGGCTGCCCTCCTCATCGCCGCCAGTAGCGAGCGGGGCGGAAGCGAGAATCAACGAGAGACAAGCTCTCGTTTGTGACTCGGAAACGCCTGCTTTTCTCCTGATACGCATCATCGTGGAACACCGTACTGCACAGTACTGTACCTCTGCCTACATATCCCCTCTGCCAGCCTGCTCAACCCCGAATTTACTGGCCCCTTCGTCAATAGCACCTTAATAGGATACCGATACGCCCCATTTCCATTATTGAGGCGGCGGCCCTTGCCGACTATCACGCCCATCCTCCCCATTTTCTATTTCTACTTCTGTAATTTCCCTGGCCTATTGCATGTTTCCTCCTCTACATACAGCCGCCTATCGCTTCTAAACCTCTTTCCTGCATAAATAAATCGCATCATAGATACTTTTTCCTTTCCCTACCTCTCCCCCTCTCCCCTCCCCTCTTCCCCTCACTATACCTATCTACAGTACCGTCAATAGTAGGATACCCGTCCTGTTATCCTTCCATCCATCCTCCTCCTCCTCCTCCTCCTCCTCCTCCTCCTCCTCCTCCTCCCCCTCTTGCACCGTCGTTCGCCTCCTTCCTCCCTTTGGCGGCCTAGAGAGTCTCTACTTTGCCACCATCGTTCGCTACCGCCCGTGATGTTCTCGCTTCCAATTTCCCTGCCTAGTCAGTGGGAGAAACGGATAGTTCGCTACATTCTTGGTCGATTCGATTTTTTGGAGGAGCGGACTCTTGGAGATTTGTCAAACCTTGAGGGTTCTCTCGGTAGAAACTCGGTTCTCATCCTGAAAGATGTCGGCATCAAGGTAGATGTATGCCGATAAGGACCCATGCCCGTTTGCTTGCCCCCACCCAACGTGGAGTGACCACTGACCGTTATTTTTTTTATTTTTTTATAGAAATTAAAACAACTTGCTAAATTGCCAATACCTCCCCGACTCCACATAAACGAGGCCGTGATCGGCACCCTGACTGTCACACTTCCAACAAACTTCCTCGTCTCTGGCTCGATAGAAATTGTTGTTTCCGACGTTAGAGCTACCATTTCTGTGGTACCGGTGGCACCTCCGACGCCCCCACCTTTTTCGGGAAAGCCAGATTCAACCACCACTGAGGATGGAGGAGAGGATTCTGAATGTGAAGATGAGGAACACCACTTACCCACTACTGCAGAAGACCTAGCCCACTCTTTTCTTCATTCCCAGCCCTTAAGTGAACAGGATCAGCTGCTGCATTCGCTTTATCAGGACCCACTTGCCGCTTCCAACGTTACTACTAGCAGTTCAATTTCTGAGGATGACGAAGAGCCCGAGCTCGGGATTGGAACGAGCATTGGCTTGCCAACTATGTTTGCAACCCTTTTCAAGGGTATCGGCGATAGGTTACAGGTCCGGATCAGAGGGGTAACGATAGCATTAGAAACTACGGCACCCGAAGATCGGGGGGGAGATAAAATACGTGTCGAGTTTGAAATGGAAGATATGGATGTTGAGGGGATCACCAACATTGTTCCGGCAGATAGTGCAGGGGTCTCTGAAATGAAAGCCAAGAGACGTAAAGAGGGCAAGCGATGCATTACCCTGGAAAATATCAGGGGATATATCATTTCCGATCCTTCCCTATTCGAATCGCCATCCCCTCCGGAAGCGAGTGCTATGTTCGGAGCCGCGTCGGAGGTGGCGGAAGGGGGTATGGAACAGAGTATAGATACCATCATTCAGAGTAATTTGGCCGACAACGTAACGGCATCCACCAGTACCATTAGGACCCCAAATCTGCAACCTCCTTCTCGGTCAGCCTCGTCTCAAGGTTCGTCGGATCCGCCGGCTCATCGGAGTCGGGGGGTAATTGTTGATGATGATTCGGATGAAGATGTGCTGGGGGGGGGAGGAGATAGCTTTGACGGAAGCCTTTTTCCCGGCAGTGGTATGTTGGCTGATCCTGAAGACTCCTCGGATGAAGAGCTTGCCTTCGCGCCAATTCGCTCCACCAATAAGTCCCACCCACCTTCGGGCTCTTCATCCCAAGCCCCCCGCGTAATGCCCGACGAGTACGATGAAGACAGCGAGGATGAGGGCGGTGCTGCCTTTGCACCTGGTACTCTTTTTGCTGAGCAGCCTCGATCCCCTGTCCATCTCCCCACCAGTTCTATCCAATCACTCGTTTCAGACCTTGACCCAGCGATATCCCAACTGAGCGCGTGCTTGAGTGACTGCGAGAGCAATAGCTCCGGCGATGATGAGATGGATGCCGAGACCAGTAGACTTTTGAGCGAATCGACCCTCTTCACACATAGCGAAGCCGGAAGCCTCTATCTTTCTGCCACAAGCGGAGTCCTTCATGATTCAATACCTTCAGAACGTAATGAGGAAGTCGATCGCCGGCGGGATGAGGAGGACGAGGAGGAAGTTGGTGAGGAAGAAATTGATGCTAGGTTAGACAAGTTGTTAAGCGGCGGCATCGGAACCCCCGTCCCCGAGGCTGCGGAGTCGTTGCTAGATGTCCCGACTGCCGGATTGGCCTCCGAGGCAGTACCCCAAAAAGTTGAGAAGCGACTAAGAAAGAAGATCTTCGACCTCAACACCGTAGAGGTGTTCCTCCCCTCACTCTCTGGGGGAGCCAGAACGCCAGCAGGGATACCGAGCCCCATGGCCGAGTCTACCTCTTCTCTAAAGATGGCATCGGATATGGGTGACAGTAACCATCCTCCAATTCCTGGCGCATTCTCAATGTATGCCTCTCGCTCCTCAGGATTCCCAGATTCGAAGTCCGCTACCCCCCCCTTGCCGCCTGCGAACCCTACGCCACGAAAACCAGCAGTTCGTATACTGGACGCACATCATCCGACCCACCCAAGGAATTACCTATCCGGGGAGACACATCCAGATATTGAGGTTATCGTTGGTAATATTGATATAGCCGCGGATGTAGCGACCGCCAAAATTCTAGGAATGGTTTCTGAGACACTCGGTGCCGCACTTGCAGAGGAGCCAACTGAGGGGCCCAAGGGCGAGAAACCAACAGTAAGCAATCCCGATACGGCTACGGATGGTGGGCTCTGCCTTGAGGTCATGGTTGGTGCTATTGGACTACGCGTGGTCCAAAACCTCGCTGGTGTCTACATTACAGAGGATGACGAAGAGAGGGATAAAGGGGGAGAAGGGGGGGTTGTGGGCGATGCCAATGAGCATCTGATTTTAGGCTGCGCTTTACGACAAATCAAGGTCTCGCACAAGGTTCTGCAAAGGAATGTCACAACAACAAAAATCGATATCAAAACGTTTACCTTGGGCGATGAGAAAACCAACTATTTATCCTTTATTCAACCACCCCCAATCGCAACCAAGTCTAGGAGGCGAGGCTCCCACCCTCCTTCGACCACAAGCTCTGTTCCCGAGAACGACGTGACCCTCGTAATATCCCAAAGCCCGGTCAAAAAAAGAATCAACGTCATAACACTTCCTCTTAAGGTCCAGCTAGATCTCTTGAACTTGGAAGAGACTCTATGCGCTTTCGGAGGATTTGGTGGTGTTATGGCCTCTACCTCCGCATCCACTGCGACTATAGCAAAAAACCGACCTACTGAATCCCCGGATAGAGGCGGCTCCGTTTCCGAGGCTCCACCTGTTATCCACACCAAGGTTGACTGTAAGATTGGGGGCTTGATGGTGGATGTTGTGGGAACAACAGGAAAGATAGGCCTAGAGGCCGCTCCACTAAAGATACGGAGTGAAACCAGTGACCAGAGTAGCATATCCTTTAGTGTGGACAAAATTGCTATCTATGGCCCTGTTGTCCCCTGGGATTCTCCCTCAGTGCCGATTGATGCAAATATCCTGGTTGAAAATACAAGAGTCGAATTCCTGGGCACGCCGGAGCAGGAAGACCTAGGGAGATTGCTAGAGCTTTTAACGCCGAGCAAGGACCGGTACGAGGCGGATGATGATATCCTAATCGACACGTTACTTCGCCAGAGGGAACAAGGTAGCTTACTCCGGATTGGTGTCGGGGCGGTAAAAGTGGAGATTGGGGACATTGGGGTGGGCGAAAAGTTAAAAGAGTTGGGGGGCGAAGTTATGAAAGTTCTTACTGTGACTGAATTTGTTGCGCAGGATGAACGACCTGGGCTCCTCACATTATTAAACGTCGATTCACTATACGGAAAAGTCAACGTCGGGGTCGGGGTCGGGCTGCTCGAAGTGCATATGCGTGGCATCGGAGTTGCCCATGTTTCCTTACCCAGTTTGGTTGCTCTCGCTGTGATGCAGATGAATGTTCGGCGGAACGGCGAGGAGGAATTGATTGGCGAAGGGCTTGAGAGGAGGATTTACGACAAGGCGGATGAAGGGAACCCGATGCTGATGGTGAGGGTGGTCGGCGACGACCCGGAACCCGTCATTAAACTTAAGTTGTGGAACTTGCGGGTGGAATATAGGGTTGAAACCCTGATGTCAATGATGCGGGCACCGGAAAACGTATCTGCTGAGATTTTGGCGCAGGAAATGGTTCAGAGTATTGTCCACATTGCCGAAGAGAAGACTGTTGCCGTTCAAGGCCCGCCGCTAGGACTTGATATCGTACTCAAAGACTGTGCACTCGGACTTAATCCGTTAGGGCTCAAAAGTCGGGCCCTGGTGGTTCTCACAGACTCCCGATTACAAGCTGCGCTGCCCAATGGCGGGATGCTTAGTGCCGGTCTTGAAATCAAGAAGGCTAATCTCATGGTGGTGGACGACGTTTCAAATCTTGCGCCTCCATCTGAGAGACATGGGTCTAGAAGACGCAGAGAATCGATCGATCGTCACCTGGTAGGATACAGTGCAATGGGTTACGTCTCGGTCATCACCATATCTTCTGCCATGGCTACGCTCTGTGTCGTAGAAATGGGCGGCTTAGGCGGCGAAAAGGCTGTGGATCTTGAGATTCATGATAGATTGCTACTAATGGAAAGCTGTGCCGACTCCACGCAAACTCTCGTCGCGATCGTTAACGGGCTAAAGCCTCCATTTCCGGAGGGAGAAGAAGTCAAGTATTGCACCGAGGTTATGCCTGTTGACATGTTACGATCCCTGACGGAAGATGCCTTTGCTCACCCGTCTCGTAAAAGGGCTGAGGAAACACCATTCCGCATGGATGATGAAGACGGTGACATGGTTGGTGACGATGTGCCGATCAATCTCACATTTGTGGAGAGTTACTATGGCCACAATACCTCGTCTAGTACACCGGAGGTGTCAACCTATAGCAAGGATGAGCTTGCTAATAGTATGCTGGATGAAGATCTCGGAACGCTTGCACCCGGACGTAGCAAGCCATTGGGGGTTGGTGAAAAGGGTATGCTGGCTAGCTTTACCGAGCAAGTGCAAGTCCTCGACAACTCTCCACTTTCTTTCGTGGACGATTATGTCAAACAATCGGAACGGCAGCGCCAGGCACATATAGCTATCAAACGACCCACCAGAGAGACGGTCAACAAATGGGATTCATTTAGAAAGAGATACGTTCCTTCTCGTGGCGTTGATGGCGGGGCTCAATACTTTCCTCTGAGAGTCAAGGTCAGAGATGTTCATTTGATTTGGAATCTACACGACGGTTACGACTGGCAAAGGACAAGAGAGGCCATCAACCAGGCTGTAAGAGACCTCGAAAACAGGGCTTTAGAGCGAAAGAATCGCCAGGTGTCTTTCGATACTAGTGATGATGATGGGAGTGAAATTGGAGACTTCCTCTTCAATTCCATATACATCGGAGTTCCGAACAACAAGGGCCCAGGTGATCTCGCAAGTGCAATAAGTAAAAACTTTGACGATCACATGAGTGAGACTTCTATGGGCACCAGTATCCCCGAGTCGCGGCCCTCCAGTCACTCGAGAAACACAGAATTCAGTGGTAGTCATAGGGGCTCAGGAAGGCACCTCCGGCTCGGTCGATCGAGAAGTCATAAAATCCAGATTGAGCTGAAAGGTGTATGTGTGGATTTCCTCCTTTTCCCGCCGGATATGGGTGAGACGCAAAGCAGTGTGGATTTGCGAGTCCGAGATTTGGAAATCTTTGATAATGTTCCGACCAGTACCTGGAGGAAGTTCGTCACCTATATGCAAGATGCCGGCGTGAGAGAGACCGGTAGCAACATGGTTCATATAGAGATTATGAATGTCAAGCCAGTGCCTGGGTTGGCTGCTAGCGAGATTGTCTTGAGGGTGTGTATTATCTATCCTTCTATCCCTGGAATATCTGCTGATTTACTGCCAGGCTACCGTCCTACCTCTGAGGTTGCATGTCGATCAAGACACTTTAGATTTCATGACGAGATTCTTCGAATTCAAGGATGACAGTATTGCGCCGCCAGCCAGTCCGGCCGAAATTCCGTTCTTACAGCGAGTAGAGGTGAACTCTATCCGTGTTAAGCTTGACTACAAGCCCAAGAAGGTCGATTATACCGGGCTTCGCTCTGGTCGCACGACTGAATTTATGAACTTTTTTATTCTCGAAGAGGCGGATATGGTATTGCGTCATGTGGTACTTTTTGGCATATCCGGTTTCCCCAGGATGGGCGAGGAGCTGAATGCTACCTGGATGCCGGATATCAGGTCCCACCAGCTGGGAGATGTCCTCGCCGGCGTCGCCCCCGTCAGGAGTCTGGTGAATCTGGGAAGCGGTATGAAAGATTTGGTTGTTGTCCCGATGCGTGAATACCAGAAAGATGGCAGGATTGTAAGATCACTCCAGAAGGGCGCATGGAAATTTGCAAAAACAACCACCTCTGAGCTTGTTCGTCTTGGTGCTAAAGTTGCGGTTGGAACTCAAAACATGTTGCAGAATGCCGAAGGGCTTTTTGTTCCCACTATTCTAGAGGATGGGACCGAGGGCATCGAATACCTGATCAGTGATAGCGAGGAGGAAGGTGATATGGGGCCGAGTGAACATGGACAGAAGAAAGTCATCAGTCTTTACGCCGACCAACCGCTCACTGTTGCCCAAGGACTTCGAGGCGCTGGTGACAGTCTTAGGAGGAACTTTGGGAATGCTAGGGACGCTATCATGGCGGTGCCGGTTGATATAGCGGAACAAGGGAGTGCCCAGGCGAGTTTTTGCCTCCATAGTTCCTCTATTATACATGCTAACACTTTACAGGGAGCGGCGAAGGCAGTAGCGAGAGCAGCACCGGTGGCTATAATCCGACCTATGATAGGTGCTACGGAGGCAGTTAGCAGAACGTTATTGGGGGTGACAAACGCGTTAGACCCTGACCATAAGCGACGGGTTGATGACAAATACAAGAAGCATTAGGAGGTGTAGAAAGGGTCGTTTGATTGGGAATGCGGAGTTTTTCTTTTTATTTTACTTTTCCCCCTCCCTTCCATTCCTTTCCTTATCCCCCCCGCCTCTTCAATTTGTTTTTTGCTCTTGCTCTTTTCTTTCCGGATGAGGTGTTTTGTTGGTACGGGTATACAGTTTTCAACTTTTTCATGAGGGATGCCATGGCGTTTTCCTACGGTATTCTTCCCGATGCACCGTGGTGTTTGCATGTGCTTCTAGTATTGTAGATATGATGTATAACAATGTGAGAGTTTGACGGTAGAGGGGAGGCCGCCGGTGTGACGAGATGGCGCGAGTGAGGAGAGGTGACGCGGACATAGACTTTACAGCACACGGTGTGACATGGGCTGTTCTACTTGTATGCCTATATGCTTATCAAATTGAACATAGCTACATACAGAATTACACTACGGTATCCACGACCGTATAAGTTACCGTATACGGCAATCTAGCAAAGGTCGGATTAACTTGAACCTGTCCAATCCTCGCTCTCTATATTTAAACTGTGGCGAGGGAGGGTTCTTCGTGCCCTCCTGTTGGCTCGGTTGCCTTAGTTTCTTTAACCCTAATTTAGTTCTCTTTAGCTCCAACCCCGCCTTTTCCAGATTACGGCACCGTATCTTATCATCTCGGAGAGAAGTCCTCGCAGGGTATCTAACTGATTCTAAATACTAAACAGTGATCACCGATCACTCCGCAAGACAAGTAGCATTAGCGGCTGACAAATCTTTGGCGTGTTAATAATACAGTCCTGCTCGGCCGAGAGCTCACGAATCATACCGCTAACTCCGCCAGACCGGTACGGTATTCCAATGAAAAGAACTGTACCCCGCCTTTCCCCAGAAACTCGCGTACTCCCGTAACAAAGCGCCAATAATAGCAGCTGATAGCCCATCCTCATCCGGCCACCCACCAATCCACCAATCCATATTACTCGAGTACACCACCTCCTCAGGCGATACAGCCCTCTGCAACACATATTCCCCATGTTGTTCCTAAGGCGAGTATATAAACCCCCATCGCCCCTATCCAACTGCCCCCCCCCCGCAAGCAGTAGTAGGCCTATCAGTACCTACAAATTCAGCCACCACAATCAATACAACCACCGACATTACCATCCTAAAATGTCCACCAGCGCAGAAGCCGAATCCATCTTCACAGATGAAGACAGCGCCCGCATCCTAGACTTCTGGTTCAAAGACATCCCCGACTACCCATCCATGGAAGTCGCACAACGTTGGTTTAAGGCGGACACAGCATTTGACGATGCTTGCCGGTTCCTCCTCCCTTCCCCTCCCCTCATTCCCACCTTCCACCGCCCCGTCCCCCCCCTTGCTAACTTCACACAATTCACAAGGACAAACTTCGGCTCCCTCCTCTCCAAAATATCTCCCTTGCCCGCAGCAACAGTAACAACCTTCGCCACAACCCCACAAAAATCCCTCTCCTTGCTCCTTCTTCTAGACCAATTCCCGCGGAACATCCACCGCACGGATTCGCGGAGCGTGTACACGGTCACGGACCCGCTAGCGCTGGCAGTAGCCCAGCATGCGACGTCTCCCGGTCTACGATTCGATCTAGGACCTGAGAAAGCGTGGACCGGGATTCCAACGCGGCGGTGTTGGTTCTACTTACCCTTCGAGCACTCTGAAGACCCAGGTGCGCACCAGAGCGCGCTGGGGTTGCTAGAGGAGCTGATCAGGGATTGTAAGGGCGGGCAGGGGGAGGAACTAACAGTAGGCATGAAGGACTTCCTGAAGGCGCACACGGATGTGCTCGACAGGTTTGGGAGGTATCCTTATAGGAATCAGACACTCGGTAGGGAGAGCACCAAGGAGGAGCTGGAGTGGCTGGAGAAGGAGAGACCCGAGTGGGCCAGATAGGAGCTTCTTCCTGTTCTTTTTTTTTCTTTCTTTTTTCTCCGTTCCCTAGCGAATGAGATGGGAAGGAGAGGGGAAATGGAATTAAACAAACACATACTATATATACCTGCGCATGGGGTTGAACTATGGAATCTTCACACTGCTCCTCCTTTTTTCGTGCCGTGGACTAGATCTAGACTTCACAACGCGCTAGAACGGTCCAAGTGCCTTATCAACCTAGGTAGTCACACGGGTGATTGAGCGGGGCGGGGTGTTTAATGAATATTTTGTTATTGAATTGAGTCTCCTCCCCCACTTCTCGAGTGAGGGGGGCGATTGGGCACGGCTCAGTGGATTTTTTTTAGGCCGACAAATCCTTGTAAATAATTACTTGGCCGCGGGACGGGGCTTACATATTAGTCAGACCAACCTTCAGCTATGAGAATCGTCACGTGCTTATAGAATATTAGTAAGGTGCGTGTGGAAATGGGATGTAGGATGCATAGCCAATCGGAGGTGATAAGAATCACACAAATAAGTGGGCGAGCCAGCGGGGGGAGAGTGGCCTCATCATGGACAGTCACTCGTGAAATACTAGCTGCTGGCGGGTAGATTAGGTAGTAACATGATGCTTTTGTATTCCAGTTGGTCGGCTGGTTGATGCGGGGGCTATGGATTACATTACCACAAACTCCTGCGGTACCGGTAGTCAAAACCACCTTTCGCTGTTTTATTATCCACTGCCAACCAATTTCCACCCCTTCCGCACGCTTGATACAACCGCCACATTCATAGATATTGCAACAGCCCTATTCCTCCCCTCATCCGAGACCCAGAGTACAACCTCAGGCACCAGTACATTTCCACAAAATTGTGCGGTACAGACACGCGGCTTGCCCACCCCCACCGGCGTTGGTGATATGGGTATTATTAAGCGTGCCACACAAACCGCTGCGGCGCACAAAAGCGGCTCTCGCCGAGTGGCGGGGGGGAGGCGGGCGAGCGGAAGTAGTTGAGGTCGTTGGTTGGTTCTGCCGTACAGTACCTATCCGGAAGTTACAGTACTATATGGTGGAGTTGTGAATTTGGGGGGCGGGTGGATAGGAAACACCGGAATTCATGCCTTGTTGGAGGGAGGAGAATCGGACCTGGGGAGGGGGGTATATCATTGAAGTAGACGTCGTGCTGGAGGGAGTGTTTGCACTAAGTTCTACCTCCTCCTCCTCCACTCGCTACCTAATGCTTTTCCCTGCCATTTTTACCATTACCACCATCTCCCTGGGGCTAATGTCGTACCGGCACCAATTAGACTACAAGTACCGGTACAGTACAGCACGATACGGTCCCACAAGACTCCCACAAATCGGCGGAGCACCCCCGGTCCAGTTCCGGACATCCGTTTGTTCGAGCACATATTCAATATCCTCTTGTAGATACTTGTAGCTGTTAGAAATAATCAGCTAATTCTGCTCATTATTCTTTAGTTTCTTTTGTTATGTGCAAGTGCGGAAGCACTAGGAAATATGTTTCCATTGATGGATGGCAAGGAGCATGGACTGTTAAAGGAACGCACGAAGGCAAAAGGAGATGAAGGCGGAACAAGAGTTGGGCATTGGATCAAAGGCGCAGGAGAGCGGGAGTCTTTGTGATTGCATTTCTTTTGTTCAGAGATCACACAGAATGTTTCTTTCTTTTTGATTCTGTTTTAGAACCGGGATGAGGTAAAGAGGAGATGTGTGGCGATCGATAGAAGGATCAGAGTTTGGTCTTGTTTTTGATATATACTTCTGTCCTTACCAGCAGCTTAGCAAGCAAGAATGAAGAGAAGACGTTTCGTGCTATCCATCCCAGCTGCTATTTCGGTGACGTATATTTGACCATTTTGAATAGTAGCGCTATCTTGTGGGTCGATGGATGAGGACTGGACATATGTGGCGAGGTCCTCACCGCCCACCTACCCTAAACCTGGGGTGGTTGTATGTTATCCAGGACGTTTCTCAGAACCCGGTCAATACGTTAAGTAGAAACAACTTAATTGAGAGTTAAAGTTTAAAGATTGAAATCAAGCAGAAAGCAGAGATACTATTTTTTTTTCTTCCTCATGATGCAGTTTCCCATTATTAGTATGGTCAATTATGTGAAACAATTTAGGTTACTCACAAACCTGATAGGAAAGGGAATAAGTTAACTAGTATTTAGCAAGCAAATTAAAGGAATCGATTAGTGTCAGGGCTCCGGAGGCCATTTAGAGTAATCAGAGGCCAGAGCTGATTGTGGAGCAAGGGATAGCCGGTTCCCCTCCTATTTCTCAAAAGTTGTCACAGAACTATAATACTGCACCTCTGAACCCAGTCATTGTCAATTTTGGGATCATAACTTTCCTAGCCACTTACCGGCACTCATACTATCACCACAGCATATATATATCACAGTACGGTATCAAGGTACTTCAGCACCCTCCATCCTCTTTCCTGATATCTGCCAAGACACCTGTCCCCTTACTACCCCCACCTGACTCTGCTGACGAAGCCCGTTTTGATCATGCTCGGGTACAACCACTCCGGGTTCTGACTTTCTCATATTTCCCTGCTTCTTCCAGTCCATCATCTGTAAGATCCCCGCGATCCCTGGCCTCATCCCTGTCCTGCTCGATACTTATTAATACCTCCGTGTCCGAGCACTGTCAGCAATTTGATCTCTTCCATTTCCACCCAGCGCATCGTACGGTACCTAATGAGCAGCATCCTACTCAAATGCCAAATCATTATTCAGCACCAGTAGATATAACAAGAAGTAGTATCCGCAAAACCCATTAAACGAAAAAATATATAATTCTCCCCTTGCCTAGAATATGATTTGTGATACTTATTAAGTTAACCCACCCCAACTGTCCAGCAAGAGAAGAAATGGGCAGATCTGGGTGGACCCGGCCAGATCAGGTGGTTTTAGGAGGGCGTGTTATATATTAGCAGCAGCATGTTTCCCATATTAGCAGTGCAAATCAGATACTGCACACTTCCGATGTCCAGAATCGGTATTCAGGACAAGACAATTTGTTTAGAGTGCTTGCGCTGCAAGTGGAGCCAGGATAATGGACTTCTAGTCAATGGGAAAATAAATCAATCGCATGGCTCCCCGTACTTTGTGTGATAAGGCAAAACAACCAATCGCCCGCTTTAAGAGAAAGATATTATTACCGAATGATCCAACTTATGTATCATAATATTATCATAGAATTTCGCAACAATTCTTTCAAGTTCGTCAAAGAGATCTCCTTGAAGGTATTATTACCAATCACCGTTCAGGATTATCCACCACTTCTAAAACTCACAATCAACATCGTACAGTACCTGAATATATCCCCGCGTCTATGCACATTTTTTATGCATACTCGAGTACACACATAAATTACATGCAGACAAATATTAGCAGGCTCTTAAAATGTGATATCACATCCGGAAGGAGACGCAATATCCCCGCCCCGCTTGTTACAAGAGATAAAGTCATCGCGCGATCGGATCCTAATAAGATATGCTGCGCCTATCCCTGGTCCCTCCCTTCTTCACAATTAATAGAAAGAAAAGAAAAGAAAAGAAAAAAGACCGATTGTTACAAAATGTGCATATCAAGCGCCTGTCAAGTTCCCGCCGGGGAGCTTTTTCGTCCATGCATGGAGTTCCCCACGGCGAGGGATTGAATGGCAGCTTCGCAGAGTCTCACGTGTTGACGAGAGAGTTCTATCCACACCACCTCAAGAAAAAATACTCTCGAACCTTCTCTGCAGGGCTTCCACCTAAGTTGATGGGAGCATATCCTCACGCTGTAAACGTGATGTCTTCATTTAGTCTATCATCGGTAAACTACTCGTGAATCGTGACGGACATTTCAAGCCCAGTATAGAGACCCCAATTCGCCATTATTGTCAAGAAATCCCTCGGGAAAACTCGATACTTACCAGTGCCCCCAGAACAACCCAGAATCCACAATCCACAATCCACACAGCCTAGCTTACCCCCCCCCCCAATCACGAAAATCCACCAACACAACAAACCCCATTCCCAAGCTCCAGCAGCACACACACAAGCTAATCTTCACCCGCCAGTAGCGCCCACTCCATGCTAAAGTGGTAACTTAAGCCCGGAAATTCTCCAGACCCCTGTGAATAAGACTACCCACCAGCTCCCAGTGGGGCCTTTTCAGTACAATAATACTATAATAGAGTAAATCTCCTCTCACACCCGCATACCACTGCACTCCCCGATCCGTCGCATATTAGCAGTCCCTCCCCTATGCTGCTCGCAGCACCAAGGAACTACCAGCCTGCCATGCCCAGCTTTACATAGTTGTACGAAACGGCTTCACCCGAAAACCTAGTCCGCCGGGAGTCTCGGGGAGTCTTGGGGTTGGGCGTAGCTACTATCGTATAGTAGGCTAAGCGGAGACGGGAGGCTCTGTGGAATCCGGACGAAAGTGCTAGTCGGGCTTGGCTTTTTTTTCGGGCATATACCCTACCGCGCGGGTTTCAAGTCACGGGACCGGAACTGGCATCCTCCTCCTCCTTCCCGGCGGAACGGCAAGGGCAACTCCAGTACTATGCGGGAGTGGTCAAATAGCGGTATTTGATCCCGGCGGGCCCGAGCTGGCGGCGGGTTGCAGACTATGGTACATAAGTATTGAGTTACGAGTGATATTTTGTGATATCTGCAAGGATGAAGGGGACTGTAGACTATAGTTGATTAGCATAGTGGGAGTGGGCTTTACCGCGATGGTAAGATGGTAATATGGTGGATAGTCGAGTACTGTTATAGTGCTAAGCATTCCGCAAAAGTAGCATGCAAGCTAAAAGCTTCCAGGGCTCGCGATGGATACATCTCGAAACATCGCCTCAATAGCATTCTTTCCATGGGACGTGAGTAGGATCAAGTAGCTGTCGTATCCAGAGAGTCTGTGCCATGTACGCTGTGGCAGGCGCGCGGGGGAGGTATGATTGTTGATATCGCATTGTCGTATGAATTTGAGCGGGAACTTTTGTGGGGTCCCTCTAGACCACACCACATCTGTCAACCATATGCACTACCTGACACAACACGGTATTTCAGTCAAACTACTCCCGCGCTAGCCTTATCACAAACCCGAGGGAGTGCTTCAGTCCTTACCTTGATGCATGGAATTGCGATATGTTGCTACCCAGACGCGTATTATTAAGGCTCAGAAAACGGCCCAGATAGAGGATCGATTGCTTTGTTCCGCTAGCAACTATGATATAAAGACTCAAATTCCTTGATAGAAGATGCGGTCGACCCAGCTGTTCGATGGGAGCGACCTCGATCAGCTTGCCGGATGTCGCCAATGTTAGCTATCCGCCCAAGACCCAGAGAAAATATGTTTCTGGAGTTTCTGCGTATGGCTTCTCGACTCAGGCAATGTAGAAATATATCCAGTATTCCAGTTTCCCTATGTTGTATAGCCCACCAGAGGCTTCCAGGATCCCCCTATTGGGTCGAACACCCCCAGAGCTGCGGTACCCAGGCTCGCAAGTGTGCGGGCATAGAGAGTATGGCCAATACGAATACCCCCCCTAGATATACTACAGTAATTGCAAATGTGAGGTCAGTCAAGTCAGCTAGCAGCCCCAACCTCTTCACTGCCAGAACGGCCCAAAGGCACAAGGATCCTATCCTATTGGGATTGCTTGAATCCCGGTAAGTTGGTAGCTCTCACTGCTTTTTCCGCCCGAGTGATTACTGTGTTGAGCCCCGTGGTTGCCGGGCTGGGTGTGTCCTTGTAACTACAAGTATAGCACAACCGGAGCACCGATTTCCATGCTCCTCATTAAATCTTGTATGATATTTGCCTCCCGGCCGAGTAGTGTCCCGGATTGGGACACCAAGGGCGGAGGCGATTGATCCTCTCAGTGCCTACAGTATCTGGCGAAGCGCCGTGTACTCCCAATGCCCCCCCCTTCAGCACCATACCCAGGATTTGATACTTTAGATCCCACAGACCTCACTTTGCAAGCACTTAGTTGGCTAAGTATTGTATTCTATCTCTACTTTGCCTTTTCTCTATTACCCTAATTGTAGACCTTGACCCTCAATTTCAGATCACAATATGCTTTTACACGAGTTGCTAAACATCGTTTCATGACCTTATTTTTACCCCTTTCGGCTGGGTATTGTACCGGTACCGGTACGTCCCCTTCGTAGAGCCTGCCTTAGACGAGGTATTCCCGTTACTCAGTAACTCATTCAAAGAGTCTCCTCCGTTCTGACTGGGAATCGAATACCTGCTCCGTGGACCACCGGTAGTTCGCTGAGAGGCCGGTCCAGGGTAGTGATGTCTAACTGCAGGTGCAAGTTATAACATGGTCGCCAGGGGGGGGGCTGGTTTATCGGCAGTGCGCTGCTCACGTCCCCCACCCCAAAAGCCGATCGCATTCCGGCAGCTCTCACCTGCCGCAAAGCCTGAAGGACAGACCGATTTGTGGAACCCGTCTCCGGTTGAAATAAATATATTTCTTCTTCCCCAGCAAGGAAAGTGTGCTGGTGGCCACTCCTGACTAGCCTTCAGCTAGCCAATCGTAGTCCCATGCCGTATGGGATAACAGTCCATTCCTCAAACGCCTGGACATTTCTGCTATGATAGCAGTGTACTGTAGCAACCTAAATCTAAGCCTTGCTCGCAGTGGCGCAACCCTCTCTCTGCTCGAGTAGTACTACCGATAGGCCGAGATAAGAATCCTTCCGGTGGTTTAGTTCGAATTCAAGAGTGCCCCCAACCAACATTAGCCCCTGTCCCCTATCGACTGTACCGGATGCTCTCCTTGTGGACATGATTCTTCGTCATTTTAGTGCGGTTTTTCTATGTTGCGAGAAGGTATAGTGCAATACGATACGGATCACTATATCGCAGCATGGGCAAACCGACGACCAACCTCCAAAATCTAAACTCAGCTCCATTGAGGTACGAGATTTGCCCCAAGCGCAAGGCAAGCTTCCTTCGGGAGCTACTTGTATAAAAAACGAATAAGGTTTCGAATGTAACTACAACTAACCTAGCTCCGTATTCTAGGGCCCAACGAACACATAAATATCGGACAGTATAGCACTAAGTTATATCACAACCCAAACCAAGGTTCAACTTATCCTGCCACCCCTCCCGAATCCACGGATAGCTCCCTTGACTCTGCTGGGAGTCAGCTCAACGCGGGCAGAATACGGAAGTATCTTGCGACAGACGGCATGGCCATGTGGGGCTCCTGGCCGAGCGTTCGGCTCACAGAGGCGCTCTTGGCAACACAGCCGAGTATGGTGCAACACGATCCCTATCCTCCCATCTTAATCAGCGTGATACGGCAGTACCCGCCATCAGCTACCTCGGCGACGGCGAGGGAATACCGGTATGTCCCTCGCGGTCTTTCCCTCTCGTTTCCTTTCTTTCTTTTTCCCCTTCTTCCTTCGCTACCCTGCTGTTTACTGGTACGAGCCACGGCGCCGTATCACCGTATCGTTCCCCAAACGGCGAGCAACAAGTCCCGGAAACATTTCACAACCGTTGCTGAAGCCATTCGGAACACAGTTAGGTGGAACATCCCGAGGACTGACCATCGCATGGTACAATAGGGTAAGGGTATTTTGAGGGGGGTTCACAGGTATCAACGGTTTAACTTCCGTGTTGCATTCCGCGTAAGCTTTTCTTTTTATTTATTTTTCTTTTCTCTTTCCATCGCTGTGGTTGCAAGGGGGAGAGAAAATGGGGCGATGTCCTGGTGCGGTGACTGCGGCCAAGGGGGTAATATATCATGGGGGGATTTATAGTATTGGTCCATTAAGGCTAGCTATTAGCGCCGAACTTTCTTTTTTCTTTCCTTCTGTGCGATGTAATTATGGCGCTATCCCCTCTCTCTTGGGGAACATTTCTTTTAAAAAAAAAACAAGGAAATGCAGAAGGGAATGCAGCACAGATTCGAGTGACGATACATGATAATGAATCGCATTCAGCAAAATACTGTACTTGGAATTAGGAAAAAATAAAAATCCCATCCCCCCCCCTGCGACGTTTTTGAGGTCTCACACTGCCCCCTTCAAACACCCCGGCGGGCGTGGTGTATCGTATTATATCGCACCAAAATGATATCAAAACCCCATCCCACACAAATGATCCGGGTTAACTTACTCTGTCTCATGCACTGCTCGCCTCCCCTCCCCTCCTCCTCGCAAAGTGTGCCGGGTTTGGGACGGCACGCGGCGCGTGTCCGTCCGGCCGCCCTTGCAGTGGCGGTAGGTGTGGCGTGGAAGCGAGGCATGTGATTGGTCGGTTTGTGGCGGGAATGGTGGGGGCAGGAGCTTAATTTGGAGCCCTTTCATATCCACCCGACCAGAAAGAGAAGAAAAGAGCGCGCGTGTCTGAATGTGTGTCCGGACCACGGCGGAAGGATCGGCCGGCGGGGCGGCGCGGGTGGATTATGTAACTTGGCACGGTGCGAAAACCTGTGCTTCTATCCTACTCTACGGATGGGGAGGGAGGAAGGGAGAGAGCAAAAGAAGGGAAGATTCTGGTGTCGCTTGTTTTGGGTTAGGCATGGGGATGAAGGGATTGGTGAGATTTGGGCTCCGCCGCACACCTTTTTACTGTATCATACGCTGTGGGGTGGTGGGGAAGGGAAGAAGGGTGGGTGGGTGGGTGGGTGGGTTTGTGGATGGGGTTATGAAGGTGGTGGTGGGCTGGAGGGTGAGGGCGTGAGGGCGAAAGAAGGAAGCAAAGCAACGAGGCAGGCAGGCTATCATAGGTATGCTGCCACTGCGTGCCTCCTACGATACTCACCCACCGTTCCAACCTATCTTAAGGTACGGTGACCAAAACGTACCTCTATGCGAGGAGGGGGGGAAGAGCGAGGAATACTTGAGAAGGGGTTAGAAGCTTTGAAAAAGCAGATTTGAGAGAGAGAGAAGCTTTGAAAAAGGAATGCTCTCGCGAATAGTCCCATTACTTGCAATACGGTAGTAAATATAGATTTTGGTGCGGGTGGGAGAAGTCTTGAACCCCGTTACTGCACAGGACTGACTCGTCGCCTACTCCTCCATCTCCTCCCCACCACTCACTCCGGCCCGACAAAATTCTCTTTCGCTCAAGGCGCCGTTCTCTCTGGCTGGGGGCTGCTGCTTCTCCTGGTGCTTCTGCTGCCTCTGCTGCTCATCTCTCTCTTTGAACCCTTCTCCACCGTAAGAATACATTTACCCCGGCAACTGATTTTTTCCTAACTTTGCCGAGTGTTTGCAGTCGCATCGACCTCTGGTCACGGTCACTCCTTCTGTAAATTTCTTATTGTCGCCTGTCGTCCACTCGTTTTTGGGTGGTGTTGTTGTGCAGCTCCGAGGCCGCCTTTTTCTCCCGCTCTCGTCGCTGGTGCGCAGCTCTCCCCCCCAAGAAAAAGAGTCTCCACTCCCTCCACTCCCCTCCCTTCCATTCCACAACTCACTTTCCCCTACCCTCATCCCACACATTCCCTCCCACCACTCTCTTCCTCCTCCACTCCCACCCCTCCATCTCCTCATCTTCACCACTCAGAATTTCCCACTGCCCTTCCCCGTTCTCGTACCGGTAACTGTTTAGTTGCTCCAACCTTGTGGTTCCTGTTGTCGCCCTCAACCACTCCGGGCTGTAATATTTTCACTATTGCCCACCCTCAGCTTCCCACCGCAGCAACAACAACAGGTTGCTGCCGCTGCTCTCTCCCCCCTCCTTTCTGTTACCTGCCTATCCCCAGTACGTCGTACTGTTACTCCCTCTCTTCCAGTATACTTTACACTTTAACATTTTTCCCGCTTTGAAATAATATCTCAATACTGTACACTTCAGTTGAGGAGTGTCACTATGGCGGGTAGTCCTCGGTCACCTCCCCCCGCTCCTGCAATCAGTGTATCTTCACCTTCATCTGCTATCCCCGCAAAACGCCCCCTCTCCGACGGGAATAGCAACACCAACAATCATGGAAATGGCAACGGAGTGAATAACCACAACTCTTCCTCTCCTCCTAATTCTGCCTTTTCAACGCCTCACGCGTCCATCTCAGCTCCTCCGACAAAAAAGGTCTTGGAGAGGAATCAAGCGTGTTTGTCTTGTCGCTCGCGCAAGAGGAAATGCGATGTTAGTCCCTCTCTCTCCTCTTGATCCTGTTTTTTTTTTTTTTTTTGATCGTGTTCTTATCGGCTAGCCGTGATTTATTTACGCTTTCCTCCAAATTGAAATATAAATATAAAAACAAGCGTTCAATATTATTTGTAGGAGGGGAGCTTGGGAGTGCTGACTATTTGTTGTGCGTAGGGTGGGAAACCGACTTGCGGCGCTTGTGAGCGCCTGGAAAGAAGATGTCAGTACTCACAGAATAGTCCTGCCGCTGTGACAAAGATCCACTCGTCATCTTCGGCATCTCATCAAACTCAAAGTAAGTTTCCTATTCTGGTGGTCTTGGAATATTTCGGTTGCGACTGGGCTTCTGCTCGTGCTGCAATATAATCGGGGGTGCGTATATGTGATAGATGATATTTGTATGTACTAATTTCTGGTTCCTTAGAAGCCAGCCAACCTTTACAACAATGGACTCCAAGTGCGACAAACGAGGATCCCCACGCGCTTCAGATCGGAGCTCCTCCTCCGCGTGCCGACCGCTCTGAACATGTGCCCGCCAATACCATGGCCACTCCCACTGTCGGCTCGGGTGTCGCAGTTTCAACCCACAATACTTTCACCCCAATCAACCTCGACCCTACCTCGCAGTCCCCCACAGCTAATGGGAGTTCCGGTCCGCGTCATGAGGTTACTCAGCCCTCTGACTTGAACAAGAATTCCAAGAGGCCTTATGACAATGCCGCCTCGAATTATGAGGCCGGTGTCTTTGCGTGTCAATTCTTACAGGCTTCTCCGTTTGTGGGATTGGATGCTATTGACATCGTGCCCTGGACGGATTCACCGGCTGGAGTTGGTGTTTGGGATGATAGACCTAAGAAGAATAAAAGTCTTTCACCTCAAGAGACAGAGACTCCCGAGAGCACTAATAGTGCAGTTACATTGGTCAACAATGATTTAGGAGGTGTACTTGAGGAATTACCGTCACACGATACTATCGTGGAGTTGTTTGAATTATTTTTCGACCAAATTCACCCAATAATTCCATGTCTTTACCGAAAACAAATTCTCGCCGAGATTCAGCCAGGCGGTAGTTTGTCCAAACCGCAGCCTCTAGTGTTTGCGGTTTTGGCATTGGCTTCCCTGGTCCATCCCACACAAGCTGTGCAGGATAGATCATCTCGTTGGCATGCCGCAGCCAAGCGCGGTTTCGATACTGCGGTTACCCGTGGCAATTATTCCCTTAACAATGTTCAAGCTTCAATCTACATCTGCATGTACTGTTTTGTTACAGCCGAGTTGTCTGAGCTGTGGATATTCCTTGGCAAAGGTTATCGCATGTCAAATCCACTTGGCTTGCATCAAATTGATTCCCCGCGAAGGGGAAGGTTTCCGGGCTTCCTGCCGCATCCAAAATCGGAACAGGATCTCGAGGAGAGGAGAAGGGCTGCTTGGGGGCTTTATGTCTTGGATAGTTTTTTTTCGTGCTCCTGTGGTTGGCCTTTGGCTATCAATGATCGTGACTTTTGTGTGAATTTCCCTGTGGATGAGGATGTATTTCAGAGTGGGGAGATTGAGGTATGTTCTTTTTGCGAGCTTTGTGTATGGCACCTATTATATTATATTAACCTGAGGATTCTAGAAAATGTCACATATCGTCGTGGAACCATTTGCGCACAATTTGGCTGACCTGATCGGCCCTACGAGCGCCTCGTCTCCGCCGAGAGGACCCTTTCATTATCTCTGCAAACTTGCGGTTCTAATTGGACGTATTGTTTCGTATAACAACTCTCCCATTGCTCCGACTGATAATACAGAATTTGAGTCTCTTGAGACAACTCTCGCACGTTTCCGGCTTTCCCTACCTAGAAAATATCGAAGCATTGTAGGACTCAGTGCCTCAGAGGTGACACATGTTACTCAACTTCAGATCCTCCTTCACGTCTGCACAATCCTCCTCCATCACCCGACCGTCCCAGTACCAACCTCACCCCTATCGTCCTCCTCGGACGGCCCGCTCCACCAAAACCAGGGCCAATCCCCGGGCTCCTCAATCCACGACCTCCCACCCGCCGAACCAGCCTTCGCCCGCTGCGTCTCGGCAGTGAACAACATCCTCTTCATCCTGAAAACCCACATCAACAGCCCCCCGCCATGCCCGCCAGCAGGGTCCCCAGTCGTCATAGACGTCTTACAAAATCCCTTCATCACCCCATCGCTCTTCCTATCTGCGCGCATCCTTGCTGTGCGCTGGCTAGAAACTGGTCGGGATAAGGGCGTTCGCGCAGAGATCGAGTTGATACTTGGAGTCTTTGATCGGATCAAGGAGGTTTGGCCGGATGTTGCGTCAAAATATAGGTGTTTGGTACTGGCTGATATGGCGAGGGATGGAAATGGCTTGGGGGGTATGAAGAGTGGTGCTTCTGGGTATATGAGTAAGGAGTGTGCAGTGGCATATGTTAGCACGGATAGGTGATTTTGTTGGTGTATTGGTTCGTTTTTAAGTGCGGAGTGGAGTGTAGTATTACTTTTTACTTGCTGAGCTTGTCCTCGCTTCCTATTGCGGGCTGGTTTATTTCCTCCGCTTTTCCTTCGGCTTTTCTTCTCATCTCATTTGTCCGGGGGTTCCGGGGTTAGCACGGTGGTGGTCTCCTTTTCTTTTTTCTCTCGTTTCCTTGTATCGCGTTTTTTATCATCACACTCCCCTCTTTCCCTTTTTTCGGTGTTGCTTCTTCTTTGCTTCGGGGTTTGCGCGGATTGTCGCCGATAGAGGATAATGAAAATTTCTTTTTTCTCTCTCTTTTTCCCTTTTCCCCATTTTTTTCTTTTTCCTACTTGTTGTCAAAACGGAGTATGAAACGGTCGTATCTTATCACTCAAGTTTGTTATTTTGCGCGTTTGTTTGTATGTTTGGTTGCTTGGTCGTTTGGTTCGGTTGGTTGCTTGTTTTGGGATGGCCGGGGTGTGTTTTTTTTTTAGTTTGGTTGTCAATGAAGTCTTTGTTCTCCTCGAGCGGGTTGAGGGACTGTACTGTACCGCTAATGTGATTTATTTATCGAAAAAGTTCCTTGGAAGTATGATAAGTATTTATCGTGGGAGTGGGAGGCTGATTGTCGTAGAGTATGGCTGAATAAGAGGCTCGCTGGTAACATGACTTATCCCCCTCTCTCCCTACTTGTAGCGTAATAAGGCTCACTCACACTGCGTGCAATCATGGCGCATCATTCGTTAAACATAACTTTCCCGATTTTCGCTGTTTCTTTTCTTTCCTTTCCTTCTGTATCTGCTGATCTGCTGTGTCGTTGTGGGGGAGTAGGTCTGGAGGAAAGGGGGAAGGAAGGAAGGATTTGTTTGAGGTGTATTCTCTAGGTTAGGTCGGGGAAGAGGGGTTGGGTTTTTTCCTGTGTGTGTGTATATACCGGTGCTCGAGTATGTGGATGGGTGGGTACCTGTATATCACGGGTAGGTATAGAGCTCGACAGGATTAAAGTGCATGACAGGAGGGTACGGTAGAAGGAAAGGAAGAAGGGAAGAAAAGCGGGGAAGGAAGGAAGAAAATACACTAGGATAACTCTTTTGGATCCATGATATTTTCCGCAGTGCCTGTTTTTTTTTCTTTTCTTTTCCGGCGGGAGGCTTACCCGTTGGGTGGTAAGGTACTTGTATCGTAGCAGTTTGGTCACCCCGGTCTGCAGAACGGAAGACAGTGCCCGGACAAAAGTGTGAAACACGGGGTTAGAAGAAGACTTAGCGCCATAACCGGATATGTGACACCACTACCATACTCAAGGTGATTGATAGAAACCGCCAAGGTCAAGAAGTCGACCGGTTCCACTGATTACTATAGTGGAGATGGTAGGGTGTCTGAATATAAGATAACCTGAGCATTGACGCCCTCGAATCACCAAGATATGGGGGAGGGCGGCCGGCTCTCTCACCCTCACACCCCCGGGGGGACTCACAGCATGACAAGCCACTTGCACGCGCTGGAGGTCATCTACTACTTCACTGATGATCCTAACTTGGGTCCAAGATCTAGCGTGCATGTCGTTACTATCCACGCCTTCCCTGGAATCAAGCCTTCGGTACCTACCTGCCTTTCCGCAGGGACTTTCTGGGCAAAGTTGTGTTATGTACTAGGCCCTCCTACTGGGATTAGCAGAGGCAGACCAGCAGCGAATAATGGGGCGGTATGCCAGAACGGTGCAAGTTAGGAAATGCTGCTTGGTGGTGGTATATTATTTGGTATAAGGGGCGGGGGGCGGGTATGATTATAGGAGTGGGTTTCTGGGGGTGTGAAGTAATTGATGGAGATTTCTGTGGGTTATATCAGGTAGTGATGTGGTCTAGCGTGCTTAGGTGCGGTGGTGGTGTAAGGTAGGGGTTATAGCGGAGGTAGGGAGTGGGTTTATGAAGTTACGCTATCCTATCATACTAATAATACTACTGGATTAAAATAAAGCAACGTTGGGGTTCTTATTTTATTTTATTTTTCCTGTAGGGGAGAGGGGTGTGTACAGTAGAGCACAGGTTCTCCCACCGTATGATGCCGGGACTTGGGACTTGGATATTTGTACAGTACAGTACCGCATCATGTGTAACAGAGGGGTTGAAGAGCCGGATCGTAGTGTATTTGAGTAGAAGAAGGCTTGAAACGCTAAGATAGATTCTTGCTCAACTTTGGGTTTTTTATCGGCATCTCAAACGCCTAGCTGGCGCGATGGTTAAGATATCGAGAACCAGTTAACCATTTGTTGCAATTAGAAAGACACCAGGAGCTCAATTCATGCTTATTATGCGATGGGTTAATGTTGGACGATCTATCCTGTAGGGTAAAGAGAATTAAGATATTCTAGCCTATGGGGGGAGCTGGGGGGTTGGAGGACTTTTGCCTTCATCAGCAGGGCCATGGGGCTTGTCGAATCTTCAGGTTCTCACCAGGTGGTAGAACGGGATTCTAGACCTTTAGGTTGGCAATCAGCGAGATAGTAGAAGGGAATGGAAAAAAATGCCTTTTGCTTCCTTCGTCTTGGAGAAGTAGTTATATGTCATGATAGCTATAGATGTTTTGGCTGCTCTCACTCGCACAAGCTACACTCTTCCTGTCTATTTGTATGTAAACTTCTTTTTTTCCTTCTTCGGAAAAGCGAGGTATAGATAGCCTTTACTGAAAGATATACTGAGGATTGAGTGATGTTAGATAGGCACTGTCGGGATAAACACATGGCATTGAAGTAACATTCACGCGGTTCTGATTGCATTTCTAGATTGTCAGATCGCACATATGGAGCTTGTCGTACAGTACGTTTGCAAGATTTGATGCATTTCTTAGAAAAATTTCCTCCACAAACGTATGATATAGCACTCTAAAACCGGATGCCTTGAAACAACAACATCAATAGTCAGCCTGAGGAAGGTATCTCTACCCACGAATAGCACCCACATGCTGTACATACCTCGAACGTCTATCTACCCGTTCACCTCTCCATCGATTCATCATCCACCGGCCACAAACAAAGAAAACAAGCAATCCAATCAATCAGTCAACGACCGGAAAGCCACAGCCATAACATAAACACCAGCTGACTCTACCACCCCCCCCTCATTCCTCCATCATGCCCACGCTCTCCTTATCCTTCTAAGACCTGTGCGCCAAATAGGCAATCTTCGCCTCCTGCGATACAGTCTTATTATGGTCCTCTGGAACCGACGCCGCTGGCGTGGTGCCCGAACCCTGCCCCGAGGGGGAGGACTTCTTCGGCAGGAGTTTTTGAAAAGCAGATTTTATGGTTGACGTTGTGGAGGTAGAGGTAGTGCTGGCGGCGCTGGAGGTGTGTTTTTCTGACATTGTGTTTTGTACTAAGGAGTAGTAGTATAGTAGTAAGGGTTTTTTTTATTGTTTGCTTGAGGGGGATTGAGTGTCTTGAAGCAGGGTAATGTTTGAAATGTCGTTAGTTTTGGATTGCTCTGATAGCGAGGAGGGGTAGATGGAGGTGGAGGAAGCGGGGGAGGGGGAGGGGGAGGGGGAGGGGGGTCTATAATATATATTGTTTCCCTACCGGTACTATTACACCATGAAAACTTGCTAAATCCACCATTCGCGGAGGGGGGGACAGGACATGGTTTGGAATTGGCGTTTGATCTAACCTTCGACTCATAGTTTTTGAGGGGATACGATAGAACTACAGTATCTAAATTCGTATTTCAAACAATGGAGAGAAAACCGGGGAATGGCGGAGAGACTGCAGACGTAAAGTGCGAGCAAGGTGTACTCGTATAGTACCCACTTGCGCAATTAATCAATTACCAGTCATTCTGAGCCAATCAAATATATCAATCTTCCTCTTCTAATCAATGGAAATCTAGGACTTTGGTAGCATGCGGCGGTGAGCGTTGCAATACCGTTACTCCCTTGCCTGTAGTGGAATAGACTATCAGAAACTGTTGATCTTATTAGAAATGCGGTGGCATGGTGTGTTCGATCGAGCGCATTTAGGACGGGCTATGACGTTTTTATTTTTATAATCTCGAGGGAGGAAGGAAGACATTGGGAAGCCTAAGCACGAGTTAGGGTACAGGTATGCTATGAGTTTCTATTGTCCAAGTGGCAGTAGTGTTGAAGAAACATTCACTTTGCTGGAGCGACGACTTGGGATACACGTAAATTAGATTTTATTGTGTCCTCCGGTTTGATTCCTCCGGGGTTGCCTCCACGTCCATACACGGGGGGTTAGATTTCACAAGTACTAGTACAGTAAATTATATGGATGCCCGGAGTCGGTCGGTGAGCCAGCAAAGTGCCCATCATCCATCCTCTATCTACAGCATCCTTAAGCGCTGGTCATGGTTCGTATTTCCGTGCATGTTCTGATTGAGTCATGGCCATATGCATGACTGCCAAGCTATACAGTAGTATCATATCTCGGCTTTCGCCTTGTGTCGGATCGGATTGAAGCGCACTTTTTGGGATGGTGGGCTACCGAGGGGGTAGATGCATCCGTGTGCGGTGGGGGAGGAGGAATCGGGAAAAACAGGTGGTGGCTGTGTGGGCATAGCCTTTTGGGGAGGGAGATAGGGTTACCATTTTCCTACTTCTCAGGTGTTTGTGAAAGCAATGTTGTAACGAAGGGGGGGTTCGATCAAAAATGATCCAAGGATTGGGAATGCGCTTTTTCGAGCCGGGGGGTTATGATAGAACCCCTTCTAACAAAATTGTAAGCAATGATATTTGAAGGCAGTTGGAAGCAAAGAAACTAATGAAATGATAGGAAAAGGAAGCAAATGTAGCAGAAGAAGCAAGTAAACTGGCACCAGGGCTCCACTTCCCCTGCTTCTGAGCAATAAATACCCTACATACACAGCTGGGTTAGAGTTAGATTTTTTTTTTTTTGTTTAAGTCATGTATTCATTTGTTTAAAGGTACAAAGAACTCGCATGCAGCAGTGAGCTATGGCGTAAACAAAACCTCAAAATAAAATAACCAACAAACGAAAATCCTAACCATCCAATTCTCCAAAGCGTAACTAAACCATGACGCAAAGACCAACCAAGGGAAAACATCATAAACTAGTAAAGAAAATCCAAAACCAGCGAACCCCAAGGGCCCCAGTCAAGAACAAAAAGTAATGAAATACCCAGCCATGTCAATCATCCTCCACGGGAGAAAACCTGAAGCGGGGTGAAGGGGAGAAGGAAGGGGAGGGAGGAGGGCTGTGGGCAATAGCGGAACTAGGGCTCAGGGGGAACATGTCAGGCGGATAGCCAGTGGCCGTGAGTGTAATAAACCTGGAAAGGGCGGCGATATCTTGATTGGAGGTCTATAGGGGCGAGGGTGTTAGGCATACCGGAAGGCTTAGCCTTCCATTAGTGAATAAAGACCTATAGTTACCCTACCTTAGGATTCTGAGTTCAAAAGGACAAGCCAACACCCCCCTCCCGCACCAGCGTTGGGACAGCGCTACATAGGCAGACGCCACCGTAGGTGCGTCCCCTCACCAAAGACATGGTCATTGGAGCCCTCCTCGTAACCCCGTATACGTCGCGGCCGTCCGTCCGACCGGATCTCGTTCGCAGGATATATGAGGAAAGACCTTTGGCGAGCTTATGCAAGTGGTTCGAGCCAAATCGGTCGACGTCGCATAATGTTACTGAGCACTAAAGACAAGAGTCGCGAAGGTGGTCACTAAGTAACAGGACGTTTTTACGGACAATGGTTAGGCAACACATTCTATACTCCACGCTCTCGCGATGAAAGTCGCAGAAGTGAATGGTATTGTCGGATGAGGTAGTCTGAGCAATCAGGCATACCCACACTCACACACGTTAATAGTATCTTACGGATACTGACGGAACCATATGATAACGATATGACAATGGAGGGATAATGGCTATTGGAGCGATTATCGTGACAAGTCTATCTTATGCCTCGCAGATGTCGGTTGCAGAATATGTCTGCAATGCTGAGAGGTTCGATAACAAAGCT